>Ga0315284_10006853_pt1 | contig 16250 bp, 6 predicted proteins | sample YL17G09_16_MG_FD_203696 | JGI IMG/M metagenome (GOLD analysis project Ga0315284, IMG submission 203696) | Sediment microbial communities from Yellowstone Lake, YNP, Wyoming, USA - YL17G09_16 | ecosystem: Environmental > Aquatic > Freshwater > Lake > Sediment | place: USA: Wyoming | collected... | reverse complement strand
TTGGAATGGTCGTGCTCATACGCGTGGGTTCATGGAGTCAAACGCATGTTCGCCGAGCCAAGCAGAATCCTCAAATTTTGCAGCGCCTCCACAAATCGTTCCTCCCCGCTTCCCAAATCGTTCCTGCATTACTGATCCTGCTCGTGCTGATTATTTCTAAGTATTTTTATCTGGCAAATTTCACAAACTTTTACACATTTTATCTGATGAGCAAATTCCGTCTTTCTGTCCAAGCCTCTCAGGTCTGTCTGTTTGTGTTTCTCTTTTCGGTTGCTGTGGGTACGATTTTTGGTGGGCCACTCGGTGATCGATTTGGTCGCAAGGTGGTGATCTGGTTTTCGATTCTTGGGGCCGCTCCTTTTTCGATGGCTCTGCCTCATGTTGGCTTGGTAGGGACCGTCATTCTGAGTGCCTGTGCCGGAGCGATTTTAGCGTCCGCCTTTTCGACAATCCTCGTGTTTGCTCAAGAACTTCTGCCGGGAAATATTGGCACGGTTGCCGGCTTGTTCTTCGGCCTAGCCTTCAGTATCAGCGGAGTGGCGTCGGCAGCTTTAGGCCGGCTAGCAGACCAGACGAGTGTCGAATACCTGTTTCAGGTGTGTGCCTATCTTCCCTTATTCGGCATTTTAGCAGTTGGCCTGCCAAAACTACCCTCGGTACCTCCGGCCGTGATCGACCCAACCTCCACACGCTAACGATCGCGATTCCGAACAACGGTTGTGGTGCACAACCATGTCCACGCTCGATGACAAACCGACTGCCAAAATTGGCTGGGCAACGCAGGTTTGCCACCGCTCGAGCTGCCGTGCACTGTGCCGAATCTCGCGTCACAAACAGCGTGAGTGACCGTTTAGGGACGGCTTGGTTCTGAGTCTCGCGGAACGAGGTCTGACGAGTGGATCGGACGGGATGCATCAGCCCCCCACAAGGGAACCCACGGTCACGCCCCGAACGGCGTGTGTGTCACAATCCGCATTGCGAGGCAGTTGGATATCGGTCAGGCCTTACGTCGGAGAGGCCGATCAAGAGGGACAGGGATCAGGTTCGTGGGCGGCTGGAAAAATCCTCGTTCGTGGCCTGAACCTCCTCGGAGACTTGAAGTTGAGCTTGAGCTTCTGTACTGTCCGGCATGGTTCTCTGAAGGTCCCTTGGTTGGTGGAAAGCTGCGTCAAGAGCGGCAGATAACAGTCCAACTGACGTTTCGATTCTTCAGGATGTTTCATTGCTAATGGCTGTGGAATTGCAGTCAGGTTTGTGAGGGATTGGCATGGCAACTCAGTACGTTTATTACTTCGGCGATGGTGCAGCGGATGGCGATGCGAGCATGAAGACGCTGCTCGGCGGCAAAGGTGCCAATTTAGCCGAGATGTTACGCATCGGACTCCCCGTTCCTGCCGGCTTCACGCTGACGACCGAAGTCTGCACCTATTACTATGCGAACAACCGGACCTTTCCGCCGGAACTGAAGCAGCAGGTCCTCGACTCATTGAAGAAGGCCGAGAAGTCCATGGGGGCTGAGTTCGGATCAGCGACGAATCCACTGCTTTTCTCCTGTCGCTCCGGTGCCCGGGAATCGATGCCGGGAATGATGGACACGGTGCTTAACATCGGTCTCAACGATATCACGGTCGTCGCTTTGGCCCAGCAGACTGGCAACGAGCGTTCGGCTTGGGACAGCTACCGCCGGTTCGTGCAGATGTACGGCGATGTCGTCCTCGAACTCAAGCCCAAGGACAAGACGGAGGGCGACCCGTTTGAAGTCGCTCTGGAACACAAACGCGAGAAAGAGGGGGTCGCTGAGGATTCGGGACTTTCGGTCAAAGCACTCAAGGAGCTGGTCGCCGAGTTCAAGCAACTGATCAAGTCTCGCGCCGGGAAGGACTTTCCTGCCGATCCGATGGAGCAGGTATGGGGCGCGATCGGTGCCGTGTTTGGCAGTTGGATGAATGACCGAGCGATGGTCTATCGACGGACGTATGGCATTCCTCACGAATGGGGCACCGCCGCGAACGTTCAAGCGATGGTCTTTGGCAACTTGGGTGACGACTGTGCGACAGGCGTCGGCCTGACGCGTGACTGTGCTCTCGGGACCCCTGGCTTTTGCGGTGACTACCTGATCAATGCCCAAGGCGAAGACGTCGTGGCCGGCATTCGTACTCCAAAACGGATCGAGGAGACGCTGTCACAGGACATGCCCGAGTCGTATGCTCAACTGAATGCGATCGGTAAGAAGCTCGAAAAACACTACAAAGAAGTACAGGATATTGAATTCACGATCCAACGCGGCAAGGTTTATATGCTGCAAACTCGAAATGCCAAACGCACCGGTTTTGCGGCCGTTCGCATTGCCGTCGATCTCGTGAATGAGGGACTCATCACCGATGTCGAAGCGTTGCAGAAACGCCGCATTCCAGCCGACGATCTCAACCAATTGCTGCAACCGATCTTCGATCCGGCCGCCAAAACTGCGGCGACGAAGGAAGGCCGTTTCTTGGCCAAGGGGATCAACGCGGGTCCTGGTGCGGCATCGGGCATCATCTGTCTGTTTGCCGACGAAGCCGAAGCGTTTCACGAGAAGAACCCGAACATCGATATCGTTCTGGTCCGCAAAGAGACCAGCCCCGAGGATCTGCGCGGGATGAAAGCCGCCAAGGGAATTCTGACGGCAACCGGCGGTGCGAGTTCACACGCCGCTCTGGTTTCGCGTCAGATGGGCAAGGCCTGTATCGTCGGTTGCTCGGCGATTGCTGTCAATTACACCAGCAACACAGTGACGGTCGCGGGCAAGACGCTCAAGTCTGGCGACTTCATCAGCATGGACGGCTTCACTGGGGAGGTCTTCGAGGGCAAGTTGGCCACCAAGGCCAGCGAAGTGATTCAGGTTCTCGTGCAGAAGACTTTGAAGCCAGAAGAGTCCGAGACCTACAAACGTTACGCACAACTAATGAGTTGGGTCGATAAGTACCGCAAGCTAAAAGTTCGTACCAACGCGGACACGCCCGGTCAGGCGGATGAGGCCGTTGCATTTGGGGCCGAGGGGATTGGCCTGTGTCGTACCGAACACATGTTCTTCGATCATCTCGACGAAATCCGACATATGATCGTGGCGGACACCAAAGATACGCGAGAAGAAGCGCTCGCCAAACTTCTGCCTTTCCAACGTGCGGACTTCGCTGGACTGTTTCGCAGCATGAACGGTCGTCCCGTGACGATCCGCCTACTCGATCCACCACTGCACGAATTCCTTTCGGATCGGCACCTCGAAGAACAACCAGACCTCGGTCCGAAGCTTTCCAAGTGGACGGGTCTGACACTCGATGCTGTAAAACGCCGCGTGGAGGAGTTACACGAATCGAACCCGATGCTCGGCCATCGTGGTTGCCGCTTAGGGATCGTTTATCCGGAAATCACGGCGATGCAGGCCCGGGCGATTTTTGAAGCGGCGGTCCTCGTCAAGAAAGAAGGAATTCATGTTGTTCCCGAGGTCATGGTGCCACTCGCCGGATTCCTTGCCGAGTTCAAGCACCAGGAAAAAATCATTCGCGAAGCGGCCGAACGGGTCTTCAGTGAGACCGGCACGACGGTGGAATACCTCGTCGGCACGATGATCGAAGTTCCCCGCGCGGCAGTCCGCGCGGACCAGATCGCGACCGCGGCCGAGTTCTTCAGCTTTGGCACGAACGATCTGACACAAACGACACTGGCCATCAGCCGCGACGACTACGGCCCGTTCATTGGCTTCTACCGCGAACATGACATCATCGCCAATGACCCGTTCCAAACGATCGATCAAGAGGGAGTCGGCGACATCATGCGAATTGGCGTCGAGCGCGGCCGCTCAACCCGACCGGACCTGAAGATCGGCATCTGCGGCGAACACGGCGGCGACCCTGCCTCCGTCATGTTCTGCCACGAAATCGGCCTCAGCTACGTAAGCTGCTCCCCCCGGCGAGTCCCGGTCGCGAAACTGGCAGCCGCTCAAGCCGCATTGGCCGCGAAATAGTTGACAGAGGATGCACCGACCCATGGTCGCAGTGACTTGATCAGCAGGCTGGCATCACCCCGATGCTGGCCTGCTGACTTTGAGATCTGACGACTCCGGCGAATCAATGTCTTGGTTTGATCGCGTTCCACCGTTGGACGCCCGATTCCGTATGGGGCTCGCCGTGTCCAGCATGAGCCGTGTCCAGCATGAGCGGTGTCAGCCTCGATTCGATCGGCGTGAGAACCCATGTGTTTCGAAAACGGGGGGGATGCATCGCAGAAGCGTGACTGCCTCTGACCCGCAGAACAGCGTCCAAACCAACCGCATGCTGTCAGCAACTCACAACGTTAGCTCTGGAACTGAACGAAACCTCGTCTCAGTGCGAGCATTGAATTCCGAGGAGTTCCTCCGTTTTTGTTGCCACACCTTCGCTCGCTTTTCCAATGCGCCATCAAGTTGCCGTCTCCACACCACGGGCCAGAGCCATGCAGAGTCTCCTTCGGAAAGGATGGTTCGGTTGGCACCCACCAAATCCGTGGGCGCGATTGCTGAGATTCGAGCGACTGGTTGATGTCCTACCGACAAGGAGTGCACTAACGCGTGTCCAAAACCTTGTGCCGCGACTGATGCACGGAGCACATTCAGCCCCAAGAGTAGCGAATCCCCGAGATCTGCTCAAAAAATCAGAGGTGTACACTCTTTTTTGTTGACGGGCTTGGTTTGATCGCGTCCCCTGAAAGGAAGCCCTATTCCTGAGTATGGTTGCTCTGATTGGCCGCAACGAGCAGTTGTTGTTCTTGTAGAGGCACCTGCTGATAATGACTGAAGTCGAGGGTAAACGAGCCTCGTCCACCGGTGATCCTTGACAGAGCACGGCCATAGGTCGTCAATTCCGCCAGTGGCGCGCGGGCTTGGACAATCGTCATTCCGTCGGGGAGTGTGTCCATCCCCTCCATCCGGCCTCTGCGGGGATTGAGTTCACTTGTTACCGCACCGACGCAATCGGAGGGGATCGTCACCTCCATGTGCATCACCGGTTCCAAGAGGCAGGGCTTGGCCTGAAGAAACACATCACGGAAACAACAGCTTCCGGCCGTACGGAACGCCACTTCATTACTGTCGACCGGATGATCCTTGCCAAAGAACAGCGCAACGGCAATATCCTGAACCTGATAGCCCGCCAGAACCCCCTTCTCCATCCGGTCGACGATCCCTTTTTCAACAGCTGGGATGAATTGATTTGGGACCGATCCTCCGGAGACACAGTCGAGGTAGGCAAAGTTCAGCTCTTTGTTGTAGTGATATTCGCGGAGAGACTCAAATTGAGTCCGCGTGAAATACGTTTCAGGTTCAACATCGGGCGGCAGGGCATAGATTCTCAGGTGGACTTCGGCGAACTGGCCTGATCCTCCCGACTGTTTTTTATGGCGATAGGCACCTTCTGCCCACCCCAAGCAGGCTTCTCGGTAAGGCACTTTGGGTACGTGGGTCACGATATCAACTCGGTCTCTTTTGTGGAGTCGTTCTTGAATGATTTGCAGATGCAAATCACTCATTCCTCTCATGACCATTTCGTGGGTTTGTGAATCTCGCGTGATGCGGAACGTCGGGTCCTCCTCTTCAATCTTATGCAGTGCTCCTGAAATCTTCTGCTGATCTGCGTGGCTCTTCGGTTCCACGGCGAGTCCAATCATCGGATTCGGAAAACGGAGAGCCGGTAGAACAAAATTTTTGTCACTCGCGACGAGCGTATCGCCCACCTGAAACTCATCGACTTTGGCCACGACCACCACGTCGCCAGCATGCGCTTCATCGATCGCCTCAACCTGCTCACCCTGCACGTCGAGCAATTGATGGATTTTGACAGGCTTTCCTGATCGCATATCCTTGACCATCGAATCCTTCGTCAGTCTTCCTGATAGCACTCGGATGAAGCTCATCTTCGAAACGAATGGATCAATGCGCGTTTTGAAGACCTGTGCCACGAATGGCGCATCTTCAACGGAGGCGACTTCAACATCTCCTAAGCCATCCAAGGTTCCATGGCGGACGAGTTCACTCGGTGTGAGGGCAAAGTCGGCAATCGCATCCATCAATTCCGAGACACCAACGCCGGACTTCGCGCTGACACAGAAGAGGGGAATTAGCGATCCCGACGCGATCGCCTTGTTGACTCCGCCCCAAACCTCGTCCGCCGAAAGTTCCTCACCGGCGAGATAACGTTCCATCAGTTCTTCGTCCGCTTCAACAATCGCATCCATGACAGCGGCGCCATACGCCGCCGAATCGATACGGATATCATTCCGCTCCGTGGTCGTCACAGTCAGCGTACTGGTCACGGACTGAAAGGCGGCTCCTGTCCCACAGGGGATATTCAGGGGAATGCAACGGCGGCCGAAGATGTCTCGTACGCGATCGACGAGGCTCACGAAGTCGACATTTTCAGCATCGAGTTTATTGACCACGATCACGCGCGCCAGATGAGCCCTCCCGGCCAGCTCAAACGTGCGACGTGTGTTGGCTTCAACACCGGCGGTTGCATTGATGGTGACGAGTGCCGTTTCTGCCGCACAGACGGCGCTGATCACCTGCCCTACAAAGTCGGGATATCCCGGCGTGTCGATCACGTTCACGCGTACTCCGTGGCGTTCAAAGTGAATCATCGCGGCCGAGGTTGAAAAATGATGCCGGCGGGATTCGTCATCCATATCGAGTCGGCTTGTGCCGTCATCGACCGAGCCTGGCCGCAATCCGACTCCCGACCGGAAAAGCATTTGGTCGGCAAGTGTTGTCTTGCCGACAGCACAATGGCCGACAAGCACAATGTTGCGAATATTTTCCGTGGCGTACTTGGACATACTGGCTCCCCTTTCGTCGAGTGACAAATTGAGTTTTTTGAGCTCAGGCCAATCCATGATGTAACTCGGATTGTACGACTGAACAACACGGAAATGCCAGCAATATCCGTAGACGGCGATTGGTAGCCGTTGAGCAGCGGACAAAATTGTCCGTCGGACTCTCGCATCAACTCACACGACAGAATCCCTAAAACTCTTGTGCACAACGAACAAGGCAATCTCAATTTTTCGTCCTCAAGCCGGATCCTCCGCCTCCGATGGAATCCGAGAGTGTGCCTCAAAACCATCGAAATCAGGTGGATGAAGAGGCACCAAATGGTGGTCAGCAGGCCTCGACGGCTTGAATTTATCACCCCGCGGCCATCGCATTCTGGTACACTTCGGGAAGGGACTTGACGTCCCTGCGGCCGCACTCAGGAACGAACTGACCGAAGGTCATCGCGTTCAATCGACGGGCGTGCTTGCGACTACGGTATTGCCGTAAACTCTAAACAACGTGTGTGTGGCTGCGATGACTCGCCTCGCGAGTTCTGGTACCTCATCGGTCGTCGATCTCTCGGCCAGAATTTTCGACAGGCTCGGCATCGACTCTGTTCAGGAAGCGATGACGCCGCGTGACCATCCGCTGATATCCGGTTCCGGATTTCCTGCCAACGATTATTGTGACCGGCGTTCGATTCAGTTCGTTGTCAGGACTGACTATAATGGCGGCCCCATGCCACACAGACCACATTCGTCGTTGTTGGAAGAGACCGTCGCCATTGTCGGCGTTGGACTGATTGGCGGTTCATTGGCGGCGGCTTTGCGTCAGCGGAAGGCGACATGCCGCGTGATTGGTGTCGGTCGAGATTCTTCGCGATTGGCGTTGGCCAAAAAGGCGGGTTTAATTGATGACGGTTTCACGGACATTGCCTCCGTTGTTCGTCTCGCCAACATGATTGTCTTTTGTACGCCGGTCGAACGGATCGCGGAGGGTGTTCGAGAGGCGCTCTCGGGTTCTCCTACAGACCCCTCCCTGCTGATCACCGATGCTGGCAGTGTGAAGGGACCGATCTGTAAAGCACTGGCTGACGTTCCAAACTTTATTGGAGCGCATCCGATCGCTGGTTCGCACCGGCATGGCTTCGAAGCGGCCGATGGTCAACTGTTCGAGGGCAAGGTTTGTGTGATCACGCCGAATTCTTCCACGGCACAGGATCAGGTTCATCGACTCGAGCGATTCTGGCAATCGATCGGCATGAACACCGTCACCATGGCTCCCGACGAGCACGATCGTACGTTGGCAATGACCAGCCATCTACCGCACGTCGTGGCCGCGGCCTTGGCGGGAACACTCACCCCGGACAAACGGTTTTTTACAGGAACCGGCTTCCGGGATACAACACGGATTGCGGCCGGAGATCCTGCGTTGTGGAGTGGAGTTCTTCTACAAAATTCCGAATACGTTGTCGCCGGGATTGACGCGGTTCAAAATCGTTTGGAATCCATCCGCTTGGCGTTAACGCTGGGAAACACAGCTATTCTGCAACAACTACTGGAGGAAGGCCGCGCGAAACGCGAGGCACTCAATCCGTAAAACTGTTTTTTTTCGGTCGGTCCAATGAACGTCATCTCGCCTCCGACTGTCAATTCCTCCTCAGACAAGAACGCCGAGAAACCGAATGCTTTGGGAAGTGGAAATTTGTCCTGCGGTACAGGAGATCGATCGCGAGGCCATTCGTGTGATCAACGAGGCTCAGGCTCTCGGCGCATTGACCGTGACACACGTTCGGAGTGCGCGCGCGTTTCTGCTTCAATCCTCCTCGATCACCGAGGCCGAGCTCCATCGAGCGGCACAAACACTGCTCGTTGATCCCGTCGTCGAAACGTTCCAATTGATCCGGATTGATACCGCTAACTCCGGTTCGTCACGCTTGCCAATCCTCAACGTTCTCTTCAAACCGGGTGTCACCGACAACGTGGGAATGAGCACTCAGAAGGCGCTCGTCGATCTCGGTTTCGACGTTGAGGCAGTGGCCACCGGGCGGAAGTACTGGTTCAATCCCTCCACGTCGTCAGCCGATCTCGATCGGTTGGCGAAGCGAGTCCTCGCCAACGACGCCATTGAACGCGTCATCCCAGGCCCACTCCAGATGGACACCATCGGAGCCGGAAGCACGTACACGTTCGAATTGCGCATCGTCCCCATTCGAACGATGAACGACGACGCTCTGAGGCATCTCAGCCAGCAGGGTCAGCTCTATCTGAGCCTTGCCGAGATGCAGACAATCCAGCAACACTGGCTCGATCAGCAGCGGGATCCGACGGATATCGAACTGGAAACAGTCGCTCAAACTTGGAGCGAGCACTGTTCGCACAAGACCCTCAAGGGCCGCATTCGTTACCGCGACGAACACGGTGAACGTCTCTTCGAAAACATGCTCAAAGAGACCGTCTTCGGCGCGACGGTCGAGATTCGACGACGACTGGGCCAAGACGATTGGTGCGTCAGCGTTTTTAAAGATAACGCCGGTGTCGTGAAGTTCGACGACCAGCAGCATGTTTGCTTCAAAGTCGAGACACATAATCATCCGTCGGCAATCGAACCCTACGGCGGTGCCAATACGGGTCTGGGCGGCGTGATCCGCGACCCGCTCGGTACGGGCCTTGGAGCAAAACCGATCCTGAACACCGATGTCTTCTGCTTCGCACCGCCTGAGACGCCGATCGATTCGCTGCCACCGGGGACGTTACATCCAAAAGCCGTGATGAAGGGAGTCGTTTCAGGCGTCCGCGACTATGGGAACCGCATGGGAATCCCCACGGTGAACGGCGCGGTCTTCTTCGATGAACGATATCTCGGCAATCCGCTGGTCTACTGCGGCACTGCGGCGATGATTCCGGTTGACAAGGTCGAGAAGGAAGTCCATCCCGGCGATTTCATCGTCGCGGTCGGAGGCCGCACGGGCCGCGACGGGATTCACGGCGCGACATTCTCTTCTGCCGAATTGACTCACGAAAGCGAAACGATCTCGGGTGGCGCTGTTCAAATCGGCAACGCCGTCACGGAAAAGATGGTCTTGGATGTCGTGCTCCAAGCCCGCGACAAGAATCTCTACAATGCCATCACCGATTGCGGTGCGGGCGGCTTCAGCTCGGCCGTTGGCGAAATGGGCGAACACGTTGGTGCAGTCGTCTGGCTGGAGAAATGTCCACTGAAATATGCCGGCCTGTCCTACACCGAGATCTGGATCAGCGAAGCACAGGAACGAATGGTCCTCTCGGTGCCGCCCGACAAGTGGAACGAGTTTTTTAGTTTGTGCGCCGCGGAAGGAGTGGAGGCGTCCGCGATCGGCCAGTTCGGAAATGAAGGCCGTCTGCAGTTGACCTATCACGGCCAGACTGTCGGCGACGTGGCGATGAGATTCCTCCACGATGGCCGTCCGCCGGTCGTACGCGATGCCGTCTACCTGCCGCCTCAAGAAATCCCGCTCAGCCGAATCCTCTCCCCCCAAGCTGGGAACCCACTGACAAGGCGATCGACATCCACGGCTGTTCAACCCTCAACCCTCACTCATCAACAATCCCTCACGGCCATTCTCGGTTCGTTGAATGTTTGCTCGAAGGAGTGGATCATTCGGCAGTATGACCACGAGGTTCAAGCAGGCTCCGTTGTGAAACCGCTTGTGGGTGTCGCCTGTGACGGACCCTCGGATGCCGCCGTCGTCAGGCCCGACCTGACATCGCAACGCGGCGTCGTGGTCTCCAACGGGATGAACCCGCACTATGGAGACTTCGATCCGTACTGGATGGCTGCCGCGGCGATTGATGAGGCTCTGCGGAACTGTGTGGCGGTCGGAGCCGATCCGAGCCGGATCGCGATTCTCGACAACTTTTGCTGGGGCAACACGGAACGTCCTGAAACGTTGGGGTCTCTCGTGCGGGCGGCGCTCGGTTGTAAGGACACGGCCATCGCATTCGGTACTCCGTTCATCAGCGGGAAGGACAGCCTGAATAATGAGTTCTCGTATGTCGATCCCACCACGGGTGAGAAACGCACGGTGGCCATTCCGTCTTCATTACTGATCAGTGCCATTGGGCAAGTCGCTGACGTGCGACAGTGCGTCACGATGGACCTCAAACAGGCGGGCAATCGACTGTATCTCGTCGGCGTCACACGCGATGAACTGGGCGGCAGCCATTACGCGTTGGTCAATGGACTCCGCGGAGGCACCGTCCCGCACGTCGATCTCGTTCAGGCACCGCAGATCTTCGCGGCCGTACATCGCGCGATGATCAGCGGTCTGGTCCGCAGTTGCCACGACCTCAGCGAAGGGGGGCTCGCCGCTGCCGCTGCTGAGATGGCGTTTGCAGGGGGACTCGGTATCGAACTTGATCTGTCTCCGGTCGCGAGATCGGCCGGCCTGAGTGATCCCGCCGTGCTGCTCTTCTCCGAGAGTCCGACTCGGTTCGTGTTCGAGGTTGAACCACTGAAGGCGGCGGATTTCGAAGCGGCGTTCACCGGATTGCCACTGGACCGGATCGGTCAAGTCACGTCGAGCGGAAGCGTACGCATCACGACGATCGAGGGAGCGGCGCTGATTGACGCAACGCTCTGTGATCTGAAGGCCGCATGGCTCAAGCCACTGGCTTGGGAGTGACGCAGTCGTCGCGGTTTGCCATCGACCCGCTGGCTGCCGCTGTTAAGAGATGATCTGCTGAACGACGTTGCCCTGGACATCGGTCAGGCGATAGTCGCGGCCTTGGAAACGGTAACTGAGCTTTGTGTGATCGAAGCCAAGTTGGTGTAGGATCGTCGCCTGCAGGTCATGAACGTGAACCTTATCTTTGGCGATGCTGAAGCCGAACTCATCCGATTCGCCATGTGAATACCCTCCCTTGATGCCTCCCCCGGCGAGGAAGATTGAGTAACAGTCGGGGAAGTGATCGCGGCCGAGGATGCTGCCTCCGGACGTGCGGCCCTCGCGAAATGGTGTGCGACCGAACTCACCACTGCAGACAATCAGCGTTTCATCGAGCAACCCGCGTTGCTGGAGATCTTGGATCAGTGCCGCAATGGGCCGATCCACCGTCGCACATTTCTTGGTCAGGCCGTCGCGAATGTCGTCGTTGGGTCCGGTGCCGTGGAAATCCCAGCCCCAATCAAACAGTTGCACGAATCGTACTCCCTTTTCGACCAGTCGGCGGGCGAGGAGACAGTTGTTGGCAAAGGTCGCTTGGCCCGGCATCGCGCCGTAAGCCTCTTGCGTTTTCTTGGTCTCCTGAGTGATATCCATCACATCTGGGACTGAGGTCTGCATCCGATAAGCCATCTCATACTGCGCGATGCGCGTCAGCGTTTCGGGGTGACCGAGTTCCTTGGCTTGGATCTCGTTCAGATCGCGGAGCGCGTCGAGACTCGCTCGACGCAAATCGCGGTCCATTCCCGCCGGGTCGGAAGCATACAGCACCGGATCACCTTTCGAGCGGCACTGCACTCCCTGATAGACCGACGGCAGAAAGCCGCTGCCATACGAATTTTTGCCAGCGTTGGGCTGCACGCCGCTGGAAATTAGAACCACAAATCCGGGAAGATTATCGGATTCTGAGCCGAGTCCATACGTGACCCACGACCCCATCGAAGGCCGTCCCGAGCGGGCCGATCCGGTGTACAGCAGCAATTCCGCGGGAGCGTGATTGAACTGCTCTGTAAACATCGACTTGACCACGCAGATCTGGTCAGCCACCCCCTGCAAATGCGGGATCGCATCCGACAGCCACAGGCCACCCTCCCCGCATTGCTTGAACTGACGTCGCGTCCCCAACAACTTCGGCACACCGGTCGTGAACGCGAATCGCTTCCCCTGAATGAACGAATCGGGAGCCGGTTCGCCATCGTGCTTCACCAATTCCGGCTTGTAATCGTACAGGTCCAGATGCGGAGGCGACCCGGTCAGGTGCAAATAGATCACCCGCTTGGCCTTCCCCGTAAAGTGCCCTTGCTTGGCCGCGAGCGGATTGGAATCGAATATCGCAGAAGCGTAGCCGTCCCGTTTCATCAACGCCCCTAACGCTACGGCTCCGAGGCCAATCTGACCCTGCTCGAGGAAGTGACGTCGCGTCATGTGCTGCAAGGTGCAGGAGTTCAAATTCACGAGCAAGCCTTCCACAGGATTGGAACATTGTCTGCGCGATCAACAGGACTTCAGCGTTTCATTAACATTTCATCTAGATTAAACAGAACGTTGCCGACAACTGTCCACGCCGCGAGTTCAGAAATCTCCGCTCCGTGCGGAGCAGGACCAAGAGGTTCGGTGGCTAGTTGTTGAGCCTCGGTAGTCTGTTTTTGGAGTTGCTCATGCGCGGCGTCAAACAGTTTGACAAGGCGGTTTAATTCCTCGTCGGTCGGATTGCGAGAGGTCACTTGGCGGAAGGCAAACAACGCCTTGTCACTTACGGCGAGACCACTCACGGCGATGCGGCGGGCCAAGGCTTGAGCGGCTTCGACGTAGACCGGGTCGTTGAGGGTCACAAGGGCTTGCAGCGGCGTGTTCGTACGCGAACGGCGAACCGTGCAGACCTCTCGGTTCGGGGCATCGAATGTGGACATCGACGGGTACGGGTTCGAGCGTCGCCATTCGGTGTACAGCCCGCGACGAAATTTGTCTTCGCCGGAACTTGTCTGCCAGTCGATCCCGCTGCCGAACGCCGCGGTGAGGCCGCTGATCGGTTGCGGTGGTTTGGCAGACGGGCCGTACATCTTTGGGCTGAGCAATCCCGCGAGTGCCAATGCCTGATCGCGGATCATTTCAGCGGAGAGACGAAAACGCGGGCCGCGAGCCAACAACCGATTTTCGGGATCGCGTTCGTACAACTCGGGTGTCACCATCGACGACTGGCGATAGGCCGCGGACATAACCAATAGCTTCAGAAAACTCTTCATGTCCCACTGACGTGCGACAAGCTCTGTGGCGAGCCAGTCGAGCAACTCAGGATGGTACGGCTGATCGCCCTGCGCACCAAACTCTTCGCTGGTCGAGACGATGCCGATTCCGAAGATCTGCTCCCAAAACCGATTCGCGATGACTCGAGCCGTCAGCGGGTTATTGGAATCGATCAGCCACCTCGCCAGTGTCAATCGATTCTTGGGAGCGTCTTGAGGAAGTGGATGGAACGTGGCGGGAATTCCCTCCGTCACTTCCTGACCGAGGTCTAGGAAGTTGCCTCGATGCTGAATCTGAGTCTTGCGACGCAAATTCTCGGCAAGTTCCTGCATGATCGGCACAGTCATCGCGGGCTTCAGTTCCGCAAGTTGCTGAGTCAACATCGCAAGTCGAGATCTGTCGGTTTCCAGCTCTGGGGCGATCGAAACGTAGTGCTTCGCCAGCTGGCTCTTCTGGGCGTCGGTCCGCAAGTCCGATTGGATGTTCAGAATGGCCAGGGTTACGGCAGGAGTCTGCGCGAACTCGGCAACGTGGTTATGGTTGGTCCAACTCAAACGAAACTTACCGAGGACGTGTGACTCGTGGTTGGATGACTGGTCAATCGTCACCACGAGCTTCGATCCCGCCGGGGCCTCGACCGGCACGGCGGCAATCGCGATCAAAGAGTGTGCTCGGCCCAGCGATCCACCCACAGCCCAGCCCGAATTGGTTTTGCCCTCGATCACATTCTTGACTTCAAACATCGGCTGTTCGTAATCCGCAAAAGCAGCGACGAACTTCACGTCGCGGACGATCCGGCCTGCCTGTGGAATCGCCGCCGGTAACTCGACCACCGCGGTGATTTTCGAAATGATGAAGTTACCTTCTGCAAATCCCGGCCCCTGCCCCGGCAACACGTCAGCCGGTAACGCCTCAAGTCGCACGGCCTTGACGTCGGTTGGTTCCAATGAGTTGAGCGGAATGCCGATCACATACGTGGCTGTCTTCGCTGCGGTGGCCGTGATGATTGAGTCGCCGCAAATTGTCAGCAGGTTGCCGCCGGTTGAGACCGCGCTGTCAGGCGGCGGCGTCTGCCACGTGATGTCGAATGGGAATGACTGCTCCCACTTCGTTTGACCGGCCACCCGTTCGGGTGTCGGCGTGGCAAGCGTCTGTGTCAGCCTGGCGATCTCAGTTTGAAATTGCGATTGCTGCTGAAGTTGACTCTCCGTGAAACGCATCAGCAGCGGAGACTCATCGAACCGGTCGGCGTCGTCGGTGTTGTTGAAGAACGCGAAGAATCGGAAGTACTCTTCCTGTGAGATTGGATCGAACTTGTGCGTGTGACACTGAGCACAGGCCATTGTCGTTCCCATCCAGACGGCCATCGTTGTATTAACACGATCCACGATGGCGGCATTCCGAAACTCCTCGTCGTTCGTTCCTCCTTCGCTGTTTGTCAGTGTGTTGCGATGGAAGGCGGTGGCGATGATTTGGTCGTCCGTCGGCGAGGGCAACAGGTCGCCGGCGATCTGTTCGATGGTGAACTGGTCGAAGGGCTTGTTGGCGTTGAGCGATTTGATGACGTAATCGCGGAAAGGCCAGATCGTGCGTAACGGGTCGTCCGCGTAGCCCGACGAGTCGGCATAGCGTGCCAGATCAAGCCACATGTGGCCCCAATGTTCACCATACGACGACTGCTGCAACAGCCGATCGACCACCTTTTCGTAGGCCTTCGGATCCCCGTCATTGACGAACGCTTGAACTTCGGCCCACGTCGGCGGGAGGCCGGTCAAGTCGAGCGACACGCGGCGAATGAGCGTGTGTCGCTCGGCTTCGGCCAGCGGCGTCATCCCCTCACGCTCTAACCGTGAAAAGAGAAACCGATCGATGTCATTCGTGGCCCATTCCGGATGCTTCACACAGGGGACTTCCGGACGAACAGGCTTCGAATACGACCAGTGCGCCGTGTAGTTCCCGCCCTGTTGGATCCATTCTTTGAGCAACAGGATCTCGCGTTCAGTCAGCCGCTTGCCGGTTGCTTCTGGAGGCATCTTCTCGGTGGAATCGACGGAAGAAATTCGGCGTACCAACTCGCTCTTTTCCGGCTGTCCCTTCACGACGGCAAACGTTCCTCCCTGATCCGCAAACGCTCCGGATTCCGTGTCGAGCCGTAACCCGTTCAAGCCTCCCTTGCGTTCATTGGCATCGGGACCATGACAAAAGAAGCAATTGTTTGACAGTACGGGCTTGATCTCTCGACTGAAGTTGAGCCTCTCGTTCACTTGAGCGAGTCCGAGTTTGATGTGATGCAGATTGGCCACCAGAACCAGTAGTCGGAAGAGGGGCAACCAGCGGAACCGAACACGTTGCATGGCAATGACGATCTGTGGTGAAAAATGGCGATCTGTTGGGCAAGGAATTTTGTGACGTCCAGAAGCTCCGGCGTCACAGTCGCTTGGGTGGCCCATATTCTCGTTTCACTGTTTGTTTTTTAACAGCGAA
>Ga0315284_10006851_pt1 | contig 16252 bp, 7 predicted proteins | sample YL17G09_16_MG_FD_203696 | JGI IMG/M metagenome (GOLD analysis project Ga0315284, IMG submission 203696) | Sediment microbial communities from Yellowstone Lake, YNP, Wyoming, USA - YL17G09_16 | ecosystem: Environmental > Aquatic > Freshwater > Lake > Sediment | place: USA: Wyoming | collected... | reverse complement strand
GCTGAATTGGAACGCATCAACAAACTTACTGATACCGGCAGTGGTCAAATCGGTCACTACGAGCAGCAGCCGCCGACCAAGGTGACGCCAATCGTCAACCCTGAGACCATCCGCCAACGCGAACAGCAACGCTAACTCGCACAGGACACCGCCGGTCCTTGTGAGAATCAAGAAGGGTCACCATGGCTGCGCCCTTCACTTATGATGAATTCTTTTCCATGCGCGACCGCCTACGCTGGAAGCAGACCACCCATTGGCGGCATACGGGGTTGCATCCACACCTGTCTTGGGAAGGTTTTCATGCCCAGGAACTCATTCCCCGCTTCTATCTTGACGTAGCCGTTGACGAACCGGCCGATCGAGTCACCGTCGAACTCTGGGTCAATCTGCGTTACGACCCGCGTGGCCGCGGGCGCACGGCGATCGAATCTGAGACTTTCACGATGAACGATTTGTTTGACGGGTCAGTCTCGCACCTCATGCGCAGCCGCTATGGTGTCGAGAACGCTCAACTGGGCCGCTACCAAATGGCTCGTTACAACCCCTTCGCCAACATTTTGTCTCAAGTCAACCTTCAGCGGTTGGTGAATCCCGACGCGGGTGTTTTCGTGTTGGTGCTGCTCAACGAAATTCAAGGCAGTCGATTGCAAGTGCAAACCCTAAGTTTCAATTTGGGCGATGGCAAACTGTTGGCGGGCGGAGATGACCGGCAACCTCCGTTGGACAACGAACCCGCCGCCCTCGCCGCGTTTGAGCAAACTATCGAACGGCTACGCACCAGCGGCTATCATTTGGCGCAGACTACTGGCGACGCGATGCCGGCGGGATCGACAAAAGAGAACTGGGATTTCAAAACGAACATGCCAAAATCGATGCGGGATGTTTACCAAGAGCTGATGAGTCACGCTCCGCGTCCGCCACCGCGCCGTTCCGGTCCGCGCAGTCTGGCGTCAGCCGACCATAAGTATTTGCAAAAAATGGCAGCCTTTGACGCGCCCGCTCTGGACAACACGGTGCTGGATAAAGTGCAGGAAATATTTGACGAACATTTTTCAGAAATGAGCGGTGCTTATCAGCGCGCCGCAAAGATGGCGATTGGCATCTTAACGGAGAATTGGAAGCAAGCTTTGCGTGATGGCACGCCTTTTGCCAGTGTGGTCCACGATTTAGACGGACTACTCGCTGAGATGGCAACCTGTCAAGATGCGGTCGACAAGCATCAGGTGGTGTCGCTATCCCCCGAACTGGTGGGCTATGCCGCCCACGCTGGCTGGACTGGATTGACCGCCGACCTCCCCGTCGGGGCTGATCTGAATCCAGAAGCCTGGCGGGTCTTGCGCCGTTACTTATCCTCTTTTGCTGAAGATGTTAAGAAACTTGTGCCAGACCCCCCTGCGCCCGAATTGGAGACAGTGCCAGCTGGCTTGCCGCCGCCGCGGCGCAAGCCACGCCTCTTTAGCCTCGCTCAGACCTTGCCCCCCGCTTCGGCGTTGGAAGGCAATGTTGGCGGCCCACAGGTCGACATCTCGCAGATCTCCAGCGCTTTCTCTGGCGCTTCCGAAGCCCTGCGGATGGCGCAAGGCTTCGACGCCGATTTGTTCCGCAATGTCGCTTGTGTTTTTCGGGTCAACGGACCATTTTTCGGAGTCTACATTCCGGTGCTAGATGAAGCCAAGCATTTGGAGTCGGTGCGACTGAAACTACAAAGCGATGGCTACCAAGTCGACTCTATGTCCAACGGCAGTTTTCGGGCGTGGAGCAAAGACCCCAAGGAAATGCCCGAAGAAATTCAACAGCGCATCAACGAATTGGAGAGTAAGGACAAACTCCAAGGTGGCAATGTTTTCGGCATCAATATCGACGCTATTTTGCGGGTCTCGCGCCAGATGGCGATGCAATCCCCGCGGCCGCCAGCCGCGCCGAATGCTCCCCATCAGCCTAATAATATCGAGGCTGATGTGCATGACATGAGCGTGCTGGTGCTGGGCGGCACGTTAGTTCACGAAGCCGTGCATGCCGACACCGTCGCCAGCCAGAGCGTTAGTGGCGAGGATGCGGTAGAAAAACTACGGCAGCGTTACGGGGCGGTGCAATCCGAATCGCCTTCTGAGGCGGCGGCGCGCAGCTTCCAACAGCGCGCCTTGCCGATCATTAACCAGCAACGGCAAAGTAAAGGTTTGGCGCCGTTGGAAGTCGACACCTCGAAGACCATCCACGCCCAGCAAACTGGCGCGCTTACTCGCACCGCCGGCGGCGCTCGCTGGTGGCATATTACTGACGACCCACATTTTCAGATTCAGGAAAAGCAACCTATGTGGGCGTTTGGCAAGAAACCCAAACTGCTGGGTCAAAATGGACTGTTTGTCACCGACCGTCCTGACCTCTGGTTGCAACAAGGCGACTATTTGAAGGGGCGCAAGTGGGCGGCCGAAATTGAGTTGTCGGACGACGCTATACCGAACCGTGATTATTACCCGATGGTGGATGGTTGGCTGCCTTACACGCTGATTACCAACTTGGAAAAGACCCGGGTCGTGCGGGTGATTCTAGTGCAAAAACTGTTGAAACAGCAGGCGGGAAGCGACTGGTATCAGCGATCTTTAGATAAAATAGCCGCAAGCAACCCAGCAACGGATTTCGAGGCTTTTAGGGATTTCTGGCAAAAACATGACCGGCCCAATAAGCAGATGGGTTACAAGCCAGTCATCTTCGAATATCTGCGCAAATCCATTGAATACGCAGGCGTGGAGCAATCGAAGTTCGCCCCGATCAATCCGGACCAACCGCTACGCCCGCAAGTCGAAGCGTGGTTTCGCCATCATTACTATGGTCTACCTTTCAGCCAGCGGGCCGGTGGGGACGAAGATGCGACAAAATATGCCCGGCAATTGACCGACGAGTTCCTCATGGATGAAAAAGTGCGGACCGGAATGAAGCCGCGACCGGGAACCCCATTGGGGCCCATCATCAAAGGACGTTTGAATCCGCGCTATGAGACGGTGCCGCTGTCCAAGATTGAGACATCCGAGTATCAATACTCCAAGATCAGCACTGTTCCCGCCTTGGTCGAGGCGATGAAGAATGGTTGGCCACAGTCCGTCCCGCCCATCTTCTTCACCTTCGCCAATGGCGTTTATCTCGTGCAGAATGGACACCATCGCTTGTTAGCGGCAGAAAAAGCCGGACTTCGCAAAGTGCTGGGGTTGGTAGTGGATTGGGAAGGTTTCAAGAAATTGGTGACCGACACCGGCTGCGACCGCTTGGAAGTGGAACGGATGGCGCGCAAACTTCTGCACACTGTTAAAGCGGCTTCAGCTGATGATTTGCGCGCGTGGGTGTCTGACAGCGCAGTCAAGCACCCAGTCTATCACGGCACTCCCTATGATTTTACAGAGTTCTCAGGCGACGGATTTGGCTGGCATTTCGGCACCGAACAAGCCGCCTATGACCGCCTGCAGCAAAAGGGCGGGCCCGCTATCGACATTGAAGTGGAGGACAACGACGATGGGAGCTGGAGCCTCTGGCGGGAGAACGAACACCAAGGCGATTTCCCGACGGCCGCCGAGGCGCAAGCCGCAGCCGATAAACTGCCCAAGGAACGCCAGCCAATGGCGGTTTACCTGCGCATCACTAACCCAATAGAATTGCCAGATTTTGGCACCTGGAGTTTCAATGGCGTCGGAGTCTGGCTGGAGCAGCAAGGCGTTATCGCCCGCGAAGAATACGAAGATGCGTGGCAGTCGCATCATGCCGAGAAGCGGTTGGTGGAGATCTTGCTGTCCAAGGGGTATGACGGCGCCAAATATACCAATGAACAGGAAGACAAGGGGTCAGAGTCCTGGATCGCGTTTCGCTCCGACCAGATTCGGGTGCTGCGTCCGTCAGTGGTGACCAAAGTGGCAGTGTCCAAAGTGGCAGCGCCAAGTCATCTGGTCGGTATTGAAATGCTCTGCGGACAGGATGGCTCCTGGAATCCGTGTGCCGCCGCAGAAGTCATGCACAACGAAGGGATTGAGGTCGCCGAGAAATTTGGCGGCAACGGTTATTCCGCAGAACATTCAGACGGACCGGACACTTTTCGCGACGGCTACCTTTATTTGCCACCTGAACGCCTGTTGGAAGCATTGTCCGCCTTAGACGCTGTGGGGGTGCGCTACGACAATATTGACCTGCACGGTTTGGGGGGCGAGGAGTTGCGGCGGGCGTTGCTGGTGCGTTATTCTCAAAATCCACCCAGCGGAGTTCTTATCAATGCGGCAAGTGAATCAGCGTCTGAATCGGCATCTGAATCGGCATCTGATTCCACCAATTTTCTCATCAAGGTCGCTGGCCATGGCAGCGGTTGCGTAATGGCGCTGTTGCCCAAGTTGGAAAATTTGCCAAAGATGATTCGGGATGATGACCTCTATACCGAAGACGACAAGGGGCGGGAGGACGAGACCCATGTCACTATCCTCTATGGTTTGAAACCCGAGGTGACCGCCAAAGAGTGTAAAGAGAAATTGGAGCCGTGGCTGGGCAAAGTGACTGAGGTGGAACTTGATGGCATTGGCGTCTTTGAGAATGATGAGCGCCCTTATGATGTCGTCAAGATTGATGTCAAGCCGACTGAAGGCTTGTTGGCAATGAACACGGCGCTCAAGGAACTGCCGTTTGAGAGTGATTTTCCTGACTATCACCCGCACGCTACTCTCGCCTACTGCCTGAAGGGTAAGGCGAAAAATTATGTTGGGCTGAAGATGCCCCAGACCGCGCCGATCAACAAGATTGTGTTTAGTGCTGCGGACGGCAAACACACAACGCTGTGGAAAGCGGAGAAAACTGTGGAGAAAACTGTGGAGAAAAGTTCGGAGAAAAGTTCGGAGAAAAGTTCGGCCTTGGCGGCAACAGTTACCGCGGCGGCCAATCCATTTCCATCTGATACGAATGCCGAAATTCTGCAAATGCTCCAAGCAAGTTATTTCTGCCCCGGCAATCTCGGCGCGGATTTGGGCGTGGCTGCCCCAGAAGAATATGTTGCGGAAAACACCTGGACACTCGAGGAAGTGCCGATTGCTAACCTGCTAGACCTAGCCCAGCAGCAGGAAATCGTCGAATGGATCCAAGAAGAAGGTGGAACGACCACTGAAGATCCTATCATCATTGGTCCGGATCCTATGGATATCAACCGTTTACGCTGGAAGGGCTACGACATTCTTGACGGCTGGCATCGGCTTGCCGAAGCCATCCAGTCGGGCAAGAAAAACATCCAAGCGTGGGTGGGGCGACCCAAGGAGTGCTCGCCGGAGCCGGAAGCGCCAGCCGCGCCACAAGTGAAAACTGCCCAGTTCGGCGCCCAATTCATGTTTCCACGGGTCACCCGGGAAGAAGGCACGCCAGCGTGGGGTGGATTGTATTGGGGCGGCAAAGACTCCGCCATTGAAGTGCTGCTCGAAGGTAAACGCAACCGTGGAGGCGAAAGCCAAAAGGCCAGCCCTGAACTACGCCTCAATGTTGAACGCGCGCAGGAAAAGGCGACCCGCAAGCTCAAAGTGGATCCACTTCGCACCACCGAGGAACTGCTTGATTCCGATCGTCAGCCGGATATTGCCTACAAAAGCATTGAACAGTTAATGGAGGACCGCCGCATTAAGCCGCTCGCGGCCACTGGCGCCGCCATTCAAAAATTGGCGGCTCGGCCGGCTCCCGCTATCTGGGGCGGATGGCAAGAACACCCCATTAAACCACCCAAGGAATGTTGGAATCTGACTGAGAACATCCCCGGCCATCCTAAAGGTTCAACCGTCGGTCGCCAAACTTTAGAAGCCGCTGGTTTTATTGTGCCGCCACCCCCCATCAGCGCCGAGGAGTATTTCCGGACCGCCGCGGTAGATCCAAAAAGCGCCCTTTCCAAAGAAGCCCTTTACTACGCCCTTGACCAGGAAGTTGACATTGAAAGTCGTTGGGGCTGGATGAACAATGTTGACAATCCCATGTCCGTCCGTATGCAGGATGGCGTTGAATCGGGATTGCAGTTTACTTGGGATGAAAGTGGCGGTGGAGCAACGAGCACTTTAGGCTCATTGCCAGCCGAAGACCCCAATGATTTCCGCGTCGTCCGTCAACAAAGCCGTTACAACCCCGAATATGATGCGCGCGGCATCTATTATCAATGGCAGGAACCGCGCTTCGCCCCAACCTATTGGGAAGATGAAAGCCGGGAAGGCGCCCCCGCGAAACGCTTCGCTCAAACCATGAATGCCCAGACCGAATTGCTGGACGCATTCATGACAGCGCTTCAACAACAAATTTCCGACCAGCGAATTCGCGGCACTCGACTACTGGTGGGGCAACAAGTTCAACCGGCCGTTGCCGTCGCCGCCCTCGGCAACCTGAAGGTCACGCCACTGGGCGAAGGCCCTGTCCGTCCTGTGTGGGTGACCGACGAGTCTGTATCCGACGAAGAAATCAAATTGGCTGAACAATATGCGTCAGGCAGCGACACCGCCCCTGAGACGCGAGTGGCTTTTGAAGCCATCACTTGCTTGGGGGCCTTGAAGAAGGAATCTGTCGGCGAGATCCTCAAAGGTGCGGTGACGGTTTGCCAACAAGTTGGGTTGGAAGACGCTTATTTGGTTGGTGGCTTCCCGCGCTCCATGGTCGTGGGCGAGCCGTGGTGTGAGGTGCGCGATTTGGATTTCAGCAGCGCCTCTCCGGACCAGTGCTTGAAATTAGGCGGTTTGCTCGCCGAGTATCTGGGGGTCACTGATATTGAACATCAGCATCGCACAATGACGATGACCTGGAGCTATCGTGGTATCAAGTGCGATTTTCGCGGCGCATTAGCGCCGCGATTCGTGCGCGAATTGTTGCGGGAAGAAGGCTTGAAAGTCACCTCGCTCAATCTGGACATCTACAGTCGCGACCTCACAGTCAATATGTTGGTCTACTGGTTGGGCGACGGCAAGCTCTACGATGTTTGCGGGCAAAGCCAGCGAGACATTGAAGCGGGTGTCCTGCGCACCTATTTCGACCCCCATGAGGTTCTAGCGGTCAATCCGCTGATCATTCTGCGCGCTCCGAAATATGCTTTGCGTTATGGCTGGACAGTCGATCCGGCGTTGCTGCAGGCGATGAAAGAAAATGCTTGGCGTTTATTCGACGGGTCGTTGTCGCAGCGCAGGGTGGGGCGAGCTTATCAGGACTTGTTACGAGAAAGCCGCCGCGGCGCAGAAGAATGGGTGCGGATCTTGGGTTTGGAAAGGCTTTTCGACGACGCTTCGAGAAATACGAAGATGGAGAGTCACGAGAATGCCAGCACCGATCAAGCCCAACGGACCGAGCCAATCCAGCCCGCTCAATCTTGAGTCCTCTGGATTGGGTATGGGCGATTTGGATTTGGCCGCCTTGCTAGGCGGTTTAGGCGGCGGGAACACCATCCTTCAGACCGCCGATGCTAATGACCCTGAAGCCGATATCCTGTTTAGCCTCTGGCAATCCAGCCGGGTTGTGCAATCCAACGCCAATATGTCCGCGCGAGTCTATGCGGTCGCCCCAGATTTTCCCCAGCAACAGCTGATGCGACTACGCGCCCATGGGCTGATTGATGGTGACCAGCGGCAGATTCGATTTACCGATCGGGCCGCCCGGGTTATCCGCACACTGGTTTTGGGAGAACACAATACTTTCCGCAAGGACAGCGTCAAAAAGCCCTATAGCGTCATTTTAGCGGACAGCAAGCGGCTGCCAAAGAAGACAGGCTGGCAGCGCACCGCGCAGGATGCCGCCGCGCATTTGAATCATTTGGTGCTGAGTCCTGTGATGGCGGGACATGACCGTCGACTTCCTCGGGGCTTTGGAGTGCGAGTGGTTCGTGAACTCGGACCTATTGGCACTGTTCCTCGAATCAGCCGCATTGAGGCGTTTGCCCCTAACGGGGAGAACTTAGGGGCAAGTGATTGGGATGGCTGGCCGGATACCGATAGGGTCACTGCTTGGTCCATATTTCCACGCCAGGAACTTACGGCGCGGCAAATGAACACAATTGACGATCTCTTGCGCGAGGCGGCTCTCATTCTACGTCAACAGTTGGAGTCTTACGCTAGACCACTAGGCACCGCAAATTCTTTACCCAATGGCTGGGGAGTCTATCGCACGAACCGTTGGTATCTGCTACGTCCGGACGGAAGTCCGGCTAGTCCGGCTGGTGACTTTGAGCATCTTCACGGGTTTGTTGCTCTGGCGGATGCGGTTACTTACGCCAACGATGTCGGTCCGACAACCTTTCCGCGTTGCCTGTGCGGACACGCCTACGGACAACATCTGCTTGGTTGGCGACAAATTGAGCCAACCTCTCGTCACTTTGTCCTTGGATTGGACTACGAAACCGGTCGCGGCAGTTGTTCCGTTGTAAATTGCGGCTGTTCACAATATCACCCGCCGGGCACCGTAGGACTCAACCGAGACCGAATGGAGCGTGGCGACGAAATTATTTTTACTTATCCGTTGCAGACCGGGAGTCATTTGCCCGAAGGTTTTTCGGTGGTTTTCACTTACCTGCGGCAACCCGGTGGGCGGGAGTGCGTTTTGCACAGTCTACACGCTCGCAGTCCAAATGGGGGCACCGTTGTTCCATTGCATGGGAACCAACCGGTCGTCAACCTTGGGCCAGTGCCGCAGTTTCCTACGGTCGACCCAGAGAACCAATTGGATACGTTTGGCTGGCCCAACCGCGCCGGGCAGATGCTGTATCGCCACCTTTCCATCCTGTCGCAGGGGTTTCCACCCGGACATATTGGTTGCTACACCCGCCACGGCACTGGCCAGCCTGTCGTCCTAACTGCTTTCGGACCTAATCGTCGTGAGATCTATTGGGGGGATGATTCCATCGATACCCTGCGTGAATATCTGCAGGCGCATCCTGCATCTATAGACGAGTGGTCACAAGAGATTGTGAACGCGGCTTACGAACGCAACGGCAACATGACTGTGCAACTTTTACACGACACCTGCGCTGCCATCTTGCACGAGCGGCTAACCCGCATTGACCCCGCCTTTGAAACTGCAAATCGTTACCACGGCCGCAGGGACGAGCGCCTAGCGCGCGGAGGGCAGCAAAATTGCCCGCGTTGCGGCGGCACTGGAACTCTGGGCGGTGAATTTGACGCTGGAAGCTGCCCGCTGTGCGCTGGCGATGGATTCGTCCCGATGGCGACCCCGTCGCCGTCCCCACAACTAGCGCCGGGCGCTGCCGCGTCCGAGCCGCAGCCCAAGCCTAACGAATCGCCGCCGCCATTAGTAACCGCTGACGAACAATGGCTGTTGGATCAAGCCAAGTCCCGACGCCGGAGACCACCTATGAATCCTATGAATACGACTGCCGCTCTTATAGTTGTTGCCGTCAATATGCACGAGAAGCGACGAGTGCGGGTCATTGACAATCCTTCTAGCAGCAGCTCTAAGACTTACCAGACAATTCTTTACGAAGATGGCACCGCCAGTTGCAATTGCAACGGTTGGCTGATGAAAAAGAATAAGAAATACTACCCACCTGATCCTCGCAAGGGTTCGGATCAGCATGGCCGGTCTTGTAAGCATACGGATGACATTGAAACCTCCGCCCCCGCCGCGACGGTGCGGCAGCGACCCGTTTCTGTTCCAACACCAACGCCCGCGCCGGCGCGCATGCCAACGAAAGTAATCGAACCCGAAGATGTTTCGACTCCATCCCGGTTACCCCCCGGATTCAAAATCATAACCAACAACAGTGGCGATGTCACACTGCACGACGATTTGGGACACACCTGGCCCTGTGGGGCTACCACCAGTGAAGCGTCCGTGTCAAATATCGCTTGGCTGAACTGGATGCGGCAACAGTTTGGCGACCATTACAAATGGGGCGCTCGCAGTTACACCATCGTCGATGAGGTGACCAACCATTCCTTCCCGCGCCACCCGCATCCTGGCGACGCCGTTGCGGCGGCCGCAAGTGAGATCCGTGCTGGTCGGCAAAAGGGACATAAAACGACCTTCCCATACGGAATGCCTGAAGGCACTAAAGTTAAGATAACCCCGATGCCACCCGAAGATGAGGGTATTACGCAAGTAACTTCGCCGGCAGGCGTGAAGACCAACTATGGTCCGTTTTGGAGCGATGAACGGATCGCTTGTGATGTCTGGCAAAAATGGGCCAACGAGCGAATCGGAGGAAAACACAACAAGACTTCTTCAGTTTGGATACTGGAACAGGAGCAAGGCGGTTTTATCGCTCGCAATTTGGACACGCATGAGAAGCAAGGCCCATATTCAACGCCGAAAGAAGCCGCAGAGTCGGTGGTCCCCGCTGACCAGCGCTCCAAACCGCCTCAAGCGCGCCTGACTTTGGAGGAAATGCCTAATGAAGAAGCTATTGCAGAATTGTTGCGCAGCGTCAAGCCACGGCAGCGCAAGGATGTGCATCTGAGCAACACTCCGCGGATTTTGAAAATCTCAATGGCAAAACTTCGGGAATTACTCTAATGACCCCCGCCCACCAAAACTTGTTGACCGAGATCAAACTCGAAATCAACCGCACGCCGCCACAGGACGTGCAAAAATTGGCCAGCCTGAAGAAGATGCAGCGCCAATTGGAAGAACGCATCCAGCGGGCCGCGACTCCGCCAGTCATGGGCTTCTATGTCGGAGTTCCTGAATCCATGCGCCGTGCGGAACAAAAAGAGGCCGACCAGGCTAAGTTAGAAGGACGTAGTCCAGCCTTCTGGCCCGAAGGCATTACCCGTCACGGGCAAGGCGCCAGTCGTTGGATCGAGTTCCCGACGGAAATGGCAGACGATATTGAATGGTTTCTTGGCCACCACGGCTGTTGCTGGCAACCGTCGGATGTCTAACCCCTATGCCAATTAGCATCCCTATTTTGAAGGTGGAAATCGCCGCTAGCCCGGAGTCCCAACAGACCGGGCTGATGTATCGACGTCATCTGCCGCGTAATTCTGGAATGCTCTTCGATTTTGGTCACGCCAAACCCTTGTCATTTTGGATGGCCAATACTTATCTGCCGTTGCAAATCGCTTTTGTCGACCAGCAAGGACGCATTGGTCAAATTGAGCGGATGGCACCGCACTGCACCCGCGCTGTTGCTTCCAACGGCAGCTATCGCTACGCCATCGAAACCAACGACGGCTGGTTTGACCAGCACCGTATTTGCGTTGGCCAAACCGTGCAATTGCCGGGGCAGGCAGCCCAACCACAACAGCCGCCGTCTGCGATTGTGTTGCCCTTCAAAGACATTTTGGAAGCCGCCAATCAGCACGAGGGATTGCGGCTGTTGATTGAATACCATGATGCGCTGACCGTGCTGCGCACCCCGCTGGAGTTTGTCGACGATCGCGACGGCAAATACGAAGCGGTCGTGCGGGCGATCACCGACGGTGCGGCGGTGCGCGGGGATGCCGTTACGCCTGTGGTTCACAAGCCGGAGGCGCCGGACAGCCGCTGGCGCAGTTTCACCATCGATGACATCACCGGCATTTTCGATTTGCAGGGCAACCCCATTCAGAGTCCACAACAGGTGCAACAGGTCGCTAACAGTCAACCGCGCGCGGCGGACGATCCGTTGCCGCTGAGTGCGTCGGCGTATTTTGGTCTGCATAAGACGGCGCAAGCCGCCTATGAATACAATGTTCGCATCTATTTGGAAGACAACGACTTTACGGTTGTGGCTTTTGACGGACCAGGACCAGTGATTGGGGCCTGGCGGCCGGTTCAGAATGCCTTGGCGCAAATCAAAGGGCGCTTTGACACGGCGGATCAGGCTGTGGAAATGGCTAATCGCTGCGTGTGGGCGCGGACCAACATGAGCGGTGTGCCGGCGAACACGGAGGTGGTAACCATCGCCGATTTTGTGCGGCGCATAAAAGGCGGAATTCCTCATTTTATTTACAACATCCGGCTGATGCGTCCCAGTCGGGGGTCCTTCACGCTGGCCACGCGGATGGGGTATGCGGATGTCAATCCCGATTTGCCTGGAAATCGTCGGGCGCTGTATCAACTGATACCGGATTTAGATCGGAAGCGTATGAACGACATCCGCGAAGTCATACTGGGTAACATGAAAGGGTTTCGTTTGATAGGCGACCGTCCAGAGGGAAAGGTGGGTATCTTCGCCGTGGTGGACAGCGAAAATGTGCCAATTTCTTCTGCCCCTTCTGCCGCCGAAGCCCTCGAGCAAGCCCAATATGCCGCCGGACATTCCATCGCTTCCTGCAAAATTTACCCGCAATCCAAAGATGGAGTTTGGCGCTGGATCGGGCTAACTGGATCGGGGCAGATTGCTTGGCGCAGCCGTCCGGGAGCCAGTCGCCCAGAAGCCAAGCGTTTGATGGCCGAGATAAACAATGAGTTGCCGGCACCGGAAGCCGACATGGAATATAAGAAGGCCACCGACGGGTTGACCTATCGCCGCTGCCCGGTCTGTGCCGCCGACGCCACGCCAGAGCCGCCGGGCAAGGGCTGGGAGTGGGCTGGGGAAAAAGATTATCCGCACTGGATGGATTGCCCCAAAGGAACCCCTCACGCCGTCGATATTGAACCAGCGCTCACTGACGAGCAGTGGGATTTCCTCAAACAGGTTAAGCCGACCAAGCCTCGCGCGAACTTGAAATCCCTCGCAGGGAATCCACCTTCGCATCAGGAACAATCAGCTAATACGAAATGAGGCGACTATGCCGTTTAACCTTTCACAACATTTGACCCAACTCACGAAGACCGCCAACTACGAAGGCGCCCAAGGTTATTTCGTGTTGCAACGCCGCGCTTGGCAAAATTGTGTGCGCTGCAAACTCAACGACAAGAAGTCGGCTCATGCGGCGTGGCAAGAGTGCCTCGACGAATATCAGAAGACGGGCAACAACCTAGAGTGGGCGAGCGCGCATGTGGCGGAAAAAGTGATCAAGTCCGCTCAGGTGCAGGTCGGAACTTATGGTCATCGGGTTCAGCGCTATCAGCAGCAAGGACTGACCGTCGCCCAAGCGGTGATGCGGACTTTAGTCGAATGCCAAAATAGTAAGAGGGCGCGAATATGAAATTAGCCCGCGATCCAGCAGGGCGTATGGTGGTGGCGATCACCCGTGAAGACTGGGTGCGAATGGGTAGTGCCACGCACCTCCAAGACGCTAATTGGCGCGGCAAGGCGAACTATCCAGGTAAAAAGGGTAAATGTCCTAAATGCGGGGGCCGGGCCGAATGCCAAACTCCAGTCAAAGGGGAATCGTGGAAGTGTTTGGAGAAGTCCTGCAAGTCGCCTCACACCGCCAGCTTGGCGGGGACTTTCCGTGAGATAGCGGATAAACGCAAGAAAGTCGAGGAGGCATTACAAATGCCTAAAATTGCACAAACTTCCGGCAGCCTGCACGCAGTTGTCCATGAGAACAGTTACGCCACCAACTCTCTCGGGACTTTTGATTTCGTTACTGTCGAGCAATTGCAAAATTGGATGACGCAACAAATCACCAGCCTCTTGGAAGATTACCCGGATGCTTCTGTAGACATTTTAGGCGCTGATGGTCGCATCCTCGGCAGTTTTTCACTCAAAGCTGTGCCGCCGGATGAGCACCTCCAACAGATCGTGGCTAAAGGTCCGTTCCAATACTAGCAGAAGGAACAAGGCGGAGTGCTGAGGAATAATTGAAAGCGAGCAGGAAAACCCTGTGAGTTTACAGAACAAGTGAGCCGAAAACAGTAAGGAGATATCGACATGAAAATTTTCCGATCCGGTGGAATCCGTGAAGAGTGGTCGCCAGACCCGTTGGCTAAGACAGCCGCCGCAGATGAGTTGGCTGTCAATCCACTTTATGAAGTCATCAAAGACCTGCCGATCAAGACGGCTGAAGATGACAAGCCGTCCGATGACAAGCCCAAGGATGACAAGCCCAAGGACGAGTCCGCGCCTCCTTTTGGGAAAAAGGACGAGGCTCCCAAGGACGAGGCTCCCAAGGACGAGGCTCCCAAGGATGAAAAGTCGGACAAATCTCCTTTTGCTCTTGAAGCCCCAGTTGCTCCCGAATCCCCTGAATCGCCTCTTGGCGAAGGATCTGCTCCTCTCGGCGAAGGAACTGCGGAGCAAGTGGCTGTAGGAAAGGCGGAAGTCGCCATTGATGCTGCTAAAGCAGCCATCGAAGAAGTGAAACAGACGGTCACAGAATGCGCCGGTGAGGGCAAGCCCGCCCCGGCCGAAGGTGTGGCACCTGTCGCCACCTCCGAACTGCCGCCCATCGACGAACTCCATATCGAATTGGATGAGCCATCATTTGGTGGCGGCCTTGGCGCTGAGATCGGAATCGGCGGTGACATTCCCGGTGTCGTGGAAGAGCCGCACGCTGCCCTCGGCAAAGAGACCTGCGCGTCCAGCGAACCCAAGTTCGAAAAGATCGCGAAGCTCTCGCCCGATAACAAAAAGAAACTCGGAGAATACTGGCGCTCGGTTTACCCGCCTGAATTGCACGGCTACGTCGATGCGATGCTGCGGGATTACGAGTCCTAATCTCAAGCTCCTTACTGTTCGAAGGGCGCGGCGATCACCGCGCCCTTCGTTTTTTGCCTGCCTTTCCAGAAGGAGAAGCCCGCGGCCGCCGTGAATCAACATTTAGGAATTGCGCCTATGATGCCACTAACGCCGTCCAACATCAGTCCGCTCGCTAACGAGCTGTTAAAACATTTTGCGCAGACCCCGCCGGCCGCGCCCGGTGCAGCGCCTAGTGCCGCGCCTGGTGCAGGCGCCGGCGAAGAAGGGCCCGTTCCCGCCGCCGTTCCCGCCGCCGTTGATATTATTCAAACTGAAGAATTGTTGCCCCGGTTATTGCGGTTGGAAAAATACAAACGCATTGTCTCTAAACTTCAAGCCGCCGCAACCCACCCTTCCAGCGGCATCCTTAATTTCATCACAGGCGAAGACGCGGCGCAACCTGTGTTAATCACTTCTCTGCTCAAAGCCGCTTTCGAAGGTCGCGCCTTCCGCGGCGACTTTGAATGTAACGCCACAAGTTGGGGCGACCCCAGCAACCATTTTGAGGAGCTGGCGGAAGGGCGCATCGCCCACATGAACGAGGAAGAAATTCAAGCGACCATCCGCAATGCCCGCAAATGGGAAAAAGATGCGGTCGCTCAGAACGCTTGGGTCGCTCGCAAATTACGCTTTCTAGGACCGCGTGGCATTCAGGCCACCAACCCCGACGAAGTCAACATCGCCCAAGCCGAGGCGCAACGCAATCAACCGCCAGCTCCAGCTCGGCCGGCCGCTGGCCCCGCCATTCCCGGTGTCATGAACGCCCCCGCGGGCGGCGCCGCACCGGTCGTCAACATCTTGCTAAATGTGCTGCGCACATTCAATCAAATCCGCACCATCCAATCTCAGCGCGACAACTATTTACGAGCGTTGAGCAACGCCCCGGAACACAGCGAAGACCGCCGGGAATTGCAGTTCCAAGTGGATCAGCTCAATGGAGCCTTGCAGGCGTTGGAAGGCACATTGCCAGTTCGACCGAATCCGGCCGATCCGAATGCTTTGATGGTTGACCGCAGCGGTTTCTTGCATTCCCGTTCCTATGATTTTTCTGACATGTTGGGATCGGACGACGTTGTGGACAACAAACTGGTTCACTTCAATGGGCGTCTCGACCGGGTGCTTAATGGCGATCAGGTGTTTACCGAATACATACGTGAAAGTCTGGAAGGCACCCACGAGTCTTTGCGTCGCAATGTTCCCATAACCACTATCAGCCTGCGCTCCATGCGGGTGCGCGACATCCAGGAAACGGTGGAGGAACTACAGCGGGTGTCCCAAAAATATGCGGCCAGCGCTGTGGGCCGCACCAGCATCGAATTGATTAAGTTCTTCACCGATTTGGGTTTGGAAGATGTTTCGCGAGTCAACCGCACTTGGCTGACCGACCGCGCCCGAGCGGCCTTGGTCAATGAGACCCGCAATAGTTTCACCTGCGTCGGCGACACTTTGCGCTGGCGGGAAGGCACGCGCGGAGCGCCCGTCGATGAAGACGCTTGGAATGCTCAGGAAGTTGACACACGAACACAAGCCCTCCAGCAAGTGCTGTCTCGAAACTTCTGCCGAGCATTGGATGAACATGCGAGTCAAGGTCGCCAACTGCGCGACCAGCTCGAGGCCGCTGCCAATGATTTTGGCGAACAGCAGAATGTAATGATCGTTCACGATGCCCATCTGTGCGTTGGCGCGCCTGGGATGCCGGGCCTAGTGCGCCAGCCA
>Ga0315284_10006849_pt1 | contig 16253 bp, 9 predicted proteins | sample YL17G09_16_MG_FD_203696 | JGI IMG/M metagenome (GOLD analysis project Ga0315284, IMG submission 203696) | Sediment microbial communities from Yellowstone Lake, YNP, Wyoming, USA - YL17G09_16 | ecosystem: Environmental > Aquatic > Freshwater > Lake > Sediment | place: USA: Wyoming | collected... | reverse complement strand
TAGCTGACTGCATATCGGTTCCAACTGGCACGACAAGGAACGCAGTGGATCCCGTGATGGTCAAGCTGCCCCGGTTAGCATCCGTCGAGTGGTAGTAGGTCGGCCTCATCAACCAAGTCGGGTCAATCACCATGCTGAAGGCCTCGCCACTCCGCATCTTGTAGTACTCGGTCTCATGGGGCCCGCTGACGTGACGGCCCAGACCGATGTAGTACTCGCGGTTGGCCAGGACGTGGCGCGACAGGTCCTGAGCTCCCGAATCCTGCCCGTTCGGTCCGGCGAAGTGAGTGGGTTCGCCACCGGCGAAGTAGTACTCTATCTCGGAGCTTCCAGACCAGACTATCCCGCTTGGCAAGAGCCCGCACCCGGCGGTGAGCAGTGATATGACGGCCATGCAAGAGGCAAGACGCCAGCGCATGTCAACCTCCCTGATCGCTTCTGTTATACCCGCTACGCACGGTGCGGTGGGCTGGTAGCGGCTGTAGCCCCCGGAAAAGCAAGAACCCCGGCGGACCGAAGTCCGCCGGGGCGCTATAGCCAATTGGAGCTTGCACCAAACCGCCGCCACCGCCGGAGGGCTTTATGCCTCCGCATACGGTTGGGCTTGTGCCCAGGCGACGGTCGACCTAAGGTTCGGGCTTGTTTAAGGCCCGGGAAACCTTTAAAGGAGGTGATCCAGCCACACCTTCCGGTACGGCTACCTTGTTACGACTTCACCCCAATCATTAGTCCCACCTTCGGCCGCTGCCTCCTTGCGGTTAGCCCGCGGACTTCGGGTGTTACCAACTTTCGTGGTGTGACGGGCGGTGTGTACAAGGCCCGGGTACGTATTCACCGCGGCATGCTGATCCACGGTTACTAGCAATTCCAGCTTCATGGAGGCGAGTTGCAGCCTCCAATCCGAACTGAGAGCGGCTTTGGGGGATTCGCGCCCTCTTGCGAGGTGGCAACCCGTTGTACCGCCCATTGTAGCACGTGTGTAGCCCTGGACGTAAGGGGCATGATGACTTGACGTCATCCCCACCTTCCTCCGGCTTGACGCCGGCAGTCTCGCCAGAGTTCCCAACTTAATGATGGCAACTGGCGACGAGGGTTGCGCTCGTTGCGGAACTTAATCCAACACCTCACGGCACGAGCTGACGACAGCCATGCACCACCTGTCTCCGGAGTCCGAAGAGGGCGCCTATTTCTAGGTGCTTTCACCGGGATGTCAAGTCCAGGTAAGGTTCTTCGCGTAGCATCGAATTAAACCACATGCTCCACTGCTTGTGCGGGCCCCCGTCAATTCCTTTGAGTTTTAGCCTTGCGGCCGTACTCCCCAGGCGGAGCACTTAATGCGTTAGCGACGGCGCCGAGGGGGTCGAAGCCCCCGACACCTAGTGCTCATCGTTTACAGCTAGGACTACCGGGGTATCTAATCCCGTTTGCTACCCTAGCTCTCGTTCCTCAGCGTCAGCAATACCCCAGGCAGCCGCCTTCGCCACTGGTGTTCCTCCCGATATCTACGCATATTACCGCTACACCGGGAATTCCACTGCCCTCTGATACGCTCAAGCACGGGAGTTTCGGAACCGGGTCCGGAGTTAAGCCCCGGGATTTCAATTCCGACTTCCCGCGCCGCCTACGAACGCTTTACGCCCAGTGATTTCGGATAACGCTCGCCACTTACGTATTACCGCGGCTGCTGGCACGTAATTAGCCGTGGCTTCCTTTGAGGGTACCGTCATTATCGTTCCCTCTGACAGAGCTTTACGACCCGAAGGCCTTCATCGCTCACGCGGCATCGCTGCGTCAGGCTTTCGCCCATTGCGCAAGATTCTGAACTGCTGCCTCCCGTAGGAGTCTGGGCCGTGTCTCAGTCCCAGTCTGGCTGATCATCCTCTCAGACCAGCTACGCATCATCGCCATGGTAGGCCGTTACCCTACCATCAAGCTAATACGCCGCAGGCCCCTCCCTAAGTAGCAAGCTTTTCAACCTTTCGGTGTTATCCGGTATTAGCGGGCCTTTCGGCCCGTTATCCCAGGCTTAGGGGTAGGTTCCTACGTGTTACTCAGCCGTTCGCCACTCTGGGGGATTTCTCCCTTGCCGTTCGACTTGCATGTGTCAGACGTGCCGCCAGCGTTCATCCTGAGCCAGGATCAAACTCTTGGGTAGTTCTGCCACCTGGCCACGGAGGCCGGGCAGCGTTGATCTGGATCGAATCGACGGTGTGCATCGCACACCATAATCACACTGGTGCAAGCTTCCAATTGTCAAGGTGCGTACCCGAGACGGGGGCTTCGGCCGGTGCTGGACGAGCCAGCACACAACCGGGCCTCCAGTCGGGGAGGGATAGAATAGCACCGCTCGCGGGCGATGTCAACGGGTCAAGCCGCCAGGGGGGCGCATCGCGCACCTGCCGGCGGCCCTCGTCTGCAAGCTTGGGAACCTTCCTGCTTCCCTTCCTTACTCAGGTACCATGCCCACGGCCAGTTCGCTTTGGCGCTTCGCCGTGGAGTTAGCTTAAGTGTACCCGCAAAAACGCTGGATCGCAAGGCCGCAGGCGGAGATTATCCCGCCTGGCACCGGATTTAGCGCGGCGCTTGGCCCGAGGTGGATGAAAGCAGGCGGCGGGCGTGGTATAAGACTCACTCGCGCGGCGAAGAGGGCCGCAGCCTGAGGAGGAGACCGTGCACAGCAGTGACGAGCATGCCGGGGCGGCCGCGGAAGTGGACTTCGCCAAGCTGTTTGCTGAGATCAAGACTGTGGCTGTGGTTGGCTACAGCGACAATCCCGACCGTGCCGGGCATTACGTGGCGCAGTACCTGGCGGCGCAGGGCTATCGCGTGATCGCAGTGAACCCGAGGTACGGCCCTGAGGTGGACCATCTGCCGTGCTTTCCGAACCTGGCTGCCATCTCGGCGTCGGAGTCAGTGGATGTAGTGGACGTGTTCCGCAGCCCGGCGTTCGTTCCGCCGCTGGTCGACGAGGCGGCAGGGCTCAAGCCGCTGCCGAAGTACTTCTGGATGCAGCCGGGGGCGGAGAACCTGCAGGCGGCGGAGCTGGCACGGCAGCGGGGAATGACGCCGATCATGGAGGCGTGCATGATGGCGGCACACAAGATCTGGGGCGGGGCATAGTCACTGCTCCTTGCGATGCGCATCTCAGCGAACGCCAGCGGCTCAGGGGGGAGGAGAGGGGATGAATTGCACTAGGGAGTAGTGTCCATAGTCCACGTGCCCGTGGTCTTGCTCTGCGTGGCGGTGTCAGTGAAGTCGAAGTCGCCGTAGGCGTGGTCTCTCTTGCTGAACTGGCCAGTGAGCGCCCCGCTGCCGACCGCAGCGTTGGTCAGCTGACCGTTGATGCTTGAGCCGCTGACCACCGCGGAGATCGCCAGCGTCACTGTCTGGCCGTTGTGCAGTAAGGTGCCCGTCCCGCCCAACAGCCCATCGGCGTAGGTGAGGCTAAAGCTGCCGATAGCGTCGCTGGCGTGGCTGAGCTGGCCATTGAATGGTCCTGCCACGGGGATGAAGGGTGAGCCGCCGGTGCACGCGGTGGAGAAAACCAGGAGTGTCACGACCGCCACTGTCCGTCTAGCGCTCATGACACATTCTAACACCGTGAGCCACGTCTCGGGGCTGCGATTGCGCGGGAAGGTGGATGGTTGCGAGTGGCGGGCCCGCAAAAGAAAACCCCGGGGGTCACCCGGGGTTAGCGCCGGAAATGCCTAATCCGGCCCTTGGTCAGGGGGGAATGTTGTTAGCGCTGGTTGCCCTGCTGCATGCCGCTGATGTCCAGCTCGCCGAGGACGACGGTGATGTTCTCCTGCTTTTGCGTGCCCTGGCGGGCGACGCGCAGCGTGATCCGCTCGCCGACCTTGTGCTGCTGGAAGTCCTCGATGAGCTGCTTGCCGGTGGTAACCGCCTGCCCGTCGACGTCGAGGATCACGTCGCCGGCCTCGATGCCCGCGCGGTCGGCGGGGCCGCCGACGGTGACGCTCTCCACGTAGACGCCCTTCTTCACGTCCAGCTTAAGCTCCTGATTCTCCTTGAGGTAGTCCTCAAGCGTAGCGATCTTGGCCTGAATGCCGGGGTAGGCCACCTTGCCGTGCTTGACGATCTCGTCGATGCTGGCCTTCACCGAGTTGATAGGCAGAGCGAAACCGATGCCCTCGATGGGGATCGCCTGGAAGCCGTTGGTGTCCCAGCGCGCGATCGCCTGGTTGACGCCGATCACTTCGCCGCGTGAGTTGAGCAGCGGCCCGCCGCTGTTGCCGCGGTTGATCGCCGCGTCGGTCTGCAGGTAGCTCTGCGGCGTGCGCACGTCCTCCGCCTGCCCCAGGTCTTGGGGCGAGCGGTGGTTGGTCGAGATGATCCCGGCGGTCACGGTCTGTTGGTAGCCCAGCGGGCTGCCGATGGCGATCACCGGCTCACCGATGCGCACCGCGTCGCTGTCGCCCAATGGCGCGACAGGCAGATTGCCGGCATCGATCTTAAGGACGGCGATGTCCTTGAACTGGTCGGTGCCGACGAGCTTGGCCGGGAGGTCGCGGCCGTCGTAGAGCCGCACCGTGAACTTGTTGGCGTCGGCTACGACATGGGCGTTGGTGACGATGTAGCCGTTGTCGCGAATAATGAACCCGCTTCCTTCACCGCCGATCGGAGGATGGTCCTCGGGCATCTGGAACTGCTTGAACTGCTCGCCGAGAGGCCCGGGGAGCATTTGCTGCCACTGTTCCATGAGATCCTTGTGCATCTTCTGGTCCGTCCCCGCGCCCTTGGAATCCTTGCCTTGATCCTCGTTCGCGAACTCGGTCTTGACGTTCACGACGAACGGCAGGGACTTCTCAGCCAGGTCGGTGACCCAGTAGATGCTGCCGTTGTTCGAGTTCAGTGACGGCGACAGCGCCGCCGGGATCGGCTTGGCCCCATTGCCCGGATTCCAGCCCCCACCCAGGAAGCGCAGTTGGCCCTGCCAGGCGATCACGCCGGCGAGGCCGATGACGACGATCATCAGGATGACCGCGAATACCTTCCAGAAAGAATCGCTTCTCTTCTGCTGCGAGTTCTCCATTCTAATCTGCTCCTCCTAAGAAGCTGGCGAGTATGACGCCTAAGCCTCTATGTTTGTTCGAGTAAGCCGCGCAAGGAGTTAAACGCCTTCCAGGCTGCGGCGGAAGTGCGCGTTCAAGCTGTACGGCGCGGGTTTGGGAAGGGGCGGAGAAGGCCGAACGCGGGGCGTGGTCCCGCGTCCTTGCTGATGGTCCGATGATGTGCGCAGCTGCTTGGCATATTGGCATGGGAGGCCATGAGGCCGCGTGCTACTATTCCCACCGCCCCGGCCGTGACGCTGGGGGTTTATGCGAGGTCGTGAGATGAGGACTCGGATTTTCTTCCTGCTTGCCCTTCTGGCTGCGTTCCCGACCGGTAGTGCCCTTGCGGCGAAGCCTTCGGTGGTGGCCAAGCTCAGCGGGCGGGCCTATGAAGTACACGCGAACGATACGCACTGGCTGGCCTGCTGGGCGGAGCAGCCTGACGGCAAGTACAGGCTCATGCTGATCGACTCTGACAAGGGCAACTCGACGCAGCTCACCACCACCGCTACGCCTGGCGGGCTGTGCTGGGTGCCGCGGCGGGAGGAGCTGCTGTACTGCACAGGGACGTACGTGGAGCAGAGCAAGTCGTGGCACGTCACGTACTACGCCTTCGACGTGTCCAGCATGAAGCCCAAGCGGGCGCCGGAATCGCGCAAGGTGATCGAGACGACGGACCTGCTGGAGACCTTTCAGTTCAACCCGCTGGCCGCGGATGACGGGTCCAAGGTCTTCCATATGACGCTTGGCGTGGGGAGTCTGCCGAGCTTCAACACCTATGCGCCCGAGACGGGGCGGATGGAGCTGGTGCAGGCGGCGGCGAACATCGCCAGCGATTACGACCTGAGCTCGGATGGCACCCGCCTGTACTGGATGATGCACGACCCCGGTTCGGGAGCGATGAGCATCGTGGAATGGAGCCTGGACGCCAACAACTACTCCAATCTCTACACGTTCCCCAAGACTCCCGAGGCTGGGAGTGACCCCAAGAAGCCCCTGGACCCGGCGGACGACCATGCGCTGCTGCGCGTGGACATCCCGCACCGGCAGGCGGCTGCGCTCGTGACGAGCGAGAAGAACCCGCGCCTCCAGCTGTGCATCTATCGCCTCGACGACCGCTCCGTTACGCCGGTGTTCCTTTACGACGGTGAACAGATCGAGAGCTACGACTGGAAGGGGCGCACGGGCCTGATCTACGCGCTGATCTCTAACGCCAAGACGAAGCAGTACGCCATCGAGGACATCGATGCCCTAACCGGGAAGCGGACGGTGCTCCTGCAGACCAGCGATCAGGTGTACAGCCTCGACTATGGCACTAACGGCGCGTACTACTACACCGTGGTGGATAACCGCAATCCCAGCAACCCCAGCACGCTCGTCATGCGCCTGCGCTAGCGCCGCGCTCAGCCCGCCGCCTCAGCCAGCACCGTCGCGAGCGCGCGCGCGGTGGCCTCGGCGCTGAACGTCGCCTGGTAGGCGCGGCCGGCAAGGCGTAGCGAGTCACGGTAAGTCCCGTCCTCGATGAGGCGGCGCATCAGGCGGGCGAGCTCCATGGGATCGTCCGGAGCGACGAACGGCGGTGGCTGGCGCAGCTCCGGCGGCACCAGCTCCCAGCGCGCCGGGTCGTCATAGACCGCGCGATGCGACGGGATGTCGCTGAGCACCACCGGGCAGCCGATGCTCTGCGCCTCCTGGGGCGGCATGCCGTAGCCCTCCCGCCTGCTCACGAACAGCAGCGCCGTGCAGCTGGCCAGCAGCCCTGCCACCTGGGGCGTGCCGGCGTACCCGATGAAATCCACTTGGTCCGCGGTGCCTGTGTGTTCAGCCAACCTGCGGAGGCGCTCGGTGTGGTGGGTCTGCGCCCCGATGCACTTGAGCTGGACGATTAGGCCCTCGGCCCGCAGAAGTGTCACGGCGCGGATCGCCAGCTCGATGTTCTTGCGCGGCTCATGGCTGGCGAGCGTTAGGAACAGCGGCGGCTGCCCGGCGGGGCTTTCTTGGACATGCTCGGGCAAGGCCGCCAGCGCTGCTGCCATTCGCGGGTCGGCGTAGTAAGGCACGACGCGGATGCGCTCGGCGGGGAAGGGCAGGCGCCCCGCGACTTCGCTGACGAGACTCTGGTTGCTGACGGTGATCAATCTCGCATGGGACCAGGTCGCCGGCAGCAGGCTGCGCCAGTACCAGCTGCTGGCTCCGTGGAACTGTGCGGGCTCGTCGAGGGGGATGAGGTCATGCACGTGGACGACGAGCGGCACGGGGCATGTGAGCGGTGCGCCCAGGGCGGGGCTGAAGAAGACGTCGAGGGGCGCAGCGTGGTGCGCCTGCCGGATGCGCCGCGGCAAACGCCACTGCTCCCAGAGCAGCCTGTCGCGCACGCCGCGCAGCGGGGCATCGCGTTCGTTGGGGCGCAAGCCGACGAGCTGGATGTGCGTCGCGTGAGCGGCCAGCGCGTCGAGCAGCAGGCGCACGGATACGCCCAGGCCCGTTGCCCCCGGGCCGGTGACCGCTTGGAGATCGCAGCCCGCCCGCATACCCGATTATAGCTGCGCTACTGCGCTATACTGCGCGCGTGGCGCTGAGGTTCGTGCAGATCGGGGACGCGCATCTTGGGGCGGCGTTGGCCGGCCTCCCTACAGCGGTCGCTGATGAGCTGCGCGAGGCGGCCCGCCAGGCCCTGCGCGACGCGTTCGCCAAAGCGCGTGAGCTGCAAGTTGATCTTGTGCTCATGCCCGGCGACCTGTTCGAGATCAACGGCGTTGATCCAGCGGCGCAGGTGCGGTTCATCTACGCGCAGGCCGAGCGCTTGGAGCCCACGCCGGTGGTCATCGCGCCGGGCAACCATGACCCCTACGGCCCGGAGACGCCCTACGCGGCGATCAATCCTCCACCCAACGTAGTGCTGTTCACGGCACCGGAGCTGGCGCTGGTGGAGACGCGCGCGGGGATGGTGGCGGGGCGGGCGTACGTTGCGGGGAGGCGCGCGGATGAGGTGGACTGGGCTGCGCTGGCGCAGCCGCCGGCGGGATGCGTACTGGTGCTACATGCGTCGGTGCTGCGGGCGCAGGACGGGCGCAAGCACACCGAGACGATCGTCCCGGTGTCGCCGGAAGCACTGGCGCAATCCGGCTTCGCCTACTCTGCGCTCGGGCATTACCACGACTACCGCGAGTTCGCCCGCGGCCCCGCAGGCGGGCCGTCGTATGCTGCGTACGCTGGGTGCCCGCAGGGGCTGGGTTGGGACGAGCCGGGGGCGAAGGGCTACCTAATCGGCGAGCTGGGAGACGACGGGGCGCGGCTGGAGTTTGTTACTGCGGCAAGCCACGTGTTCCAACGCAAAGAACTTACGCTGCCGCCGGAGTATGCCGAGGATGCGCCGCGCCGGCTGGAGACGGCGATTGCCGCACTCAAGGGTGATCTGGATTCGGGCGACCTTCTGGATCTCCGCGTGCGCGGGCGTTGGCCGGAGCTCAGGCGCGATGAGCTTGAAGCAGTCGCAAAGGACTTGGCCAAGCGCGTCTGGCACATGCGGGCCATGGATTGGGGCGAGGTGGACTTCACGCCGCCGCTCGTGGAGCGCGGGAAGTCGGAGGCCGTGAACCGGTTCCTGGATAACTGCGATGAGCGCACCGGCGAGGGCGGGGCGGACGGGGCGGCATGGGAACTGGCGCGCTACATGGGGCACCGCCTGCTGTCCGGGCGCGCCCTGCCGGACGAGGTGGCGTGATGTGGCTCAGCGCGGTGGAGCAGGCGTCCTTCGGCACCCTCGGACTGAGCGAGCCGCTTAGCCTGTCTCCCGGGTTGAACATCCTCATCGCCGCGAACCAGGCGGGCAAGACGACCTTGCTCACGCTCATCGAGTGGATGCTCTACGGCGTGCCGCCGCGCGCCAGCAAGCGCAGCCAGCAGGCGGTGGCGGAGTGGGCGCCGTGGACGGGGGCGGGCCGGCAGCCGATGGCTACGGCCGTCTTTGCTCCGCAGCGCGCAGGCTGGCCGGAGCGCGTGCGCCTGACGGTGCACTTCGACGAGTTCAGGCCGCGCCTGGCCGACGCGGGTAGTCTCGGCGATCTGTCGTCGCGCATCGGCGTGGAGCAGAACGGGACGTGGGACCTGGGGCAGTCGCTGCTCGGGTTGCGGCGCGAGGCGTTCAGCGCCAGCCTGCTGGCATTGCAGGGCGGGCAAGGCGGGCTGGAGAACGTGCTGCGGGAGGAGAACCTGCGCAAGCTGCTCACGGCGGACTTGGCGGGGCTGGTCGAGGACCCGGAGCGTGCCAATCTGGACGCAGCCCTCGCGTCGCTTGACGGGCCGAAGTTCACCTGCCGGGGACTGCAGGCCACGCCGATCCTGATCAGCAACCTCGTGTTGGGGGCGCAGCGGGCGCGAGACAGGCTTGCGGACGAGCGGGCTGCCCTCGAAGAGCGCATGGCACGGCTTGAGGATGCGCTGACCGGGCGGGACCGCGCTGAGCACAATCTGGCGGAGGTGAGCCGTCGGCGCAACGTCGGCGAGGAGCACCTCAGCCGATGCGACCTCACCATTGCACGCTGGCGGTTCAGCCAGGTGGATCGGCACGCCGAGGGACTGAGGGAGTGGGAGCGGCGCCTGGAGCAGGAGCCGTGGCTGAAGGACTTCCCGGTGGGCCTCGAGGGTGCAGTGCGGCAATGGCAAGGCGAGACGGCGCAGCACAAGGAGGCCGAGGAGCGGCAGCAGCGCAAGGTCAACAAGCTGCGCGAGCACCTCGGCGACGTGGAGAGGCAGGTGCAGCGCGACGAGCCGCTGGTAGGCATGCTCACGGCGCGCCACGAGCTTGGCGAGCTGGCGGCGGCAATTGACGCGGCCCAGAAGGACCTCCTCGACGCGAGTGCAAAGGTCAAGGAATCGGGCGAGGCGGCGGATCCGAACGCCCGTCTGCGCTTCGACGCCCTTGACGAACAAGTCCGGCCGTACCGCGACAGCCTGCCGGGGTTGCTCGACTGGCGTGAGGGGAGTGCGCGCCTAACCGCCCAACGCGATGCACTCACGGTGCGACGGAGCGCGCTGGCCCCGGCTGCCAGGCGGGGCGCGCCGCTCGAACTTGTGCTGGCAGTGCTGGCGGGGGGCGCCGGGATCGCTCTCGGCGTGCTCGCGCCAGCCGTATTGCATCAGCCACTGCTGCTCATCGTGGCGGTGCTGCTGTTGGGCGCAGCAGTATGGCTCGGCATGGCGGGCGCCCGGCACAGTCGAACCGCCGCTCATGCCTCCGCGGAGATGAGCCAGGTGCAGGCGGAGCTAACCGCGCTGGCCGGCACAGACTCGCAGCTCAGGGCGAGGCGCGAAGAGCTGGCGCGGCAGCTTGGGCTTTCCGCTGAGGCGTGGGAGGGGCTGCTGGCGGCACTGCAGGAGTACGAGCCGTTGAGCCTTAAGCATCAGAACTACGCGCAATCGAGACGCGAGCAGGATGCCGCCCGCATGCGTCTCACCGGCGCTTGGACACGCGTATACGAGTTGTGCCGAGATGCTCCAGCGGACCTCGACCGCGCGTGGCTGGCCAAGCGCCTGCAAGCGCTGGACGACGTGCGGGACCGCCAGCGGGCGCGGATGGATGGCCAGGCGAGCGTGTTGGACGCCGAGCGGGAGCTTGAAGATCTCCATCGCAAGCAGCCGGAGCTGCTGAAAAGGCTGAGCGTGATGCTTGCGCCGCTGGGGCTCGGCGATGTGGCGCTGAGTGACCCTGACTCCGCAATCAGGCGCTGCGAGAATTGCGCCCGCGAGGCGCGCACCTACCAGGCGCAGCACGAGCTGCTGAAGACCGAAGAGGAGCGGGCGGCCACGCTGCGAATGACGCGCGAGGAGTATGAGCTGCAATTGGCCAGGCTCAATCCAGCGCAGATGCGCGAGATGGGTCAGCTTGTGCAGGACGAGGACGGCTGCCGGCGGCTGAGCGACCAGCGCCGCGGCCTGTACGACGAAGTGGTGCGGCTCAGGCGCGAAGCGGAAGCCGCGACCGAGGAGGTGAGCCGGCTGCGGCAAGACCTGGCGCGGCATGAGGACGTGCTGATGCGTCTACCCGCGGCTCAAGAAGAGGAGCAGGCGGCCGCCCGGAGGCTGACCAAGGTGCAGCTCTGGCAGCGCGCCCTGGACTTGCTGCGCGAGGCGCTGCTCAGGCTGCGCGCCGAGATGGCAGGCAGCCTGGCACCGGCGATCACCAAACATCTGCGCGAGACGCTGCGGCAGGCGCCGGTGCACGGAGTAGTGGACGCCGCGCTCAGCGAGCAGCTCGCACTGAGGCTGCGCGTGGAGGACGCGCCGCCTGGGCTGGCGGAAGGCGACCTGCTGGATAGGCTATCGCTGGGCGCGCGCCGCCAGCTCGCCCTGGCGGTGCGCTGTGCAGTGGCGCTGGCCCTCGGCGCGGAGCAGGGCGCGCCGCTGTTCCTCGATGAGCCGCTGGCCGAGCTCGACGACGCGAACGCGCAGGCATGGCTCACCTACCTCGCACATCTGGCGAAGAACCGCCAGGTGTTGCTTACGACGTGCCACCAGGCGCAGTACGAATGGCTGATCAGCGCTGGGCAGGTGAAGGCTAGCGTTCTCGCGCTGGGCTAGTCTCAGGGGCACACTCGCCGCGCATATAATGTGCGGCATGCAGCCTGTGCTCACGGCGGCGCAGATGGCCGAGCTCGACCGCTACACGATCGAGACGCTTGGGCTGGACAGCAAGCTGTTGATGAGCAACGCCGCCCGCGAGGTGCTGCGCGCTGTCCGCGACCATTTCCCGCAGTCGATGCGGCCGGTGATCTTCGCCGGCACGGGGAACAACGGCGGCGACGGCGTGGCATTGGCGTACTACGCCCAGCAGGAGGGGCTGGCGCCTACGCTTGTGCTGTGCCATCCGGAGATCGGCAGCCCGCCACAGCTCTCAGCTGACAGCACTTACTTCTACAACATCGCTGAACGGGCCTATGTGCCCGTCAGGCTACTCGGAAACCCGGCGGTGGCCCCGGAGGTGATCACCAACGCGCAAGGCGACCTGGTCGTGGACGCGCTGTTCGGCACGGGGCTGGACCGGCCGCTCGGCAGCTACTACCTTGCGCTGATCGAGCGCCTGCATCACACGCGCCATCCGGTGGTGGCGATCGACTGCCCGTCGGGGCTCAACTGCACGAGCGGCGAGGTGATGGAAGGGGCGGTGCGCGCCACCCTCACCGTGACGATGGGCTATCCCAAGCGCGGCTTCTTCCACCCCGCCGCTGCAGACCACGTGGGCGAGTTGCAGGTAGTGCAGCTCGGCTTCGGCAGCCTCACGGACGCGGCGATCGCCCCGGACGCGCACAGCTGGCCCGACGCGCTGTGGGGGCCGCTGCGCCAGCCGCGGGCAAGCTATGCGCACAAGGGCACCTATGGCCGGGTGCTCGTGGTGGCGGGCCATGCGCGCTACCCGGGGGCGCCGCGACTGGCGGCGCGCGCGGCGTTGCGCAGCGGCGCAGGCCTGGTGCGCCTTGTCGTGCCCGCGGGGATCCATGCGGCATGTGCGAGTGATCCGTCGGTGATGGTGGCGGCGCACAAGGCGGACGCCGACGGAGGATTCGGGGCGCCGCCGGAGGAGGAGCTGCTCGGCTATCTCGATTGGGCGGATGCGCTGGTGATCGGGCCGGGGCTGGGTGAAGGCGCCGGCGCGGCGGAGATCACGCGCGAGCTGCTCGCGCGGCGCGATCTGCCAATCGTCGTGGACGCTGACGGACTGCGGGCGCTTGGCAATGGACGCGGCGGTCCGATGCCGGACCGGGAGTGGCCAATCGTGCTCACGCCGCACGTTGGTGAGCTGGCGCGCCTGGCGGGGATCATCCCGGCCCAGGCGCTGGATCGCTGGTTTGACTTGGCGCGGGAGATGGCTGCGCACCTCAACGTGCTGCTGCTGGCGAAGAGCAACCAGTGCGTGCTGGCCACGCCGGAGGGTGGACTGGTCTTCCCGCGCCGCGGCCACCCCGCGCTGGCCTCGGGTGGAACGGGCGACGTGCTCTCGGGGATCCTTGGCGCGCTGCTGGCCCGCTACCACGCGCAGCAGCAGGGGCAGTCGCCGGGGCTGGCCTTGACGGGCGCGGTGCATCGGGGCACGTGCGTGGAGATCGTGGCCAGCGCGGTGAACATCCATGCCAGCGCGGCGGAGGTGGGTGCGCAGCACCTCGGCCACAACGGCCTGACCGCCACAGACCTGGTTGACCTGATCCCGGCTGGGCTGCACCGCCTGGCAGGTGAAGCCGCAGGCTGATCTGGCGGCAGGGCTATAATCCCCCCCATGAACAGCCGTCCGGGCAGCCTGCGCGAGGCAAGCTACGTCCCCAAGCTCGCGGGGGTGGACGACCTTGGGTCGAGCCTGATCACGCTCACCGTCGACGTTTCGCGCTACCGGCGCAACCTGCGCGAGATCCTCGACCTCATCTCGCCGGCGCGGCTGATCTGCGTCGTCAAGGCCAACGCCTACGGCTTCGGCGTCGCCGGCCTGGTGCCGGTGCTGGCCGAGTTCCCCGACGTGTCGCTGGGCGTGGCGACCGCCGACGAGGCGCTGGAGCTGAAGGCGCTGGGCTATCCCGGGCGGATCATCCTGCTGGGCTACACGCACCCGAAGTGCTACTACCAGATCATCCACTCCGGCTGCCAGCTCAGCGCCTACCGCCCCGAGAACATCCCCGAGCTGGCCGAGGCTTGCCGCGAGCTCGATCACCCCTTGGAGCTGCACATCAAGGTGGACACCGGCATGACGCGCATGGGCGTGCCGCTCGAGGACCTGGCGGGCTTCGTGCGCGAGCTGAGGCGCTATCCGCAGATGGCGGTGGTGGGGCTGTTCAGCCATCTGGTGGACAGCGCCGCGCCCGAGCGCGAGATCAACGCGCTGCAGGAGCAGCGCTTCCTCAAGGCGATTGAGATCGTCTCTCAGGAGCTCGGCTACCGCCCGGAGTGCCACCTGGCGAACACCGCCGCCGTGCTCAACCAGCCGCGCCTGCACCTGGACAGCGTGCGCGTGGGCATCGCCACCTTCGGCATCGCCGGCGAGGCGCATCACGAGGCGCGGATGCAGCTTGAGCCGTGCTTCCGCCTGGCGAGCGAGGTGATCGACATCCACCATGTCAAGCCGGGTGACGGCGTGAGCTACTGCCACACGTGGACGGCCGGGCGTGCGACAATGATCGTCACGCTGCCCTACGGCTACGCCGACGGATTGCCGCGCAGCTTGAGCAACAAAGCGGCGGTGCTCATCCGCGGGCGGCGCTGCCCGCTGGTGGGGAACGTGACGATGGACTACGTGATGGCCGACGTAGGGGGCGCGGACGGCGCGGGCGGAGGGGACATCGCGCTGGGCGACGAGGCGGTGTTCATCGGCGAGCAGCAAGGCCCGGGGGGAATCGAGCGCATCACTATCGAGGAAGTGTCGGGCTTGGCGGGCACGATTCCTTACGAGGTGAGCTGCGCCTGGGGAAGGCGCGTCCGGCGCGTGTACTTCGAATAGCAGGTCACACTGGCGGGGAGCCGCAGGGCGAATCTCACCTGATAAGCGTGGATAGGCTGGATTCCGGGTATCATGTTCGGTAATTCAATGCGACTAAGACCCAGTCGCATGTCATAGGAGATACTAAGTGACTGCTCGTCGCACCATCTTAGGACTTGCCACCGTGCCCGCCCTCTGGCTGGCCGCGCTGGCGCTGCCGGCCGGTTGCTCCGGCCGGTCTCAGGTGCCCGCTGATCAAGCAACGGCCACCCAGCCCAACTCCGGCAGCCCAGCGCAGGCTACGCCGCAGAACGGAGTGCTGGCGCAGCTGCCGTCACCGTCGACGATCAGCCGCGAGGCGGGGATCATCAGTAACTCGCTGATGTGCTGGGGCAGCGACTTCCGTGATGACCTGGCCCACCAGAACGTAACCGTGCAAGGCAACGACGCAACGTTCAGTCCGGTGGCATCCGGCGGAGCCAGTACGCTGTCATCGGCCGCCTTTGCCATCTACCAGTACCAAGAGAGTGATCTCGATTTTCTCACTGGGCCGATTCGGGTCGAGGTGAGAGGCCTGGGCCAGCCGCCGGACCCGGGGACGCGCATTTTCGCTGCCTTGGGATTGGGCGGAGCTTGGCACTGGAGCGAGCTGCAGCCGGACACGATTGAGGTTGATTCGTGGAGCTGGGGCGCGTCCCAGACCGTGCCGGCAGTACAATCCCAGGGAGGGGGGCTGGTGCCGGTCGTGATTGCGGTCTTCGGCTTCAATCCGGTTGAAGTGCAGTCAGCCAGCATCACGCCCGATGACACCTCAATGGCGGCTGGGCCGGTGGTCTTCCGCAAGGGCTGGGACGGAACGATCAAGGGCCGCACCGCTTTCGACGGCAGCGTGCACGTGATTGGCGACGGCCTGGGTAGGTTGCACGTCAGCTACTACGACAGCTCCAACGGGCAGCTTTACTACATGCGCCTCCAGGATCGCGTCTGGACCACCGAGGCCGCGGACTGCGACGGCGACGTGGGTCTCTTCAACGACTTGACGCTTACGGATAACGGCGGCTTGCTTCTGCCCTACATGGAGCTGCCCGCTATGGGAGCCGGTACGGCGCAGGGCGCGTTCAAAGTCCTGGGCGGCGCCGACCCCGACAACATGATCTGGTCGCCGCGAAGCAATTTCGACACGGGCGAGGACCCCGCTGGCGGTCCCTCGTCGGATGTGGGCGGGCATTGCTCGGTAGCTTTCGATGACGTCCCTTCCTCCGGCCTCCCGCACATCTTCTACGAAGACGCCACCAATGGGACCATCAAGCACGCCTACAAGCCCAATGGCTCTGTGGACTGGGTGACCGAGGTTGTCTCGCAGCCGGGCGAGGACGCCTCCCGTCCCGTAGCCATGCGCTCCGGCTCCACCGGCGCCGTGTGCTGCGCTTACGTTGTGAACTCGCACAGTGGCCCCTTCGACCTAATGCTGGCGCAGCAGGGAGGCCCGACAGGCTGGATGTCCGATGTGCTGGCGAATGACGTGCATAATCCGCTCGGCGGTGCCGGCGAGATCGGCTTCTGCGACGGCTCGGTGCGCCCGGGCACGGACGAGGCAGTCATTGCCTATAGCTCGAACGATGGAGTGAATATCCTCCACCGCCAGGTCGCGCTGCGCAACACGCTGAGCAATGTGACCGTCGACGGTACGTTAGGCGGGGGCGTGTACGTCAAGCTGGCGATGA
>Ga0315284_10006848_pt1 | contig 16253 bp, 17 predicted proteins | sample YL17G09_16_MG_FD_203696 | JGI IMG/M metagenome (GOLD analysis project Ga0315284, IMG submission 203696) | Sediment microbial communities from Yellowstone Lake, YNP, Wyoming, USA - YL17G09_16 | ecosystem: Environmental > Aquatic > Freshwater > Lake > Sediment | place: USA: Wyoming | collected... | reverse complement strand
TAGATGAGATTGATTCAGCCGATATTGTAGTTGGAAATCGCTTTACAACCGAAAATAATATTCCATTTCATAGAAAAGTAGTTATTCAAGGCATAAATAAGATTTACGGCATTGGTGATACCCAATGTGGCTTTAGAGCCTATAATAAAGACGCAATTAACAAACTAAACCTAACTACAGAAGGAATGGAAACATCACTCGAAATTATTAACCGTGCTAAGGAATTAAACCTAAAAATAGTCGATATTCCTTGCACAGTGGTTTATAACAAACCAGAGGTTCCCAAAAAGTTTATATATCAGGGGCTAACTCTGGTAGAAATCATCTTTTGGGGTGCTGTGTGGGACAGACCCTATACGTTCTTAGGTATTCCCACATTTATATTGTTCTGTATTTCCCTATTCTCAGGATTATATACAACAGGTTTATATTTTATGACATTTAAACTCAACATATCTATGGCACTGATATGTGGTTTAACATTCGTATCGTTTTTGATTCTGGGAAACATAACATTTATAATCTCTATGCAAAGAAGGCTAGTAAAGGAGCTAAGTATGAAATGATGTCTGATGCAGTTATTATTGTAACGGGTGGGTCAGGATTTATAGGATCAAACCTTCTCGATTTCCTTTCCGATGCTGAGTTTGCATTTGGTAAGACCCGAATTATCTCTATAGATAAAAGAGAACCCGATTTTAAACTTCCAAATATAGAATATGTTACAGCCGATCTCTCTAAGCCTGATTTCCATTATGTTGGGCAGAAGCCCGAAGCTGTAATACACCTTGCTGGTTATCCTTGGTCTAAAGTCAAGGGAGATCAGGGTTGGTTAGCAGAGGCAGATGATTGTTTCCAAAATAACACGGTTGCAACATATAATGTGCTTTCAAAGATTAGACCCAATAAAATAATATTTTCATCCACGGCAAACCTCTATGGTGAGGGTAGGAAACTCAAAGAGGATGCACCAAAACAAATTTCCAGCCCCTATGGTTACTCCAAGTGGGTAGCAGAAGAGGTTATACGCAAGTCTGGAATCGAGTACATTATTTTCAGGTTCGGTACTGTTGTTGGCAAAAGAGGCAGAACTTTCCCAAGCCGTCTTGTTTACTCAGCAATACACAACCTTCCAGTAGACCTCTTCTACAAAGGAGAGGCTTACAGGGACTTAATTTCTGTCGATGATATTTGCAGGGCACTCACATCAGCATTTTTCTTCCCTAAAAATAGTGATCTAAAGTGGAGTGATAACACATATAATGTCTCAATGGGAATGGAAATCTCAGGTGCTATCTTAGCAGAAACAGTCGCAAAGAAAGCCAAGGAATATGGATATGAACTTACTTATAAACTTGCCGATTATGCTCCAAATGGTTTCGTGAAGGAATCCACACTTAGCATCAACAAGATACATAGACAAATTGGTTGGGAACCACAAGTAAAACTAGACGATCTGGTTGATACACTATTCAAATATTACGAAGAGCCTGACGCAAAAGAGCCACCAACTTGGGAAAGTTTATAAGATGGATATACTCTTACTCAACCCACCCGGAAAAGCAATAAGAACGGGCAGACTCGTTAGAGAATCTAAAATCAGCACACAAAGCTGGTTTCCAATTCACCTAGCTTATGCTACGGGTGTTCTTGAGAAAGGTGGGCACAATTGCTTCCTGCATGATTCCTCTGTCAAGGGTGATTCATACACAGAATGTGAAGCCATGATAGACGAACTCAAACCAGATAGTATAGCCTATTATTGGGCATATGATACTGCCGATGATGATTTAAAATTTGCTGATGGGATAGCAGAAAAATATACTGTCACGCTTGTTGGTCCTTGGTCAGCACACTTACCAGATGCACTTAATAGATGTAAACACATCAACGAAATAACATTTGGCGATTTTGAATATACACTCCTAGACCTCTACAATGGAGAACCCAAGGACACAATAGCAGGACTTAAATACAGAGAAGATAAAGATATTCTTTTCAATCCACAACGTGAACCTTATACACAAGAAGAACTCGATTGGATGCCTTTTGTTACACAAATCTACAACGAATACTTAGACATCTATAATTACCATCAAACCAGCTTACGTTATCCATTTGTCGATACTTGGACAGCCCGTTCCTGTCCTTATCGCTGTGCTTTCTGTAGCTGGACAAATGGCTCAGATTGTCTGCACCCAAAACGTTATGTTCAACGTAGCTTAGATAATGTAATGGAAGAGATATGGTATGTCAAGAACGAAATGCCAAAAGTAAAACAACTTTTCTTCCAAGATTCAACCCTCATAGCACCCAGAGCAAAAGAAATCAGTCAACGTATGATTGATGAAAAAGTAAACTTAGTTTGGGGTTGTTACTCCCGTGCAGATAAAGACTTCACCACATTAAGCCTTATGAAAAAAGCAAAATGTCGAACTATGCACGTTGGTTACGAAGTTCCAATCCAATCTATACTCGATGAAATTCTCAAAGATATTACAGTCGAACAAGAAGCCCAATTCATAAAAGATGTCAACAAACTTGGAATGTGGACTTCCTCTAGTTTTATGATTTTCCCTTGGATGTCTGAGGATCAGATACACTACATGATCAAGTGGATAAAGGACAATGGTGCTACACGTATTAATGTCGCACAATTACAGGAATATCCCAATGTTCCTATAGTTGATGTAAGAAAGGCACATCAAGACTTACCCGGACAACATATGATGAATTTTGAGGAAATGAAAAAATGGGAACAATATTGTTTCAAGGAATTTTACCTCAAAAATCCAAAATTCTGGTATAATGTCGTAACAAATCCAAGCGAATGGAAAAGTGTTATAAAAGACGGACTTGGTATGCTTGTTTTTCTTTTCAGATGATATATGACTTAATATAATAAAGAAGGTATATATAATGATGGATATTTTTAATATAATATTTTTAATACTGTTTAAAATATATGCTATGTTATCAATATTATATTCTTATTTAGATAGATTTTTAATAAATAGCCAAGTTATATTTTATTCTTTTTTCATACTCTCCATCTGTGTTATAATATTTTTGATCTATCCTAAAAAAATAAATTTTGTACAATTTGATAACGTGAAACTCGGTAAAATTTTTTTAGTGTCTGGTATCATTCTCTCTATGTTGGCTGTTATGCCAATATCTGGTAAGGGGTATGATGTTCCAGATTTTATATATCAATTAAAGAATATAAAAGAATTTGGTATAGGCTATCTATTTACATATATAGATAGACCACTATATTATATATTTGCATGGTTTCTTTCAATAATACTCCCACTTCCAGAAAGGATAATAATTTCCATTACTGGTGTAATCGGTGCGGGATTTCTAGCATTTAGTTCATATGTATTTACTAAAAAAGCATTCAATAATACACTCATAGGTGGTCTTGCCGCATTATTTACTGCTAATATGTATGGAATAACACAAATGTCAATATGTTATATAACAAACATTTTTGGTTTATCTTGTGCTATCTTATATTTATCATCATTAATAGATATATTTAACAAAAAAGACATCAAATCTATGGTAATATCCACAATTTTAATAATGATTACCGTATTAGTTTATCCTGTTGCTAGTATAATTTCATTATTTATATTTTCTGTATTATATACCTTTAATATTATCACTAGTAGAAGAATAATACACATTAAAGAAATGTTTTTATTTATACTACACGGAAGTATATATCTAATAATTATATCATTGCTTCCTAAAAATATTACAGTAGCAACATCACTTATTCAATCATCTTCTTTCTCATTATTTTATAGTTATGTAGTAAATAATACGTCTTGGGAGTCTATATGGATAGTCTTACCAGCACTAATTGGATATATATTTATTGCAAAAATGAAGATTAATATTTCTACACAAATTATAATTTCTTGGGTTGTGGCTACACTTGTGCTATCTTTAGCATTAAGTACATATAGAGATAGAATAATAATGTATATGCCATATAGTATTCTTTCAGCAGTTACAATAGCATCTCTATTTACGTATATTAAACAGAAAAATATACCATATATAAAAATAACATCTATACTTCTTATATTGATGATTGTTCCATCACTACGTTTTAGTGGTCCAGTTCAGATGCTTAGACAATATACAGAAAGAGGACCATTTCCTTGGGATACTGTTTTTGCAGAAGAAAAACAGGAAGTTTGGGTGACACAGAATTTTGATATTAATAAAATTGTTGTTGTATCTAATATAGATTGGTTACATCATGATCTTAACAATTTTCCCAAACTCACAGTTGGTGTTTTTTATAGAGCCTTCGCAGAATTTGGAAGTAATATATATGGTGGAAACTTGGAAGATTTAATAAGAAATAATTATACAGGCACAGGTGTATTAGATTTTCCATACACAGAAAATAAAAGTTTCAAAGACAGAACGGTTATTATTATAGATACTATATATCATTTCAGTCCAAAAGATAAAGAAATATTAATAGAGACATCGATGCCGGGGGTATACATTATGAAAGAAATATCACCTATGGAGGAATTAGATTGGCTAATGAAATAAAAAATAAATTATATAATATTCACATTAAAATATATTTATCTGTGTTATGTCTTTTTAGTTTCATATATAGGGCATATCCACATCTTTTCCTTATTCCACGTTGGATTACAGAGGAAGATGTCTTTTCATATGCTATTTTTGAATTAATACAAACTGGTACAACAGTGAGAATAGGTTATCAAGCAGTTGTAGAACAATATTTAATATATTTTGTATATTTAGCAACACATATAAATCCAATCATATTAGTACAATATGCAAATCCATTAATTGGTGGGTTATCGGTTATACCCGTTTATTATTGTATGAAGCAATTATTAACAAAAAAAGAGGCAATTATAGCGACTACTATATGGACATTTAATGAAAATATGATATATAGATCAAGTACATTTAATAGTACAGAAACATTTGGCTTCTTTTTGGCTATGATTGCTCTCTATATGTATCTAAATATAAAAGATAAAGAACAAAGAAATAGCAAAATTAAATTTTTTTGCGGTTTCTTAGTATTTATAATAATATCCATATTTTCTCATGTATTACCTGCTACACTTATACTTGGGATTGTTTCATTAGATATGTTTTTAAAAGGAAATAAGAAAAACAAGATATTTGTATCGTTGCTTGTATGTTTGGTTATTATATTTCTTTATTCACCATTAAATCCTAATCAAACTATGATGTATTCTATTAGACCAGAACTTATATTATCTCAATTTAGTTTATCTAACATATTATCATTATATTCTATATCAGATTTAATGTTTGGTATTTCTATATTTTTTGGTAGTGTTATTCTTATATTTATATCATTACCAGAAATATTATCATTTAAATACAAACATCAGTTTATGTATATATATTTATTTGGTTGTTCTATTTTATTTATTGCTAGTTGGTTGATATATTCAAATTATTTGATTGCACCAACAAGAGTAGTTTTATATTTCATAATTCCGTTTTCATATTTTACATCTATATTTATTTCTAAATTTAAGAATAAAATATCCATTATCTGTGTATCTATAATAGTAATAACTACTATATTAACATCTTTAAATGGTGTTAATACTATGTTGTTCATTGATAAATCTTTAACATTAGATGAGTATGAATTTTTGGAAAAAAGTGCAAATATACAAAATACAACATCTTTTAGTGATTGGTGGACGGATACAATATTTAGGGAATCTCTTTTAATTAGCAGATATAAAATTGGTGCAACAAAACCAGCATTATTACCTAATATATCTCGTATTATAAATGTTACAAATTTAAGAGTAAATATAAATACAACATTATCTACTACAACCACAACCACATTAACAAATGGAACTGTTATAACAAATATAAATCCACCAATATTTAAATATGTTCTTTTGAGTCCTAGAATGGAAACATCAGCCTTTTTCCTAGTGAATACTAAGTATAGAACGCTTCAGATTACTGAACCAGTTGTGGATATTTGGAAGGGTTTGCCTGATTGGGAACTTATAGAAGAATATAAGAACATAAAGGTTTATAAATGGATAGGAACAGAGTAGTGTGTTAAGCAATGCCTGATAAACAAAAAGTTGAAGAATTATGGGATAAAGAATGGACTGATTATTCCTCAGTCCATGAAAGTGGAACTATAATAGGTAGATGGTTACATAGCCAACGTATGGAACTAATAAGAAAACTCCTTGCAAACATTCCAAAAGACCTATCAACCATCGACATTGGATGTGGTGCAGGTGAAACTTTAGAATTACTCCGTGAAATAGGATTTAAAAACACAATAGGAATAGATTTAAGCCCACATGCCATAAAAAAGGCTAATAATAGAGGATTAGTTGAAAATAAGGATGTTTTTATGCTTGATGGTGCAAACACACCATATAAAGACCACCAATTTAAATTTGTTTTCTCAGAGGGGCTTTGGGAACATTTTAAAAACCCTCAACCATTCATTAATGAAGCCTGTCGATTAGCAGATCAATATTTAATGGTTGTTCAGCCCGATCATTTCTCATTCTTTGGTGGATTACTTCATTGGGGATGGGCACATTTCAGCAATAAAGGTGTATTTGAGTATTCATTTAGTATGCAATATTTCATAGATAATGTGGCAAGAAATGGTCTTAAACTTATAGCAAGGAAAAGCACATACCTTAACGAACAGTGTGTGATGTTATTCAGGAGAGAAAACAATGTCAACTAAAAGTCGTTGGGAAGCTTCTCAAGAACTGGAACGTAAATACAACGAAAGTAACAAACCAAGGGCTTGGGGTGTGCCTTACAGTTTTAAATATTGGTCCGATCATATCGATCTAGTAGACATCGATAGTATGAACCTAGAAGTCGGGTGTGGTCAAGATGGTTTTTGGCGATTCTCAGACCAGATAATTGGTACAGATTCATTAGATTTTAGCAAATTCGGAAAAAATTTCGTTCAGGCAAACGTTGAAAAACTACCTTTTGAGGACAATCATTTCAGGGATTGTTACTCGATAAATATGTTAGATCACACAGAGAATCCACAGAAAGCAATGGTTGAGATGATTCGTGTTTCTTCACATAGAGTTTACATCATTTGTAATGCGTTCTCTTGGTATATGAAACCTATTATGAATGGTTTTGATGCTATTCATCCATATCATTTCACAGACACCGATATAATAAAATTCGTTCCCGATAGTGTTCAAATCTCGATGTCTAGACGTAAAGACTTTATAGATATGGAAGTAAAGACAGCACAATTCCTACCTAAGATGAAACTATTACTTGCACAAGGATTAGGGACACATCGTTTATTGATACATTTGGATAAAGTGAAAAAATGACACAAACATGTATACGTTGTGGTTTGGATACACGAATATCTAATATTACATTCGATGAAAAGGGTGAGTGTAATTTCTGTCAACTCTATGATACTTGGTCTATTGCGTATAAACCAGAACTATTACGTAATATAGTAAGCAAAATAAAGGAAGTTGGTAAAAATAACAAATATGATTGTGTCGTTGGCGTTAGTGGCGGTTGTGATAGTTCATATCTCCTATACTTAACAAAGGAATGGGGATTACGACCTCTAGCAGTTCATTGGGATAATGGTTGGAATTCAGATATAGCCAAATCAAATCTGAGCAAAATAATAAGTGGTTTGTCTGTGGATTTAAAAACATATACCTCAGATTTCCATGAATATAATGACATAAATAGAAGTTTCCTATATGCCTCTGTTTCTGATACTGATATTCCAAACGATATTGCACTGGAAACCATCTTACATAAGGCGGCAGATGAATATAACATAAAATATATCCTGAACGGACACGCATACCAAACAGAGGGTACAACACCACTAGGCTGGACTTATATGGATGCTAAATATATCCAGAGTGTTCATAACAAGTTCGGTAAAATTCCCATGAAAACATATCCTAACCTATGGTTATCACAATGGTTAAAGTGGTGTGTTGTCAATAAAATTAGACACATTCGCCCACTCTGGTATATAAAATACAAAAAACCCGAAGCTAAGAAGATATTAAATGAAAAATTCGGTTGGGAATGGTATGGTGGTCATCACAAGGAAAATATATATACACAATTTGCAATGTACTTCAACTACATAAAATTCGGTGCTGATATGAGACACATTGGTTATTCTGCACAGGTTAGAGATGGACAAATAACTTTATCTGAGGCACAAGAGGCTACACATGAACCTGTAGAGATTTCTAATGAGATTCTAGACAAGGTACTTAATGCCCTCGAACTGACTAGAGATGATTATACTAATATACTCAAATTAGAAAAGAAAACACATCATGACTATGGAACATATCAAAAAACATATCATCAACTCAGATATTTCTTCTGGGTGTTGGCTAAACTAGACCTTGTACCAATGACTTTTTATATTAAGTATGCGAAGGGTATCTAATGACTGTCTCTGTTGTTCTTCCAACCCGAAATGCTGAGTGGTGCTTACCCTACGCATTAAAGGCACTCTTGAATCAAGAAGTTCAACCAGATGAATATGTTATTTGTATCGGTAAAAGTGAGGATAAAACAGAAGAACTTATAATGGATTTCAAAGCCAAGTGTCCCGTTCCTGTTGAACTCTGTTACGATAGAGAAGGAATCGGTACAGGATACGCTATGGGACAACTCTTAGATAAAGCCAAAGGAGATATAATTCTTTGGGCAAATTCCGATGGTGTAAAGTCTAAATATTGGGTTAAAAGAACTATAGGTTTCTTCAATAATAATTCAGATATTTCATATCTCACAAACTCAGGTGTTCTAGAGAACCCAAATAAAATAACATCTGCCGATCCAGAAATAATTCCCGTGACATCAAATATAGAACGTTACGATGGTATCAAACCACTATCTGGGATAATAGCCTTTAGAAAACAGGCGGTTGTTGATGTTGGTGGCTTTGATCCATTATTTACACGTGGGCAAGATTTTGATGCTGTTGTGCGAATGTCATTGGCAGGTATGAAGAGTGCTGATTGTGGTTTACAGGGATATCATTTTGGTGTTTATGGGGCGAACAATCTAAAAAAAGCGTTCAAATCAGGAACATTTTTTAAATTTTTATATAAATTTGGTTATAAATATTGTCTAATGAATCCACATCACACAATGGGTGTTATACTCAGGTCTGGGTTCCTTATTTCTATAATCCTATCACTTCTTACATTACCGTTCAATTTTTATTTATCAATTTTATTTAGCATATCTATGATACTTTTTCTATTTGGTTTAGGTATAGGCATACTTATATCTCATAATAAACTCAGTCTAAATCTCTTAATATTTCAAATGTTAGAGAGTATAGGTGAATACTATCAATTTTATCTTTTTATGAAAATAAAAAATAGACCAAAAGTGGGGTATGGTTTAGAGTGGAGAAAATAAGAATATGAAAAATATAGCACTTATTATTGGAACTAGACCACAAATAATCAAGTCTGCACCAATAATTCACAGAGCAAAGAAATACCCAGATATAAAAATTTCTATTATTCACACAGGTCAACACTATGATTACAATCTTTCCAAGGAATTCTTCAATGAACTAAACCTACCAGACCCAGATATAAACCTCAATGTTGGTTCGGGTTCTCATATCTATCAGATTTCCCAGATAATGTCAAAACTGGAATCATATTTCGGAAAACATAGACCTGACTTAGTTCTTGTTCCGGGTGATACAAATTCAACACTTGGTGCGGCTTTGGCGGCTGTAAAGATGGGCATCCCTGTTGCTCATTTTGAGGCTGGTGCTAGAAGTTTCGATATGACAATGCCTGAAGAGGTTAATCGTAGAATTGTAGATCATATCTCTTCAAAGCATTTTGTTGTCTCAGATTTGTGTTTACAAAACCTCATAAAAGAGAATGTTGCTTCTAAAAAAGTTTATACAACAGGAGATACTATGTTTGAGAGTATTAATAATCACAAAGAAGATATAGATAAAATAGATATCAAAAAATATAATGTCACAAAAAAGACGTATCTTTTTATGACAATTCATAGGGAAGAAAATATAAACCAACCAGAACGTTTAGAGAAAGTAATTGATGTAATTGAAAGTCTTGATAAATTTGTCATATTTCCCTGTCATCCAAGAACGTATGATTTACTTGTTAAAACAAGTATAATTAATCATATGTCTGATAAAATAATGTTGCAAAAACCGTTGCCATATTTTGATACGCTTGTACTTGTCCAAAACGCATGTGTTGTGGTAACAGATTCTGGTGGTTTGCAAAAAGAAGCTTATTGGCTCAAAACACCTTGTATTACACTTCGAGATAACACGGAGTGGATGGAAACTATAAATTCAGGCTCGAATCAATTGGTCGGTACAAACACAAATAGACTTAGAGAGGCACTAAAGATGGTGTTTTTGTTTGGTTTCATAGATAAAGGTATAGATAATTCACTTATAATTCCCAATGCTTCAACAAGAATTTTGGACAATATTTCAGGAAGTGTCAACTAAAATGAAAGTCCTCATTGATTGGGATAATCCCAATTTGGATTATATGTATGCTTTTAAAAGAGGTATAAAACTTATTCTATATAGTATGTGTGTGTTGTTTCATTTACGACCAAAATTCCTTGAAGATATTTATCTGGAAACGGACAAACACATAGAAACTATAATGAAACTTAATGAAATGTTAGGTGTTGAAACTGTTTTTGGTATTAGAGATGTTGTTTCCGATGCAAAGCCTTATATAATTAACTATTTGAAAGAATATAATAAGGATGTTAGGAAACACGTACATATTGGAAAATATGGATCAAATAGAATACGAACTTGGAACCCACCACTCACACAAAGTATGGATACTTGGGATTTCGAGATAAAATACTATAATGGAATCCTTCAGCCATTGAAGGAAGGTGAACTTCCTATTTGGCACATTGACCGACCATATAGATTATCAACATATATAAAGTTTGTGTATGAAATGAAAAATAGGGAAAAGGTTTAATAAAATGGGTCATAGTTCTTATCACGATAAAATAAATGAAATAGAGGGTTGATTTAAATTATAGAAAATGTACTATTACAAAAATTATTAAAGCTGATTAATCCCCAAAATATGATTCTAGATGCTGGTGCAGGTGATTTAAAATATACAAGATATTTGATTGATATGGGTTATTCTGTTATACCAATTGATATTTTAGTACCAAAAGATGTTGAGGGTATACAGTTTAAACAAGCATCTATCGAAAATATTCCTTTTGAGGATGCTACATTTGATTTTGTATTTTGTTTCTCTGTACTACCATTTGTTGAAAACGATCAGAAGGCAATAGATGAATTATATAGAATCCTGAAAACTGGTTCATTTTGTATAATTACTGTTCCATCATCTTTATCTATTTTTAGGTTGTTAACTGATTTAGAAAAATTCTTTAAAATAAATCCTTATACTAATAGGTTACATGTGCAATATCCAGAATATGATCAAAAAATTCATTATTATACAAACACACAAATTACGAATATCTTAGGTAAAAAATTCAAAATAGTAGATTTTTGTGGTTATGATTTAAATTTTATACCAAGAGTTTTTTCTTTTTTTTATAAACTTGTTTTTAGAAGAGAGATAAAACAAAAGATAAATCAAAAAAACACCGTTAAGATAGGAAGTAATAGAACATATAAAAATAAATTTTTGTGTGAGATTTGCTATCATAAAATAATTGTGTGTAAAAAGGTGGAAAGAACTTAATATATCAAATGTGTGGTGATGAAAAACGAATATAATAGAAACAAAAAATATAGGTAAAAACTTCATATTAGGTGAATATTCAATTATTAGAGAATGTGTATCTATTGGTGATAATGTTGAAATTAGAGAGAATTGTGTTATTGGTAGTTTATCTATGACGTTTTCAGAAAATCCACCATTTAAACGGCTTATTCCAAAAGGAAAAATAGTTATTGGAAATAATGTTTTCTTAAATACACATACGGATGTTGTCCAAGCATTTGAAGGCACAACTATTATAGAAGATGGTGTAATTGTAGGTCAGGGTGTTATTGTAGGTCACGATTCACATGTACATAAAGATGTTAGAATAAATAATAGTGTAATTCTAAATGGACACGTAACTATTGGTGAAAATACAACAATTAATTCTGGTGCAAATATTAGAAATAGAATAACAATAGGAAAAAATACAATAATAGGTATGGGTAGTGTTGTTGTGAAAGACATCCCAGACAATGTTATAGCTTATGGAAATCCTTGCGAAATTCGTGGTAATAATACCTTATCGACATTAATAATGAGGAAAATAACAAAAGAGGTTAAGAGGATTTTTTAAATGTACAACATTATAGAAACTAAAAAAATAGGAAAAAACCTTATAGTTGAAAATTTTGTTATAATTAAAGAGAATGTTTCTTTAGGAGATAATGTTATTATTTCTAATCATTCTGTTATAGGTACAAACGCATTTATAACACAGAAAGATTATTTACAACACTGTTTTGATATAAAAATAGGTTCAAATGTTTATATAGGTGCGTTTGTTAATATTGCTTTCGGTGCAACAAAGTGTACAATTATAGAGGATGATGTTATCATTAATTCTTATGTTTTAATAGCAGAAGATTGTCATGTTTACAAAGGCGTTTCATTAGCACCCGGAGTTAAGGTTGGTGGTTATGCTTCTATAGGTGAAAATACTAGTGTTGGTTTGGGTGCTGTTATTAGAAATAGAATAAAGATTGGTTCTAATAGCATTATTGGTATGGGAAGTGTGGTGGTAAAAGATATTCCAGACGGTGTTATTGCATATGGTAATCCGTGCGTTGTGCATGATAAAAATATTCTTCCTGTTAAAGTTGTAAGAAAAATAGTTAGAGGAGTTAAGAGGATATTTTAAAATGTACACAATAGTCGAAACTGATAAAATAGGGAAAAATTTTGTGTTGGGTGATTTCTCTATAATTAGAAAAGATGTTACCATAGGTGACAACGTTGAGATAGGCGAATATTGTCTCATTGGCAATCCACCATCATCTGTTGAGTTGTTGGATTCAATCACGGAAAGACTGGGTTTAAGCAGAGGTCTTGTTATCGGAAATAATGTTCGTATACATGCCTATTCTGCGATAAACGTGGGAAAGGATGAATCAACCATTATTGAAGATAATGTAGTCATGTTACCGGGAGTTTTCATAGGGCACGATTGTCACGTACATAAAAGTGTACGAATAATGGCACGTGTTTTGTTAAATGGACATGTTACGATAGGAGAGAATACAATTATAAGTGCTGGAACAGTTATTAGGAATAGGATAAATATAGGTAAAAATTGTATGATCGGTATGGGTAGCAATGTTGTAAAGGACATTCCAGATGGTGTTATAGCTTATGGCAATCCCTGTGTGGTTATTGATAAAAATACTCTTCCTGTTAATGCTATAAGAAAAATATTAAAAGAAGTCAAAAAGGTGTTTTAGTGAAAATAATAAAAGTAGCGTATGTGACTTCTCAAATAGTGGGTGTTCCATATTCTTATTGTGTTTTAATGAAAAGATTAGGTATAAATACCACATTATATAGACGTAAAATAAAGAATAAAGGTTATGGTGGTGAATCTGGGAATCCGTTTAATGTTGATATAAAATTTTTGAGTGATAATACAATAATAAGATATAATCAGATATTAGAAATAAATGATGATTATGACATTGTTCATCTCCACGATGGTGGTGGTATATTTGAAGCTATTTTCTGTGGCTTTGGTAAAGCGAAAGTAATATATCACTTTCACGGTTCTTCGATTCGTGAAGGTATGCCAAGATTTACTTTTAAATCATATATAAAGAAATTATATTGGAGATATATTGGTATACATAATAAAGTGTTGGTTTCAACTGTTGATTTGTTACCACATTGGAAAGGTGCAGAATTATTATTAGACCCCATAGATCAGATGATATTAAAAGTTCCCAGAATACGAAATATAGAACACCCATATATTTTATCTCCACATTCTTGTGATGATGGGGTAAAAGGTACATATAAAATCTTCGATGCTTGGAATATTTTAAAACAGAAATATCCAGAATATAAACTACATGTTATTAATTGGGGTATAGATGCACCATATTACAAAGAATTAACAAAAGATGATTCATCTGTCGTATGGCATGATTTTCTGCAACGTAAAGAGTATATAGAACTTTTGTCTGGTTCAACTGTAAATTGGGGTGAGTTTGTCATTCCAGCCTATGGATTGACAGAGATTGAGGCATTTGCTATGGGCGTTCCAGATATTTCAGACCCAAAATTAACAGCGATTGATATAGCTAAAAAAACAGAACTGTTAATTCTAAACGAAGATATGTGTTTTACATTAATAGCAGAGCAAAAGCAAAGGCTTATAAAGTATGATGTAAATACTCTTTGTGAAAGATTATATAATATTTATATGGATGTATTGAAATGAATTGGAAAAAATATATATATTTGTTATTAGGAACCAATAACTATTGGGAAACCAGATATAAATTTGGTGGTGGTAGTGGTTACACAAAGAAAGATTTTAAAGACAATTACACAGGTTATGTGTGGTCTTTGATAGATAAATATACAGGAAAGCAGACAGACGTTTTAGACGTTGGTTGTGGTGATCTCATATTCTGGAATGGTAGAGATTGTGAGAAATATACAGGTATAGACATTTCATCGACTATTGTTGAAAAAGATAGAAAACTAAGACCAAAATGGAAGTTCATAACTTCATCTGCAAGTGCAGGTTTAGACCTAAATGCTGAAACTGTTATTTGTATGAACACGCTATATCACATAATAAATGATGATGATTACGAAAAAATAATAAATAACCTAATAAAATGGTCTAAGAAATATCTAATGGTTCTAACATGGCGTGTTCGACCCAAAAACATAAAAGAAAATGATTTCTATGAGAAATATAGGGAATTTGCACCATATAAACAAAGGATATTAGATTCAGGATTCACACAGATCGCAGAAGAAAATATTCCATTTGATGAGTTAGGATGTTTGTGGGTTTTCAAGAGGAATAATTAGATTGTGGATAATTCGTAAGATGCACGGTGAGTTAATCAAGCTATATAAGAAGTTAAAATATGGTCGTTTTAATTTCATACGTGTAACACTTGGAAATGTTGATATTATAGGTAACAATATCGAAATTGGTATTGGTACATATATGAATGGTGGTCGTATAGCATCAGACCCGAAAGCAAAAATTAAAATAGGTCGGGTTTGTGCAATAGGATTCAACGTTCATATTCTAGGCATCTCACACGATCCTAACAACCCAACAGGACCAGTACAACTAAGACACATTGTTACAGGAGATATCACTATTGGAAATGGTGTCTGGATAGGTACAAATGTAATTATTCTCCCAAATGTCAAGATTGGTAACTACGCAATCATCGGTGCAAACGCTGTCGTAACTAAAGATGTGGGTGATTTTGAAGTTTGGGGTGGTGTTCCAGCTAAATTATTATATATAAAAGACTCAGAAAAATGCAAAGATCATATCAGGTTTATCGAATCAACAAAAAAACTAGAGGATAAAATCTATGGAAGATTTTCTTAGATACACACCATCATATCTATTAGACAGATAATCCAAATGTTTATAAATAAAAATATATATGATATATAAGATCAACCGAAGGAAATATAAATGGTAAATGAATTTTTAAAATATAGCTCTTCTTTTTTTAATTTCTGGGGTCTTGGGTTTAAATATGTGGAAACAAAAATTCTAAAAGAACATACATCTTCTTACTGTTATAATAGACCTATAGATATCGTAATAGAAACCACGAACCGTTGCCAAATGTCGTGTACTTGGTGTGCAAGACATTTTAGACCTGTAACAGATGATATGTCATTAGATATATTCAAACAGATAGTTGAGGATATTGGTTATGTAAAAAATCTATACCCCTGTGGTGTCGGTGAACCCTTGCTTCATAAAGATTTTGATAAATGTATTAATATAGCATCCGATCATTCATCGTACACAAACATTAATACAAACGGATTACTATTAAATAGAGATAATATAGAACGTCTTAACGCAAGTGGGTTATCTGAATTGATTATTAGTTTAGATGC
>Ga0315284_10006847_pt1 | contig 16254 bp, 12 predicted proteins | sample YL17G09_16_MG_FD_203696 | JGI IMG/M metagenome (GOLD analysis project Ga0315284, IMG submission 203696) | Sediment microbial communities from Yellowstone Lake, YNP, Wyoming, USA - YL17G09_16 | ecosystem: Environmental > Aquatic > Freshwater > Lake > Sediment | place: USA: Wyoming | collected... | reverse complement strand
GGCGGCCGGGCAGACGCTGCAGCATGCGCCGGATGCGCTGTTGCTCTATCCTGAACGGTTCCGCCATCGCCAGCGCCGGCATGGGACGGGGGGCGCCGCTGGCCAGCCGCAGTGCAGCCAGGTATCCGGCCGCATACGCCCGCGGCGGGACGGCGGCCGTCGCCAGCACCACTTCATCACAGGCCAGCTCGCGCAGGTCACGCAGCCGGCGCGTGGCCAACCAGGCCGCCGGATGGAAGAAGAAGACGATCTGCACTATCTGCCCCAGCCACATCACCGCCAGGTCGTACCGCTTGATATGCGCCAATTCGTGCAGCAGCATCGGCAGGATCTCCGCGGCGGTGCACTGCGCCGGCAGATCGACCGGCAGCAGGATGGTCGGGCGCAATACCCCCACCACCATCGGCGTGACGGCCGCCGGGGAGATGCGCAATGCCGGAAGGCGGCGCAACTGCATTACCGCCCCCGCTTCGGCAAGCAGTCGGCACAGCTCCTCGGATGCGGATTGGGAGGCACGGAGCACGTCACGCAGCCGCTGTTGCCGCCGCCGGAAGATGGCGATCATGACGAGCATCCCGGCGAGCCAGCCTCCCAGCAACAGCTCCGGGGTATCGACAACGACCGCGCGGACGTTGGACAGCGCGGTCACCACGGGCATCCGCTCCACCGGCGCCTTTGCGGCCGGGTAGGTATCGGTCAGCGGAGCTTCGGCAGCTGCCGGGACAGGCGCAGCGTGGCTGACTTGCGGCGCAACCGGCACGGCGGCAGGATGGACGGTGGAGAACGGCAGGTACCCCAGCGGCGGCAGGCAGAACTTCAGCAGCACGAGCAGCCACAGGGCCGCGCGCAAGCGCGCCGGCGCCTGCGCCAGCAGGCGGGTGAGCGCCCAGATGATTGCGGCGAACAGGGCCGTCTGCCAGGAGATCAACCAGAGCGTGGAGAAGATGACATCGCTACTCATGCTTCTCCCCCTCCGCTTCGATCATCTCCTGAAGCTGCCGCAGTTGCTCGGGCGTCAGGTTGCGATTCTCGGCGATGTATGCCGCCAGCGGCCCCAGGTCACCCGCGAACAGGGTGTGCACTAACTCGTCCAGCTTGCACTGGGCGATCTCCTCACGTGTGCGGAGAGGGCGAAAGACGTAGGCGAAGTTCCGCTCCTCCGCCGCCACCATATCCTTCTCGCGCAGCCGCGTGAGCAGCGTGGCGACGGTGGTGTAGGCCAGCGTGCGTTCCCGGCACATCACCGCCAGCACCTCCTTCACTGTCCCTTCCCCCAGTTGCCACAGGGCATCCATCACCGCATATTCCGCCGGCGTCAGCTCCGATTTCTTTCGCATTGTCGTACCCTTCGGCATGATTAGTATGCTACTACAAATATAGTATAGCCCGCCATGCAGGACTAGTCAAGCCGTAGTATCGTGAGAGATCTCCAGTGCTGTGAGTATCCTGCAGGGAATACAATTCTCCGGGGCATAATATGACCGATCGCCAATCAAATGGCTTGCCGGTCTCACTGAAGACGGGTTTCAGAACCCCCAACATTACTGTTATTGTGGCAACCTTCACTCCTGCTCCCCCAGCACCTCCAGCAGCTTCCGGGAATACTCCCGCGTGGTGCGCGCTTCGATCGAAGTGAAGCCGGCGGGGGCGCTGCGCTTGTCGGCCAGGTAGCTGTATATGACCCTGTCCTTCCGCAGCCAGTAGACTTCGCGGGTGAGCAGCCACGGCTGGACCGCCATGGCGAGGAAGAGGATGGCGAAAGCGTAGACAGGCGCGAGAGAGCGGGCCAGCGTGCCGTAATACAGGCCGTGCTGGCGCCGTATTGTATCAGTATAACGTATGACAGCCAGCAGCATGCCTAGCGCCAGGACGGCGCCCATGAACGGCAGAAAAAACGGGGTGATGAGAAGATAACAATCCGAGAACGCGATGACCACGGCGGCAAGACCATAGAATAGCGCATGTTCGCGGCGTATCCTGCCGGAGTAGTGTATGAAGGCAAGAACGAGGCCTAGCGCCAGCAGAATGCCTGTGAAAGAAATATAAAGTGGAACGGTAAGCGAGTTATCGCGCGTAAAAACAATGATGCCCGCGATGAATAGCAAGCCGCCGAAAAAGGCGCCTTTCACCTTAAGGCTGATGGTGAGTTCTTCCTTGCGGGTCGGCAGGGCGATGTCGAGATCCCCACACCGCCGGCACACATAACGACGGATCAGGTGCGCCGGCAGCCAGAGCATGATGATGCCCAGCACCAGCAGCTCCGGGATGAACCGCCAGCTCATATAGCCGAAGCTGTATTCGCGTCCACCGACCACCGGCAGGCGCGAGTAGAGCCAGTAGACCAGCATGGGCAGCGCCAGTCCCCACCACAACACGCGCACCACCTCCCGCGCCGGCGGCAGCAGCAGCAGCGGCACCGACGCGGCCCTGCGCATCCGATAGTGCCATACTGCCCCCTGGATCAACGTGCCCAGCAGCATCAGCACGAGCAGTATCTGCAGCACCTGCACGAACATCTCCTCGTAGAGCACGTGCTCGTGCATCCGGCCCGGCGCCAGCTCCTGCACGGTCGGGCCTCCGCCGAAGACGGGAAGCAGCATGGCGGTCATCCTCGACCCATGCTGCTGTAACGACTCATGCCAGCTACTTACATTGGCGTTTTTTCTCCATTCCTCCTTGATCGTCTGCAAACGTTCAAATGCTGTGCGAGCTTCCTGTGCCTTGCCCACCATCCCGAGCTGTGCATAAACGTCAGCGCCTTCTTTCATCATTATGATCCCGACCGCCTGAGCCACCAGGGTCTGGATGAGCACAGTATCCGAATCGCGTGTCAGCATTTCCGCATAAGGCCGCCAGGTATCCATCACCGCTTCCGCGTCGGCGGGATGGCCTTCGGCAATCAGCAGGCGGGCGCAGCCGGGAATCTTCCGCGCCAGGGTGCGGTAGCGGGCGAGATGCGGGAAGAGCTCGCTGGCGGCAAATGCAATTTGCCGCATGTAATCTTCGGTCAACACGGGAGGCGGGAGGGCATTCAATTTCTTGTAAACCACCAGAGTCTGGTAGGTGCGCAGATACGGCTTGGCCGCTCCTTTGCGCAATTCCGCCAGCCCAAGGTCGAAGGCACGACGGTCCCGCATTTCATCCCCCAGCTCTCTGCTCGATGATGATCTTTCACTTGTCGCAGTCATTCCGCGGCTGAGGTAAAAGTATGCCAGCAGCACGTTATACAGCGCGTTGTCCGGCTCGATCCGCTCGCCCTGGCGCATGGCGGCCACATAGCGTTGATCGTCTGCCGAAATCGGGGTAGCTCCAGATGGGGGCCATACAAAAATTGCGTAATAGGCATAATAACTACGGCTGTCCGGCTCGTCTCGGTGGGCTTCCCAGTATCGGTAGATATCTTCCGCGGTGCTTGGGGTACCCACCAACAGGTGAATATCTCCCTTGACCTGACTCCAGGCATCCGGCTCGAAGCCGAAAAACGGCACGGTGGGAAAATGCAGGGATGGGGGAGCCTCACCATCTGATGACGTAAATCGTCGTGTCATCTCGTTCATCGCCTGCAGCCGCGCAAACCGCCCGTAACCCACGTACAACGCAAGGAGAATAGCCAGCGGCACGAGCAGCGCGCCGAACGCGATGCGGAACGCGGCGCGCAGCTTCAGCCGCCGCCGGTTGGCATTGAGCAGCTCCGCCGCCACCTCCAGCGGCGAGCCGAAGGCCTGCTTCGCCAGCGCGACGCCCTCCTCGTCGCTGTGCCCCTCCCGGCGAAACCGCTCCGCCGTGTCCTCGAGGAAGCTCTGCAATTCCTGGGTGACGTCGCGATACACCTCGCGGTCGGCTTTCAAGCCCGCCGCGGCGTCGGCGGCCAGTTTGACAAAGGATGGCTCCTGCATGACAACCTCCTCACGCCGGCAATAAAACCGGCGCCCGAGAATCACCCGCTTTTCAGCACCCGCACCAGTCCCCGGGAATAATCCCGCGCCGCCCGCGTCTCGATAAGGGCTAAACCGGCCGGCGCAGTGCGTGCGTTCGCCATATAGCCGTATAACAACGTGTCCTTGCGCAGCCAGTGCGCCTCTTGCGAGACGGAAAACATCCTTCCATCTTACTGTATAGACGGTGACCCGGTGAATGGCCTGGAAACGTTTCGTGGTCTACTTCGGATTCGAGATGACTAAATGCATTTCTTTAATACCGCCAACGGTCGTGATTTTCACGTTATAAGCACCGGGAGCCGTTTTCGTAAACTCAATCGTATCAGGATCATGCGGCGTGGCAATCTCCGGCCGCAGCGGTCTCCCCGCGTCTTTTCTTCTTTTAACACTTTCGAGTCTTTGATTCTCGACATAATCTGCAAGAAATTTTGCATGCTCCGGATCAGAGGTTTTCAACTGTGTATATGACAAGACGAGTTTACCGGTCTCCTCCAACTGTTTAGCATCACTTGGACTGAGCGTATTGAGCCATGAACGCATGCCATCAATATCCTTGTCAATCTCTGCACTCAACTCACGATCTGCACCCGACTCCGGCGCTCCCCCTCCAACAGCCGGCTTTGGCCCGAGAGAGATTGACGCTTTCTTACTCTTGGCACAGCCACCGAGAAACACCATGAATACAGCGATCAACAGGACTATCACAGTCATTGACACCACACAACGCTTCATTTTCAGTACCTCCTTCATATTGACGCTCTCCGGCTTACCATGTCCCTCCCGGCGGAACCGTTGTACCCTGTCCTCGGGAAAGGTCTGCAACTCCGCATAACGTCGGCAGTAGATTGCGTGGTCGGCCCGCAGGCCCGCCACGGCGTCGGCGGCCAGTTTGACAAAGGACGGCTCCTGCATGACAACCTTCTCACACCGGCAGCAAAGCCGGCGTTCCCGAATTTACTTGCGTTCCAGCACCTGCAGCAGTTGCCGGGAATAATCCTGCGCCACCCGCGTCTCAAGGCCGGTGCAGGCGGTCGGCACATTTGGGTTATTCATCTGCCCAAACATCAGCGTGTCCTTGCGCAACCAGGCGGCCTCGCGAGAGAGCAGCAGCGGCTGCACGGTGACCGCCAGCAGGATGATGGCAAAGGCATACAGCGGCGCCATCGACCGCGCCAGCGTGCCGTAATACAGCCCGCAGTCTCGGCGCTTTGAGGCGGCATACTGCACGCCGGTCACGACGAGGACCAGTGCAAGGAGGATGCCGATGAGTTTGAATAACTCCGGCGTGTCAGCGACCGGCAGCGACACGACAATCACCGCCAATACGATGGCGCCGTAGACCATTCCCCGCACCTTGCGGCTGATGGTCGTCTCCTCCCGGACCGGCGGCATGGGAATATCCAGATCTTCGCACCGCCGGCGCACGCAGCGATTGATCATGCGCGACGGCAGCCACAGCACCAGGATGCCGAGCACCAGCAATTCCGCGGAGAAGCGCCACCAGAGGAATCCCCAGCCATATTCGCGCCCGCCGACGATCGGCAACCGGGAATACACCGCATAGATGAGGATGGGCAGCGCCAATCCCCACCAGAGAATGCGGAGGATCTCGCGCGCCGGCGGCAGCAGCAGCAGCGGCACCGATGCGGCGCCGCGCAGCCGGTAATGCCAGATGATCCCCTGCAGCACCGTGCCCAGCAGGAAGAGGGCAAGCAGGATCTGCAGCACCCCCACCCCGGTTTCTTCATACAACACATGCTCGTGCATGCGGCTCGGTGTGAGTTCGCGATCCGTGAGCGGCGGTGCACCGTTGGACACGGGGAATACGGGGAACAATACGGAAGCATACATCGAACCATGCTGCTTGAGATCGACTTTAAAAAAGGCGCTGTTTTTCCGCCTATCTGCATTCCATGCCGCCTTGAAATCCCGCAGCCGCTCATACGTCGCCTGTGCTTCCCGCGCTTTTGCGTGCGCGCCGAGTTGCTGGTAAACCTGCGCGCCGTCTTTGGCGAGTAAGCTGGCCACAGCATATGAGACGAGAGAGCCGATGAGATGTGTATTGGAATCGCGTGACAGCAGCAGTGCATACGGTTTCCAGGTATACATCGCTGCTTCCGCTTCCACTTTGTGGCCTTCGCCGGCCAATATGCGGGCAGCCGCGGCGTTTCTTCGAGCAACGTTGCGAAAACGGGCATATTCCGGGAACAATTCGGCTGCCGAGATGCTGACTCGATTGAGATAGTCCTCAGTCAGCAGGGGGTGCGAGAGGGAATCGAGCTTCTTCCGCACGATCTCCATCTGATAGGTGTGTAAATATGGCTTGGCGGCCGCCTTGCGCATCTCAACGAGACCGAGATCGAGCGCGCGCCGGTCGAGCAGCAGATCGCCCGGCGACTGCCGGTCGTTTTGCCTGTTATCCTCCTTCGACAGCACGCCGCGGCGCAAGTAATAGTCGGACAGCAGTATGTTATACAGCGCGTTCTGCGGCTCGATCTGCTCACCCAGGCGCATGTCGCTGACATACTGCGCTTCCTCCCTGGGCGAATCGAACACCGCAAAATATGCGTAGAACATATGGCTGTCCGGCGCGTTCCGATGCGTTTCCCAGTATCGGCGGATCGCCTCGGCATTTTTCGATGTGCCATACAATTGGCCGACCAGTTTAGTGTCATTTGACACCAGGTCGGTCTCGATGCCCAGGAACGGCAGCGTCGGTAATTCCATGGTGGGGTTTGAGGTGCTGACATTAGTCAACCAGGCGTTCATGTTCTGCAGCCGCGCAAATCGCCCGTAACCTACATACAGCGCGAGCAGCACCGCCAACGGGATAATCAGTGCGTTGAAACCGATCCGCAGCAGGGCGCGCAGGCGCAGGCGGCCGCGGTTGGCATTGAGCAGCTCGGATGCCACTTCCATCGGCGAGCCGAATGCCTTCTTCGCCAGGGCGATGCTCTCCTCGTCGCTGTGCGCTTCCCGGCGATAACGCTCGGCCTTGTCTTCGAGGAAGCTGTGTAATTCTTGTGTGACGTCACGGTAGACTTCGCGATCGGCCTTCAACCCCGCGGCGGCGTCGGCGGCCAATTTTTCAAAGGACGTATCCTGCATGACAGCCTCCTTATACCGGCAGCAAGCCGGCGCTCCTGAATTACTTGCTGTCCAGCACCTGCAGCAATCGTTGGGTATATACCTGCGTCGCCCGCGATTCGAGGCGTGTAAAGGCGATCGGCTCGCTGCTCTTGTTCGCATATTCTCCGAGCATGACGGTATCCCGGCGCAGCCAGGACGCTTCCTGGTATAACAACCACGGCTGCGCGGTCAGCGTCAACAGAATGATGGCAAAGGCGTATAGCGGCGCCATCGACCGCGCCAGCGTGCCGAAATACAGCCCAAAGTCGCGGCGTTTGGCGGCGGCGGAGCGCGCGCCGAGCACGACGAGTACCACAGCGAAGATAACGCCGATGAATTTGAGGAATAACGGGGTGGCGGCGGCCGGCAGCAGCACCATAACCATCACCAGCACGATGGCACCGAGAACCGCCCCGCGCAGCTTGCGGCTGACAGCGGCTTCCTCCCGGGCCGGCGGCATCGGGATGTCCAGGTCGTCGCAGCGGCGGCGCACATAGCGGTTGATCATGCGCGCCGGCAGCCACAGCAGCAGCAGGCCGAGCAGCAGCAATTCTACACCGAAACGCCACCAGAGAAATCCCCAGCCGTATTCACGCCCCCCGATAATTGGCAGACGGGAATAGATCCAAAACACCAGCAAGGGCACCGCCACGCCCCACCAGAGCACGCGGGCAATCACCTGCGCCGGCGGCAGCAGCAGCAGCGGCACCGACGCGGCGCCGCGCAGCCGGTAATGCCAGATCATTCCCTGCAGCACCGTGCCCAGCAGGAGGAGGGCGAACAGCACCTGCAGCCCGCCCAGGCCGATTTCTTCAGACAGCACATGCTCCTGCATCCGGGTGGGGATCAGCTCCCGCTCCGTTGGGGCAACACCGCCAAACACCGGAGAAATGATGGAAATCAACTGCGAGCCATGCCGCTTCAGCATCGACTTGAGGGATGGATTGTGCCCCGAAGCTTTCCAGTTGCGGCTGAAAGCTCTTATCTCGTTATAGAGCTCCTGCGCCTGCTGCGCTTTGGTACGCTCGCCAAGCTGCTCGTAAACGTCTGCGCCTTGTTTTGTCTCAATAGCTGCCACCGCCGTAGAGACAAGCCCGCCGATGAGAGTGGTATTCGCATCACCGGCCAGCAACCGTGCGTAAGGCATCCCGGCATCCATCACCGCTTCCGCCTCGCGTGTGCGGCCTTCCTGATACAGCAACCGGGCACTGGCCGGTATCTTGCGCGCCAGGCTGCGATAACGTTGAAAATGCGGGAACAATACGGCGGCAGTAATGGCAATCCGGCCCAGGTAATCCTCGGTCAGCAGGGGGCGCGGGAGTTCGTTGAGCCGCATGCGCTCGATTTCCATCTGGTAGGTATGCAGGTATGGCTTTCTCACCGCTTTCTGCAGCTCGACCAACCCGAGGTCGAACGCGCGCCGGTCCAGGATGGCATCGGCGTCATCTTTCTTGTTCGTTTCCGTTTTCGCCTGAACTCCGCGTTTCAGGTAATACTCGGCCAGAAAGACGTTGTACAGCGCATTATCCGGTTCGATACGCTCGCCTTCGCGCATGTCCCACTCGTATTGCGCCCCGTCTACGGCTGCATACAGTGCATAATAGGCATAGAATTTATAACTGTCCGGCTCGCTGCGGTGGGCTTCCCAGTATTGACGAATTGCGGGGGCATTGCCGGAGTATCCGGCTAATTGACGCATGATGCCGGTGTGCTCTCTCGTAAGGTTCCCTTCCGTGCCGAGGAACGGGAGCGTCGGCAATTTCACTCTTACGTCAATATACATTGCGCTCATGCTCTGCATTCGCGCGATCCGCCCATAACTCACATACAGCGCAAAGAGGATCGCCAGCGGGATGATCAGCGCGTTGAACCCCAGCCGCAGCAGTGCGCGCAGGCGCAGGCGGCCGTGGTTGGCCTGGAGCAGCTCGGATGCCACTTCCATCGGCGAGCCGAATGCCTTCTTCGCCAGCGTGATGCTCTCCTCTCCGCTGTGCCCTTCCCGGCGAAACCGCGCCGCCGTGTCCTCGAGGAAGGTCTGCAATTCCTGCGTGACGTCGCGATATACCTCGCGGTCGGCCTTCAGTCCCGCGGCGGCGGCGGCGGCCAGTTTTTCAAAGGATGGCTCCTGCATCTCGACTTCCTTACGCCGGCTGGCTCAATACGGCATTCACCGAACGGCTGAAGGTGTTCCACTCCACGATTTTGCCCTCCGCGTGCGACAGCCCTTTGCGGGTGAGCTGGTAATACTTGCGCTTCTTCCCGGTATCGCCTGTCCGCCACTCGGTGACGAGATACCCCTGCCCCGCCAGCCGGTGCAGCACGGGGTATAGCGTCCCTTCCTTCCAGTTGAAGGCGCCCTCCGTGCGCTCGTTGATGATCTGGATGATCTCGTACCCGTACATCGTGCGCTCCGCCAGCAATTTGAGCACCAGCAGCTCCACGGTGCTCCCCACCAGCTCGGTATTGAACGGCATGGCCGTACCCTCCTTTGAGTGTTGTCTCGAACATCTAGGTATTAGTATACCTAGATGTTCGAGACCTGTCAATAGGAGCAGTGAAAGTAGAAAAACGCCGAAATCAGGGACATCTGCGGACATCTGGGGACATCTGGAGTCAATGCAATCAGCAGAAGAAGGCCGGCATATGGCTCCAGCCAGGCTCGGTAATGGCTGCCTGGTACAGGAGGAACAACACGAGGGTGCCGATAAGCAGGGCCGGCTTTATTCGCACCGCGCTTTCAGAATGTCGTCCCAGATCGCCGCCAGCCCCGGCTTGATGGCCGCGCACAGCGGCGTCGCGCCCCCGGCGCGGATGTTGCCGTCTTCGACGCCCAGCGCGGCCACGCCGGCCAGGCGGATGGCCACGGCGCCGGCGCTGCTGTCCTCGATGCCGACCGTCTCCTCGCGCGGGACGCCCATCGGCAGCAGCACTTCAGCGTATAGCCATGGGTGCGGCTTGGCCTGCTGCTCGCCCAGCGTGCCCGCCTGGCCGGATTTGATGGCGGTGCCGGCGGTGACGAAGCTGTCGTAGAACTGCAGCGGATCACCCAGCCCCATCACTTCGAAGGCGCTGACGATCTCCGGCCACGCCTTCTGGTGCAGGCCGGAGGTGACCAGGCCGATTTTCACCCCATGCGCCTTCAGCTTGAGCAGGAACTCACGCAGGCCGGGCGAGGGCGTGAAGGCGTCGCGGCGCCCGCGGCCAGCCAGAACCTCCGCCATCTCGCGCTCGGTCAGCTCGAAATAATAGCGCCGTGCCTGCTCGAGCGTGGCGTCCGCCCCGCGGCAATACGTGCGTAGGCAGTATTCCAGGTGCTCGATGACGCTGAAGCCGGAGACGTAAGGCAGATCGGCCTCGGTGAAGCGGAAGTCGTCATCACCGAGCAGGCGCGCGGTGACGCGCTCGATGATGTAGACCCAGAATCCCTCGCTGCGCACGCTGGTGCCGTCCAGGTCCATCAGCACGGCGCGCACCCGCCCGGGCAGCGGCGCCGGGCGCAGCGGGTAATAGCTGGGAACGCTCACGTTACTCGGCAGGTACGCCAGCGTCTGCCCGCCGCGGGAGAAGAACACCGCCTTCCGATCCTGCGTCTCGGCAATCCCGGTCACCCCGTCCTGCCCCACCCGCAGCACGCCAACGCCGGGAAAGTCGAACGCTTCCAGCGGGCGCATGCCGCTGTCAGGCAGGATAAACCCGATGCCGTGTATTTCGCAAGCCGAAGCCGTTTTCATCGATTGCATGAATATATAATAACAAGGCGTCTGGGTGGATGCAATATTTTTGGAGTGCTGCGGCTCGACGTAGCTTTCATTGTGCGTAAGGTGAACGAAGATGGAATTACGGTGAAGCTATGCATACCTTCACTATTATCACCCGTAATATCTCTTGACAGAAGACGCCTTCGCCGCTAGACTGTGAACACCATTCAGGAAAGGAGACGCGTCAGTGCAGACCGGACTGTGGTACTGGTACTTTTATTTTACCACCGCACGTTCGCGTCTCGCCTGGGTGCCGGCCGGATGATATCGGCCACATGATAATAAGAAACCCAACCACACCGCAGGCGAGCCGCCTGCGGTGTTTTTTATTGTGTTTCTGGATGGTTGGATGAATGGATGATTGGATGGCTGGATGTTTGAATGGATAACTGGGAGACTTAAGATTCATCAGCTTTTTATATCCATTCATCCAATCATTCAATCATCCTCCAGGGTCACAACTGACGCGATTGTATTAAGGAGAGGAACGGAACCATGCTTGCAGAGACACAACCTGATTCGCAACCCGCCGTGCCCCGGCTGACGCTCGACGCCGATCTGTTCGGCCGTGTGCTCCGGGATTATTTCCGGAATGCGACGGGCGAATATTTCGTGCGCCGGGACGACAACTACGGCGATCGCGACAGCACGGCCCGTTATTTCCGTTCCTGGGAGGAGTTGCCGGCGCACCAGCGCTGCTTGCTCAACCATGCCCGCGGCCAGGTGCTCGACATCGGCGCCGGCGCCGGGCAGCACACGCTGGCGCTGCAGGAGCGCGGGTTGGAAGTGACGGCCATCGACAAGTCGCCGCTCGCAGTCGAAGTCTGCTGGGCGCGGGGCGTGCGGGACGCACGGGTAATGGATGCCATGGCGCCGGAACTGGAGGACGGCAGCATCGACACCGTGCTGCTGCTCGGTAACAACCTGGGCATCGCCGGCTCGCTGGAGGGCCTGCGCACCATACTGACCCGCTTCCGCAGCATCGTGCGCCCGGGTGGGCAGATCCTGGCAGAATTCCACGATTACATCGCGACCCACAACCCCACCGACCTGCGCTACCACCAGTGGAACATCGCCCGCGGCCGCTATCCCGGCTCAGTCGCCTTGCGCATCGAATACGACGACTGCTGCAGTCCCTTCTTCGACTGGCTGATGCCGAAACTCTCCGACCTGCGCTCGATTTGCGCCGATACCGGCTGGAAAGTCACCCGCTGCGTGCAGGTTATGATCGAAACGACCTATGCGGTGGGGATTGAATAAAAGAAGTGGCTAGTGACTGGTGGCTAACTTCTTGACGTCCACTCTCAATCTCCCTATAATTGACCGGTTTGCGACCGATAGCCGCGGCGTGATTCACTCCCTGTCGTGGCGGACCGTGAAGCCATTCACGGCAATCTGACGTCGCGAGCACAACAATCTTCCCGGCAACGGGAGTCAAGGGAGTATACATGGCGTTAGTATCAATGAAAGAGCTGCTGGAGGCCGGCGTCCATTTCGGCCACCAGACCCACCGCTGGAACCCGAAGATGAAGCGCTTCATTTATGGCGCGCGCAACGGGATCTACATCATCGACCTCCACGAGACGCTGCGGCGCATGGAAGACGCCTATGCCTTCATGCGCGACATCACGGCGAACGGCGGCCAGGTCCTCTTCGTCGGCACCAAAAAGCAGGCGCAGGACGCGGTCTACGAATCCGCGCAGCGCTGCGGCATGCACTTCGTCACCCATCGCTGGCTGGGCGGGATGATGACCAACTTCCCCACCATTCAGCAGCGCATCCGCCGCATGCGGGAGCTGCGCGAGATGGAAGCGAACGGCACCTTCGAGCGCCTGCCGAAGAAGGAAGTCATCAAGCTGCGCGAGGAGCTGACCAAGCTCGAGCGCACGCTGGCCGGTATCGAGCATCTGCGCACCGCCCCCGATGCCCTCTTCATAGTGGATGTGAAGAAGGAAAACATCGCCATCCTCGAAGCGCGCCGCCTGGACATCCCGGTGGTGGCCATCGTGGATACCAATTGCGATCCGGACATGGTGGAATACGTCATCCCCGCCAACGATGACGCCATCCGCGCCATCCGCCTCATCGCGCACAAGCTCTCCGAAGCGGTCATCGAAGGCCGCCACGAATACGACGCGAAGATGACCGAGCAATACGGGGAAGCGGGCTACACGCCCGACCTGTCGCCCTTCCGCCCGCTGCCCGAACAGGTGCTCGAGGAAGAGAAGGCCGTCGAGCCGATCGGCACGGCTGAAGAGGAGATGCGGGAGGAGGCCACCGAGAAGGCCGTCGAGGAATTCGGCGATGCCCTCGAGTTTGCCGAAGAGGAAGAAGAGCCCGTCGTCACCGAGAAAGAGAAATACTACGAAGTGGCGAAGGATTTCGGTGCAATCGGCGAAGAAGACTGATGATTTTCGATTTTCGATTTTGGATTGAGGATTCTCGTAAGTAAGGCTTCCGTAAGCTGAACCATAAATCCAAAATCTAAAATCCAAAATCTAAAATAATAAGGGGGTTTATTGTGGCTGAAATAACCGCCCGGATGGTGATGGCTCTGCGCCAGAAGACCGGCGCGAAGATGATGGACGCCAAGCGCGCCCTGGTGGAAGCGGATGGCGATGAAGAGAAGGCGATTAGCCTGTTGCGCGAGCGCGGCCTGGCCGACGCCTCCAAGCGCGCCCACCGCGCCACCGCCGAAGGCGCCATTGCCGCCGCGCAGAATGACGCGCACAGCGCCGCCGCCCTGATCGAGGTGAACTGCGAGACCGACTTCGTGGCGAAGACTGACCAGTTCAAGGCCATCGCCGCCGACCTGGCGCAGTGGGCGCTGGTCCAGGCCGCGGAGACGGTGGGCACGGACGATCTCCCCGCCGACAGGGGTGCAGAAATTCAGCAGGCCATCGCCAAAACCGGCGAGAACATCCAGTTCCGCCGCGGCATCAAGTTCGCCGGCGGCAACGGCGTGGTGGAGTATTACATCCACCTCGGCGGCAAAATCGGCGTGCTTGTGCAGGTGGGTGGCGCCAACAATGACCAGGTCCGCGCCCTCGCGAAGGACCTGGCCATGCAGGTCGCCGCCGCCTCGCCGGAATACCTGACCCGCGAGGACGTGCCCGCGGACATCGTCGAGCGCGAGATGGAAATCTACCGCACCCAGGCCCGCAACGAAGGCAAAAAGGAAGAATTCCTCGACCGCATCGCCGCCGGCCGCCTGGAGAAGTTCTACAAGGACAACGTGCTGATCGAGCAGCTTTTCATCAAGGACCCCGATAAAGCCGTCAAAACCCTTGTCGCCGAAGTCGCGAAAGCAGCAGGCGCGGAGCTGACGGTGAAGCGATTTGTGCGGTATCAGCTCGGACAGTAAACCGGATCACCGGGAGTAACCACAATCGAGGCGGGTCATACTCGGCCCGCCTCGACTTGTTTTATCGCACTGTACTGTTATCGTTAACATCCCGTAGCGCGCGCCCGCCGTCCCTCCGCCAGGCCGGCCCGTGCACAGCGGGCGACGAGGCGATCGAGGACCGTATCACTGTCCACCTGGTCTGCCAGTTGGGTGCGGACCCGACTGATGGAGGCGTGATCGCATGCAGCACTCCGATGAGCTGGGATGGGCCGGGGGTTGGCCTATCCTGGCATATCCCGGGAACGATGACAGGTGAGGAAGCCATTTTTATGGAGAACTGAACGAGACTTTTGCGATACACTGTTGATCGCCGGAGCGGGCTTGGTGGACGAAAATCCATTGTAAAACCGCTCAAAATCGCTGCTATGTAATAGTCAAGCCCTTCATCTACGGTCATCGGGAAGGATCAGTTCCCGTGTAATCACCAGCAGTTTTCCCCAACTGTGGAAAATCAGGCCGAAATGTGGATAACTCGATGGTTTTTCACCACTTCCACGCCCCGTCGTCTTGTCGTATCGTCAATACAAATTCACCCTCATGCCGGCCAGTGTGCGAGATGTCGCCGGGCTAAGTCGGCGCGCCTGTGCGATGATAAGAAGGATATTTCATTCCACATGAGGAGGTTTCACCGATGGCATATCAGGCGCAGGATTACATGCGCATCCTGGGGATGGACGGCATCAGCGACACCACGCTGCAGAACCATTTCAAGCTGTACCAGGGATATGTGAACAGCATCAATAACTTGCTGGAGAAGCTCGACGGTTATCTGAACGAGGGGAAGGAGCGCACGCCGGAATACGCCGAATTGCAGCGGCGGCTGGGATTCGAGTTCTGCGGCATGCGGCTGCACGAGTATTATTTCGAGAACCTGAAGGGGAACGGCCACCCCGACACGCAATCGATGATCTACGGGCAGATCGAGCAGGATTTCGGCGACTTCGAGCGATGGAAGAAGGATTTCACCGCCATCGGCGCCATGCGCGGCGTCGGGTGGGCGATCCTCTTCTATGACACCCGCCATAACCGGCTGATCGACCAGTGGATCACCCTCCACCAGGACGGCATCCTGCCCGGCGTGCAGCCGCTGCTGGTCATGGACGTGTGGGAGCACGCCTTCATGCCCGATTATCAGCTCAATCGCGCCGGCTACCTCGAGGCGTTCTTCCGCAACATCAACTGGAACGAAATGGAGAAACGGTTCCAGGCGAATTCGGCTCCTCCATCTTCGGGAGTTTGATGAGCGGTATTGCCTGAAACTGCGAGGCGGTATCCTTGGCGGCACTTTTCACACGCGTCGCAAGGGCTTCCTTCGGCTCCTCCGACTGAACAGGCGCCGGCGGCTTTCCTCCCGTGCGAGCGCACCGCGGGCATTCCTTCTCGAAGGGGTCCATCACATAACCGCACTGCGGACAATCCATACGCACCTCCTGCGCATACTGTGAAGACTTGACCTCTATTATTATTCAATACATTCTAGCTATTATACCTTTTTGCCGTTCCCAAAGTGCCTGGACTCATTCCCACCAACTGCGCCAGTCCACGTCCCAGACTTGGGTGAAGTGGTCGGCGATTTTGGTGGAGTCGCGTGTGTAGCTGAAGGGCAGGCGGCCGGTCAGCAGCTTTAGCACGTCCGGATGCCGCGGCGAGTCATAGAGGTAGGCTTCGGTGTCCGGCGTCAGCTTCAACCATTTGCCGTAGAAGCCGTCCAGGCTATACAGGCCTTCCTGCACCCAGATCACCTGGAACAGGCGGGGATACATGCGCTTGCCTTCCGCGTCATCGAGGGTCCATTTCGCGCCCGGCAGGTTCGACGGCTGCTCATCCGGATTGCGCTTCGCTTCCGCTTCTTCGACGATCTCCGGGTGGCGGTGAAGATCGAGGCAGGAGGCCAGCGAGCCGTCCGGCAGCGTGAAACGCCGCCAGAGATCAGCGTCGAGGAACCGCCACTTGCCATCTATGAACACCTCGTTCACATGATGGCCGGTAACCGGCTCCTCCATGCTGCGCTGGATCGACAGCA
>Ga0315284_10006846_pt1 | contig 16254 bp, 12 predicted proteins | sample YL17G09_16_MG_FD_203696 | JGI IMG/M metagenome (GOLD analysis project Ga0315284, IMG submission 203696) | Sediment microbial communities from Yellowstone Lake, YNP, Wyoming, USA - YL17G09_16 | ecosystem: Environmental > Aquatic > Freshwater > Lake > Sediment | place: USA: Wyoming | collected... | reverse complement strand
CGTGCCGTTCACGGTGCTCGTCGCGGTGGGCATCGTCTGGGTCACCGAGCGCACCCAGCTCGGCGCCGACACCGCCATCGGCGTGTTCTTCGCCGTGGCGATGGCGCTGGGCATCATCTTCCTCTCCCTGCGCCAGAGCTACAGCGCCGACGCGCTGACGTACCTGTTCGGCTCGCTGCTCGCGGTGGGGCGCGTCGATCTCTGGGCGGCGGGGGGGGTGGCCGCGATGACGCTCGCCGCGGTTCCGCTCTGGGGCCGCTGGGCCTACGCCACCTTCGACCGCGAGAGCGCGCTCGCCGACCGCCTGCCCGTGCGCCGCGACGACTATCTCCTCGCGGTGCTCGTCGCCGTGACCATCGTCGTGGCCGCCAAGGTGGTTGGCATCGTGCTGCTGTCGAGCTTCCTCACCATCCCCGCCGCCACTGCGCGCCTCGTCAGCTCGCGCTTCACCGCGATGACCATCATCGCCGTGTGCCTGGGGGGCCTGAGCGTCATCGCCGGGCTTTACTTAAGCTACGTGCTCGACCTGCCCAGCGGCGCGACGATCGTGCTGACGCAGACGGCGTGCTTCGCACTGGCCTTCGCGCTCAGCAAAGCCCGCCGCACGGCGTAGGCGGGCGGAGCCAGGTGCATAGCACAACCACTACCGGGGCGTACGGCCTGCTCCCGTCAGATGGACGTTGAACCCCTAACGCCCGCGTTCAACCGCAGCCATGGCATCGCTGTGAAAGGTAAACGGGTAGTAGATCTGCTCATAGATGACGCCCCGCTCACCGTAGAACCGGAGGAAGAATGGGGCTTGGATGTTTATCGCGTCCCACGACTGGGTACGCGTGTCGAACATCACGTGCTCCACCCACAGCTTGTGGTACCACACGCTCAGTGAGGCAATGTGCTGCACCTCCTGAGGGGTGAGCACGTGCGCCCAGATCTGGCCGCGGGCGAAGTCCTTTGCATCAAGCCGCGGGAACTCCCCAGTGATCGGGCTCCGGCTAAGCTCCGCCATTTCCTGTGGCACCTCTCTGCCATTCAGCACCTCGCGCAGGACATCTTCCGAGAGCGCTGCAGGAAGCTCGCCGCGGTGCGAGTAGTAGCAGAGCACCATCTGGAACACCTGCATGTACCAAGGTGCCATAGAGAGCCCGTCAGCCCCGGGTTCCGTCCCCGCGATGACGTACCGCTCGGCATCAGTAAGCGAGCCACGGTCCGGCCACACCCGCGTGAATGCCAGCTCGCCGGAACTCCACTCAGCAGGGTACAGGTAGCCTTCTTGCCCATACCGCTCGGGAAGCGGCGACACCTCCTTACCATCTAAGGGATGAGCGGCGGCAATGCGGATCCCCCCGGCCAGAACGGCTACGCACATCGCCGCGAACACCAACATAGTCGCTAGTCTCACTCTACCCACTGTCAATCTCCTTTCCGAGAGCGAGCCCGCACCCCAGAGCTGCTACCAACAGGACATTCCACGCAAAACGCATAGCCGTCACCACCTCTAGAGTCGTCTATCCACAGTCACACCTCACGGCAGACGATGATGACTGCATAACACAGCGGGGACACTAAGTCAAGGAAATCGGGCCAGGTTCGAGGAAGCGGCACACTGGCCGCCCGCTTCCCGCGTTCTGCTAGAATCCTCCCATCAAACCACGCGCGGGCGGGCGGGTGTGCCTGCCCCGGGAGGCGGTTATGCGGCGCTTCGCATCGTGCATCGTCATCGCGGCGGCCCTCCAGCGGCCCGCGTTCCTGCGCATTAGCGGACAGCGCATTCTCAAAGGAGGCATTCTATGATAAAGGATCGCATCGGTCTCCCACGCTTCAACAGCGTGGGTAGGAAAGTAGTTATTGTCATTTCGATGGTTGCTGGACTGGGCCTGTTTGCCACTCTCACAGCCCAGCCTGTACCAGCCTACCCCCCAGCTGTGGGGATTGTGGACCAGGCTCGGAACTGCCTGGACTGCCACGTGGACAACGGGCCGTGGAAGGACGACAGCAGCACCATCATTGACATCCTGGACAAGGCGACCGGCGAGTCGCTCATACAGGATGACGGCAGCTTCCTGATCGCAGCTAAGCGGGGGGAAACCAGGACTGTCTTGACGGTCCTTGGCCGGGCTGCTGGCGATGACGTTCCCGCACCCTACCGCAACGGGTGGGTGTATATCAGCCCAGATCTAATCGGCAGTTCGTCGGTCAGCAAGTTTGTTCCCGGCTGGGAAGTGAACCTGCAGATGGGTTGCAGGCTGATGGGCGACAAGCAGGCTAAGTACCCCGGTGCGAACATCACAGTTGCTTCGATGGCCCTGCGGCCAGGTGAGGATGCAGAGGGTGCCGCGATCGAGCTGCAGGTGATGCTCACTAGCGGGGAGTCTGTAAAGGGCAAGCCCCGCGAGGGCATGACCGCTAGTTACTTTATGCGCCAAGTACGGCTTGAGGTGATCAAGTAGTAGTGACTCAGACGTGAGACCATTCCAGACGGGTGGAGAGATTCTCCGCCCCTGCAATCGGAGGTAATACGTGATGAGGAAGATGTACATCGGCGCGTTACTAACCTTGGCTGCAGCGCTAGCTTAGGTAGATTCTGCAAGGAGCGCGCAGCTAAGCGCGGCGCAGATCATCGAGCGTTCCTTGCTCGCCTTCTATTACCAAGGCGACGACATGAAGGCCAGAATCACGTCGGTGCCGTGCTCTACCTCCTTCCCCCCGCGTTCTGCTAGAATCCTCCCATCAAACCACGCGCGGGCGGGCGGGTGTGCCTGCCCCGGGAGGCGGTTATGCGGCGCTTCGCATCGTGCATCGTCATCGCGGCGGCCATCCTGCTGCCGGTTTTCGCCAGCGCCCTCGATGACGAGGAGTACACCTCGAAGTTCTTCGGCACCACCGCGGTGCTTACAACGGCGTCGCAGATCGCCGACCCCAACACCGCCTGGTGGGGCGAGAAGATGCCCCAGCAGCTCAACGACTCGTCCTACGTGCTGGGCGTGGTCAACGCGCACCGCACCGCCGCCAACCTGCCGCTGCTGAGTGTGGGCGACGAGAGCGTGGTCATGTTCGGCTACGAGGCGCCGGTGGCGGGCGGCTTCGAGTACACGGTGGATTTCGCCGGGCTTGTGCCGAGCGAAGTGCAGCTCGTGCTGGACACGCTGGGCGGCCTGGAGAAGGTGGTGCCCACTGCGGCCCTGTCCTTCCGCCCGCTCAACCGCCACAGCTACTACGTCTCATCGTCCACGCCCGACGGCGAGATCGTCCTGCCCCTGGGCGGCGCCGAGCTGCGCGTGGGGATGGGCATGTCGATGAGCGACTTGCGCACTGAGCTGCAGAGCCTGCTTGGCGAGCGCTACGGGCCCAACCTCAAGCTCGACATCTACTTCAGCCGCTACAGCTACTCCGACGGCTCGAGCGGCGCGGACTTCAGCGTCTACGTCGAGATCCCCACCGACCTGGTGCCGGCGCTGCCCACCGGCGGCGACTAACGGGGGGGGCGCCTTGAAGAAGCGTGAATGGGGCGCCGCGGCCTTCCTCTTCGTCGTCCTCGCCGGGGTGCTCGCCTTCGCTCTCACCGTCGGCCTGCCGCCTAAGCCTAAGCCGCCGGCCCCTGCTGCCGCTCAGCCCGGCCAGGCCGCGCAGCCCGCAACGCCCGAGGCCTTCTTCAGCTACCTCGGCCAGCACCCGCCCAAGTACTCGCCCCTGCAGCGCCTGTGCCCGATCGACGGCACGCGGTTCGAGGTGCCGACGCAAAGCGCCGACAACCGCGCCGGCGGCGTGGCCACCGACATGATGAAGATCGCCCTCGCCCCCAATCCTGAGGGGCAGGGCCCACCGGACTTAAGCCAGCAGGACTTCCTCCTGCTTTGGGGCACCTGCCCGAAGTGCGGCGCCACCTTCGGCGAAATCGACCTCGTCAACCTCATCAGCGAACCTTTCCTGAGCCGCCTCAAGAAGTGGAACATTGCCAAGGCCGCACCGCCTCTCGCCCGCGTCCCCCAGGAGAAGTGGACCACCGACGAGCGCGTCCTGGTGCGCTACCTCACCCAGCGCCAGGCGGGCGTCGAGCCCGTCGAGCTGGGCTTCACCGCGCTCACCGGCGCCTACGCCGCCAACCTGGCGGTCTACCTCGGGCGCGACTACCACGTGCCCTCGCCCGCCTTCTACGCGCTGGCCGCGGCGGAGTTCCGCGGCGCGCTCGCCCAGGGCAACCTGAGCAAGGAGGCAACGGGCGTCACCGCGATGACGCTGGGCGAGACGGAGCGCCTGCTGGGCCGCTTCGATGAGGCGAAGGGCGCCTTCGCCCAGGCGCGCGCCGCAGGGGCCCTGGACGAAGGCACGCTGGCCATCCTCGGCCAGCTGGAAGGCCTCTCCGCAGCCAAGGACTTCAACCTCGCCCGCGCCGAGCGCAAGGACGCCAAGCCGCCGCCCATCGGCTGGTACCTCGACTCGCTGCTGCCGGCGATCAACGGCCACATCACGCAGTACCGCAGCGCCTGGACCGCCCCCGCCAGCCCGGAGGAGCTCATCGCGCGCATCTTCGCCCTGCTGCCGTAGGGCCCGCTCCCCCTCACGTAGGGGCGAAGCCATGCTTCGCCCGCATCCCGGCCACCCCGAGCAGCGGCAAGATGCCGCCGCTACCAGCCTGGGTCCCGCGGCACTAAAGTGCCGCCTACCCCGGTCTCCCTTCTGCCCACCGCCTACTGCCTTCTGCCTGCTAACAACTGACCACTGTCTTCTGCCGTCTGCGATAATTGCGACTGAGACGCGATATCAGTTCGCGAAGACCACTGCTGGAGGCTTAACCGTGAGTTGGGAACTGCCAAAGCTGCCCTACGCCTACGACGCCCTCGAACCGCACATCGACGCGCGGACGATGGAGATTCACCACCAGAAGCACCACCAGGCCTACATCAACAACGCCCTGGCGGCGCTGAGTGGCCAGGACGCGCTGCTGCGCTTAAGCGCCGAGGAGCTGCTCCGCGACGTCAGCCGCGTGCCGGAGGACAAGCGCCAGGCGGTGATCAACAACGCCGGCGGGCACGCCAACCACAGCCTCTTCTGGTCGCTGATGTCGCCTTCGGGCGGGGGCGAGCCCGCAGCCACGCTGCTCAAAGCGCTGGACGGCGCCTTCGGCTCCTTCGCGCAATTCCAGGAGCAGTTCGGCAAGGCCGCGCTGGGGCGCTTTGGCAGCGGCTGGGCGTGGCTGGCCTTCGATCCTGCGGGCAAGCTCACTGTCGTCTCCACCGCCAACCAGGACAGCCCGCTGCTCAGCGGGCAGCTGCCGCTGCTCGGCCTGGACGTCTGGGAGCACGCCTACTATCTCAAGTACCAGAACCGCCGGGCGGATTACATCAGTGCGTGGTGGAACGTCGTGAACTGGGGAGCGGTCGCGGAGCGCTTCGCCGCGGGACGGTAGGCGGGGCTTTAGCCCCGCCGGCGTGACGGCGGCACTGAAGTGCCGCCTACCGGCTCTGACTGTACAATATTCGCGAGATGAAAGGGCGCAGGTTCGTTCGCACGCTGCTGTTCCCCGCCGCCTTGCTGCTGCTCACAGTGCCCGCGCGCGCGCTGGCGGCGCAGCTCAAGGCGGTGGACGTTGCTCACGGGACGTACTACATCGAAGTGCGGCTGAGCTTCGACAAGCGCCCCAGCTATGACGAGAGCTACCGCTACGACCCCGACCGCTACCTGCTCACGCTCAACGCTACGAAGAGCGCGCTGTCCGCCAAGCGGCTGAAGGACCTCGGCACTGTCGGCGACAACCTGCTGACGCGCATCAGCGTGTACCAGGGCGGCGGGAATCTGCAGCTCGGCTTCTACCTCAACCAGCCGGTACGGCCGCTCATCTCACCGGGCGACGGCACGCTCAGCCTGCGCTTCTACAACGCGGTGCGCGCCGAGCGCGTGATGCAGCTCGCCGAAGGCGTGAGCCTCACCGAGAAGTCGAGCGTCTACCAGGGAGCGAACGTGACGCTGTACATCGTGCGCGTCGACCCCCAGGCGGCGGTGGCGCTGTTCTCCGCCTCGGCGGACCGCTACGACGGCAAGACGCGGTTGCGCACGCCGGCCAGCTTCGCGCGGCGCGAGGGGGCGCTGGCGGTGATCAACGGCGGCTTCTTCGGCAAGCACGGCGAGCACCTGACGACGCTCGTCGAGGACGGCATCATGCGCGCCAGCGGCGTCTATCCGACGCGCCCGATGCTGGTCGTGACCACCGCCGGGCAGGCGCTCATCGGGCGCTTCGGCGTGGTCACCGCGCTGCGCTTCAACGGCAAGACCCTGCCGGTGAACGCCAAGAACTACCCCTTCGAGAACGGCAAGGTGATCGTCTACGACCGCGCCTACCCGCTGGAGTCGCTGCCGCAGGAGGCGATGTTCTACTACCTGGTGCGGCAGGGCAAGCTGAGCTACGCTGGCACCAACACCAAGGGGCTGACCCTCGGCGCGGGGGAGCTGCTGCTGGCGACGGACATCATGCCCGAGGTGAACCCGCTGAAGCAGGTGCCCGACGGCGCGGCGGTGGAGCTGGAGACGCGCATCACCGATGCTTCCGGCCGGACGGTGCAGGCCGCCAGCGCCATCGGCGGAGCGCCGATGCTGGTGGAGAACGGCGCGGTGGAGATCAGCGTGGGCGAGGACAAGGTGCGCGCCGACGTGGCGAAGAGCGAGCGCAGCCGCACGGCGGTGGGGGTCACGCCCAGCGGCCAGCTGATCCTGGCCGTGGTGAAGGAGGAGGAGGACGCGGCTTTCAGCGGGATGACGCTCAAGGCGCTGGCCAATCTGCTGATCGCCGAGGGCGCGGTGACGGCGATGAACCTTGACGGGGGCGGGTCGAGCGCGATGGTCGTCGCCGGGCAGGTGCTGAACACCGCCGAGGGGGCGCAGCGCCCGGTGGCCAACGTGCTGGTGGTGAAGGAGAAGCCTCGGGCGAAGCCGCCGTCATAGCCCGCTGCGCGTTGACAGGCGGGGGGCGGGCCGGTACAATTCAAGGTCGCGTTGCACGCGGGCCCGTTCGCGGGGCTGGCCGTTTGCGCCCTGGCGCGGCGGCGAAGCCGGACGGGGCGCCGTGGGCTGGGTGGGTGTTTGCATCCCAGGACCAAGCCCAGGGGCCGCCGGGGCTCAGCGTGCGGCGTAGTTCCTGCGAAGGAGGTGAGAAAGAGTGGACATCGCTGCAGGCGAAGTGCTGCAGGGCAAGGTGGCCGAGGTGCGCGACTTCGGCGCGTTCGTGTGGCTGGACGACGGCAAGAAGGGGCTGATTCACATCAGCGAGATCAGCGACGACTACGTGAAGGACATTCACAACCGCGTCAAGCCGAACCAGAAGGTCAAGATCAAGGTTCTCTCCGTGAAGGAGGACGGCCGCATCGAGCTCTCCCTGAAGCAGGCTGAGTCCCTCGAGTACACCAGGCTTCCGCGGCAGGAACGCGAGCATCCCCACCTCCCCGCCATCGAGTACATGGGCGAGCCGCCCAACATCAACTTCCACGACCACGACACGCCCGAAGAATTCGACATCATGCTCAAGGTGTTCAAGCGGGCGAGCGAGGAGAACCTGCTGGACAACAAGCGCAACATCGAGCGGAAACGCGTCGGCGACAAGAAGAAGGCCAAGAAGCGCCGCGGCCGCTAGGCGCGAATCAGTTACCAGTTTCCATTTGTCAGTTGTCAGTGGGGGCCGGGCACAGCCCGGTGCCCGCCGCTAACTGCGCAGCCGTTGCTGGCAACTGGTAACTGACAACTGGAAACTGCTCGAGGCCGGGGTGGCGGAATGGCAGACGCAGGAGACTTAAAATCTCCCGGGGCAACCCATACCGGTTCGAATCCGGTCCCCGGCACGCCTCATCCGAGTAGGGCGGACCGCCGTGTCCGCCTCGCATTTGGTGGGGCGGACGCCCCTGTCCGCCTCCGTAGCGGCGGCGTCCCCGCCACCGGGGAATCAAGGGACAGGGAACAGGTTCTAGGTGCCGGGTCCTGGGTGTTGGGTCGGGGCGGCTTCCAGCCGCCCGAGAACCGGCGGCAAGGTTGCCGCGGCTACCTGCGGTACACTTTGCCATGGAGTCGGACCGGATGCACGAGACCGCGGTACGCCTGCGAGTCGAGCCCCTCACGGAGGGCGGCTACCTGGCAACCAGCCCCGACGTGCCGGGCCTGGTCGCCGAGGGCAGAACAGTGGCCGAGGCTGTGGAGATCGCTCAAGGGCTGATCCGCAAGATCGTCGAGTCGTGCATCGAGCACGGTGACCCGCTGCCGCCGGCGCTGAGCAACATGGCCGGCCCCGAGGCGGTGCTCAACTTGCTCGTGCCCGTGAGCGTTCCGTAATGGGCAGGCTCGCGGGTCCACCTACCGCGACGTAACGCGCAGGCTGCGCGCCTTCGGATTCCGCTTCGACCGGCAAGGCCCCGGCAGCCATGAAGTCTGGCGGCGGGCCGACGGGTGCAAGGTAACGCTCCCGCGACACCCCGGCGCGGTGAAGGAAGGCACCTTTCGCACCACACTCCGGGAGGCGGGAGTGGCGGTGGATGAGTTCCTGAAGGCGTGAGCACGATGAGAATCCGGCCTGGAGGGAGGGGCGGGGCGCCCACGGGCGGCGCCTACTGGCTACTGACAACTGCCTACCGCCTTCCGCCTTCTGCTTACTGCTGAACCGCCCGCCTGCGAACCCCGACCCATCGTCCCCAGCCATCCCGCGGCCGTCTGCACCACCACTCGTCCGCACATCAGTTCATTGCTGTTCTCAGCGTGTTGAGAGTGAGACTCAGTCTCAGTCAATCATTCCCTGGCTAACACAAGATTGTCCGTCGCCTACGTCCCCCGTGCCCGCCCACTCCCTCCTCGGGGCGCCTCGCAAGCCACCTCTATAACGGCGCGCCGCGCACGGGCGGCGCCTACTGGCAACCGAATCGAAAGGTCGCCCGGCAGGGCCGCCGGGCGCTACCCCAGCCTACTGCCTACCGCCTACTGCTGGACCGCCCTGGCGGCGAGGGTGACCGTAAACGTCAGCTCCTTGCCCTCGCGCAGCACCTTCACCTCCACCTTCTGCCCCGGCTGGCAGTCCTCCAGCGCGTAGGTGAAGTCGTAGATGTCGCTCACGCGCCGGTCGAGCATCATCACGATCAGGTCGCCGGCCTGGATGCCCGCCGCCTCCGCCGGGCCGCCCGGCCGCACCCCGCCGACCAGCACCCCCGGCTGGCTGGGCTCGGTGCTGTAGTCGGGGATCGTGCCCATCGTAACCGTGCGCCTGCTCGCCTGCGCCCGCTCCAGCGGCTCGCCGCCCCCTGTCTGCTGGAACGTCAGGCCGCCCGCCCGGTTGCACAGCCGCGCAAGCACCGCGCTGACGAAGCTGAGCACCCGCGCCTCGCCGCCGTAGTTGATCAGGTCCGCCGTGTCCCGCGGCGAGTGGTACTGCGGGTGCGCGCCGGTGAAGGCGAAGAGCGCGGGGATGCCCGCCGCCAGGAAGGGCAGGTGGTCCGAGCCGCCAAAGGCGCTCTTCGCCAGCGTCACCTTCAGCCCCGACTGCTCCACCGGTCCCGCGAGCACCTCGCCGAACTCCGCCGCCGTGCCGGTGCCGGCCAGGACGAGCTTGTCGTCACGCAAGCGGCCGATCATGTCCATGTTGACCAGGCAGTAGATGCTGCCAGGCGGCACCGGCGGGTTCTTCACCACCGCGTTTGAGCCCAGCGCGCCCTCCTCCTCGCCGGAGAACAGCAGTACGAGCAAGCTGCGCTTGAGCTGCGCGTGGTTGGCCTGCGCCCAGGCCGCCAGCGCCAGCACGCCCGCCACGCCGCTGGCGTTGTCGTCGGCGCCGGGATGCACCACTCCATACTCGCCGGGCGCGGTGCTCTCCGGCCCGCCGATGCCAAGATGGTCGTAGTGCGCGCCGATCGCCACGTACTGCTGGCTCAGCTCCGCGTCGCCGCCGGGGATGACGCCCACCAGGTCGAAGCCGGTCACCATGTCCTTCTCCACGCGCAGGTCGATGCTCAGGCTGACAGCGTCGAGCTTCGCCGAGCAGGGCTTGCCCTCCAGGTTCATCGTCTCGATGAGCTCGTCGAAGCTCAGGCCCGTCGCGCCGATGAGCGCGTTCTGCAGCAGCGCGCGCCGCAGGTGAATCGCCGGCAGGCTCATGCTCGCCGCGCTGTACGCCGGGCGCACCTCGGGCAGCGCGTCCGGCGGGCTCATCTGGGGGGTGTCGAGGATCAGCAGCGCCGCCGCCCCGAGGTCGCGCGCCAGCGCCGCCTTGCGCCGCAGGTCGCTGTAGACGCTGGGCTGGTCAGCGCCGAACGCGCCCGCCTTGTCCGGCAGGTGCGGCTCGCCGCGCAGGATGACCACCGCACTGCCCTGCACGTCGAGCCCACTGTAGTCGTCCCAGCCCAGGTCGGGCGCACTGATGCCGTAGCCCGCGAAGACGACCGGCGCCGCGTCCACCTTGCCGCTGCCGCTGAATGCCGCGACGACGTAGTCACTGCCCAGCGTGAGCGCCTGCGCGCCCAGCGCGCCCAGCGTGACGGTCGGTGTGCCCGCGACGGTGATGCCCCGCGTCACGGAGAAGCCGCGGCGGTAGCTCTCGGCGCCCGCTGTCGGCTGCACCCCAAGGTCGTGCAGGCGCCCTTCGAGATACTTCGCCGCCAGCTCGCAGCCCGGCTCGCCGACGCGCCGCCCCATGCACTCCGGCGACGCCAGGTACTCGATGTCAGCCTTGAGCTGCGCCGGATCGAACTGCGCAGCCAGGATAGCAGGCGTGGCAGGCGCAGCGAGCGTGGTAGGCGCGGCAGGTGCGGTAGCCGCGCTTACGCCACCGCGGGGCTGAACCTGCGCGCTGGGCGCGGATGCCGCCGCACTGAGCAGCGCGGCCAGCAGGACAGCGCCGAGCGCGGCTGACAGGGACCTGGCCCGAGCGGGCGGCAGGGATGCGCCCAGCGCGGACGGAAGCCACGTGCGCGGCGCGCGCCGTCTTGCATCATTACTCATCGCATGCACCTCGGGGGCGGCTCAAGCCTTAAGCCGCGCCGCATCGAAAGGGACGTATTCTACCGCCCCGGCGTGCGAGCCAAGCAAACGATGAGCTAGCTTAGATGACTCCGGCAACCGCCCCCGGGGAGTTGAAGTGGCTGCGCGGCGGGTATAATCCGACAGATCGGCTACGAAAAAAAAAGGCTAGAATTTTCGTAGCGCGAGGTGTTGCGAAAGATTCTTCGCATCCGTGATGCGAGTGCCAGGCGAATTGGACACCGCAAAGGAGTCAGGCTGGCGATGATGCGCGAGACGGGCTACTACATCACGAAGGTGGTGCCGGGCGAGTCCTACAGGGCCTTCGTGCCACATCCGCTGCCGCCCAATCCGCCCCTCCAGCTTGGCGCGGAAGATGACCTGCTCCGCGAGGAGGCCACGCACGCTCTGGGCAGATTGGACGGGCTGACGGCTGCCCTGCCGGACATCGGCCTGTTCCTCTATCACTATGTGAGGAAGGAGGCGCTGCTGTCGTCGCAGATTGAGGGCACCCAGTCCTCGCTCTCCGAGCTACTGCTGTTCGAGGAGGCCGGGGCGCCAGGGGTCCCACTGGACGACATCCAGGAAGTCTCCAACTACGCGGCAGCGATTCAGCATGGCGTGGCACGGCTGAGCGGTGGGTTTCCGCTGAGCTCGCGGCTGATCCGTGAAGTGCATGGGGTTCTGTTGTCCAAAGGTCGTGGGAGCGACCAGAGCCCGGGTGAGTTCCGGCGAACGCAGAACTGGGTGGGCGGCACGCGGCCGGGCAACGCCAGGCACGTTCCGCCGCCCCCGGAACTGGTGCCGGAGTGCATGAGCGACCTCGAGAAGTTCCTCCATGCGGAGCGCCGGCATGGGCCAGCGCTGGTCAAGGCTGCGCTGCTCCACGCTCAATTCGAAACCATACACCCCTTCCTCGACGGCAACGGGCGCATGGGTCGCCTGCTGATCACGCTGTACCTGCACGCTGCCGGTCTGCTGCGGCAGCCAGCCCTGTGCCTGAGCCTCTACTTCAAGTCGGACCGCGCCAAGTACTACGAGCTCTTGCAGCGAGTGCGCGAGTACGGTGACTGGGAAGAATGGATGAGGTACTTCCTCCGCGGAGTCAGAGAGACTGCCATCCAGGCCGCCGCGGCGATTGACCGGTCTCTGGCGATATTCGCCGAGCACCGGCAGTGGATCCGCAGCCAAGGAAGACACGTCTCATCAACCCTTCGCGTACACGAGGCGCTGCAGCGACGGCCCATCGTGTCAATACCCCGCGCCGCCAAGGAATCGGGTTTGACCCCGCCCACGGTTGCGTCGGCCATGGCGACCCTCGCTGGCCTGCAATTGGTCCGGGAGATCACTGGCAAACGTCGCGGCCGTTTCTTCCTCTACCAGCCATTCTGGGAGATCCTCGCCGAGGGTACCGACCCCCTGCCGCGCTAGCTGCGCCAGGCGCCCGGACCCGTAGGGGCCGCAGAGATGCGGCCCTCACGGCGGCAGGGACGCCGCCGCTACGGTTCTTAGGAGGGCTGGTTCTCACCGGCCCCTACCCGCCCCGCTTCGCTCCCTTCCGCTTCTCGTACAGCACCAGCTCGATGTGCGTGCCGCCCAGCGCGAAGTGCTTGCGCAGCGTGTTCTCCAGGTAGCGACGATACGCCTGGCGCATCAGCAGCTTCTCGTTGATCTCGACGAGAAACGCCGGCGGGCAGTTGCCCACCTGGCGGAAGTCGTAGAAGCGCAGCTCGCGGTTCTTCACGATCGGCGGCGGGCTGAGCGCGATGGCCTCCTTGAGCACCGCCCGCAGCACGGTGTTGTCGATGCGGCGGTGGAAGTTCTCGCGCGCCCGCAGCGCCGCACTGAGCAGCTCGTCCAGGCCACGCCCGCGAAGCGCGCTGACATAGACCACCTCCGCCCAGGGCAGCTTGCCCAGCTCGCCGCGCACGTAGTCCAGATGCGCCTCACGCAGGGGCTCATCGAGGGGCCCTCCCTCCTCGGTGAGCAGGTCGGACTTGTTCACCACGACGACGACGGCGCGCGCGAGTTCCTCGATCTTCGCCGCCACGCGCTTGTCCTGCTCGTTGATGCCCTCGGCGCCGTCCAGCGTGAGCAGCGCCACCTCGCTTGAGCGCATGCCCTTCTCGGCGCGGATCAGCGCGTAGTAGTCCACGTCCAGCTTGAGGCGCGAGATGCGCTTCATCCCCGCGGTGTCGAGCAGCTCGAAGCGCTGCTCGCCGTGCATGAACGAGGCGAACAGCGGGTCGCGGGTGGTGCCCGGCAGCTCGGCGACGAGCGCGCGCTGCTCGCCCAGCAGCGCGTTGGTCAGGCTGCTCTTGCCGACGTTCTGCCGCCCGGCGAACACCAGCTGCACCGGCTCGTCGCGCCAGCTCAAGTCGGGCACGAACCGCGGAGGGCCAAGGGCGGCCCAGGCGAAGGGATACTCCTCGCCCCCCTCCCCCCCAGGTTCAACTTCCAGGTCGCCGCCCGCCTGCCCCGCCTGGGGCTCACGCGCTTCCGCGCCCGGCGCTTCGAGCAGCTCGAGCTCGATGCGCGCGCCGTAGCGCTCGGCGGCGAAGGCGGGGGTGGCCTCAGGGAAGGAGCTCCAGTCGATGCGCGCCACGACCATGTCGAGCAGCTCATTGATGCGGCGCCCGCTCTGGGCGGAGATGAACGCCACGTCGGGGTAGCCCAGCTTGTAGAACTCGAAGGCGTCGGCCTCGTGCTTCCCGGCGTCCACCTTGTTCACCGCGACGACGATGGGGCAGGCGTGTCGCCGCAGCTCCTTGAGCACCGCGTCGTCGCCCAGCGTCAGCCCCGACTGCGCGTCGGTGAGGAAGACCACCAGGTCGGCCTGGGTCATGGCGAGCAGGCTGTTCTCGGCGACCGGCAGCCACAGCGGGTCCTCGCTCTGCTCGCCGATGCCGCCGCAATCGATGACGGTGAACTCGTAGCCGTCCCACTCGCAGACGCCGTAGAGACGGTCGCGGGTGACGCCGGCGCGCTTGGCGACAATCGCGCTGCGCCCGCCGCGCCGCGACTCGCGGCCGATGAGGCGGTTGAAGAGCGTGGACTTGCCGACGTTGGGCCGCCCGATGAGCGCCACCTTCGGCCGCTGTACGTCGCGTCCCATGGCGCCGGGATTATAGCCAACGCGCCGCTCAAGTGTTGCGCGCAAATCGCGCGGAAGTGTTGCTTGACTTCCGCGCCCTGCGCGGTAGACTTCACCTGGCGGGCGGGTAGGCCCGCCAAGTCTGCGCAGGGGGTAACTGCAATGGTGGTAGTGGGTTATGAACGAACCGGCTGGTGGGAGCCAGGCCGGGCGGCGCAATCAGCGCTGGTAGTCCTGGCGGCGTGGGTCATGGCGGGCTGCGGAGCGGGAGTCGCCCCGGGCGGCCCCGCGGACGCGCCCGCGATTGGCGGGCTGCCTGCGGACGGGGCACGCGCACCGGGGGGCTTCAGCGTATTCGCCGAGCCAAGTCCCGCCACTGATGACCTGGGCCAGGCCAAGCTGGCGCTGAGCATCGAGGATTCGCCGGGCGGAGTCGTGGCGGTGGTGGGGGTGTGCCAGGCGCAAGGGCTCAAGGCCGTGCTGGCGGGCCTGCGCTACGACGCCTCGCGCTGGCACCCCGAGTCGGCCGAGTTCACCCAGGCGCTGGCAACTGACAACTGGCAACTGACAACTGCCGCCGACGTGCTGAGCCTGGCGGTGCTGAGTGAGCCCGGCGTGGTGCACCTGGCGCAGGCGCTGGCGGGATACGCCGCCCAGCCTGGGCTCACCGCGGAGCAGGCCGTCGTGGCGCGGGTGCGCTTCAGTCCCGGCGCGGTTCGCACTGCGAGCGCCATGGGCGGCCCGCCGGTGGACAAGCACTCAGTGGCAGGGCTCAACTGGGATTACCGCATCGGCACGCTGGCATGGTACTACGCCAGCAAAGGCGACGGCGATCAGAACGGCGTGGTCAACCTCGCAGACATGGTGCCGTTGGCCCAGCACTACCGGGAGACCTACAGCAAGGAGTACTGGCTCAGGGAAGACGGGAGCGCATCGCCCAGCTATGGCGCCTTCCCGTTGTACAGCATCGATGGGAACGACAACACCGCGATCGACCTCGCCGACCTGGTCTACATCGCGCGCAACTTCGGCGCCTCGGCGCTGGGTGGCTACGAGGTCTTCAGCGCGCACGATGCAGCGAACTACCCCGCCGCGCCAGATGCGCCAAACGGCAGCGGCACATCCTGGGTGGCTCATGTAGCCTTCGAGGCTGCGTACCCCGGCGATCTCTACGGCATGACTAATCCCCAGTACGGCAAGAGGTTCAGGGCCGATGTGCCGGTTGGTCCGGGGTATTGCTACTGGGTGCGGCCCGTGGACGAGCAGGGGCGCCGCGGTACCCCCAGCACAATCGCATATGCGAGGACTCTCTACCCGCCTGCCGGCGCGTCAAACCAGCAGGCAGTCTCTTGGGACGCGGTCTCGGGGACGCTGAGCTGGTACTACCACAACCGCGGAGACTACGACCAGAACGGCATCGTGGTCATGCTTGACATCGGGATGGTCGCACAGTTCTTCAACGAGCAAGCCCCAGGCGGGTATCCTAACCTCTTCCCGGAGGACTCAGTCCAGAGCGTTGTGGACGGGGAAACCAACGGCGTGATCAACCTCAATGACATCATCCCTGTAGGCATGTGCTTCTACTCCGCCCTGACCGGCTACAACGTCTACGCCTCGGCGAACATCGCGGACTACAACGCCTGCGCCAATGGGCCGTCGGTCATTGCGCCCCTCGGGCACGTCGCGTTCAGCCAGGCGCAGGGCGACACGATGGTCGACCGCCTGCGCTTCACCTTCCACCTGGCAAGCCGGAAACCAGGCTGGTACTACTGGGTGCGCCCGGAGCTGTGGGGCCAGGAGGGCGTCGAGAGCCTCTCGCTGCAACTGCCCGCACCGTAGGGGCCGCAGAGATGCGGGCCGGGGCCGAGGGCCCGGTAGGGCGGACCGCCGTGTCCGCCCATCACACGTAGCGGCGGCGTCCCTGCCGCCGGAGGCGAAGGAACAGGTTACATGGGACACGGAACAGGTAGAGGCCGCCCGTGGGCGTCCCGCATTTCGCAGGGCCGCAGAAACGCGGCCCGCGCCGCCCGCGTGCGAACCCCGAGCCATCGTCCTCAGCCATCCCGCGGCCGTCTGCATTGTACGCTTCACGACTGGTTTCATCTTGTTGCGATTAAGACTCAGTCTCAGTCAGTGATTTCTTGACCAACGAGATTGCCCGGCGCCTGCATTCCCCGTTCCCGCCC
>Ga0315284_10006845_pt1 | contig 16254 bp, 7 predicted proteins | sample YL17G09_16_MG_FD_203696 | JGI IMG/M metagenome (GOLD analysis project Ga0315284, IMG submission 203696) | Sediment microbial communities from Yellowstone Lake, YNP, Wyoming, USA - YL17G09_16 | ecosystem: Environmental > Aquatic > Freshwater > Lake > Sediment | place: USA: Wyoming | collected... | reverse complement strand
CGCCCCCGGAGCCGCCGCCGGACCAGCCGGCGAAGCTCGAACCGGGCGCTGGGACCGCCTGCAAGGTGACCACCGTCCCGGACACGTAAGACTGCTGGCCGTCGCTCCCCAGGGAGATCCCGCCATCAGTGCTGGTGACCGCGCCGCTGCCATTGCCCGCCTTCGTCACCGTCAGGGTGGGGAGAAGACGCGGGTCATCGATGCTGAAGGTGGCAGTCATCTGCGGCCAGGACTGGGAGATACCGGTCACGTTGGCGCCGGTGTCGACTCCCTGGTAGGTCCAGCTAGACGGAGCGGTCAGTGGGCCAAGCGATTTCCCCGGGTTGTAGTACATGGCGGCATCGGCCCCGACGCCGTAGTTCTCGATCCGGTCAAGCCCGTCCGCCTGCATGAGCTTCACCAGCTTGTGCTCGGTATAGGAGTTGTCGTAGGCGTACCAGGTCCCGGCGTTGTTGAGGCGGGCATCCACGTGCCAGATCACCATCCCGTCCGTGGGATACCAGCTTGGGTCGTTGCCGACGCGGTACCGGTTCTGGGCCATGAAGAACTCCCGGAAGGCGTCGGTGGAGGTGGCCCCCGGCATGATCAGCACCGCGTCCTGCGAGTTGCCGGAAGGGCTGAGGGTCAGCGTCTGGCTCCCGGCGGCAACCACGGCCGGGGTGAGCCACTCCAGCACCCATTTGCTGAAACAGTTGTGGTCGCCCGAGCCGTCCATCTGGTCGAGTCCGCCGACGCCTCCGTCCGGCCCTACAGAGCCGTCATAGTCGTACAGATCGGGGAGCCCCAAGCCGTGCCCCGTCTCGTGGATGACCACGCCGGGGTCCAACGGCCCGGTGCCGCCATAGTGTTCCCACTGCCAGGAATAGTTGCCGAGCGTCACGCCGTCTACCGTATAGGAGGGGTCACTCCAGCCCGTGTCATACCCCCACCAGAAGTTCGCCCAGCCATTGTCGGGGCCGGTCCAGATGACGATGAAGTACTCGATCTGGTTGTCGGACGTATCGTTGTTGAACTGGGAGAAGTCCACGCTGCCATCAAAGGCGGCAATTGCCTCCTTGATAAGGTTCTCCCGCCCGATATAAGTCTGGGGCACCGCGGATCGGTTGTACGGGGCATGGTACCAGCCGATGGCCGAGCCGGAGGAGAAGTGGAGCTGGGCATAGGACGAACGCTCATAGTAGTTGTTGAAGCTCTCGTACGGGAAGACATTGCTCGGGATCCCGCTGCCGTCCCCAAAGAGCGCGGAGTGAACGGCCGACTGGGTGCTATAGGCGGGGTAGTCGAGGAAGTCGATGAGCAGGGCGAAGACCTTCACCGTACCCTTGGAGGGCAGCCGCCCCGCGCTTGACCCGGGCGGCGCGGGAAGCACCTCGTCCGGGTTGCCGCCCTGCTGGAGGATCGCTTCACGCCGCGCCCCGTAGAGGGCCCGCTCCAGCAGGACCGGGTCGATACGATCGTTGCCCAGCGCCTTGGCGCGCGCCAGTCGGTCTGCGTACTCACCCGTCTGCTTGAGAAACTCGATCTCGCCCGGGCGCGGCGGCTCCAAAGCAAAGGCCGTGCGTGGCAGTACCAGCGCCGACTGGCAAAGGACGGCCAACAAGCAAGATATGAAGGCCCTGAATCTCATGCTGCTCCTCCCTGGAGTTCAGCCAGGATTTTCCACACCGACGAGCTGTTCGCTCTACGGGGGGATATTCCTGTGTCTCTGACGTCCTCCTGCCAGGAATCTCCGGTCACAGACACGGCCCGCCCTGTCTACCGAGCCATCCGGCAGGTCACCACCGAATCCTCTTGCCACTGGAAGAGCTTCTCGGCCAGAGACACGGCCAGCCCTGGGACAAGGCGGGCCGTGTCGCACCGCAGGTCTCTCGACTCCCCAATCCCCCACGATGGGCTTCCAAGTGCTGGGGGAGGGGCCGTAGCGGAAGGCGAGGTCGAGCGCGGCAGCGATGCCGCGTTGTTACTCTATCGGTCCGATGTATCCCGGCTCCAGGTCAATCACCTTCAGCCACCAGAGCGCCGGGCTCTCGTCGGCGCCGATCCAGAGGGCTTGCTTGCCGGGAAGGCACGGCACCAGGAAGCGCAGGGTGGTGCGCTTTCCGCTCTCCGCCCCGCCTGCCCACTGCCAGGTTCCTGGCGCCCCGCTCTGGATTCCGTCATAATCAACCGGGATCAGGGGACCGAGCAATGGGAACTGGAGCTGGGTATCGTCGTGGTCTCCATAGCCCTTCTGGGTCTTGTCCCAGTTCTGCGCGCAGATTTGAACCCACAGCGGGCCGTGGGCGGCGAACTCGTACTTCTTCCACCAGTAGCTGCTGGCGGGCGAGGAGGTGGGCTGGCTCCAGGGCTGACCCCCGATGTACTGGTTCGTGCCCACTCCCGGGGCGCGCTCGTTGGGGTGGACCTCGAGGAGCACGCGGAGGTGCGATGGTTGGAGTGCGAGATCGGCGAACTGACGGCGGGCGCTCTCGTAATCCGCGCTAGAGATCGGCCAGTCGGGCACGGTGACTGCATCCCACATGACATGGGGGAGCAGATCGTCCAGAATGGCCATCACTTGTGCTCCCCAGCCGGCGTGCCGGGCCAGCCACATGTACTCGTAGTCCTGGGCGCCGCGGCGGTACATCTTCATGCGGATCGAACTCATGGGCCCCGGGTAGCCTCTGTCCTGGGCGGGGTAGACATTGTCCTCGCCGGGGTAGAACATGGTGCCATCGCCGTTGCCGTACCCGCCGGGGCCGCCACAATCGAACGTGACCGGGTTGACGAAGACGTTCTTGGGCCCTGGGTTGTGAACCGCTTCGCCCGAGTTCGGGCTCCAGTATGTCGTCTCCCAGGTGAACCAGCGGGAGACGTGGGACTTGAACGCGATCCATGGCTTGAGGCGGAGCGCGACGCCGTACTCGTCCATCACATCCATCGGTGTCTGGGGCCGGTTGCCAGCGTAGAGCCAGCACTTCTCGCCCCTGGCGCGCGCGGCCCCGATGACGGCCGGGTCGTACCAGGGCGCCTGCATGGACCAGATGTCCACGTAACCGATCAGCTCGGTGATCGGCCAACGGGTGATGAAGACCGGCAGGCGGTGGCCTGGGCCGGGGTTGTTGTGGATCCAGTCGGCGCGCTGCTTGATCCAGTCGTACATATCGGATTGCGGCTCGTCTATGAGGTAAAGGAAGTACTCCACATTGGGGGCGTTCGCGTCGAACCAGTTGACCCAAGCATCGGAGTTGGTCCGATACTCGCCCTCCGTGTCCCCGAATGACCAGCCGTAGGTGTGGACGGAAAAGAGGCTGTTGCCGATGCTTTCACCGGGGCCTTCGTAGCCGCCCGCCGAGGTGAATGCCTGGCCGGTGATTGTCCCGCCGATATGGTCTATCTCCTCCCAGTCGCCGGTGCCGATGAGCTCGAGGCGGTGGCGATGGGCCATCCGGTTATAGGCGAGGATCATGTCCCACATAGCCTGTGTGCAGCAGCCAGTGTCGTGCCGGGCGGCGATGTTTTCGCGGCTGTAGAAGACCATTGATTTGTAGTGGTTCTGGTCAGGGAGCGTGAGGTCGAGAACCTCGAGCTTGATGGGCAACTGCGCCGCGGTCACCGAGTTCACCGTCACGGTGAGCGTGCCGGTGTAAAGGCCAGGGGGCGCCAGCTTCGGGATGTGGATGTCCACCCAGACGCCCTGGTTACTGTCGGCAGCGACGTCGAAGGGCGCGCCGCCTTGGCCTGTGGCAGCGGAGAAGGGGATGAGCGCGTCGGGGATCCAGCCGGTGATCTGCGGGTTCGCGGCGGCGGTGGTGTAGAAGCCACCGCAGCCAGGGTCATAGTAGGAGTACTGCGCGACGTTTAGGTAGTGCTCGGTGAAGAGCTCGACTCCGACGCCGACGTAGTCGTTCGGCAGGGGCAGCGGATGGCTGCCGGCGATGGTGCCCCCCTCGCTGCCAACGAGATCGGAGACAACCACGTTGACGGTCGGCGCGCCCTCGCTGTTGGCCTCGAGGATGACCTGGAACGCAATGATCTCATTGCGGGCGCCGAACAGGCTGACGGTCGTTCCGTTCCAGACAGAGTTGCCGGCGCCGCCGGACTTGAGGGGATGAGCCAGGTCGTCCTGGAAGACCTTCTCGCCGTCGTCCACCGCCCAGACCGCGCGCAGGCCGGGCGCCGCTTGCGCGGTGGCGGCGGCAAGGAGCAGCATGAGGAGTAACGGCACGACCGCGCGACGGAACTCCGACCGCAACCCGTGACAACACATCGCTTGGCCTCCTCCGATCGGTCGCCTGCGCGCTGGGGGCGGGCCTCGCCAGACGGCGACGACCAGCAGAACGCGGTGCTGCGTGTATTATACCGTGACTCGCGCCGGGGAGTCGAACAGGGCGGCAAACGGTATGCCCCGCTGAGGTGTGGGCGCGAGGGGGAGCGGCGCGAACGGCGAAGCCCAGAATGGGACTGGGAAGCCCTGACACGAGTTTGAGATGATGCGCGGGTCCATCCGCGGTGCGATCCCAAATCGGCGCTCACTGGCCGCTGCCGCAATTGCTGGCCGTCTGGCTCTGCTCTGCGCGGCAGTTGCCAGCGCGGCGGGGTGCGGCGCGCCGCCCCCGAACTCGCTGCGATCGCGCGATTCGGTCGAAACAGTTCTGAGTGAGGACTGGGGAGGCCGGGCGGCCGTGCTCGCGGCGTTCGACCAGGGCGGCCTGAATGCCGCGATGGAGTCCTATCGGCAGGCGCGCCGGCGGGAGAAGGCAACTCGCCCGTACCAGGTCAGCCCGGGACGCCTGCCTGCCGACAAGCTCAAGGCTCGCGTCGACGCTACCATCGCCGACGGGTTCACCTGGGAAGGGCGGGAGGCGTTCCCGCTTCAGGCACCCGTTGACTGGGCGGCTGACCCATACCATGACCGGTCCTGGCGCTTCTCTCTCAACGCCTGGCTCCCGCTCGGCGATGTGCTGGTTGCCCACGCCACCACCGGAAACAGCACCTACCTGCGGTTCGCGGTCGAGCTTGCTTGCGACTGGTTACGGCAGAACCCGGTGACAGGAGGCTCCAACCCGTTCGCCTGGTATGACATGGCAGTGGGCCTGCGCGCGCTGCAGCTCGCCTATCTAGTAGACGCGGCGGCGCGCGACGCGACCACCGATCCCGAAACCCTCAGCACTCTGCTCGCCGGCGCCTGGGTGCACGGGTGGCAGCTCGCGCAACCCCGGAACTTCAACGCCTACACCAACCACGGGATCTACCAGGCCGCGGGCCTGCTCGCGCTGGGGAGGTCGCTGCCCGAACTGCGGGACGCTGACGAATGGGAGCGTATCGGCGCCGAGCGTCTGCGCCTGATGTTCAAGAAGTCATACTCCTCCGACGGGGTGCACCTCGAGCACTCCCCTGGCTATCATTCTCAGATGACGCGTTTGCTTATCGCCATCACCGAATCCGGGCTGAGCAGCGATCCGGAGCTGCTTGCCATCCGCGGCCGAGCAGAGAGAGCGCTCGCTTGGATGATCGCGCCCGATGGGAGCATGCCGGCGGTTGGCGATACCGATGCGACCGTGCTTCAGTCGGCGCAGATCGGCGCCTCTCTGTCCACTGTTGACCCTGAGCTAGCCTTCGGGGTGACCCGGGGCGCGGTGGGCTCGCCTCCCGGGGAGAGCTTCCGTGTGTTTCCCGAAGGGGGCTATGCCATCTTCCGGGACTCGTGGAAGAGCCGCGGGACCGAGTGGGCGCAGGGGTCGTACCTCATGTTCGCAGGCGGTTTCCACAGCCGCACCCACAAGCACGCGGATGATCTGAGCTTCGTCTGGTACGACGCCGGGCGCTGGCTGCTCGTAGACGCCGGTAGGTACGGCTACTACTACGATGATCCGGCGCGCATCTACTGCGAGAGCACGCGGGCGCACAACACAGTCGAGATAGATGGGTCGGATTACTCACGCCGCGCGCTGAACGCGTATGGCTCCGCTCTCACTGAGTGGGGCGACCGGTCCGGGCTTCCCTACGTGTCCGCAACGGTCCAGCGAAGATGGCCGCCAGTGGTGCAGCGCAGGACCCTGGTTTTCGACCCCGGCAGGTGGGTAGTGGCGGTGGACGAACTCGAGGCGCCGACCAGTCATAGCTACGAGCAGTGGTTCCACTTCGCGCCGGACCTTAACCTTGCCGTCGAGGGAACGACGGCATCGGCCCAGTTGAGTGACAGAAGTTCGCTGTATGTGGTGCCGCTGGTCGCTGGCGCGGTGAAAGCAGAGGCCGTTCGCGGCGAGGAGCAGCCGAGGTTGCAGGGCTGGTATTCACCGGGCCACCGAGCGCTCGAGCCGAACTGGGCGCTCGGCTACAAGGCCGATGTGACAACAGCCGTCTTCGCCACTGTGCTGTGCCTCAGCTCGACGAGGCCGGAGGTGGACTTCGGCGTGAATACCGTCAGCCCGGACGCCATCAAGCTGCAGTGGCGGGCTGACGGCCGGACGGACGGGTTCACTCTCGATCGCTCGGCAGCAATCCCTCGGGCTGAGGCAGGTTCCGCCAGACGTCCTCATGCTCGATGAACCGCTGGCGGAGTTGGCGCTGGTTCGCAGTTCCGGTTGTGCCGACCTGCTGGATGGTGACCGAGGAGACGATGTTGCCGATGACGGCGGCTTCGTCGAGTGCCGCGCCTGCGCATAGCGCGGAGACGATTCCTGAAGCGGCGCTGTCGCCAGCGCCAACGATGTCGAGGGGGCCCTCGACGCGGATCGTCGGCACTCGCTGAGCGCGCTCGGGGCTCACCACTGCCATACCTGCTGATCCCATCGTGAGAAAGACGGGCGCGCCGACCCGCGCGGAAAGGGCCGCGGCACATGGGATGGCCTCGGGCCCGCGGTGTTGCGGCGTCTCGGGGTGCACAGCACAGCAGGCCTCCTGGTCGTTGCACTTGGGCATCATGCCGCGGAAAAGGCCCAAACGCGTTCGCGAATCAACGAGTCCGACCAAGCTAGGATAGACTTGCATCAGCTCGGCCAGTGCTTCGCGCATCCCGCTGGTCACGACCCCGCATTCGGCTTCCTGGACCTGGTCCTGGACCATGACGGCGGTGACCTCGGGCGCCAGCGCGCGGATGCTCGCGATGATCTCGGACTCCAGGGCAGGTGGGATGGTAGTGCGGTTCTTCGTGTCGAGGCGCTCGAGTTCCTGGACCTGGCCGCCGGGCAGCCAAAGGATCGGTTTGCAGTAGGTGGGGGTGCGACGATCCGGGCGCGGGATAAGGTGTTCAATGTGTGCGCCGATTGCGCGCAGCGCCCGCGTCAGCTCGAAGCCATCGCCATCATCTCCGGTGAAGCCGACACAGATCACCTCGCCTACGCCGAGCGCGCGCAGGTTGGCAGCGACATTGCCGGCGCCACCGGGCTGGCAGCGGACGGCGACGACCTGGCGCGCCTCGAGGCCGGTCTCGAGGGATGTCTCGGTGAGCGCTGGGTCTATCTCCAGGTACTTGTCGAGGAAAAAGTCGCCGAGGACCGCGACACGAGCGCTGGCGAAGCCGCTCAGGATCTGGTCAAGCCGTTCGCGGGTCATGCCTGTTGGGCAGGAGCCTGCTCCTGCCCCTGGCGCACCAGCTCTCGGTGGAGAGCTGGCAGTGATGCGCGCAGATCGCCGCGCAGGTAGAAGCTCTCGCCGCCATCCGCCACCGTGCGGACGAGCACGGTCTTGTGGGGGCGGAAGTAGTAGCGCGGGTCGGTCTTTGTCGGCTCGGCGTGGACATCATCCCCGAGGTCCAACAGGTCGAAGACTGCGGTGGTGATGTGGCGGATCTCGCGGTCCTTCTGGTGTTGCACGTTCCGCGCCATGACGAGGGCCTTCAGATAGACCTCCGGCCCCATCACCGCGCTGGCGAGGCAGAGGAAAACGCCGCCCTCAAGATGGCGGATGCGCTCGGTGAGCTTGAGGAAGTCGCGATAGGAGGCGGCTCCAGTGGCGGCGCCGTCGAAGCTCGGGTGCTCGTGGATGATGTCATATCCGATGCCGACGTGCACGGAGGCCGGGACCCCGAGCCTCCGGGCGGCGGCCAGCACGCTGACATCGCGGTGCGGGAAGTGCCCTGCCAGCATCGCCTCGCCGACCGCGGCCCCGAGCCCCTTCTCCGGCCCCGACCGGTTCACGATCTCGTTGACGCGGCCGGTCTCCTGCCAGAGGCCGAACTCTCCGGTGCGGATGTAGTGAGCGACGCTCTCGGTGGTGGCGCCGATCAGGGCCAGCTCGAAGTCGTGGATGACACAGGCGCCGTTCATGCCCAGGCAGGTGATGAGGCCGCGCTCCATCAGGTCAATGATGAAGCGGGAGAGGCCCTGCTTGATGACGTGCGCTCCCATCAGCACTATGACCTCGCGGCCGGCTCGCCGCGCGCCGGCGATCCGGTCGGCGAGGGCCGGCAGGTCGGGGTGGTCGTAGGCGGGCGTTCGAGCATCGAGAGGGAGCACGTCATCCAAGGCCATGTCGTGCTCGCGCTCGGCGAGCGGCCTGAGCTTCAACTCCCGCCTGTCGAACAACTCGTCGCGCATAGCCACCTTCGCTGCACTTCTGGTCAGGTTGAGGAAGGGACCCGAAACACCTATCAGGTACTCCTTCACCCGATGCGCACCCTTCAACTGAGAGATCGAGCCTGGGCGCGGAGGTGAGAATGAGCACTCCAAAGCCGCTGCTATGGCCGATTCCGCAGGAAGTGACCTTCAGAGGGGACGCGCTGACGCTTAGCGAGGCGGCAATCGTTGTGCCGGCGGGCGCGCGCGAGGCGGATCTCGCGCCGGCGAGGCTGCTGGCGGATATGCTTGCCGATGACTTCGGCATCGTGGTGCCGGTGGTCCAGGGCGCTGCGCCTGAAGGCAGGAAACCGATCCAGATCCGGATCGCCGGCCGGCGGGGCGCTGGCCGGACGCCCCGCAACCTGCCGGGAGAGGAGGGGTATCTGCTGACGGTCACCGGAGATGGTGCGGCTCTCGTCGGCAGAGATGCGCGGGGCGCGCAGCATGGCGTCGCGACGCTGTTACAACTCGCCGCGCGGCGGGGCGAGGATGTGGTCCTTCGTGGCGCGGAGATCAGGGACTGGCCGTACAAACCGGTCCGCATGGTGCATTTGTACCTGCCGGGGGCGGAGCATCTGAGCTATGCTCGTCGCTACCTGCGCGATTTCCTGGTTCGCTACAAGTTCAACGGGCTGTTCGTCGAGTTGGGCGGCGGAGTGCGGCTTCCTGACCGGCCGGAGATCGCGCAGGGGTGGCGGCGGTTCGTGCAGGAGCTGAGGGCGATCGGTGACACCGGCCCGATCTACGGCGAGCACTGCCCCCTCGGGCCAGGCCGGCGGTTTGCCGCCTCTGTGCACACACATCTGGCTGATGGTCTCTACATCGAGCCCGATGACCTGACCAGGCTCGGCGATCTTGCGCGCGGCTACCAACTCGAGTTCGTGCCGGAGATCCAGTCGCTCTCCCATGCGTACTATCTGGCGAATGTGTACCGCGACATCGCCGAGCTGCCGGAGGCCGACTTCCCTGATACCTACTGCCCGTGCAACCCGCGCTCGTACGAGATCCTCTTCGACGTTATGTCGGCGTACATTGGCCTGACCAAGTGCCGCAGCGTTCACATCGGACACGATGAATGGCGCGCGGCCGGGCTTTGCCCGAAGTGCCGAGAGCGAGACACGGGCGAGCTGTTTGGCGAGGACGTGGTGAAGATCGCCTCCTGGCTGACCGAGCGCGGGCTTGGCGCGTGGATGTGGGGCGATCATCTCGTGCCGGGGCACAATGCCCGCGGTCGCAGCCACAAGGGACAGGTCTGGTACGACCACCCCGACACGATGAAGGCGGCGGAGATCGTCGCTCGAGGCGCGCCGCAGATCACTATCCTGAACTGGTCGTGGTACCTGGGTGCTGAAGACGGAGATGGGGTGTTCGCCGATCTCGGGTTCAAGCAGATACTCGGCAACTTCGACGGGCGCCGGTTCCCCGAGTGGCCGGAGCGTAGCGCGAGGGAGGGTGTACTCGGCGCGGGGATATCGTCCTGGTGCGCGCTGGAGGACTTCGAGCTTGGGATGATCCACTATCCGGCCGCGCTCTGGTCGGCGAACCTGCTGTGGTCGAAGCACTGGCCCGCGCAAAGAGAGGCAGATGAAGCGGTTGCCCGCCTGCTGCCTAAGCTGCGAGACCGGATGCGCTGGAACTGGGAGAAGCCGCGGCTGTGGAGCGAAGCGGTGTCGCCGAGGCGGAAGCAGATCATCTGCATCGAGCAGGCGTGCAACGCGGCGCTGAAGAGCGAGGGTTGGGATCTGAGCGGAGTGAGGACCGGTGACCATGAGTATGATGGGATGCCGTACCAGATCGTTGACAACGGTGGGAATGCGGCGGTCGTAGTCCAGCGACTACAGAAGGCGGAGTCAGAGTTCCCGCACCAGTCGGGGCCGATCCCGATCGGCGGCGAGTATGCCAGCTTGATCTTCTGGCAGGTGGCGACGGAGAAGGGCGGCCGCTCGGCCCATGCCGGTGATGGGACGAACTACCCGCGCGAGGCGGCTGAGTTGCTGGGCTGGTACGAGATCCGCTATGCCGATGGACTGACACGCTGCGCCGAGATCCGGTATGGCGAGAACGTCGGCGCGTGGGACAGCGGGCACGAGCTACTCTACCACGCGCGCGAAGTGCCAGCGGGCGTGCTCCCCGACGGCAGGCCGCTGGTGATCTGGGGGCTGGAGTGGACGAACCCGCGGCCGGCGGTGCGCATCGAATCAGTGGTGCTGAAGAGCGCGCGGGCGCTTCCCGAGACGCGAGCCAAGGGGGGATCGTCAGATGCCCGGCCGATGCTGCTCGGTATCACGGCGGTGGAACACTCCAAGTGGGAGGACTATCGAGCGGGCAAGGAGGGGAAGCTGCCGGGGTTCGACTAATCGGTCGTCGGCGAGCCCGACAACCTGAAGAGCGCTGTGTCCCGCGCCGGCACCGTGATGGTGGGATCGTACTGCCCACGTTCGAGTGTGCGCAGGTTCTCGACACCGGTGAAGGGCCGATCGGTCTGGATGCGAAGCGTCGCCGGCTCGTTGCGCGGGTTGATCACGTAGAGCAGCACTGCGCCATCGTACTCGACCGACCGCGCCTCGATATCTGTTGGCTGGCGACCGTCAAGCTCGCGCACGGCGGCTATCGGCCGCACCCCGGCCTCTGCGAGCAAACGCTCGGCGAGGGCGAGCAAGGATTCCTCGCCGAGGCGGGCCGCTACGTAGTAGACCTTTCCCCGGCCCGTCTGGATCCGCATCACACCTGGTTGGCCACCCTCGAAATGTGCGAGCACCTCGCCATCACCAAGCGGCTCGACGGTGAGTCGCCGCGCCTTGCCGACGAGCAGCGCGGGGTCAGCCTGGTCGAAATGGTATGCCTCCGTATCCAGGCGCGGCTGCCAGCCTGGTTCACCCGGCCCGAAGGGCTGACGCTCCGGGGTGTCCTCTGTCGTGCTCTCGTCATCGAGCGACCCCGAGACGGACAAGCCAAGCTTCGCCAGGTACTGGGCCGGGCGCGCGTACTGGTCGGCGCGCAGCGAATCGCCGAGGACAAGCAACGTTCCGCCGTTCTCAGCGAAGGTCTTGAGGTCGGCGAACGCCTCGGGCGCGAGATATGTAACCGAAGGAAGTGCGATGACGCGGAACCGGCTCGCCTGACCCTGCGCGAGGTCACGTTCGGTGATGAAGGTCCGACCGGCGTCAAGCGGCGTGGTCGCGTTGTAGAGACGCTCGAGATCGGCCGAGTAGGGGATCGTCCGGTCGGTGTCCGGGGGAGCCTGCAGGAGGGAACCGCGGCTGTAGAGCAGCGCGAACGGCGAGCGCGCCAGCGGGAACTGGATGATCTCGCTGCTCAGCCGCTGGATGTCCAGCGCGTTCACGACCAGCTTCTCGACCTCGGTAAGTGGGATGCTTGGGCTGTGAGGCACCGAGCTGTCGAGCATGTCGGTAGCGTCGGCGCCCGGCCACCACCACATCGCCAGGATGGCGTAGCCGTGGAGGAAGTTGGGCCACCAGTTGAAGATGTCGCTGTGATACTCCAGATCAATGATCGGCTTCCGCCCATCGCACACCGCCCAGAGGAAGTCGGTCGGCATCGTGCCCGGGCCGAAGGCCTCGGCCTCGGCCGCGTCGCACATCGCATCTATCCAGGCCTCATTGTCCACGCCGAGCAGTCCCTGCCTTGCCGAGAACGCGTAGTAGATGCCGCCAACGGTGACCGGCGTGACGGGGTCCACCTGCCTGACCTGCGACTTCGCCCAGACGTGGTGGTTGGTGAAGCGCTGCTGGTTGAAGTCGGCGAAGTCATACCAGCGGGCGCGGTTGCCATCCCAGTTCTCGTGGTGCGGCGTGCGAATGTCGTTGATGGTCTGGTAGCTCGTCCCCCAGACCTGGTTGATCCGCTCGAGGCTGCCATGGCGCTCGATCAGCCAGTTCCGGAACATCTCCTGCGTGTACTCGCAGTAGCAGCAGTAGGAAAGCTCGCCCTCCATCACGTGGACGAGCATGTTAGGAAGCTCGCCGGGTCGGGGCGTCTTAGCTTTGATCGCCTCTGCCATGGCGTGCTTCATGTAGGGGCTCTCGAGGCAGATCACGACCTCCTCGTTGCCGCCGCCCATGGACCAGCGGTCGCGGATGAGGTGCCCGCACCATCCGTCATAGCCCACGCGATGGGTTTCAGGATAGCGCTTGAATGCTTCATAGAGAGGCGTTCGCTCGACATCGTAGCGCGACGCGCCGGCGGTGGTGAGCAGGCATGGCACGACATCGTGGGGATGGAAGAAGCGCATAAGCGGGCCGTCGTTGTTGTAGAGCATGGCCGTGACGAGCACGGGTTCCGCGCCCGCGTACCAGTAGGCGCCGCGCAGTTGCAGCTCTTGGGGAGCGTGCCGGACAAGGGTTCGCGGCGGGCGCCGGCCTGCCATCACGTCGTCGAGTTCGGCCTCGGCGCGGGCGCAAGCGCTGAGGACATAGTGGTAGATGTCGCGCTGCTGCTCGATGCTGGAAAACCAGGCCAGGTGGGACCGGAGGTCGAGCCCGAGGCGCGCGACGAATAGCAGGGCCTCGGGATAGATGGTGTCGCTGCCGCGCTGCTGGGCGCTCGCGATCTTCGCCGCCAGCAAGGCCGCGGCCGCTTGCGCCTGCTTCCGCTCCGGCATCGCCATTCGTCCCGCCCAGAACTCGGAGACCGCGCGCGCGTTGGCGGCCAACGCGCGCGCCCCGTCTCCGCTCGGCTCAAGGCGCACGTTATCGAGGTAGAGGTCACGCTCGCCGGAGATGAGCGGTCAGATGGTGAGCTCGATTGCGCGCATGTCCTTCAGGTTCATGGGGGCTTCCTTGTGCTCGCCATGTCTGAAGCCATCGCCAAGGCTGACCACGAACTCGGTCCAGCCAGGGATGAGGTGCCAGCCTTGGTCCCAATAGCCGCGGTGGTAGCCCCGGCTCTCGCCGTCGAGGAGGTCGAGATCCACCGCGAAGAGCTCGTCGCAGGGGTTGAAGACGTCGAAACGCAGCACGCCGGAGCCGGACCAGTCAGCCAGCCTGCCGGCTGACGAGCCGCGACCGGGACGATTGGGCAGGCGTACCACGCGGACCAGGCCGCCTTCCCCTCCCGGTCGGCCCAGCGTCACTCGTAGCGAGTGACCGCCCTGGCGAACGTTCTTTGCCGATGCGCCAGCCTTGAGGCCCGCGTCATTGGCCGCGGCGACCGCTTGGATCTCACCATCTGTCTCGAACCCGTAGACGACAGTAGTGTCCCCAGCCATGACAGGTGCCTCCCAGAGAAAGAGCGCGGCGGCTGCAGTGAAGATGACCATGAGCACGGCGGTGCAGATGCGCTGAACGCCAGGTTGGTCTGCGCGTCGCGACGTGATTGGTGACATGCTAACTCTCATGCGCTTACCCCTCCGGCAGAGGCCATTCGCTGCGGTGATCGCCGCGCCTGCTATTGCGCGTGCGGGCAGGGAGAAGGCATGCGGCTATCGAAAAGGCCGGTGCCCGCGCAGGGTAGGGACGCGTGGACCGGCAATGCTCTCCGCTCGCGTCATTCTGATTGGTCTGCTCGCCATAGCCGTGGTGTGCTTCCTGGTCTCGTGGGCCGAACTGGTCACGGGACAGATCATGATCGGCTTCCTGCAGCTTCCCCCCGTTGCGCTGGCCGGCCTGTTTCTATTGGTGCTGGCCAACAAGGCGGTGCGGAGGCTCGTGCCGAGGGCCGGGCTACGCCCGCCGGAGGTCGCCGCCGTCTACCTGATGATGCTCCTTGCCGCGATGCTATCGTCGCGCGGCCTGATGGAGGACATCATCCCGATGCTGGTGGGGGTGAACTACTACGCGAACCCCGGCAACCGCTGGGAGAGCATCTTCTTCGGCAGCATCCCACCCGGGCTGGTGCCGTGGGACCCCGGGGGCGGCGCGCTCCAGCCCAATGTGGTTGCCTTCTTCGAGGGACTGCGGGAGGGCGACACGGTCCCCTGGTCAGTGTGGGTCGGACCTCTCCTTCGTTGGCTGACGCCGGTAGTGGCGATGATGACGTCGTTCCTCTGCCTGGGGACGATTCTCCGCAAGCAGTGGAGCGACAACGAGCGGTTGAGCTTCCCGCTGGTGCAGTTGCCGGTGGAGATGATGCGCGAGCAGCCGGGGCGCTCCTTCTTCAGCAATCGGCTGACGTGGATCGGGTTCGCGCTGCCGACTCTGCTGTTCGCGATCAACGGCCTCCACAACATCAACCCCGCGCTGCCGGCCCTCAATGTTGACATTGCCATCAACAGCTTCTTCGGGCAGCGGCCATGGTCTGACATCAGCTTCTTCCACGCCTATGTGTCTCTCGGGTCCGTCGGGTTCTTCTACCTGCTTCCGGGAGAGCTGCTGTTGAGCTTCTGGTTCTTCCACGTGGTCTCGAAGTTGCAGGACGTGGTGTTCTCAGCGCTCGCGTTCCCGGCGATCAGCAGCCCGCATGGCAGTGGCAACGGGTACGTGGACTACCAGACCGCCGGCGCGTACATCGTGCTGGTTATCTACCTTGGGGCGGTGGCGCTGCCGCACCTCAAGGGTGTTCTCAGGCGCGCCGTCTCCCGCGCCGGGCCGGTGGGCGGCGAGGAGTTGATGCCGTATCGCGCGGCGGTGTGGGGGCTGCTCGCGTCGCTCGTGGTCGTGGTGCTATGGTTCGGTCACGCCGGGATGGCCTTGGGGTACGCAGTGTTCGCGGTCCTGATCTATGTGTTCGTCGAGGCGATCATCATGGCTCGCGGCTGCGCGGAGGCCGGCCTGCCGATGGCGGAGGGCTCATTCACCGCGCTCGATATCAGCGCGCTGGTACTGCCGCCAGGGGCGCTGGGCGCCCGCACGCTCACCATTACGGCCTTCTTCGATGCGCTTTTCGCCCGCGACCTCCGGGGCATCACTCTGACGGCATTTCTCGACGGGCAGAAGCTCTCCGATGAGATCGGCTTGCGGCGACGCCAACTGGTGTACGTCTTCGGGATCGCCTTCGTCGTCGCCGTCCCGCTCGCCGCCGCCATTCAACTCTGGCTGCCCTATCACCGCGGCGCAATCACACTCTATACCTATCCCTACCAGGCCAACGGCATCCAGTTCTTCCGGGAGAACGCAGCGTATCTCCAGGGCGAGGCGCGCCATACCGTGGGCGCGATGGTATCGTTCGTTGCGGGCGGCGCGATCACGGCCTGGCTCGCCGCCATGCGGGTCCGCTATGTGGGCTGGCCGTTCCATCCCCTGGGCTATGCGCTGTGCGCCTCCTGGACCTCGATGGTGTTCTGGTTTCCGATGCTGCTGGCCTGGCTGCTCAAGTCCTCAATCGTGCACTATGGGGGGATGCGCCTCTACGCGAGGCTGCGGCCGCTATTCCTCGGGATGATCTTCGGCGAGTTCACGTCGGCGGTGCTGTGGACGCTGATCGCGGCGGTGTGGAACGTTCCGGCCCCGTTCTTCCCGTGGCCGTGAGCCTGCGACTGGGCACCGGGCCGGCGCTCAGTTGACTACCCACTAAGGAAAGGCGAGAGCGGCCTCTCGCCGAACTATGAAGGAAAGGGCAGGGCGCTTGCGGGTTGTCACATCGGGCGCCGGCTGACAGGTGTTCCCTGCAATCGCGGACTGGGGACAGGAGGACGGCAGGGTGCGCGTCTTCATCTCTTCCACATTCGAGGATCTGAAGGACTTCCGCCAAGCCGTGATAGAGGGAATCAGCAGCCTAAGGCACCAGGTTGTATCCATGGAGTACCTGCCTGCTGGTT
>Ga0315284_10006844_pt1 | contig 16256 bp, 19 predicted proteins | sample YL17G09_16_MG_FD_203696 | JGI IMG/M metagenome (GOLD analysis project Ga0315284, IMG submission 203696) | Sediment microbial communities from Yellowstone Lake, YNP, Wyoming, USA - YL17G09_16 | ecosystem: Environmental > Aquatic > Freshwater > Lake > Sediment | place: USA: Wyoming | collected... | reverse complement strand
AGAGCGCGGCTATCATGGGCCGCAGCTTCTTTCTGTCCGAGTGGCCTATCATCGTGGGTTTCGGCATGTCTGTCGTGATTATGATGCTGAAGGGGCCGTTAGCCATCGCCTTCCTGTGCGCTATCCTAATGTTGGTCGCCCACTTCTTTTTCTCAGGACTCATCCTGTCGATGTCCTTCCAGTAAGGAGGGGCCAGCACCATCGTAGCTATCCTGTGCGATATCTTTTCCGGGTAGTTGCATTTCCTTGCTATGTAGTCGTAAATGTACGCAAGCACTTCCGTATCCGTAAGCAGCTTGCATTCGTATCCGAATTCCTTCAAGTAATTTACGTTCGTCCCATACGATGTGATCTCGCCATTGTGGACCACCGCATGCCCGAGCAGGGAGAATGGATGGGCTCCGCCCCACCACCCCGGCGTGTTTGTAGGAAATCTTGAATGCGCCGACCACATGAAGGCCTTGATGTCCTTTATCTGGTAAAACTCTGCTATCTCAGTAGCCCAGCCGTTGCCTTTGAAAACCGCCATGTCTTTCCCTCCAGACAGGCAGAATGCCCCCTTTATGGAGCAGTTGATGTACATCATGATATCCTTCATCGTGTCGTCAGGGTTGGCCTTCGCATCCTTCGGGCTGACGAAGAACCTCCACACGATGGGATACTCCTTCAGGACGCCCTTTTTCACAGGCACCTCCTCATCCTTCACTATTTCTGTGTAGCTTTTAAGGAATTCCTCGACGGCGGATTTAGCCTGCTGATCGTCCATGATAAGCTGCAGACAGTAGTACTCCCTGAGCTTAGGGAAAAGCCCGTATGCTGCATACCCCGCCCCCAAACCGTTCTCCCTCTCCTCCATAGCCGACATCATCCTGGCTATGGGTTCCCCGGAAACAATCTTCCTGTCAAGGTTGAACAGCCCTGCGATCCCGCATGCTGAAAGCTCCCTCTCGCCGGGAAGCGTTGTGAAACTCTTTTTAGGGTTTATCATTTTCTCTTACCTCTCACGTTGTCAAGGATCTTGCGAATCTCTGCCGAATCAAGGTCCGGCGCGGCGTCAAGACCCATCTTTTTCCTGATGCCCGTCCTTTTAGGCATCGCGTAACCCGTCTCTTCGAGCATTCTGACTTTCTCATCTATCGCCCTGGGGCTTCTTTTGTCTGCTATCGCTAATTCTCGCAGATGAGCGTAAAAGTCTTTCAGGCCGATATTATTCGGGCAGCGTTCCTCGCATTTGCCGCACTGCAGGCACCTCCATATCTCGCCGCCCCTGATGACGTCGTAAAGCCGTCCCTCAATAAGCGCATCCACGGGCGCTATCGGGTCAAAAGGCTTTTCCGAGTTTCTGGTACTGACTGCCGCAGTGCATTCCTCGCGGCAGGCCTGGCAATGGCTTGAAAGTTCTTTTGCATCAAAGCATCTGGCTATCAATTCCTTCTCACCGGATGACCCTGCACCTATCTTCTGCAGCAGGGCATCGGTATTGGTTGAGTGTCCCTCTAGGAATAACTCTTCAGGAGACGCTCCCAGCGCAAGGCATAACAGCTCGCTTATGTGAAGGACCGGTATCGTGTATCCCTTCAATTCCTGCGGCAGCATGTCAAAGCGCATGAAGCATGCAGGGCATGCCGTCACCACGCAGTCGGCACCCGCTTTTTTTATGTCTGCGAGCTTTCTCTGGAGTATCCCGTCGCCTTCCCCTTTGTCGAAAGAGATGACAGGAACGCCGCAGCAATCTATTTTGCTCCCATAGTCCACGCTTGTCGCGCCGGTCGCGGCCACCAGTTCATCCATGGAACGCGGATTCCTGGGATCGTCGCTTGACACTGCCGGCGGGTATATGGCATGGCAGCCGTAGTGGACCGCTACTCTGAGTCCCGCAAGGGGCTTTTTCACGAGCGTCCTTATTATCGCCGTCTTTGAATGTAAAAGGTTTAACAGGTGCACTATCTCAAGACCTCCGGAGTATCTTATGCCTTCAGGGAGTAGGGTGTTTTCTTCGCTTCTGAGGACTGGATTTTCAAGGTCTTCCTGCGCGCCATGCAGTACGTTATAGCACCCGTTGCATGTAACGAGAAGCTTTCTTCCATGCTTTTGCGCGAGGCCCAGATTCCTGGCCGAAAGAGCGAGGCCTGCATCTTTTCCGTAAGCCCTTAGGTATACCGGGTCGGGGCAGCAGCCGAACTCTGGTACTTCGACCGGCTCGATGCCCAGGCGATCCAGCAGGGTTTTTGTGCTCTTGATCAGGAATGGGTAATTGTGCGTGAACGTGCATCCCCAGAATACAGGCATCTTTTGTTTCATCTTTTTATGTAATAATATAGCGGATGACGCGCATAAATACTAAAGGTTTAGTTTTTAAACCTATAATACATAATAAATTACGTTATGAAACCCACTAAGAACGAAAAACGGACTCTTAAGTTGCTGATAGAAAACGGCAGAACATCGGATGCTGACATAGCAAGGCTCCTTGGCATAACCCCCCAGGCGGTAGGAAAGATAAGAAAAAAACTTGAAACAGAAGGCGTCATAAAAGGATACACAACAAGCATAGACTACGAAAAGATAGGCATAAAGATAATGGCAATAGCGTTGTTCAAATTCACGACAGAAGCCAGAAAGACCATACTCACCGAAGAAGACATAAACCAGAGAGTCAAGGGACCGCATATAATAAACTTCTACCGGGTGCCCGAGGGAGACGTAACCCACATAGTCACATACGGCTTCCGCAGTCTTGAAGAGCTGGATCACTACTTCCACATACTCCAGACGGAAAGAGGACACATATCAGAGATAATAAAACTATTCATATTCTCCTCAGCAAGCCTGAGAAAGAAATCAGACAAGGAACTCCTGATAAAGGTCATAGACGAGATGGGCCACGAAGGCTTTGCAAGGCCTCTTCCGCCCCTGGAAGGAGCAGAGAAGATACCGCCTCTGCGAAAAAAGCCGTTAGCGGATATGGAGTACACGGAGTAGCGGATTTTTTTTAGTCAGAAGAGAACAGACTCAAAAAACCGCCGAAAAAAAGATACATGAGCCCTATGAAAGCGGTCCCGCTGACGAGCAAGATCATGCCCATATAACTGAACAAAGCAGAAACCAGATACATCCACCGCACGCCGAATGCAACCCTCAGAACCCCAAGGATCATTACGATAAAAACAAGAGCTATCAACCAGTCGCTTGAATCCTCCGTGAATACTGCATTCAGTTCGCTTCCCAGCTGTTTGGTCGCATTGGTCCCGTTGACCGATGCATTAACGCCGCTCCCTTTCCATGAAGCGAAATCCGGGAAATAATTGATGAAAAGCCCCATGAAGAGGCCGGCAATCACGGCCGGGATAAAGCAAATAAACAAAGCTCTCTGGCCCATCAAGAAATAATAAGGAAGGAAAAGATAAAAGCGGAATACTCCGTAATCAGACTTTCTTGGTAGCGTCCTGTTTCATCACCATTTTAACGACCAAAAACACGACCGCGGCAATTATTAAAAAGTCAACCAAGGCGCCGGCAAAGTCGCCGATCAAAAACTTTGCGCTGCCTACAGGGATCGCAATCGTGCGCCAATCCCCGCCCGGGATAAGCATCCCGACGATCGGCATCACAAGGTCACTCACGAACGCAGACACAAGTTTTCCGGCAGCAGTACCGATAATCACGGCGACCGCAAGGCCGATTACCTGGTAGTTTTTCAGAAACGTCATAAACTCTTTTATTAAGCCCATTTTGTTGAGTCATCTAAGTAAATACTAACAAAACAGGATTTAAAAGACGCCTACTCCCAGTCAATCGTTCCGGGTGGCTTATTTAACTATTACACAGATATTTTATAGTTAAGGGTCTTGCACTAAATGAAAAAAGCGGTCAAGGGTAAACATAAGGCCGTCAGGGTTTTGCTTGTCGGGGCTGAAGACGAGGAAAACCTTTCGATAAGGTATTTAGCCGCAGTTCTGGAGAAAGAGGGGCATGAAGCAGAGATCGCTCCCTGTTCTAACATAAGCCATTACAAAAAAGTCTTATCGACAGTTTCAAGGCATGATCCGGACATCATCGGATTATCGATCGCCTTCCAGTGCCTCTCAGGGGTGTTCTTCGACCTTGTCAGGCTTATCCGGAAGAATGGTTATGCGGGACATATAATCGTTGGAGGGCATTTCCCCACTTTCGAGTACATGAAGATACTGGAAACTAACCCCGGTATAGACAGCGTCGGGCGTTTTGAAGGCGAAAAGACGATAGTCGAGCTTGCAAACCACTTGTCCGGGGATCATCAATTATCCAAAGTCACGAACCTTGTTTACAGAACGCCTGAAGGTGCGATCCATGTAAACCAGTGCCTTTACCGTTTCCCCGTCCTTGACGAGCTGCCTTATCCGAAAAGGGCCGACAAGCCTCAGAAGAGACTTGGGGAAAAGTTCGCCACCCTCGCCGCCAGCAGGGGCTGCTGGCATTCAAGCTGCCTCTACTGCTGCATAGGGGCGTTCCATTCAAAGAAAGAAGGCAAAAAATTCGATCTAAGAAGCCCTGAAAACGTTGCTGAAGAGATAGGGAGCCTTTACCATAAAAAAGGCGTAAGGCTCTTCCAATTCCATGACGATAATTTCATGCTGCCTTCAAAGGAAGAGACCGTTAACAGAATAAACGACCTAAAGAAGGCCATCGAAGAAAAAGGCATAGATACCGAGGACATCGCCTTCCTTATCAAAGCAAGACCCGATACGGTGGACATGAAAGTTGCCTCGGCCTTAAAGGAAATGGGGGCTGTGGGCGTTTTCCTCGGAGTAGAGAATGCAAGCCCGACAGGCCTGAAGGCCCTGATAAGGGGATCCAGCATAGAAGATGTTGTAAGAGCAGTATCAGCATTCAGGGAAACCGACATCATAGCGACATACAACCTCCTGATATTCCATCCAACGGCAACGCTCGACGAAATAAACCAAAACATTTTATTCGCAAAGGAAAACATCGACCTCCCCTTCGACTTCGGCAGGGCGGAGATCGTTGCAGGATCCCCTCTAGAGAGGATGCTCGTAAATAATGGAGGTTTACGCGGCGCATGGCCTAACTGGAATTACGAGATCAAAGACATGCTCGTCGAGAAGATGTTCAAGATAAACTGCCTCACCTTCAGAAGAAAAGAATCCCCGTACTCAGGACTCGCAGAATCAACGATAGCGATGGCATACCACGCATACGCCCTCAAGCGATTACATAAAGGCCCTGCAGCAGACCGGCTCGCAGGGGAAGCCAAGGATCTGACAAAAGACATAAACCGGTTCATAATAAAGGAGTTGATGGAGCTGTATGACCTAACCCTGAGGAAAACAGAGAAAGAAGACATAGAGAAGCTAAACATTGAGATCGCAACAGGATGCGACAAGCGCATGGTATCGATGAAAAAGACAACTAACAGGATGCTCAGACTGCAAGCGATAGAGGGGATATTTGATATAATGGGCGTAAAGGAATCAGCCCAGGACATGCGCCTAAACCCTTTGCTGAGGTTTTAAAGAACGACACACAATAAGTAACAGGATGAAAAAACAGCTAACACTACTCATCAGACCGATAACGCTTGTTTTCGCATCGATCTTCTTCATACCTTCCACGATAGTTTTATTATTGCAGACGCCGGAATACTACCAAGGAAACACCATCCCTGCGGTAATAGTCGTGTTTGCGGCGAGCATGGTACTGGCTGTTATATTCAACTTATTCTACCAAACAACGAAGAACCGATTACTTAAAGCGATCCTGATAATAGTCGCAGTCATACTATCCCTCGGAGCGGCGGCCCTGATATTTCTCCTGTTGGAGGTCATATACCGGCCTCGCATCTGCGACCCGGTGCACAGGCCACCAGAAGACACGATATACGATACTGTAACAACAACAACGATCGCTAATTCAACGACCTCGACAAATCATATCTGCGACCCGGTGCACAGGCCTTTTATCGAAACCATAGACTACGGCAAAGTCTTAGGGACTATAAAGGTGCCGGAAGACGCATTACAGAAATACAGAGAGCTGGCGGAAAAGACCCTGAGATAATAACGCAGCCAGTAAGCCAGTCAGAGTGTCGTCTCAGATTTCAGTCGCCGTATCTCCACCCCGCGTTTTCCCGCGTATTCCAACACGCTCTTCTTGTGCAGGTGTTCGTCCTCGGTCCAGAGGATGGCCGATCCGGTCCTTATCGCGGTCGCCAAGTGTACTGCGTCGGCTGCGTGGAGGTTTAGTTCGATCTCGAGGTCTTTGGCTGATTCGAGCACTTCTGACACGGTTACCAGTCTAATTATGTCCGACGCATACATATGTTTCAGGATGCTATACGTTTCTTTCAGGTTTTCTTTCGGGACCGATGTCTTAGCAAGGCCTCGAACGACTTCGAGGATCAGCCATTCGTTTACGACATATCTTGATCCGTTTTTCTTTGCGCGACTATACAACGCATAGGCTTCGTTTGTGTACTGCTCATTTGCCTTAAACCATTTGACTACCACGCTCGCGTCGAGGCATTCCATTTACGCCACTCTCTAATCCTCTTCCTCGTGCGATCTTATTACCGCATCGGTCGCATTGTATTTTCCTGCGTTCTTTTCCGCAAGGGCCTTCATCCTTTTTTCGATCAGGCCCATCTCGTACTGGCGTGATAAAAGTAGCAGGGCTTGGTTTACCGCATCCGAGCGGTTCCTGTACAAGCCTTCTTTTACGGCAGCATCGATCTTCTTCACTAAAGCTTCGGAAGTCCTGACGTTTATTTGGACGCTCATCTAAAACACCTTAATAAAAAATTGTATTACAAAAATATAAATAATGTAATACACAAAGGTCATGATACCCGGATACACTGCTCAAGGGGCGATAATTTATTAAAGCATCACTCCCACTCGATCGTCCCCGGCGGCTTATGCGTGAGGTCGTACACCACCCTATTCACTTCCGGTATCTCGTTCGTGATCCGTGTTGAGATCTTCTCCAGCACGTCGTATGGTATCTGCGCGGAGTTCGCAGTCATCCCGTCTATGCTCTGGACGATCCTTAGAGCCACCGTGTTGCAGTACGTTCTGGAATCCCCCTGTACGCCTACCGACTTCACTGGAAGCAGCACTGCGAAATACTGCCACAGGTCTTTTGCGAGTCCTGATTTTTTGATCTCTTCCTTCACTATATAGTCTGCTTCGCGCACGATGCGCGTTGTTTCGGGCGTGACTTCTCCGACGATCCTTATGGCTAGGCCCGGCCCGGGGAAGGGGTGGCGGTATGCTATCTCGTCCGGAAGCCCCAGTTTCTTCGCTATCACCCTGACCTCGTCCTTGTACAAGTCGGCTAGGGGCTCTATTATCTTTAACCCGTATTTCTCCGGAAGCCCGCCGACGTTGTGGTGGCTTTTTATGGTTGCTGCGCTCTGTATCCCGCTCTCTATCCTGTCAGGGTAGATCGTTCCCTGGACGAGAAAGTCTGCTCCGGCCTTCTTCGCCTCTTCCTCGAAGACGCGGATGAACTCTTCCCCGATGATCTTCCTCTTCCTCTCCGGGTCTGTGACTCCTTTCAGGGCTTTGAAGAATCGCTCTCTTGCGTCCACCAGTTTGAAGTTGAGATCAAAGTTTTTGGTGAATGTCTCTTTTATGGATTCCGGCTCGTTCTTTCTCATCAGGCCTGTGTCTATGAATACCGCGATCAGGTTTTTTCCGACCGCTTTTGAAACAAGCACTGCGGCTGTGGAGGAATCGACGCCTCCTGAGAGCGCTATAAGCGCTTTCCTATCCCCTGCTTCCCCCCTTATCTTCTCGATCGATTCCTTTATGAAGTCTCCCATCTCCCAGTTGCCTTTACACTTGCATACTTCGTAGACGAAGTTTTTAAGCATCGCTTGGCCATGCACTGTGTGCACTACTTCCGGGTGGAACTGTATGCCGTAGATGTTTCCTTTACGGTATGCCGCGATAGGCGCGTTGCCGGAATGCGCAAGTGTCTCGAAGCCTTTGGGCAGGTCTGTCACGTTGTCTGCGTGGCTCATCCATACCTTTTCTTTGTCTGAGAGGCCTTTGAATATGCCTGCCTTTTTGTCTAAGGTCATCTCGGTTATGCCGTATTCCTTGCGTCCTCCGGGAACGACTTTTCCGCCCGTTAAATGAGCTATGAGCTGGTGGCCGTAGCATATTCCAAGCAAGGGCAGATCGTTTTTTTCTATATATCCTATGAATTCTTTCCCGACCGATGGGCTGTCTTTTTCATAGACGCTGCAGGGGCCTCCCGATAAGATGATGCCTTTCAGGTCGTATTTTTCCCTGAATCTCTCTATCTCGGTCGTCTTTGCGGAATATGGGAGTATTTCCGAGTATACCTTCAATTCGCGTATTCTCCTGGCTATGAGGTGGCAGTATTGTCCGCCGAAATCGATTATCAGTATCAGTTCTGTTTTTTGCATTTTCTCTATTCTATTTTCGATTGGTTCTTCATATATCCTTTCCTCCATGTTTAAAAGCATTTATTTAAACAATGTTCAATATTTAAATATAAAATACCTATATTGTTATGCAATGGAAAGCCCATATTATACCAAAACCAGCTACCCCTCAAAAAAGAGAGGCAAAGGTAACGAGATAATAATAGCACTGGCACTGATGGCAGCGCTGACGGCAATACTATTGTTTAATACGAACGCGTCATACGGGACAAAAACGCCGGACTGCGAAAGCAGGATACAGAGGGTCTGGATAAAAGACTTAAGCCCGGGATGCGTAAACCCCCGTGCATGCACGAGCGCGGCGCTATACAAATACAAGACATACTACACTGACATGAGCACTGGAAGGCCCGTATGCGTCGAAAAAACGGATACCGAGATACTGGTTAAATGCTACAAGTGGGAAAGCTGCGCACCCGGAATCGCATGCGGCAAAGAATACTGCGTAGACGTCAAGTAAAAGGCCTAAAGCCGCACATGGACGCCGTTCTTTTTCAGATATTCCTTTACTTCGGAGATAGGATACTCGTTGTAGTGGAATATCGAGGCCGCAAGCGCCGCCTGTGCGCAAGTCTTCTGGAATACCTCAAGAATGTGTTGGGGTTCACCTACTCCTCCCGAAGCGATCACAGGGATCCTGACGCGTTCGCTGACTGCTTTGGTTAGTTCGATGTCAAAACCTTCTTTTGTCCCGTCCCGGTCCATTGACGTAAGGAGTATGTCTCCTGCCCCGCGTTCGTCTGCTTCTTTCGCCCATTCCAGCACATCGATCCCGGTGAACTGTCTTCCACCGTGGCTTGAGCACTCGAACCAGCAATCTCCCTGCGGCGTCTTTACCGTTTCCCTCCCATCAAGAAGGTCATACCTTCTTTTTGCATCAATCGCTACGATGCAGGCTTGTCTACCGTATGAGTCGGCTATCTCGCTTATCAGTGAAGGATTCTTCAGCGCTGCAGTGTTTATGCTGACCTTGTCTGCGCCGGAAGTAAAGACTTTGCGTGCATCATCCATGCTCTTTATCCCTCCGCCGACGGTCAAAGGCACGAACACCCGTTCAGCGGTCTTCTTTATAACGTCGACCATGGTTCCTCTACGGTCGCTTGAAGCGGTTATGTCTAGAAAGACTATCTCATCGGCCCCGTCAAGATAGTATCTCTCGGCGAGTTCCCAGGGGATCCCGGCATACCTGATCTGCTTGAATTCCTTTCCCTTTACCACTCTGCCCTCCGGGACGGCGAGATCGCAGTCAAGGCATGGTATGATCCTTTTTGCTAACATTTTACCGATCCTGCGAAGTTTTCGAGAATCAAAAGGCCTTTTGGCCCTGATTTTTCAGGGTGGAACTGCAGCCCGCAGACATTATCTTCCGCAACGATCGCAGTCACCTCTGTTCCGTATTCCACGGTCGCGCAGATCACTGGTTCGTCTTTTGGCATGCAGTAATACGAGTGGACGAAGTAGAAGAAATCTCCTTCCGATATTCCTTCAAGGAGGCTTGTATGTTTCTTTATCTTTAATTCGTTCCAGCCTATCTGCGGCACTAGGACTTTTTCCGGCAGCCTTACGACCTTTCCGGGTATTATCCCAAGGCCCTGCGTTTTGCCTTCCTCGCTTTCGTCGAAGAGGACTTGCATGCCTAGGCAGATCCCCATGTAAGGCTTACCGGATTTTACGATGTCGGTTAAATCTTCTTTCAAGGGCGCTATCTTCTTCATGGCGGAATCGAACGCGCCTACGCCGGGTATGACGACGCCGTCCGCATCCTCCAGGCCTTTAGAATCAGTGACGATCTTCGCGTTCGCGCCGACCTTCTCGAATGCGTTCTTTATGCTGTAGAGATTCCCCATGCCGTAGTCGAGTATGGCGATCATTTAAGCGTTTCGACGAAGTCGTCGAACAGATAGTAGTTGTACCAGGGGCCTGCGTGGGCTTCGGGATGGTACTGGACCGCCGCTACCGGAAGCTCTTTATGCCTTATCCCCTCCACCGATCCGTCGTTCAGGCTGACGTGCGTTACCTCGAATTCCTCTGGAAGGGATTTTGCATCCACTGCGAAGCCGTGGTTCTGGCTTGTGATGTGCGACCTTCCAGTCTTCAAGTCTTTCACAGGGTGGTTGCTTCCGCGGTGGCCGAACTTCAATTTGTATGTCTTCCCGCCGCATGCAAGCCCTAAGAGCTGGTTTCCAAGGCATATCCCGAACATCGGTATCTGCTCGTCCATCAATTTCTTTATCGTCGCGATGGCGTAGCCCACCCTTTCAGGATCGCCCGGGCCGTTTGACAGCATTATCCCGGAAGGTTCGTAACCCATTATCTCTTTTGCGGTAGTCCTTGCAGGCACCTGTATGACATTTATGCCTCTTTCTAGTATGAGGTTTATTATGCTCTGCTTTACCCCGCAGTCCAAGAGTACGACGGTCTTTTTTCCTTTGACGTCGTATTTCTTCGGCTTCTTTATCGATACAAGGTCGATAAGGTCTTTTTCAGAGATGGATTGCAGCTTGGAAGCTTTCTCTTTCAGGTCGGGAAGTTCCTTTACTTCGTAGGGGTATTTGAGTATCCCGTTCATGACTCCGTAGTCCCGGATCTTCCTTGTCAGGAATCTTGTGTCTACGCCCTGTATCCCGGGGATGCCGTATTCCTTGAGGAAGCCGTCGAGTTTCCCGGAAAGTTTTCCGTGCGATGGCGACTCTGTCAATTCCCTTATTATAAATCCCTCGGTTTGTATCCTCCCAGACTCAAAGTCTTTTTCGTTGACGCCGTAGTTTCCTACAAGGGGGTAGGTCATCATGAGGATTTGCGCCTTATACGAGGGATCGGTCAAGGTCTCCTGGTAGCCTGACATGGATGTGTTAAAGACTACTTCGCCTTCCGCAGAGCCCATGGCGCCAAAGCCCTTGCCCTCGATCACTGTCCCGTCCTGCATGACGAGCACTGCGTTATATTCGCTCATTTTGTCAACTCGATATGCCCGATTATATAATTCGATTACGTTCATATATTAGCGTCCAATCGGCTTTTTATTTGTTCCCTCTAATTAATCATCGATGGTTCTTTTGGTGACCCTGCTCGTCGGGTTTTTGATAGGATTGATAGCAGGCCACCGGACTAGTGTTCTGGCGGCTGGATTTGTCTTTTCGTTTGTGGTGCTTTTCTTTATCGGGGTTTTGGACTGGTTTGCTTATTTCTTCGCTCTGACCATGGGGGCTTTTATCACTTCGATGTTGACCAGATAAGAAACAAGATAATCTATAGAAAAGGTACAAGAAAGGAGAAAAATCATTCCACGGTTACCGACTTCGCCAGGTTCCTGGGCTTGTCCGGGTCTATGCCTTTTCCTACCGAGATATAGTATGCTAGCAGGTGGAGCGGCACGATATAGAGTATGGGAGTAAGCAGGGGGTCGCATACCGGTACTTTGATATCTCCGTCTTCTGACACCGTTATGACGGTGGCGTTCCTTGCCTTTGCTTCCTGCATGTTGCTCTCCATCTTGTCTTTCAGGTCGTCGTTGGGGTTTAATGCTATCACTGGAACGCCTTTTTCAATGAGCGCGAGGGGTCCGTGCTTTAGTTCCCCTGCGGGATATGCCTCGGCATGCACGTAGCTTATCTCTTTCAGTTTCAGTGCCCCTTCAAGGGCTGTCGGATAATTCTGCCTCCTGCCTATATAGAAGAATGTCTTCTTGTCTTTGAGTTTTTCCGCAAGCTTCTTTATCTCCGACTTGTTGTCGAGCACTGCGGTTATCTTTTCAGGTATCTTGCACAGGTCGTCGATTATCTCGTGCATGTATTCCTGGGTTATCTTTCCGTGTTCTCTTGCAAGGGCTATGGAGAGAAGGGTGAGGGAGACGCATTGCCCTACGTATGCCTTGGTCGATGCCACGGCTATCTCGGGCCCGGAGTAGGTATATATGTAATCGTCCGAAAGCCTTGTTATGGAAGACCCTACGACGTTCACGATGCTTACTACGTATGCACCCTTCTTCTTGGCTTCCTTTAAGGATGCAAGCGTGTCTGCCGTCTCTCCCGACTGGGATACGGCTATCAAGGCGCAGTCTTTGCCTAAGGTGTTAACCGTGGAATAACGGAACTCCGACGCCACAACCGATTCCGCACTGATGCCGAATCTTTCGAGCACGTATTTGGCTACGAGCCCGGCATACGATGCGGTGCCGCATGCCACAAGATAGATGCGATCGTATTTCCCGAGTTTTTTTGCGACCCGATCTATTTCGCGTTGGCCCTTCAACGCATTTCTCACGGCATCGGGTTCCTCAAATATCTCCTTGATCATGAAGTGGTCGAAGCCTTCTTTCTCGGCCTCCTTTATGCTCCAGTCTATCTCCTGGACCTGTTTCTTTATCGTCTTGCCGGAATCAAGCCTTTTCACCGTTACGGAATCCTTTCCGACTATGCCGTATTCGTAGTCGTCTAGTATGATTATCCTCCTGGTCTCTGGAAGAATGGCGGGCGTGTCTGACGCGATGAAGTTCTCATGTTTTCCGACGCCTATTATGAGCGGGCTCTCCTTTCTTGCGACCAGGATTATTCCCGGGTCTTTGGCGTGTATTGCGACGACTGCGAAGCTTCCGGAGAGGCTTTTCACGGCTTTGACGAAGGCTTTCTCGAAGTCTCCTGCATAGAGTTCCTCTATCAGGTGGGGTATTACCTCGGTGTCGGTCTCTGACCGGAACTCGTGGCCTTTCTTTATCAGCTCTTTTTTCAGTTCCTTGTAGTTTTCTACTATGCCGTTGTGGGCTATCGTGAATTCGCCGGTGCAGTCGCTGTGCGGGTGAGAGTTTTTGTCCGAGGGTTCGCCGTGGGTGGCCCATCTTGTATGCGCGATGCCGGTCTTTGAATCGATCTTCTCTATCTCCGAGTTCTTCCTTACCTCGTCCACCCGTCCCTTACCCCTGCAGACGACCAGTTTTCCATCATAGAAGCACGCGACCCCTGCGGAATCATAGCCCCTGTACTCGAGCCTTTTAAGCATGTCGAAAAGCAGCGTCGGAGCATTCCTTCCGCCGATGTAGCCTGCAATGCCGCACATTTTTTTAACTTATCCTTTAAGCTTCATTATCGCCTCGGCCAGATCCCCCCGGGTATCGACGAGTGCCGCTCTTGCGGCTTCATGGCTTGCCCCGGTCTGTTCCGCGACGATCTTCACGTCTTCTTCGGAGATCTCTACCGATACGTCGCTCTCGTCTTTCGCAGCTTCTTCCCTGACTTTTCCGCCGGTTATGTTGAATATCAGTTGGCCCTGCATGGTCAGTTTCACAACTTCGGGGTTTTCTATGATGATGTCTTTTCCGGTTCCGTGTATCACGACCGTGGTCGCGTCCACGTCGTCGGACTTGATCCCCATACGGGCCATCATCGTCTTCATCTGTTTGGGATTCATCCCTCCTGGAAACATTTTAGCACCTAGCGTCTCCTGTTTTTCTTCAAATAAATAGCTTTACGGGAGTAAATATAATAGTAGAATGCGGGCTTTTATAGCAGTATCCTGCCCGCCTGATCTAAGGAAAGGCCTTGCAGGAGTCCGGGAAGAGGTAAAAGGTTCGGGAGACATGAAGTTTGTCGAGCCTGACAACATTCACCTGACTGTGAAGTTCCTTGGCGTAATCGATGAAGGAAGGGTTGATAAGATCGTTTGCGCATTGGATAAAGTGAAGGTCACGCCTTTTGATGCGTCTCTCAAGGGGCTGGGGGTATTTCCTGGCAGGGGTTCTCCGAAAGTGCTTTGGGCAGGCATTGATAGTGGCTGTCTTTCATTCGAGGAACTCCATAGAAAAGTCGACGACGCGCTCCTTTCTCTAGGTTTTCAGAGAGATGACCGGTTCACTTGCCATTACACGCTGGCTAGAATTAAGCATATCCAAGACAGGGACGCTTTCAACCTAGTCCTTGACAAATACGCAGCCAAGGGGTTCGGATCATTCAAGGTCTCGGAAATGAGCCTTATGGAGAGCTTCCTGCAAAGGGATGGGCCGGTTTACTCTGAAGTGCGCAGGTTCGTTTTCTAAAAACTTAAAGTATTTATAAGAAGAAATGAAAGGTTATTACTGAGGTGAATTATGGAAAGGGTTAAGACAGGGATTGGAGGACTTGACGAGATGCTGAACGGGGGCCTGATAGCCGGAAGACCTTATATCGTGATGGGCGCTCCGGGCGCAGGCAAGTCGGTGTTGTCCACGCAGTTTTTGATCGAGGGGATAAAGAACAACGAAAAAGTGCTCTACGTAACCCTTGAAGAGGCTAAGGAAGAATTGCTCCAGAATATGGCCGTCTTTGGCTGGGACCTTGCGCAGATGAAGATCCTCGACACTGCCCAGGAGATGGGCACCGAGAGATGGGTCATTAGAAGCGATACCCTCATAAATCCCCCGGAGTTCACCCTTGATAACCTCATAAAGACGATTTGGGACCGGATAAAGGTTTACAAGCCTAAGCGTATCGTAATCGATTCAATCACGAGCGTGAAGATGCTCTATGACAAGGATTTCCAGATGCGTAGAGGACTTCTGTCCTTGATAAATTTCCTGTTCAAGTCTGAGGCGACCTCGCTACTTACCAGCACCGAGACTTCGATGAACGTGATGGAGCAGTCTCTTGCCAGCGGCATCATAAGGCTTCACAAGATCGAGAGCAGGGGCGAGATAATACATGCCCTGAGCATTGAGAAGATGCGGGGCAGCGACTTTGACAAGCACATAAGGCCTATAAAGATAACCGACAAGGGCGTAACGGTGTTCCCTAACGAGACGGTCTTTGAGAAGGGCTAGATAGGTAAATTATTTACCCTGCTCTTCTCCCTCGCGGTGCGCGCTCCTGTGGACTATCCTTATCCCGCCGGGCGCCAGGAGGATCTTTTCAGGAGAAAGCCTTCCTATGTCTCCGTCAAGGTCTTCGGTGGTGTCTCTCAGTTCTTTTACGATGTTTCTGAGAAGTATTTTGTTGCTTAAGACGTGTTTTATGTTCAGGATGACGATATTCCCCTTCTCAAGTTCTTTTATGACCAGGCCCATGCCTTTGCCTTCGCTGTCGAGGTCCATGGGTTTTACGTACGTCACGTCCTCCCGCTCTATGATCTTGCCTTCCCTGATGCTAAGGTCTGAAAGGTAGTTTTCTATGTCTATGTCTTCTCCGCCGCTCCTGACTTTTTCCTTTTTTCCAAAAATATCTTTAAGAACCATTTTAAAAACCTGTCTTTTTTTAATGAACGATATTTTTATAATGACTTACAGTTTAATATATACTCATTTTTGCTTTAAATAAAGGTAAATAAGACCCCTACTTTTTTTCGTTATATTACCAACGTTTTCTAATAATATACGGGGTCTTACATAGAATGGCGCAAAACATTTTTGATGAGGAGCTGAAGGATAACCGGATATTCCGGAATCTTGAAGTCCTGTCGCCGCATTATGTGCCTCCGGAGCTGCCCCACCGGGAGAAGGAGATACGCGAGGTCACGAGGGTCATCGCGCCGGTTCTCAGGAACCAGAAACCGGCCAATCTTTTCATCTACGGGAAAACCGGGACCGGGAAGACATGCGTCGTCCGGTACGTCACAAAGAAGCTTCTGGAGTTTGTCGAAGACCCGGAGAAGAACATGACTCATGTAAACGTAAGGGTTTCTTACATGAACTGCAAGATCAGGAACAGCAAATACCAGGTCCTGCTCAGGCTCGTGGAGGACGAAGCCTTGAACAAGGGCCTTGATGATGCACCGCTGAAGGACCGGCCTGAAAAAGAGCTTAAAGGCATGGATCCTA
>Ga0315284_10006843_pt1 | contig 16256 bp, 15 predicted proteins | sample YL17G09_16_MG_FD_203696 | JGI IMG/M metagenome (GOLD analysis project Ga0315284, IMG submission 203696) | Sediment microbial communities from Yellowstone Lake, YNP, Wyoming, USA - YL17G09_16 | ecosystem: Environmental > Aquatic > Freshwater > Lake > Sediment | place: USA: Wyoming | collected... | reverse complement strand
TGCCCCTTCTTCGTCCGTCTGAAAAGGGGTTTGTTAGCGAAAACCTCTTCAACTTCCTCCGGCTCGATCCCATGGCCGAGTTCGAAATGAAGCACATTTCCTTCGTCCCATTCGATGTCTGAAATCTTCAATAGAAACTCCAAAAAGCCATACATAGTATGATATTTTCACGAAGAGATGTCAAGAATATTTTGTAGGAATTTTTAATCCATTGACGTCATGATACTCATAGCATCCAAGACATGCTTTATTAAATTACCGTGTATTTTCAAACAGTTAGAAGAAAAGTTTAGCTGGGATAATTTTTTTCTTGACAAGATATCGAACGTTTGATATATAGCGAACGTTCGATTTCAATATATAATTTTTCACCATTCAGTTCCAACCAGAAAGGAGGATATTTATGGAAGAAGTTTTGGCGACAAGAGATCAAGTTATCAAAGCAGCCATTGACCTCTTTTCGGTAAAAGGCTTCAACGGCACTTCCATCCGGGCGATTGCAAGCGGGACGGGGATGAGTATTTCCAATATCTATCACTACTTCGGCAACAAGGAAGGCTTGATGCTGGCTATTCTCGAGCGATCCTCCAAGAGGTTACTGGACAATCTACGCCAAGTTTCTGAAAAAGAAATGGATCCCCTTGATCGTTTTAAACTCCTCATAGAGACCCACGTACGTCAGTCAGAAGAATTCAGGAAGGAATCGAAAATATTTTTCATTGATGAAGATCACCTCTCTCCAGAAGGCAACGAGATTAACCGACAGAACCAGCGGGAGATTTTGAATATCTATCTGAAGGGACTCCATACCCTGAAGGAGCTGGGCTACTTAGACTCTCGCAACCTCACCGTGTCAGCCTTTAACATTTTGGGCGTTATTAACTGGCAGTTGCAATGGTATCGCCCCGGTGGTCCCCTGTCCATGGATGATGTGTCCAGGGAAATCGTTTCATTTGTGATGTATGGCCTTTTGGGTTCATCCACTCACACGGAGACTTTTCAGGCTTCGAATGCTCGCACACCGGAAGAAAAGTGATCACCCTCTATGGAGGTCAGGGATGGAGATCCTCTTGGAATTAAATCCAATTCTCATACCAGATTGCTTGAAAGGAATTTCTTTAAACCGGCTTATTTTCAGACGGATGGCGGTCGGAATTCTGGTGACGATTTTTTTCATATCCTTCCTATTTTCCTGCACTCCGGTTGCACAGCAGAAAAAACAGGGCGAATTAGTTGAAGATCTTCTTTCTGTCACCTTCCCTACTGAAAATGACGGATGGACTTGCGGACGTTGGGGAACGGTTCTTCATACTGCGGACGGTGGCAAAAGCTGGGTTCGACAGAAGACCGGGACTGAATACACCTTAAGTTCAATCTTTTTTGTGGATTCTCAAAATGGTTGGGCTGTGGGAAATGAGGGCACTATTATACACACACCAGATGGTGGGAAGACCTGGGAGAAGCAAAAAAGCCCTGTCTCCTTCTTCCTGATGAAAGTTTATTTTGAGACGCCTTTGAAGGGCTGGATCGTTACAGAACAAACCCACATTTTACATACTAATGATGGTGGCAAGACATGGACTATTAAATTCAAGGATGAGGATTTCATTCTCAAGTCCATATCCTTCTGTGACACGCTTCATGGATGGGTTGTGGGAGAGTATGGCTACATCTATCATACGGCAGATGGAGGTGTCTCCTGGAAGAAGCAGGCTGGCCATTTTGAAATCTCAAGGGAAACTGGCGATGTGGTCGGTGATCCTTTTCTATTTGATGTAGTAGCGGTTGACCCTCAGACGGCGTGGGCAGTGGGGATTGATGGTTATGTCATTAGGACATTAGATGGAGGAAAGACTTGGAAAGAAGTGAAGACAGGGGCCCCCAAGACGCAGCTCTTTTGTATCGCCTCTAATCGGATGGATACAGTTTTGATTGGTGGAAATAGCACTTTTTTGACTTCTATGGACAGCGGGAAGACCTGGAGAAATTCCACGTTTGAGCCGCCTATCATCTATGGTTGGCTTTATGGGTTTTCCCGGCGTGGGTCTTCTGAATTTGTCGCGGTGGGGTGGAATGGGAGTATCTACCTCAGCGATAGCAAGAATCCTTTATCTTCCTGGCATCGGGTTAAAATGTAAATCCTACTCAAGGGGTTAAATTGGAGTTATGGAAAACGAGAAAAAACTTCGTAAGATAGATCGTTTTTATTGGTTTGTATCTCGTCATAATGTGGTGACTTTATTGTTTCTCTTAATTGTCACAGGGGTCTTTTTGTTTGGTGCTTTTCAGATTCGGGGTGAAGTCATTTTACGGGACTTACTTCCTTATGATCATCCGTACCTCAAGCTACATGCCCGCTTTTCAGAAGTCTTTGGCAGTGGAGCTTCAGGGGTAGTCATTGCCCTCAGAGCAGAGAAGGGAGATATTTTTAATCCAAACTTTCTGACGAAGCTTCAAAAGATGACCGATGAGGTGGTTTTATGGGAAGAGGTCTATCGAATCCTGACCGTGTCTATTGCGAGCCGGTCGGTCAAGGTGGTCAAGACGTTAAAGAAGGGTGAGATAAGTATTGAGCCACTCATGTGGCCTGAAGTACCTAAGGATTCCGAAGGGATGTTAGAGCTGAAGAAAAATATTTTTTCTAACCCGGCCTATAACGGTGTCTTGGTATCAAAAGATGGCAGGGGGGCCCTCATCTTTGCCGAGTTTAAGGAGAACCTCTCTTATGAAAGGGTATTTAGACTTTTACAAAAATTAAGAAAGGGCTATACCGATGAAGAGACCTCCGTTCATATCGTTGGTTTCCCTATGCTTATGGGCTGGATTTATAGTTTGAAGCCACAGATGTTAACTGTTTTTGCCATCAGTATAGCCGGCATGATCCTGGTCCTGTATGTCATTTTCTCTTGGAATTCTTTGGGCGTCATCGTCGTCATGGCCAATGTTCTGATCCTCACCGTGATCGGGCTGGGATTTATTGGCTTCACAGGGATAAACTTTAACCCCATGTTATATGTGCTTGCCTTTCTGGTAGGCGCCAGAATGGTAAGCAACTCACATCAGATCACCTATCGTTACTTCGAGGAATTGCATGCGAGTGGCAATAATAGACGCCGTGCCTGTTATGAGACCATCCGGACCATGCTCTTCCCCAACTGGGCAGGGGTGGCTACCGATACAGCAGGCTTCGCGGTGTTGGGTCTGGCCAAGATTGTCCTGATGCAAAACCTGGCTATCATCATGGGTTTCTGGATCACAAGCATTGGGTTAACTGCTTTCTCGGTTCCAATCATTTGCAGTTTAATCCCTCTCAAGGTACCCAGTGAAAATTGGGCTAAGGAGAAGAGTCAAATTGGTTGGGAAGCCAGGGCCATTTCGAAAATGACGCGTTTCTGTATTGGTTCACCTGGCAGGTATGTTTTTTCAGGGCTGATTATTGGACTAATGGTCCTTTTTAGCTTGCAAATAAGCAAACTAAAAATTGGAGATCCCACCCCAGGTTCACCTATTCTTTGGCCTAACCATACATACAATAAAGATCAGCAGGTGATCAACCAGCTCTTTGATGCTTCTTCAGAAAATTTTGTGTTGTTTTATGAAGGGGGCAAAGAATCAGTTTATGATCCGGCTGTGCTGACTACGTTTGGGGCCTTTACAAGACACATGCAAGAGAGTTTGCCCGATATCTACAAGTCATCCAATTCTATCATAAACTCAGTGAGTACGTTGAATTTAACCTTTCACGACGGAGACAAACTCTGGCAAGAGCTGCCAGGCAATGAGAATATATTATCGAATCTGATGGGATACCTTCGTGTAAATACAGACCATGGTACATTGAGTCGGTATATAGATGATGGCTTAGAGCGTACTCAGATTACTCTTTGTTTTGCTGACCACACCTCAGATAATTTGCTTCGTATCAGAGATGCCGCCTACGATTTTTTTAAGAACCGTCCTATGAAAATGGAAAAAGGCGAATTTAAGTTAGCGGGTGGGAGGATTGGGATGGAGATTGCCCTCAATGAAGAGATGAAGCGATCCCATGCAGTGATAGACACAACAGTGCTTGCAGGTATTTTCATTCTCATCACTATCTCTTTCATGTCCATTACAGGGGGCCTCATGGTCACTCTCCCATTGCTCTTCGCAAATTCCATGGCCTTTGCCTATATGGCCTTTATGGGTATTGGGCTCTCGATTGATACGCTTCCTGTAGCTGCTGTAGGAGTTGGTGTTGGGGATGATTTCTGTATCTATCTGTATAGTCGTTGTCAGGAAGAGTTCCCCCTCCAGGGGGGTGATTGGAGCCAAACCATCATACAATCCGTGTGCACGTGCGGCAAGGCGATCTTCTATTCAGGAATCACCATCGTTTTACCGATCATCACCTGGTACTTCTTTTCGGATATGAAGTTTCAGGCCCAAGTCGGGTTCTTTCTTGCAATTATCATGGGGGCCAATACCATTCTGGCCCTAACCCTGCACGCTTTGTTGATATATATCATCAAACCAAAATTCATCAGCGGGAAGAGTAAGGTCTTAGCAACGGAGGGGAAAGAAATTGCAGTTTAAGAATCTATGTAACCATTTCATCTCACTCCTCACCTCCAGAGCCCCTATCGGGGGGGAGAGGCTACTTTTTCATCTCCCCCTCGATGGAGGAAGGTGATGGTAAAAAAGAAGATCCAGAGGATTACTTTTTTTCTAATAAATCTAGTAAACGAAAGGAGGTGGATGGAAATTATTGAGGTTCGATTAGGGACAAGGAAAAGAGGAGTTCATTATATTTTCTAGCCATTGATGAGAAAAAGGAAGGAGGAATTATGAAAATGAAGAAATTATCTATGTTAGTCTTGATAGCCGTGTTTTCCATAGCCCTACCAGTTTCTTCTGCCATGGCTGAACAATTTAATGCGTTAGGAAGGCCGGTCAACATAATGGGCTATATCACTCAGGAGACAAGTTATGGTTTTAGAAATGCCTACGATACTGAAGGCAATTTTAATTCAGCACTGATGAACCTTTTTGCGGAAGGTGACTATACTCCTGTTGACAATCTGAAATTCTATGCCTCAGGGATGCTTACCGTAGATTGGATCTACCAGCTGAAGCACAATGACAGCTCATGGAATGACAAATTATTCTCCAAATCTAGAAGCAATCTAAATGTGGACGATAAATATTGGCAACTGTTGAAAGAAGCGAATGTTACCTGGACTCCAAAACACTTCATGTTCAAGGTTGGTAAACAGATTGTATCCTGGGGGGAGTTGTTGGCTTTCAGGATTATGGACCAGATTAATCCATTGGACCAGCGTCGTGGGTTTTTAGATATCGAGTTTGAAACAACGATCATACCGACCTGGCTCTTCAGGGCCGAGTATTACCTGCCCTATAAACCGAGTTGGCTGCAAGATCTGGGGTTTGAATTTGTCTATAACCCCAATGCAGATTTTATTTCCGATCAAGGGATAAAGGTTGGAAATGCTGATGGAGGCATTTGGGCACCCGATGTCCCAATTCCCGGTGTTCATATGGCTACAGCCTATGCGAATATTAGAGAGCCAAAGAGATGGAAAGAGGGGAATGAGTTCGCTTTCAGGGTTAAAGGAGTCATATACGACTCCGTCGTTACTTTGAACGGCTTTTATGGCCGGGATAATAGTCCTGTTACGAAATTTGTTCCTCCATTTATGGCCCCAGTTCCACCCAATATTTTTGCTTCTGATGGAGCTCTGCTCCTCCATCCGTTCCAGGAAGGCAAATATCCTCTTTTAAAATTTGTGGGTGTTACCTTTGCCAGGGATATTCCTCCATTGAAAGCCTCCTTTCTGGGAGGCGTTGCACCAACTGTGTACTTAGAGGCCCGGTACGCCTTCGACAGAACGTTTGCCTTCACAAATCCCTTATCCCCCTTCCCCGACCAAAGATTTGCAGAATCGGACGAACTTACTGCAGGCATCAATTTAGCATGGAAGGTAAAGATTCCGCCCCTAAACCCCACAACCTATTTCAACATCACCGGAGAATTCATCTACCAAAGAATCATGAATTATCCGGACATAGAAGTAATATCGGGTCTGAAAAGGAACAACTATCAGACCTTTCTTACGGTCAATACCTCATACTTTCACAACAAATTAACCCCATCTGTCACTTGGATTCATGATATCAACACTAACTCTAATTTTGGCATTTTCAAATTAGTGTATGACTATAGCAACAAGTGGCATTTCACCCTGGGAGCGCAATTCTTCAATGGGGCGAAGGAAGGGCAAGGGTTTTGGGTGTTTGACAACAAGAATCAGATCTGGTTCAAGGTCGCTTACAAATGGGGTTAAGAGAATTAATGACAATCCCGGTATTAAAAAAGAAGGGAGGAAAGAAAATGAAGAAAGTAAAAATCTCTGTGATATGTTTTCTGGTTTTGTTTTTGGCTTTGACTACGATGACACCAGCAACCTGGGCTCAAGAAAAATTAACCTATGAAGAATTTAGTAAAAGGAAAGCATGGTTCGACGATCCGCGACCATATTTGACGGATTTTTACAAAAGATTTGTGTCTCCAGAACTCTATTCCAAGTTGACCTATGATGTGGAGGAAATGAAAAAGCTCTGGGCCGAGTGTGTTGGATTCAGAGCTCCTGATGTAGTGGGCAAGATCGCTCTGGAGATTAAGCCGGGTACTTATTCTTACAAGGACAAAGAAAAATATCCCTTTAAGGAATTAATGATCCCGAGACACTATGATCGATTTAAACCGGGTGGACCGCCTCATGCTGGTAATTTTCCAGAGATAAAGGTCATTCCTACCAGGCAGTATTACTGGGCGCTGCCAATAGCTAAAGCGACAAAAGAGAATGTGGGGCGTACCAAATTGGACAACCAGGGCTATTTAATTAATGACAGCTATGTAGCGGGTTATCCATTTCCCAGACCTGAAGGAAAGTTTAAGGCCCAGCAAATCATGTACAATTGGGAGAAGCGGTATTCAAACTTTGAGACGAATTTTACTTGGCAGAAATCGAAGGGATTTACAGGAGGTTTGAAAGAGGATTTTAACACTGAGCTGGATAGTCTGGGAATGCGGCTTCACGGGCGGGTCTGCATGGAACCCTATGGGTGGCTTGACGATCGGGCTAAAAAAGAAGGGGAGAAGCAAGTTTCGTTGATAAAATTTTATAGTCCTCGAGACATGTACGGTATGGTAATTGGTATATCCTATTACCTAAATGCCGATCACTTTGATCAGAACTTGATGTACATTAACGCACTGAGGCGGGTACGCAAAATGTCTGCTACCGATACTCAAGACGCTATCGCAGGGCAGGATGTAATATATGAAGATCAAGATGGGTTTTCACAAAAGTTGAGCCCCAAACGTTACCCCTACAAATTTGAAGTGATCGGAGAACGAGAATATCTTATCCCTGCTTACACATTGGATGGATCGGTTTATTATAGTTCAAAGGGTTTAGAATTGCGTAATATAGAGTTTGAGCGCAGGCCCCTGTATGTGGTCAAGCTAACCCAATTGGATAAAAACTATGTCTACAGCTCCCGAACCATTTACATTGACAAAGAAACCTTCATGTTAGTCCAAGCCGAAAACTACGACCAGAAGGGGCGTTTGTACCGTACTGCTGAAGTTACGTTTGCTTTTGTCCCAGAGATGGGCATGACCGTTATGTTTGGTGGTCTATTGGCAGATCACATTGACAAACACAGTGCCATTCCCCTCTTATTTGTTCAACCTGCACCGTTCCTGACTCGTGAGAACTTCGACTTCGGTGCTCTGTTTTCTAAAGGAAAGTAGTCTATAGATCAGTCGGTAGTTTTTGATGTTTAACGCCACTATGTAATAAAAGCAAGCGAAAAAGAAAAAAGATGTTTAAGTAATCGGTAACGTTCAAAAAGTGAGGCACGAATTGACAAACTGGTTGAAGTAGTTTGAATCCTACAACATATTCCCCTCCCCCTTTGATGGGGGAGGGAGAGGGTGGGGGTGAAAAAGTTATAGAATTTCAAAGTACTTAAACCATTTCCCCCTCCCTTTCATCTCCTCCCACTAGAGGAGGGGAGACTTTGTGGGTATCTTTAGTCATTTTAAGAACGCCTTGAAAAACATTTTGCCTTACCTTTTGGACGTTATTAAATAATCCGGAGAAGAAGGACTATTGGTTCAAGCGAGATAAATGTATTCTTGATTCTAAGACAAAAGGGAGAACTAATTCTCCGGTGTGTCCGCTAAATCGGGGGAAGATCAAGAAGGAATCAAACATGAAAGTAAAAGTTGGACTGGAAACAGTTGTATCGGTGTTACCGGAAACCGTTTTCACCGCGAAGGACCAGGCATATTTAGAGCCAATGATTCCAGATGATCTGCGCAGTATTGCTGCAAAGAGTCCTGTAAGCACTTTCATACATCTGTAAGAGGAGTCGATATGAACCCATTAAAGGATCACGTAGCAATTGTTACAGGGGGGGCTAGCGGTATTGGCAAAAGTATTGTACTTAGTTTGGCCGAAGAGAAGGCTAGAATTGTCATAATCGATATTCTAATGAATCAACAGGCGAAGTCAGAAGAGGAGTTTCACTTATGCCCAATATTGTAAGTTTAAGAAATACAATCCTTTGCCTGAGCCGAAGATATATCACCTGACCTATACTCTGTCATCGTATTGAGAAAGTATTACCGAAGAGGCGAATCTAGGAAATCCGGACGTTCAGTTCCGTGAGGGACATTAATTAACCGAAAGGAGATTATAAAAGATGTTAACTCTACAAAGTGGGTTTAAGGAATGTAACGGGCAGAAGTTGTATTACGAAATTCACGGCGAAGGTGAGCCCCTCCTGTTGATCATGGGGCTGGGAGGGGATTCCACTGCGTGGATGCTTCAGATACCGGCCTTTTCAAAATACTTTAAGGTCATTGTCTTTGATAATAGGGATGTTGGAAGGAGTTCGATGGCAAAGGCCAGCTACACGATTGCTGATATGGCCGAGGATACAGCAGGGCTTATGAATGCTTTGGGTATTCAGCAGGCCCATGTTCTGGGAGGGTCCATGGGCGGTATAATTGCCCAAGAACTGGTCATCCATCACCCAGATAAAGTAAAGAAGTTAGTCCTTGCCTGTACAAACGGACAGATGGCCCGTTTCAAAATTGATATGTTCGAGCCCATCCTTTTTATAAAGCAGCATGATCCTTCCAACAAGATGTTTTTTTCGCTACTTATGTTTCAAAGTATGACGCACGAATTTCTGAAGAATGCCGAAGCGGTCAATCAAATGCTGGCATTTTTTCAGAACCCACCCTTTCCACAACCGGTCGAAGCTTTCGCCCGACAGGTCAATGCCATTAGAACTTTCGATGCCTTGGATCGACTCCGAGCAGTAAAAGTGCCCACACTCGTCCTCGTGGGAGATCAGGATATTGCGTCCCCGCCTTGGGCAGCCCGTGAGCTGGCATCGGCCATCCCCGGCGCCACTTTAAAAGTTCTCGAGGGAGGGGCCCACGGCTTTAATTTTGAAATACCCGAACGGTTTAATCAGGCGGTCTTAGAATTTCTGATGAAGGGATAAGAAGAAGGAAGGGACTATGCTGCTTTCGAACAGATTGGTAATCATCACCGGAGGTGCCAGAGGAATTGGAAGGGGGATTACCCTCAAATTTGCAGAAGAGGGTTGTTCCATAGTAACCAATGATGTCCTGGCGAAAGAACGTAAATCCAGAAGATGAAATCTTAGATTCTGGGTCGAGCCCGGAAGGACAAAAAGGAAATACGACTGAACCTGGCTGAATTCTGGGAAAACGGGGAGCTGAAAAAAGGCATGACCATGGCCTGGATCACGATTGGAGCAGGAGGGCATGCGCCCAGTATGATTGTGAAGTGGTTAGTTTAATCAATACGGTAGGCATTGCCCAGGTGAGAAAAATACTGAGCCTAATATTTGGAGGTTAGAGTGGGAGCTGAGAAGAGTTCTTAGAATAGTTTCAAAATGAATTGCAGGAGAAACTATGGAAAATAAGATAATGGTGGTGACGGGTGGCGCTTCGGGGATAGGAAAGGAGATCGCCCTGGTTGCTGGGAGATCCGGAATCGCAGTGGTCGTGGCTGATATTTCGGTTGAAGGCGGGGAACGAGTACAGGCCGAGGTGGAAGCGGCCGGTGGGGATGCGATGTATGTGCAGGCAGATGTTTCAGTTGTACGCCAGGTAAAGGACCTGTTCGAAAAGGTGGATGAGCGTTTCGGTCGTGTGGATATCTTGGTCAATAGTGCAGGTGTCCCCGGTCAATTCTCGCTCATTGTCGACATGACCGACGAAACATGGCATAAGACACTGGATGTGCACTTGAACGGGACTTTCTACTGCCTCCGAGAAGCAGCCCGGCACATGGTGGCAGTACGGTTTGGGAGAATCATAAACATAGCCTCGATTGCCGGAATATTAGGAACTGTCGGTTCGGCAGAGTATAGTGCTGCCAAGGCGGCTGTTATTAACCTTACGAAAACCGCTGCGAAGGAGCTAGGACCCTATAATGTCAGTGTTAATGCTATTGCCCCAGGCATGGTGGCGACATCTGTAAACCTGATACTGGAAAAGAAGGATAGCCCTTTCATCAAGAGCGCTGTTGACGATACTCCTACGGCCCGGATGACAGAGCCGGGCGAGATAGCTGATCTTGTTTTGTTCTTGTCATCCAATTCGGCAAGAAATATAACTGGACAAGTTATTTCTGTTGACGGCGGTGCCCTGAATACCACCGGTGTCGACAATTTCATGCGCGACTTTTTAAGCAAAAGGACCACTGCTGAAAGTAAGCTAGGCCATAGATGAAGCCATTTGGAACTGTAAGAATATGATGCAGAACTTTGGGATGACCATTCGCATCGACAGAAATCAGTTCCAAATTATTCAAACAGAAGCCGTTGTTGCCTGGATAAATGCTATTACATCAATCTTCAAACACATTTGAAAATTACTAATCAAGAAAAAGTAAGACGTAGCAACAAATAGGAGAACGCAGCGTGGAAACGAAGGAACTTTTTAATCTTTCCGGTAAGGTTGCGGTGGTGACGGCTGGAGGTCATGGTTTGGGTCGCGAATACTGCGTCGCCATGGCCGAATTCGGGGCGGATGTGGTCTGTAATGACATCAACATGAATCTTGCAGAAGAGACATTAAACCACTTAAGACTTTTCGGGCACCGGGCTATCGCAATACAAGGAGATGTCTCAAAGCCTGAAGATGTAGAGCGATTGGTAGGTGAGGGCCTGCGTGAGTTCGGCAGGATAGACGTTTTTTTCTGTAATGCAGGGATAACCAATCGCTTTGTCCCGCCCCATGAACTGACCTATGAGGATTGGTCAAAGGTTGTCGCCATCAATTTGAGAGGGACCTTTCTTTGTATGAAGGCTGTCCTCCCTGTCATGTTAAAACAGAAAAAAGGTTCCATTATCAGCACGGCCTCTGTAGCCGGTTTGCCTGGAGGCTTCGCACCGGATTCTTCCGTTTACGGAGCGACCAAAGCAGCAATCATCGGTCTGACAAGACACGCAGCGGTAGCCTATGCAAAGGAAGGCATAAGGATTAATGCTATTGCCCCTGGCATACACGACACAAAACCTGTGGGGTTGGGAATTTCGCAAGAAAAGCAGGAGGAGCTAAAACCGCTCATCCAGGCACGAATCCCGATGGGGCGTATAGGGGAGCCAAGTGAGATTAAAGCAATGGCTGTATATCTTGCATCGGATGCCTCGAGTTACGTAACCGGTCAGGTCTTTATCGAAGATGGCGGATTGCTCGCCTGACAACTGCAGTTCCTGGTTTTAAAAAATCACCTTAAGGAGGTACACAAATGAACCCGAAAGTCGGTTTGGAAATGGTCGTGTCCTATCTCCCGGATAGGATTGTTAGGGCCGAGGACCAGGCCTATCTAAAAGCGGCAATTCCGCCGCCCCTTCAGGGAAAGTTGAGGTTCCCGAACGAGATGAGGAGGCTGAGGGATAACGACGCTATCGAGATTCTCACAGAAAAGGTCGTCGGCAAAGTTCTGGATCGGGCGGGTCTCAAGCCCTCCGACATCGACTACATCATCTCCAACAACTGCGGAGGGAAATACATGGTCCCCATGGTTGGGACCTTTATTCACCACAAATTCAAGTTCCGTGAGGAAACGCCGGTCTTAAACATCTCACAGGCCTGCGCGAGTTTCCTTGATGGCTGTGAAGTGGCCTGGAATTTGATTAGCGCCGGAAAGTACAAGAGGATCCTACTTGTGACCGCCTCCGCCTGGGAAACCCTCGGGGGACAGGTTAGGGCTGATTTAACCGACCCAATGGGTGGAATGATGGGCGATGGGGCCGGCGCAGCCATTGTATCGACTCAAAATCTCAAATGCGAATTTCTCTCCTATTACAGCCGTACCTGGGGGGAGGTCTACGATTTGTCTGGCTCCTATCCGAAACCACCTGCGAATCCCCAGCTCAAGGGGGCTCCGGATCAGCCCGCCATCAGTAACTATATGTACGGTACCCCTGAATTCTTCGCCTGGTGGCTGCGGGTGGGTCCAACCTTTGGGTTAAATGGGTTTAAAGGAGCGGTGAAGCTGGCTGGATTGACCCTGCAGGATATTCAAATGATCCTTTTCCATCAGCCTGCTGATATGTTGTATGACATGTGGATAGATGGAGCCGAAAAAGGCGGAATCCCAAGACATATCTGGAAGCATACATGGGATAAGTATGGCAACATGTCGAACGCCGTGATTCCGGTGAACCTGGCTGAATTCTGGGAAAATGGGGAGCTGAAAAAGAACATGATCGTGGCCTGGATCACGATAGGTGCCGGAGCCCATGCTCCGACAATGATCGTAAGGTGGCTGGTGTAAAAAAGGGAGAAGACAGGGAGGAAATGGCTCAAGATAAGAAATCCAATTACGAATGGGGAATTGTAATCTTGCTCGCCCTTCTTGGTGGCATTTTTATGATGAACCGCTTGGCCATCGTTTATCTTTTCCCCCTCATCATCCCTGAATTTAAGATCAGCTATGCTCAGGCAGGAGCACTCACATCGATACTCGGCATCGTAACGGCCTTTGCCATCTGGTTCTTCGGGGGACTCTCCGATCGTGTCGGCCGAAAAATCATACTTATTCCATCGACGATTTTTTTCTCACTCATGTCGTGGTTCTCCGGGCTTAACATACAGTTTTTTACAAATGTTTTTATCACGCGGATTAATGGGAATTGGGCAAGGAGCAGTCTTACCTGCTAGCATTGCCACGATTTCATCTGAATCAACCCCAACTCGAAGAGGATTAAATTTTGGGTTGCAGCAAGCTTTATCACCTTTAGTCTCTATAGGAATAGGTGCCATCCTTGTGACACAACTTACCAAGATAATGTCTTGGAGGATGGTATTTTTTGTTGTCGGCATCCCCGGATTAGTCATCAGCCTCGTTTTATATTTTTACATGAGGGAACCAAAGTTCAAACTGTTTAGAGAGAAGGGTAATGTATCGGAAGGGATATCGAATAAACCTGGTTTTTTTGAACCATTGAAGTATAGAAACGTGATCGTCTCTTCTGCAGTTAATTCCTTGATGATGGGTTGTTTATTTGTATTTGTGACCTTTAGCATCCTCTATTTGACAAAGGAAATCCAGCTGTCCATTTCGGACGCTGGAATTATTATTTCTCTTTTCGGATTTGCTGGATTTTTTGGCTGCATTCTATTGCCTCTGCTTTCAGATCGTGTTGGACGGAAACCGATTATTATCCCTTCCTTGTTTGTTACAGGACTGTGTTTCTGGGGGTTCATCTTATCTGGCTCGAATTTTCTTCTTTTGGTTCTATTGATCTCCATTGCTGGATTTGCAATAGGAGGAATCACACCTATTGCTCTCTCTGCTTTGACCACAGAGAGTGTTCCACCCTATCTGGCAGCCACGGCCTCAGGGATCCCAGCTTCTATTGGAGAGATTTTTGGTTCAGCCTTAATGCCTTTTCTGGCAGGATATTTATGCGATCTATATGGCCTCAAAACAGCTCTTTATTTTTCGGCTGTTGCACCGTTCATCGCCGGTTTCGTAGGACTTTTCTATAAAGAAACTGCCCCTAAAATTATAGGGACTATGAAGTAAAGGAGTAACGAAGATGCAGGTGATAGGAGATATTGCACGATTGAATGCAAAGCGTTATCCAGACAAAATTGCCCTGATCATGGAGAACGAGTCTCTTACCCATAAGCAAGTTAACCAGCAGGCCAATCAGATAGCCAATGGACTCATTTTTCTCGGTGTAAAGCCAGGGGATAGAGTAGCGATATTGGCTTTTAATTGTATCGAGTACCCCATTATCAATTTTGCTGTGGCCAAGTGCGGAGCGATGTTGGTCCCGGTAAATTTCCGTTACAAGAAAAAAGAGCTCGCCTACGTGATTAACAACTCAGAGCCGAAGGTGCTCTTCTTTGGGCCCGAGTTTATTTCCTTAGTGGAAGAGTCCAAGGCCGAGTTTACTTCATCGATTCATCTGGTTTCCATTTCGAAAAAGCCCCTGGAGTCAGCGCTCAGTTTAACAAAGCTGATGGAAGGCCGGTCCACCTCTGACCCACCTGTTAAAGTAGACCCCAATTCTCCTTGCAGTGTCATGTATACCAGTGGTACGACCGGCTTTCCTAAAGGGGTGCTTTTTCCCCACTCAGCCAACATGGCCATCTTTACGGGTATGGTGATGGAAGGTGATCTGAGACATGAGGATGTGACACTGGTATGTCTTCCCCTGTTTCACAATGGGGGGCTCAATGCCACACTTCAGCCCACACTTTTAATGGGTGGGACGGTTATTATTACGGGTAAGGGATTTGATCCGGATAAGATTCTTGAAATGGTTCAGCGTTATGGTGTGACTATGACCATGTGGGTTCCAACCCAATTGGCCATGCTGATCAATCATCCGGGTGCAAAAAAGTATAATGTCTCCACTTTAAATAAGATCTGGTATGGGTCTTCGCCCATCAGCCCCACAGTGCTTGAGGGCTCCATGGATTTATTCAAGGCAGGGTTCTACCAATGGTATGGACAGACCGAGACTGGAATGGTTTCGGTGCTACGGCCAGAAGACCACAAGGAACGGTCTCAATGCACTGGCCGCGAGATGTTCAACGCTGACCTTCGGGTGGTGGATGAAGAGGGGAATGATACACCCATAGGAGAAGTAGGTGAAATTATTTGCGCCCAAGAGCCCTTGGGTATGATCGGCTACTACAAAATGGAAGAGGGCAACAAGAGAGTCATTCGGGATGGTTGGATACACACTGCAGACCTGGCCAGAGTGGAGGGTGACGGATATTTTACTATCGTCGATCGTTTGACGGATATGATTATCAGTGGGGCGGAGAACATCTATCCCAAAGAGATTGAAGATGTCATCAGCAGTCATCCTGGAGTGCGAGAGGTAACCGTGTTCGGAATACCGGACGAGATATACGGTGAAACAGTCTGTGCCGTGGTGGTCAAGAAGGAAGGAGTCCAATTGGATCAAGAGGCAATTATCGATTTCTGTGCCTCCAAGCTTGCCGGTTACAAAAAACCCAAAAGAGTGGAATTTATGGACGATCTCCCTAAGAATCCTTCTGGGAAGGTGACCAAAAATGTATTGAGAGACCCCTATTGGGCTGGTCGAAAGAAACGGATTTGAGGTTGAAATGGAAAAAACTTCCCCTAATGAAACGAATCAAACATGGGTCTTGGTTGAGGAAGGATTATTCGAATACCCTTTAGTCGATGCCAAGGCGCCCGCTTTGTTTGCTAATCGCTGTACAAATTGCAGGAAAACCTTTTTTCCCAAACGTCCCCTTTGTCCATATTGTTTGGGGAAGGGGAAAATGGAAGAGATAAAACTTGATAGGCGAGGGATCATCTACGCCTGTACCGTGATTCACCGCAATTCACCAGGTGGGATCATAGCCCCTTATGCTTATGGCTATGTGGATATACCAGTCAACACGGTACGTGTCTTTGGTCTATTTACCGGAAGCGATCCATTATCGTTTGTTCCTGGTCAGGAAGTGGAACTGGTTGTGGAACCTATCAAGATAGATCACCAAGGAAAACAGATTATCGGATATAAATTTAAGCCTGTATAGTGAGATTTCTGAAAAAGTCCAGAAATCTCTGATTACTTGGATTATAAAAACGATTACACAGATTAGAAATCAAGAGAGTGTAAAGTAGTTTTTCAGAGCT
>Ga0315284_10006841_pt1 | contig 16259 bp, 16 predicted proteins | sample YL17G09_16_MG_FD_203696 | JGI IMG/M metagenome (GOLD analysis project Ga0315284, IMG submission 203696) | Sediment microbial communities from Yellowstone Lake, YNP, Wyoming, USA - YL17G09_16 | ecosystem: Environmental > Aquatic > Freshwater > Lake > Sediment | place: USA: Wyoming | collected... | reverse complement strand
CCCTACATTATTCCGTATTCCGCTTCCGCGTTCTGCGGGTGATAAGCCCCGCAAGACAAGGCAGGCAAAGGATTTATAGGGTGCCAGAAAAATGAGTCACACCCGTGCGCGGCAGCCGGGCAGGCGGCGCCGCGGCCCGGCGGCTGAGCAAATCCCGGGGAAGCCGGCGCAGCCGAATGTCCGGCCGCATGCCCCGGCCGGCCGCGAAAACCGCTTGACCGGCGCGCGTTTGTGCGTATCATTTCGCTGCGGAATATTTGTGCCACCCTAGTTTAAATACCAGAGCGCGTCCCTCGTTTGGACGAGGTCCAGGTGCAATCCCTGGGGGTGGCTCCAAATCTGGAAGATTGACCCTGGCCGGCTTTGCCCGCACCTTGTGGGGGCAGCCCTGCGCGCCGGTCATCCCTCTTGTTCGTCCTGCGGGCTTTCAGCCGGCAGGTCTTCGAAGCGGCCGGTCATGCGGTTGTACTTGGCCGGGAAGAAGAGCCGCAGCCCCGCCCCGACGCCCGGCCTCAGGCGGGTGACGGCCGGAAACGGAACCGGACTCAGGCCCATGCCGGTCTTGAACTGCTCCAGTTTGGTGACGGTGGACTTGATCGCATAATTGACCTTCGTGACGCCCGGAATGCGGGCGGCATTCACGAAGAAGGCGTACACCAGGGCATCGTTGATGTTCGTGCTCAACATGTTCGTGCGCGAGGCGATCGTGTCGCCCTGGGCCGTATCGCCGATGATCTTGGTCACGAGGAAACCCGCCACCTCGCCCGACGAGGCGTCGTGCCCCACGATGATCGAGGTGCCGGGGCACTGGAGCAACATGCGCCACGTGTCCTCGAAGGTGGCGCGGTCCACGTCGCTGCGCCATCCGGTCCGTTCGCGCAGGTCCCTCCAAGCCGAATGAAGTTCGCCTATCAGCGACGCATCGAACTCCTTCAGGAGGCTCAGGCGGCACTTCCTCAAGCCCTTGCGGACCATTTTCCGCCGGTTGTGGCTGATCGACCGGGCGCTGTACGACCCCAGGTCCTGGATCGTGTTGATGACCAGGCGGCTGTTTGCCGACGCCTCGTCGGCGACGATGTGCTGGTAGCCCAGGAACGTCTTGCCGAACGGGAGCCGGACCCGGGCCGGGTCGAACGGCCTGAAAAAATCGACCGGCCAGCACAGGCCGGGCTTCACCTGGTGCCACCATTGCCCCTCGGCATCCCGGAAGGGCAGCGAATAGTTGCCGAACACCCGCCGCACGCCCAGGTGCCACAGGAACGGCAGCCGTTCCAGCCGGATCAGGGCGAGGCAGTGCTCCTCGACGGAGCAGGCCGACAGGTCCAGAAGCGGGCACTCAATGTCGGGCGGTGGTTCGGCCATGGTTTCCTTTCAGGTCCGGGCGGCCGACAGGATTCGAACGGTCTTGGCCAGCATGGCCGGCGAGAACGTCCGGCCCGTCGGCAGCGTGACCGTCGAGCGGATCATCTCTTCGGCCCGCGGGCACATCCCCGGCTCGTACCCGACCGCCCGCAGGCCGTCGCCCTTCAGCGGATGGACCGGCGTGTCGTACCACCCGGCCAGGTCGACCGATTCCTCGGCCGCCCGTGCCAGGACCTCCGCCTTGGCGTCGGTGCGGACCGGATAGCGCAACATGACGGGCTCGCAGTCGGGGCCGGGCGTCCACACAGGCAGCCCGCCCGCCCGGAGGGCTTCGGCTATCAGATCGGCATTCCGCTGCCGCGCCGCCAATGCTTCCGGCCATCGCCTGAGGCGGCGGCGCCCCGCGCGGCACATGCTTGGACCGGCCAGGCGGACGTACCCCGGCAGCGAGAAGTCGAACCCCAGGTCGAAAGACCCGCGCATCAGGCCCGCGCCGCACAGGGCATGGTAGATGCGGCGCAGGAACCGCTGGCTGCGGGGCCCCATGACCGCCGGGAAGGCCAGCCGCTGGACCGCCAGCCCCCAATCGGCGCGCCGCGACATCGGACGGGCCACCTCGGCGATGACCCGGTCAACCGCCGCCGCCCGCGACGCGTCCGGCAGCGTCAGCATGCCGCCCTGCCCCGTCGCATACGGTTTTCCCCATTGGAAACTGTAGATGGCCGCAGCGCCGAACGAGCCGACATGCCGGCCGCGATACCGCGTGCCGAGACTGTGGCAGGCGTCCTCGATGACAGCGGCCCCGATGCGCTTCGCCTCGGCCAGCAGGGCGTCCAGGCGGCCGACCAGCCCGAAGGTGTGCTGGACGATCAGCACTTTCAGCGACCCGCGGTCCAGTTTCGCGAGCGAGGCGGGGGCGATGCACAACCGCTCGTCCACGTCCAGGTAGACGGGCTCGCACCCGGCCACCTTGACCGCCTCGGGCACGCTGAGGCAGGTGTATCCGCACACGCCGACGCGGTCGCCCGGTGCGGCGCCGAGGGCCTTGAGCGCGACCACGAGGGCTTGGCGTCCGCGGCCGAAGGCCCGGGCTGCCGCAGCGCCGACCGAGGCGGCAAACTCCTCCTGGTACCGCTCGCGGACGGTGGTCATGCCTTGGCTTCTCCGGCAGCCAACGACTTGTGATACTCGTTGATCAGGCGGCCGTGGAACGCATCCTGGAAGACAAACTTGGCGCCCATACTCGCCCAGAACCGATTGGCCCGCTTGTTGACCACCTCGGTCCGAACCACATAGGCGCCGCGGTAGCCCCTGTCCCGCATAAACGACTCGGCCGCCTGCACCAGCGCCAGGACGGCGCCTGGGCATCGGGCCGCCGGGTCCATATACATGACGAGCATTTCGGCGGAGGGTTTGTCCGGGGCAGGCGAAGGACTTTCTTTTCGCCGCTCGAACCGCCCTTTCAGCATCCATCGGATCGTCGCCGGGGCAAGGAGCCGGAGATTGGCGGCCAGGGCCAGCCGCAGCCGCTGCGATGCAACCGCTTCGTGGTAGGCCCGGTCGTGGTCGAGCGTCCCGGCGATCATGCCCACCAGGCGGCCGGCGTTGTCGCGCGCCGCAAAGGCGCATGAATACTCCTGAGCGGCGATCGCGCCGTAGAACCTGGCCCCGAACGAAGCGCCAAGGTGCGAAATGATGCTGTTCGGGAGGACCTCGGCGATGGAGGCAGCCACGGCCTTCCACTCGTCCGGGCGGATTGGGTCGATCGAGAACGCCGGGCCTGTTGCCTTCGGCGGTTCCATGATACCTCTCCTTCTCGGCGCAGGACAATTCGCGCGGCCGGCGGCCCACCAGGGGCGGGCCTTGAGGGATGAAAATCACCTCAAGCGGCCAACCTGTTGCTTGCCTCGGCCTTGCCCCTTCCGTACAATACTCCGTATTCTTTACCGGACCTCCGCCGAATTTCAACTGATTAAGGAGACCCTGCCCATGGTAACCGGCGATTTTCTGAACCGTTTGTGCGAGGCGCTCGCCCGCGAGCCAGGCAGCATCACCCTGGACGATACGCCGGAGACCATTCCGGAGTGGGATTCCGTGGGTCACTTGGCGATTCTTGCGACGATTGACAGCGCCCTGGGCCTGGCGACGGATTCGGAGGAGATGCGGAACTTCACCTCGATCCGGCAACTGGTCGAACTACTGAAAACAAAGGGCGCGCTGGAGGACTGACCGTGGGGGCGCAAATCCGTGCCATAGCGTATTGCCTGCCCGATCACGTCGAAACCAACGAGGACCTTCAGCGCGAGAATCCCGACTGGCAGATGGACAGGCTGTACGAAAAGTCGGGGATCGGATCGCGGCACATTGCGGCCCCCGACGAGACGGCCAGCGACCTGGCGTTTCGGGCCGCACAACGGCTCTTCGAGAAGCCCGGCGTTGTTCCCGAAGAGATTGATTCCCTGATCTTCTGCACGCAGAGCCCCGACCACTACCTGCCCTCTGCCGCCTGCGTGCTTCAGGACCGCCTCCGGCTCGGCAAGCACGTCGGCGCCTTCGACTTCAACCTCGGGTGCTCCGGATATGTTTACGGGCTGTACATGGCCAAGTGTTTCGTCGAGTGCGGGCAGGCCCGGTCGGTGCTCCTGCTGGCCGCTGATACCTATTCGAAGTACATCCACCCGCGCGACCGGACGGTGCGGACCCTTTTCGGGGACGGGGCTTCCGCCACTCTCGTGGGACGGTCGGACGCCCCGGGCCTTGGTGAGTTCGTCCTGGGCACGGACGGCTCGGGGGCCAAGAACCTGATCGTGCCCAGTGGCTGCCTCCGCCTCCCGCGCTCTCCGGCCACCGCCGTGGAAGCGACCGACAACTCGGGATGCACCCGGTCGCAGGACACCTTGTTCATGGATGGCGCGGCGATCTTTACCTTTGCGATCACCGTCGTGCCACGCACCATCCAGGCCCTCCTGACCAAGGCGAACCTGAAGCCGGAGGACGTGGACTGGTATGTCTATCACCAGGCGAACAAGTTCATGCTGGAGCACCTTGCCCAGAAAAGCCGCGTGCCGAGAGACCGGATGGTCCTGTCCATGGAGGACGTGGGCAACGTGGTCTCCGCCAGCATTCCTATTGCCGTCCAACGATACGTGGAGGCCGGGAAGATCCGTGCCGGACACAAGATCCTGATGGTCGGCTTCGGGGTGGGGTATTCGTGGGGCGCCTGCCTCGCTACATGGAGATAGGGCACCGATGAACGACCTCTACAGCGACAAGGTGGCCCTGGTAACGGGTGCGTCAAGCGGCATCGGCTGGGGCATTGCCCGCGAACTCGCGCGCCAAGGCGCCTCCGTCGTCCTCGTCGCACGGCGGAAAGAAAAACTCGAACAACTCGCCCGCGAGATTGCCGCCGAGGGCGGTCAGGCCTGGCCACTGGCCTGCGACATCACCGTGGAACTCTCCGTCAAGGAGATGGCCCGCCAGGTGAAGGGCCAATTCGGCAGGCTGGACCTGCTGGTCAACAACGCCGGCCAGGAGTTGACGGCCCCCCTGCTCGTCACGACGGCCGACGCCGCCCGACGCGTGCTTGACGTCAACGTTGTGGCCGCCGTCATGGTCACCAAGGCGTGCCTGGGCCTGCTCGCCCGGGGTTCGGCCGTAGTCAACATTTCTTCTGCCAGTGCATTGCGGGGCGCGGCGGGCATGGCCGTCTATTCGGCCAGCAAGGGAGCCGTGATTTCGCTGACCCGGTCGCTTGGCGTGGAATTGGCGCCGCGCGGCGTGAGAGTCAACTGCGTGGCCCCGGGGATGGTGCAGACGGACCTGCTCAAACGGCTGTTCAAGACGTTCAAGCCTGAGCAGGTGGCCGCCATCGAGGCGCAGCACCCGCTCGGGTTCGGCACGGTCGAGGACGTGGCGGCCGCTGTTGCCTTCCTGGGAAGCGACAAGGCCAAGTGGATCACCGGGCAGGTCCTCGTTGTGGATGGCGGCCTGACCGCCTGAGAACAAACATGAAAGACCCGACCCGATCAACCGGGGCGCCGCCTTACGTCGACCCGGCCGCCTTCGTGGCGTCCGGGGCGACCGTCCATGCCGGCGCCTGGATCGGCCCCGAGGTGCATCTGGCCGATGGCGTCGTTGTTGGACCCGGCTCCGTGCTTGGCTTCGCCTCGCCGGAGGGGCAACCTGCCCCGGTCCACGTGGGAGAGGATACGTGGATAGGCCCCGGGGTATCCATCGAGACGGGCATCGAGATCGGCCCGGGGTGCCGGATTGGGTCGGGGACGCATATTCGCAGCGGCTCGCAACTGGGGCGAGGCGTTTTCCTCGGCAGCCACTGCCTGCTGGTCGGGAACTGTCAAATCGGCAATGAGGCCATGCTTTACGCTGACGTGCACGTCTGCGAACACGCCGTTCTGGAGGAATCGTGCCAATTGATGCCGGGGGTCGTCCTGCTCAACGAGGCGTATCCCCCCACCGGGCTGAACGTGCGCGGCCCGGTGATCGGCCGGTGCGCCGTCGTCGGGGTCGGGTCGCTGATCTGGCCCGGCGTGCGGCTGGGGTTCCACGCGATGGTCGGGTTGCTGAGCGTGGTCAAGAAGGACGTGCCCGAATACGCCCTTGTGCGCGGCTGCCCGGCCGAGTATGTCTGCGACGTCCGCGAGATCCGGGCAAAGACTGAAGACAAGTGGGTCTTCCCGTATCCCTGGATGCGACATCACATGCAGGGCGACGATATCACAAAACGCTTCCGTTGACCCGATGACGCGATCTTCCCGCTGGCCGGGACGGGCGGGCGGCCTCGCAGAGCGTCCGCTCGAGGTCCTCAACCAGGCGCCGGCGGTCGAACCTTTCGGCGGCCACGCGGCGCGCCTTCCGGCCCATCTCGTGCGCTCGATCCGCGTGTGCCGCCAGGTTGCGGATCGCGTCGGCCATGGCTTCGGCATTCTCGGGCGGCACGATGACGCCGCACCCTTCCTCTTTGCAAATCCAGCCGGCCTCGCCGTTGAAGTTCACGAGGACCGGCAGCCCCGCCGCCAGGTAGTCCATGAACTTGTTCGGGCAGGCCGTGTCGAAGATGGGGAGGTTGTCGAGGGTCATGAGCCCGAGGTCGCAGGCTTTCAGGATGCCGGCCAGCGATTCCTTCGAGACCGGGTCCAGCAGGAGCACGTTGTCCAGGCGGGCCTGCCTGGCCTGCTCGATGAGTTGCGGCTTGAAGGCGCCTCTGCCGATGAGGACGATCCGGACCCGGGCGTCGCCTTTGAGGAGCGCCGCGGCCTTGAGGACCCACGGCAGCGCGTTGACGCGTCCGTGAGCACCGGCGTAGACGGCGACAAACTTGCCGTCGAGGGCGTGCTCCCGCCGCCAGGCCGCATTCGCCTCGGCCGCGTCGAAGGAGGCGCAGTCGGTCCCCAGGGGGATGACGCGCAGTTTGGCGGCCGCGCGGCCGAGCCGCGTGGCAAGGCGCTCGCCCATGCGGTGACTGATGACGATGATGCGGCCGGCGGCGTGATAGAACGCCCGTTCGGCCGCCGTCGCCAGGGCCACCAGCAGGGGGTTCTTGAGCAGCCCGAGCGAGACCACCGTCTCGGGCCAGATGTCGCGGACCTCGAAGACAAACGGCACGCGGTTGACGTACCGGGCCACGCTGCCCGGCAAGCCGACGGTCAAGGGCGTGCTGGTGGCAAAGACGACATCGGCCTGGCGCTCGCGAAGGACCTCGAAGGTCGCCAGGACCATGAAAACCAGAAAGGTGAGAATGCGCCGCCAGAACCCTTGCTTGCTGTCATAGACAACATTGATGATGCGCAGTTGGATGCCGTCGATGGTCCGGCGCGTGATGAGCCCCTTGCACTCGCCCGGGCCGAGGTCGCACTCGCGGCCGATGCCCGTGATAAGCACAACGTGGTGCCCGCGCTCGACCAGCATCCGCGCGAAGTCGTAACTGCGGTTCCCGACATTGCCCTTGTCGGTGGTGAAATGCTGATGGACGTAGACGATGTTCATGGACGGGCACCCCTCGACCGTGCTGCGCCGGCCCGTTCGGCAGCCACGCGGACGAGCAGTTGTTCCCATCGGGCGTTCAGGTCGGCCTGGTTGAACTCTTTGGCCGCCAGGTTTCGGGCCCGCCGGCCGATGGCGGCGGCTTCGTCCGGGTCGGCTCGCAGCCGGTCGATGGCGGCGGCCAGCAACGCCGGGTCGTCGGGCTCGGCGAAGAGGCCGGCGCCGGCCGCGCGGATCCATTCGGCGGCCTCGCACTCGGCGTTCACAAGAATCGGCCGCCCGGCCGCCAGGTAATCATAAAACTTGCTGGTCATCACGTATTGCATCCCGGGGCCGGAGGCGTTGATGAGGAGCGTCGCATCGGCGGCCTTGAGGACGCCCGGCACGCGCTCGCGCCGGATCGGCGGCACAAAACGGATGACCTGGGCAACGCCCCGCCGCGACGCCTCGGCCTCCAGGTGCTCGCGCTCCGAGCCGTCTCCGACAAGCACCAGCCGCACGTCGCCGCGCCCTTTCAGGTGTGTCGCCGCCTCGACCAGGTAGTCAAGCCCGTTGACCCGCCCGATGGTGCCCATGTAGACGGCCACCCAACAGCCGTCCAGGCCGTGCTCGGCTCTGAATGCGGCGTCGGGCGGCCCGTCAAACTCCGATAGCCGCGCCCCCGAGGGGAAAAAGAATACCTTCCGCACCGGCACGCCGCGCTCGACGAGCCGCGCGCACATCCTCCGGCCGACGGCCGTCACCACGGCGGCCTCCCGGTAGAACCACTCCTCAAACCACTTGGCAATGGAGAAAAGCAGCCGGCTCCGCAGATACCCGGCCGCGAAGGGAACCTCCGGCCACAGGTCGCGGACCTCGAACACGTAAGGGACCCGCCTGGCGTACCGCGCAACGAGCGCCGCCAGCCCGACCGTCAGGGGGGTGGAACTGGCCAGGAGGACGTGGTAGCGCGGCAAGCGGCAGACGAGCCAGATCGCCACCAGCGTGAAGGCCAGGAACGCCGCGATGCGGCGGGCGAAGCCCATCCGCTGGGCGTAGCGGACGCCGACCGACAGGACCCGCACGCCGTCGATGTCGAGCCGCCGGAGGAGTCCGGGCGGCACGTCAACGCCCTGCGACAGGAGGCCCCGGCCGCAGATGACCGTCACGTCGTGCCCCGCCGCAACGAGGTCCCGCGCCAGGCCATGCGGCTTGGTCGAGCCGATGCCGCTGACCAGGAAGTGCTGGTAGATGAGGACGATGCGCATGCGGCTCCTCCGCCGGAGGCCGAGACCATCCTACGCGTGCCGGCCTCGCCCCGCCAGCGGCCGGCGTCACGCTGCGCCCGGCCGGCCGCGGCTCAGGCAATGGGTGCGGAACCCCTCGATCAGCCGATCGGCCTCGCGGTTCATGTCGCCATGAGCGAGGATGCGCTCGCGGCAGAGGCGCCCCCCTTCCTGCCGCAGGGCCGGCGAAGCGAAGGCCTCTGCCAGGCGGTCGGCCAGCGCAGCGTCGTCGCCCGCCGGAAACAGAAAGCCGTTCACGCCGTGCTCGACCCATGGCCGGTTGGCCGGAATGTCGGTGACGATCGGGAACGTGCCGGTGCTCATCGCCTCGAGCAGAGACTGGCTCGTGCCGTCGCTCAAGGAAGCGGAAACGTAGACGTCGGCGCCCCCGAGAAGGCCGGGGAGTTCGGCGTACTCGTACCCCGGCAGGAACGAGACCTGGTCCTTGAGGCCCATCTCGACGGCCAACCGGCGCGTCACGTCGGCGTCGCGCGCGTGCGTGAACTTCAGGCGGCACGGCACGCGCTGTTCCTTGAGCCGCGCGACGGCCCGCAGGAGCGTCGGCTGGTCGTAGATGGGCTTGTGCGCGCGGGTGCAGATGATTTCGCCCGTCGCCGGGCGCAAGGCGAAATCGGCCAGGGCGAGCAAGCCGGTGTCCACACCCACCGGCGATACGAGAATCTTCGCGGGGTCGACGCCGCACCGTGCGGCGAGTGCCTCGGCAAGCGGAACGGAAACGGCGTGGACGAGGCAGGCGCGTCGCCCCTGCCAGGCGAAGACGCGCTTCCAGAGGCGGCTTCCCAGCCGCGTGTTGACGTCGCTCCCCAGGGCGCTGACCACGACACGCGGGTGGCCGGCCAGGCACGCTAGCAACCCGCAGGAACTCAGATAGATGCCAACCAGAACGTCCGGCTGCGCCTGGCGGACCAGTCGGCGAAGCGGAAGAACCATCGCCAGGTAGGCCGTTCGTGCCTGCGTCTCGAGCGGGTCGAACCCGGCTTCACCGAGAGAGTGGATCGAAACGCCCGGGATCGGCCCGCCATGCCCGCCGACGGCGAACAGCACAACTTCGTGGCCGCGCTCCGCAAAACGCGCCGCGTACTGCCGCCCGAACGGGCTCGAGGCGTGCGTCACGATGCCGATGCGCATTCGACCGCTCCGCAGCGCCGGCCCCGGCCATGCTCTTTGCGCCGGGCCGCCCGGTGAAACATAGCCCGGCCTAGTGCTCGTGCCTGAGCGCGTGCCACATGTCTTCGAGCGACTGCTTCCAGGAAATCCGGGGTCTCCAGTCGGTGACCGACCGGAGTTTCGCGGGATTGCCGACGATCTTCGGCACGTCAAAGGCCTTGAGGCGGGTTGCATCGCACCGCACGGGGACCGGCCGACCGGCCAGTTCCAGACAGGCCCTTAGCATCTCCTCAATCGTGACCGGCTCGCCCGAACAGAGGTTGAAGACGGCCCCGGGGGAGACCTTATCAGACTTCATCAAGGCCCACGTGGCCGCAGCCATGTCTCGCACGTCGATGAAATCCCGCGCCGTGTCGGTGTTGCCGACAAGCACCTCCTCGATCTCACCGTCAACGGCGCGGGCGATCTGGTGCAGGAACGTCGCAGGAACCAGGTCGGCCGGCTGCCCGGGCCCCAGCAGGTTGAACGGGCGGATGCAGGTCACGTGCATTGGGGCCGCGCGCCCGACCAGAAGGGCCCATTGCTCCTGCACGGTTTTGCTCACGGCGTACGGAGTGCTACCGCGGAGGGGGTGCGACTCGTCCACCCGCTCGTCTTCGCGTGCCGCAATCCCGTATTGTGCCGCAGAGCCGAACACCAGGACGCGCGGCCGGGGATGGAGACTGCACGCGGCAGCCAGAAGATTGGCCGACGCCTGGACGTTCGCCCGGAAAAAAGCCGCCAGGTCGTCGCCGTGCGTGACGGCGGCGAGATGGATGATGCCGTCCGGCTTCCACCGGCGGATGGCGGCGGCCGCGGCCGCGGGCTCGGCCAGGTCGCAGGTTTCCCACTCGACCCCCTCGCGCCGCCCCTTGCGGATGTCGAGGGCCACCAGGCAGCCCGGCCTGTCGGCCGACCGGAGCAGGTGGTCGAGCATGTGGCCGCCCACGAATCCCGCGGCTCCGGTCACGACCAGTCTTGCGTAAGGGCTGCCGGTCATGGGTGGTGGGGCTTGCCCTGTGGGAAGAGCCTTTTCTCGAGCTCCCCGATCTGTGCGTTGGCCTCTTCGTAATCATGCGGCCGGCCGATGTCGAGCCAGCAGCCCGTGTGCGGCCGGCACACCGCGTTGCGTTTCTCGCGGATGCAGGCATACATCAGGTCGTCGAAACCGAACCGCTGACCGGCGGGCACGATCTCGAGGAGCCGGCGGTTCATCACGTAAACGCCCATGCTCACCTTGAAGTGATAGACGGGTTTCTCCTCGAAGCCGACGACCCGCCCCGAATCGTCCGTCTGGATCACGCCGAAGTCAATCTGCGTGTCGCGCTCGAACGTCGAGACCGTGATGTCGGCGTCGCGCGAAACGTGGGTCTCGTACAGCGCCCGGTAGTCCAGGTCCGTCAGCACGTCGCCGTTCATGACGAAGAAGTTCTCGGGCAGGTCCCGGATGAGTTTGAGGGGGGCGATAGTGCTCAGGGGCTTGTCTTCGAGGCTGTAATCGATCTTCAGGCCCCATCGCTCGCCTTCGCCGAAGTAGGCCATGATCAGATGGGCCAGGTGGCTGACCGCCATCGTCACCCGGGTGACGCCGGCCTGGCGCAACTGGGTGAGAACGAAGTCGAGTATCGGCCGGTCTCCGACCGGGACGAGCGGTTTCGGCAGGACGGCCGTGTAGGGCCAGAGCCGGGTGCCCTTGCCGCCTGCAAGAATGACGGCGCGCATGAAGACCTCCTACACGTTGTACATGTCGGGCTTGTACCGGTCCAGGTGCGCCCGCACGTACTCGGCGGTCGCGGCCAAGCCTTCCTTCAGCGACGTCCGGGGGCGCCAGGAGGTCAACTTCAGCATCTTCTGCGCATTGCAGACCAAACGCATGACCTCGCTCTTCTCCGGCCGCACCCGCTGCCGGTCGGAGGCGATCTCGGCGTCCACGCCCATGACCTCCACGATCAGCCTCGCCAGGTCGCCGATGGAAATCCCTTCGCCGCTGCCGACGTTAACGACCTCGCCTGCGGTACGCGGCGACTCGGCGACGGCCAGGAACGCGGCCGCCGTGTCCTTGACGTACGTCAGGTCTCGCACGGGCTCGAGCGCTCCGAGGCGGACCCGGCGGCGCCCGGCGGCCAACTGGCTGATGATGGTCGGGATGACCGCCCGGGCCGACTGGCGCGGGCCGTACGTGTTGAACGGGCGGATGGTGGCCACCGGCGTCTCGAACGACAGGTAGAAACTCTCCGCGATCTTGTCCGCGCCGATCTTGGTCGCCGCATAGGGAGACTGGCCCTGAAGGGGGTGGGCTTCGTCAATCGGGACGTACCGGGCCGTGCCGTACGTTTCGCTTGTCGAGGTGTGAACGATCCGTTCAACGCCGGCGTCGCGGCACGCCTGGAGGATATTGAGCGTGCCCAGGACGTTGGTTTGGACGTAATCGGCCGGAGCGATGTACGAGTAAGGGATGGCGATCAGCGCCGCCAGGTGGAGGACGACGGACTCGTCCTCGACGGCTCGACGGCAGAAGAACGGGTCGCGGATGTCGCCGGAGACGACCTCGATGGAGCCGCGCACGTCGGCGTCGAGCCACTCGATCTGCCCCCAATCGCTGCGGCTGTTGTAATGAACCATCGCCCGGACAGTCGCCCCCGCCTGGACGAGCGCCTCGGTGACATGGCTGCCGATGAAGCCGCCTGCCCCCGTTACCAGAACGCGTTTTTCCTTCCAGAATGGCATCATCGGCCCCGCTTCGTGGCGAGAATCCTGCTCAAGCGCTTTGCCGCCGCGCCGCCCGTGCACACCGGATCGCCCGCCGGTCATGCGCCGGGACGGCGGTCATAGGTCTCTGCGCTTGGCTGCCAACACCCGCAGACGACACCGCAGACTGCGATAATATCGGTCCCACCGCTCGGCCATAGCCAGAAAAACCGGCTGCCCCTCCAATTCATGCATTATCCGCATCATGAACCGATGATCGTGATGATAGTAGAGGCTGGCAACGCGAGCAGGCCGGCCGTCGGGGCAATCATAACTGGACCAGTACCCCAAGTCAAAGGCCTCGACGTGCCTGGCAAGGGACTCGACGCCCGCGCGGTAAAGATCAACCGCCGACGTCTGCGGCCGGATCAGGCCGGTGTCGCGCAGGCCCCAGAGAGCGTAGACGAAACCGTTCAATATATGCGACCCGCCCTCCGGGCGGGGATGTTCCTCGTACCAGACGTCGCCGGTGCCATGGAACCTCGCATGGACACCCCCCTGTGCCTCCTGGCGCTCGAATGGGCCAATCGCCTCCACCATCGCCACGGCGAACGGCTCTTCGCCCGTCATCAGGTAGGCGCGCGCCAGGGCGCTCATGACCATGCCCTGCGTCAGCGCACTCACCCGAGGGGCCCGGCTGCCGTGCCAGTCGAAAGGGATCGGGACCGCGCCCCTGAGCGGACCGTCGCGGACCTGAGACGCTACCAACCACCTCGCCCCGAGGAGAGCCGTGTCGCGGTCTTCGCCGCGCCCGTCCTGGATGTAGCGGGTCGCGTGCGCGATGCTGAACGACGCGATCCTGGACGGATGGTAGACCAACCCTTTGACGCCGGGGATGCGCAGCCGCGGAATGCCCTTCTCGTCGAATAGATGGTAGTCGCCGCGCTCGATCGCACGGCGCATGTCGTAGTACCACGGCCCGAGAGGCACCAGAGGCGCGGCCATCGGCCTCGTCCGGTCCAGCGGATCGTGCAGCCACCTGCCCCCTGTCAGCAGTTGCCAGGTCGCCTTGGTGACGTCAAGCAGTCGGCCCATGAGCGGTCTAACTCCCCCGGTCCCGCCCGAGCGCGGCACAGTAGACTTCGCGGGTCCGGCCGGTCACGACCTGCGGATGGAATCGCCTGCGCGCGGCCTGAACGGCCCGGTCGCCCATGCGGCGGCGGAGCGGATCCGATTCGAGGACCTTGCGGATGCGATCGGCCAGGGCCGCCATGTCGCCGCTGGGGACGGTGAAACCCGTGTGGCCGTCTTCGACCATGGCCGGCACGCCGCACACCGCCGTCGCGACCACCGGGACCCCCGCCGCCATCGCCTCCGAGATCACAACCGGCGCCGTCTCCTGGAACGAAGCCAGGACAAAGCATGCGGCCCGTGACATCTCGGCCCGGACGGCCTCCGGGGCGAGTGGGCCGAGGAACTCAACACGGCCGCCAAGGCCGAAAGTGGCCACGTCCTTTTCGAGCCGCGCCTGGTAGTCGCTCGTCGCGCCGCCGCCGGCGAGGCGGAACCGGAAGTCCACGCCGTCAGCCGCCAGCCGGCGGGCCGCATCGAGCAGGCCGTGGATGTTCTTGCGGACGCCGATCGAGCCCACGTACAGGACCCGGTTCGGCACCTCTCGGCGCTCGACCTCGAAGCAGGCCGGGGCCACGGCATTTTCGACGGCGTACGTGGCCCCCACGATCTGGCCGCGCAGCACCTCAAGCACGTACGGGCTGATGACGATGACGTGGGCGTACCGCCGGCGTGCCCGCTTCTCGACAGCGTGGGCCACGATCCGCTTCAGCCGGCCGAGCCGGCCGCTGCCGTACCGCAGATCTTCCTCGATGATGCCATGCACCGTGAAAACCGCCGGAATGGGGAAGCGCGGCCCGAGCCAGCCGCCAAAGCCCTGAACGTGCACCAGGTCCGGCCGAATAGCCAGGACCGCACGCTCGACACGCCGACGCGTCACCGTCCATGATCCGAACAGCCCGAGGCGGCTCCTCGGCACCCGGGATACCGTCAGGCGGGGATCCCTCCACTGCTCGGTCTCGGGGCCCTGCAATCCAACAGCAATGACGTGCAAGTCGATGTCGTCAAACGCCGCAAGGCCCTGGGCCAGATAGAAGGACGCCCCCTCCACGCCCCCGGCCACAGCCGTTGGCGATGCAGGGAAGTTCGTGACCATGGCCACCTTCAGCACGGATCCGTCCTCTCGCCCGCGGAGCCTGTCCATCGAGTCCGGACGCGCGCGCATTCTACTGCCGCGTGGAGATGGGGTCAAGATTGGGCGCCGGGCGGCGCTGCCGGCAAGCCCGGAGAAGCCCGCGTCGGCGCCTGGGGCCGATGGACGGCCGGGGCGCACCCGCCTCTCCTCGCGCCAGAGAAACCCCTTGCTGCACCGCAGAGACCGGCTTATCATTGTCCGCCATCGGCGTGATCCGGCGTATTGGGATTCCCGGCGTATCTCATGCGTTCAGCCGGGCGACATGAGACCTTGGAGGCAAAGGACGGCCCATGGCGAAGAAAAAAGGAGGACTTCGGTCTCTCATCCCCCGACCCGTGAAACGGGTCATCCTGGGGGCACGGTATCTGTATCACCGGGCGACAAGCCCCATCCGGGTTCTGCCCGATTACATCTGCATCGGCACCCAGAAAGGGGGCACAAGCAGTTTCTTCTACAACCTGGCGCAGCATCCCTGTGTCGGACGAGCCTTCTATAAGGAAGTCGACTTCTTCGACAACAACTTCCAGAAGGGCCTCGGCTGGTACCGGACGTTCTTCCCGACGGTCCTGACGAAGTGGTATCACACGCGGCTGCGAGGGCGGCGGTTCGTCACCGGCGAGGCCTCAACCTACTACATGATGCACCCCCTGGCGGCCAAGCGCGCCGCCTCGGTGCTACCCCACCTGAAGGTCATCGTTTTTCTTCGCAACCCTATCGACCGGGCGTACTCGCACTGGAACCGATATCACATTTCGGGCATGGAGCCCCTGTCGCTCGAGGAAGCCATCGACAAGGAACCGGAGCGCCTGAAGGGCGAATTTGAGAAGTTGCTCGCGGACGAAACCTACTTCAGTTACAACCACTGGCATTACGGATACCTGGAGCGCGGGCTGTACGTCAAGCAGGTCCCGGCATGGATGGAGGCGTTTCCGCGGGAACAGATCCGGGTCTACGCAAGCGAAGACTACCGCGACAGGCCGGCCGAAATCCTGGCCGACGCCCTGAAGTTCCTTGGGCTTCCGCCGATGACCTCGCCCCCGCGCGAGGAGCACAACGTGGGCGGCTACCGCGAAACCATGGACCCCCGGACGCGGGCGCGGCTGGTGGAGTTCTTCCGGCCATACAACGCCAGGCTCTACGACTACCTGGGCCGGCGCTTCGATTGGGACAAGTAGGGCTGCAGCGTCGCCATGCGCGTCGGCCGTCCGCGCCCGCCGCGCCGCCCCCGCGCCGGTAACGACTCAAGGCGAGCCGATGCAGAAAAGGTGCTGGTCCGTCCGGACAAAGAGCCGGCCGTCTGCGGCCGCAAAGGACGCGTAGACCCGCCCGCCGGCTCAGGCGCCGGAAGCGACCTCTCTCAATCGCGGCCGTAGGCCCAACAAAGGGGCGCTCGCCGCCGGGGCCGGTGCATACTCGCGCGACAGGCTGCTCAGATAGCCTGTGATCCCTCCCACCAACGGCAGGAAAATCTTGTCCCCCAGGTGGATGAAGAACATGGACCGAAACCACCA
>Ga0315284_10006839_pt1 | contig 16260 bp, 11 predicted proteins | sample YL17G09_16_MG_FD_203696 | JGI IMG/M metagenome (GOLD analysis project Ga0315284, IMG submission 203696) | Sediment microbial communities from Yellowstone Lake, YNP, Wyoming, USA - YL17G09_16 | ecosystem: Environmental > Aquatic > Freshwater > Lake > Sediment | place: USA: Wyoming | collected... | reverse complement strand
CAGGTGGCTATTGAAATGATGTTTTTTACGATAGGCCGGTTCCAAATAGAATATCGCGTGATAGCCGGGAATATTTTCGAACTGATCGATGGGCAAGGGTAAGACTTCCGGTTTGAACATGATATTGAAGAAAACCAGGTCTTTCCTCTGTTTGAAATAATGCTGCTGCATGCCTTGAATCAGGAACACATCGCCACTGACCGTGTTGAATTCCATACCCTCCACCCAATGCACCCCGGTCCCCTGGGTCACGATCACCAGTTCGGAAAAATCATGGCCATGTTTTTTCTCCGAGTAGTCCAGCGCGGGCCCGCTGGTGTTTGCCTGTTCCGGGGTGCGCACGCGATAGACGATAATAGGGTAGCGGGTATTCAGGAAATAGTTCTGGCCGAATGCTTTTCTTTCCATGGCGCTCCTTCTCTTAGAATTATAATTGTGCTATTTTTTTACAAAATAGTCAAGGCGGGCGTCTGGTTTTCATGGTAATATATTCCCTTGTCATTAGTTGCATAATAGTGCTGATTTAATAGAGACTTGGATATCAGCGACCTATAAAAAGCAGACAGAGGAGGTTTAAGGTGGGCGTAAAAATAGTTCTTATCGGCGCGGGCAGCGCGCAGTTCGGCTATGATACCATGGGGGATATTTTCCAGAGCGCGGTCCTGCCGGGCAGCCAGATCGTGCTGCACGATATCAATCCCGTGGCGCTGGAAGGTGTGCATAAGAATGTTGCAAATTTCATCAGGGAAAAGGATTTGCCGTACACGGTCTCGGCCACCATCGACCGCAGGGAGGCCCTCAAAGGCGCCGATTTCTGTGTTATCTCGATCGAAGTGGGGGATAGATTCGCGCTCTGGGACTATGACTGGCATATGCCCATGCATTTCGGTCTGAATCAGGTCATGGGAGAGAACGGCGGCCCCGGTGGGCTTTTCCACGCGCTTAGAATCATTCCGCCCATTCTGGATATCTGCGCCGATATTCAGGCCATCTGTCCAGCGGCAACCGTCATCAACTACAGCAACCCCATGACCAAGATCTGCACCACGGTGCACCGCAAGTTCCCGGACCTGAAATTCGTAGGCCTGTGCCACGAAATTTCATCCCTGGAAGAGCATCTGCCCGGCATTCTGGGAACACCCTTTGAAAATCTTACCTTGCGAGCCGGCGGCTTGAACCATTTCAGCATCCTGGTGGAGGCCGGCTACAAGGACAGCGGCAAGGACGCTTACCCGGACATCCGGGCCAAGGCTCCGGATTATTTCGGCGAGTTCTTGTCGCTGGATGTGGTCATAAGGGAGTTGAAGCGGGTCGAAGCCGGTTCCACGCCCATGAGCGAACCGGCGCTGAGGGCGCAGGCCGGCAAATGGGCCGAGCGACGCATTTTCAAGATCCTGCTGGAACAGTACGGCTGTCTGCCAATCACTTCTGACAGCCACCTGGGCGAATATATCGCCTGGGCACACGATGCGGCCGACAACAAGGCCGTCATGGAATTCTGGCTGTACTATCGGCAGTGGCTGGCTGAAGCCAGGCCGGAGATCGAGATCAAGCTGCATGAGCGAGTGGTGCCCATCATGGAGGGCATCATTACCGATTCAGGCTACGAGGAAGCGGCTGTGAACCTGCCCAATGAAGGTTATATCGTGGATTTGCCTTCCTTCCTGGCGGTCGAGGTGCCGGCTATCGTGACCAGGAATGGCCTCAAAGGGATACGGTTCGAAAACTATCCCAAGGGTTTCAAGGCTCTGCTATCAGGCCAGGTGGGCACGAACGACCTTCTCGCCGATGCCGTCATCAACGGCTCGCGCGAACTGGCCTTCCAGGCGCTCCTGGCAGATCCCTGTGTGCATAAATACGAGGCCGCCGCCAGGGTGTTCGACTATATGTTCGTCCTGCAGGAGAAGTACCTGAGCTATCTGAAATAGGGTTTCGTCGGGGGCTTTAGCATGGGCGCCACGGCAGTATGCATATGTATGGTAATCGCACCAAAAATAGACACCTATTGAGAAGGAGGTTGAAAATGAAGATGCTTCGAAGAATATGGTTGATTTTGATTGTTCTCATCGGAATGTGGTGCCTGACTGGTTGCGGCCAGAAGGATTCATCTGATTCCGGGGTTTCAGAGCGTTCCGAGATAGCGGATGACGCGACATATTCGCTGCTTATCAAGAACGGCCGCGTGATCGATCCGGAAACCGGGCGCGACGAGATTGCCACCGTGGCCGTCAAGGACGGTTTGATCGCCAGGATCAGTTCCGACCCCGGCCTGGCCGCGGCCACAGCCGAAAAGGAGATCGACGCCACCGGCCTGGTGGTGTCACCCGGCTTCATCGATACCCACCAGCACGAATCGCAGGCCAGGAACATACAGCACGCTAAGGTCTTGCCGACGGTCTCGAAGAGACATGTCCAGGACGGCATCACCTTCTGGCTGGGCGGCAACTGTGGGACTTCACCCACGGGGCTCAAAGCAATTGGTTATTATGATGGCGACATCAGTGTTGGTGATGCGGACCAGCCTTTTTCCGAGTTCATGGACCAGGCCGAAAAAACGCCATTATATAACAACTGCGGGTTCCTGAGCGGCAATATGACCCTGCGGTACAATGCGGGGGTTCACTACGGAGAAAACGAGACCGCGCAGGAGATCGAAGAGCAAAAGGCCATCCTGGAGAAAGATCTGCAGGCCGGTTCCTTCGGTATATCCTTTGGCGTCATGTACGACACGGGGGTTACCAAGGAGGCCATGATAGCTTTGGCACAGCTCAGCAAGGACAAAGGCGGCATGGCCGCCAGCCATATCCGTTTCGGGACGTTGAACCTGTCGCATCTCCTGCTGGGCTTATCGCCTTTAATTGTTCCACAGGATGTTTTGTACGAGGCTATCGATACGTGCAAGGAAACCAGGGTGCCTTTCATCATATCGCATATGGACAATATCTTTCTTAAAGATACCAGCACGTGGGCGACCTCGGTTATAAATAATGCCATCAAGGAGGGCTACCCCTTGGCCGGCGACAACATTGGCACCACATCCTTCCAGTTTGATGTCCAACAACTGACCCTTAACTGGCAGATACCGATCGCAGTCCTGCTGGCAATGGTCAATGTCAGGCCCGATCAAATCGTCATGAAAAGAGATTTGGCCATCAACGGCAAGGTGTACATAAAAGCATACGTGCCTGGCACCTATGCTGATATATTATGGCTTCAGGCAAATCACGAGAAGGTCGACAAGGATCCGAATTCGACTTCTCAATTTGGATTTGCGATTATTGAGGATTTCGTGACCGAGAAAGATATGAAGGTCTTGCAAACGCAACCGTGGGCGTTTATTAGCACCGATAGAGTTTACAAACTTGATCCGGCAACCCTGGAACCGTTGGATGCTGACGAAAACTTTCACGAGACCTATCTCGGAAATTTTGTCAATGATCGCAAGCTCCTGACACTGCAGCAATACCTCTTCAAGTCCACTATCGGACCGGCGCTGTGGTTGGGCCTGGAGCGTAAAGGCCGGCTCCGCAAAGGGTATGACGCCGATATCACGGTCTTTGATCCCAACCCGCCCAGGATACCCCATGAATCCGGCTTAAAGATATTTGATACCTACAAGGGCGGCATCAAGCATGTGATCGTGGGCGGTCAACTGGTTTTAGAGAATGGCGAAATCACCGGCGCAACACCCGGCAAGCTCATCCGACGCACCTGGAATATCAAAGGCGATACGCAGGCGCTGGTCAAGCTCTACGAGCAGCTCTTCCCCGAGCAGTCCGAACCACTGCCGGGATACAAACTCTCCTGGGCGGACGAGTTTGACGGCGACAAGCTCGACACCGCCAAATGGGACTACCGCACCGACAGCAAGCATTGGAGCACGCAGAAGCCGGAGAATGTCTCCGTTGCCGACGGCAGGCTGAAGCTGGCGGCGAAGAAGGAAAATGCCGGCGGAAAGGAATACACCGGCGGTGGTGTAATCTCCAAGATGGCCTTCAAGTACGGCTATTACGAGGCTAAGTTCAAGGTCCCGCCCGGCGCCGGCTGGCACACCTCGTTCTGGATGATGAAGTACGACGGCAAGGGCGGGACCGGTACGGCCGACACGCGGCAGGAGCTGGATGTGTGCGAGAACGACTCTGTCAACCCGTACTTGTACTACATCAGCACCCACCGCTGGAATCCGGAGCCACACAAATCCACCACCAAGTATGTCATAACACCCAACCTGTCGGCCGGCTTCCACGTCTGGGGCTGCGAATTCACGCCGGAGACGGTGAAATATTTCTTTGACGGCAAGCTCGTACAGACGGTTGATGCTACATGGTTCCCGCATGCCGAGCAGAACATCTGGCTGACGACCATCGCCTCGTGGCTAGGCATGACTTGTGCCGTCGACGAGACCAAACTACCGGCCGCCGCCGAGTTCGACTACGTCCGTTTCTACGAGAAAAAATGAAGTTTGAACAAGCCTGTATGATGGATTGGTTGGAGAATATGGGGTCAGGCCTCAACATTTGCCAATATTGTGATTGTTGAGAACCGAGCCTGCTCTGCTCAAAAAATTTATGGAGGTTAACGTTATGAAACGATATTTGTTTTTGCTAACGGTATGCGCCATGGTTGTCCTCGGATCATGCAAGCCTGTATACAATCCGCCGGTTCTGCCAGAGGTCCCGTCGTTGGCAGAGAAATATGCCGATTATTTCCCGATCGGCTCCATGATCAAGGCGGATCTCTTGGAGATCGCCTCGGATACCGCTATCAAGCACTGTTCGATCGTTACCTTCAACACGTTCCTTTTTAACAGAGTCCATCCACAGGAAAATATTTACTACTGGGATGATTGCGATAAAATGATCGGATTTGCCCGTGCCCACAACATGAAAATACGGGCGCACTCGCTGATCTATGATAAGACGAATCCTGAGTGGATTTTCAAGGACAACAACCAGACCGTTTCACGAGAAGTCCTGATCGAGCGCATGAAACAGCATCTCCAGACAATTGTCGGGCGGTATAAGGGCCAGGTGGATTATTGGACTGTCGTCAATGAGGCCACGGGGGAGATTTTATATGATGACCCAGATGGCACCCCTGTTATCAGCTGCGCTTTATACAAACCTAGCAAGTGGCAGCAGATCATCGGCGATGAATATGTGGAGCTGGCCTTCAGGTTTGCCCATGAAGCAGATCCCCAGGCAAAACTGTTCTACAACGAGAACGCCCTTGAAGGCGTAGCTGGGTCGGACAAGCGCTTCAAGACATACACTATCCTGAAGAACCTTCTGTCAAAGGGCGTTCCCATTCATGGGATCGGTATCCAGGGGCACTGGAGGATAAACATGCCTGACGTGGACGAGATCCTCTCTGCCATTGACCTTTTCGCTTCATTAGGTCTTGAGGTTCAGATAACCGAGCTGGACATATCTTTCTATCCTCTCCTCAGGTGGTACATCCCCGCGCTTGTACCCAAGATTGAGAATTTTACGGAAGAAATGTCACTCGATCAGGCCTGGAGATACCACACCCTATTCAACGGTCTGCGCTCACGGAAAGACAAGCTGACCGGCGTCGTCTTCTGGGGCCTGAGCGACGACACTTCGTGGCTGAGGACACAACCCGATACCAGGATGGACTGGCCCCTGCTTTTTGATGGCCAGTATCAGCCTAAGAAGGCCTTCTGGGCGGTCGTCGATTTCCCGTAGGATCTTGCCCTGAACTACCTATAGACGGAAGGATGTGTTCATGCAAAGCAGCAGACGCGAATTTCTCAAGCTGACGGCGGCCGCCGCCGGCACGGCAGCCCTGGGAGGATGCGCCCACTTCAGGCGATATTCCCAGGACGAGGATCGGCCCAACATCATCATGATGATCGCCGATGACCTGGGCTGGAAGGACCTGAGCTGTTACGGCAACCCAGACATTAATACCCGCAACATCGACAAGCTGGCCGAAAACGGCGTCAAGTTCACCAATGCCTTTGTGGTCAGTTCAAGCTGTTCGCCCAGCCGGGCATCCCTGATCACCGGCCAGTACCCGCACACCAACGGCGTCACCGCCCTGACCCACATCCACCCGCTTAAATCGCTCCGGCCCTTTTACCAGACCCTGCCGGCCATCCTGAAAGAGGCCGGTTACAACACAGCCATCACGGGCTGGGACCATGTCTCGCCCTACCTGCCGATTGCCTGGTACGGCTACCAGGAGCGCCTGACCGACCTCGGATTAAAAATGAGAGAGTGGGATATCGACGATACCAGGCGCGTAAACAACTTCCTGCAGCGCAACAAGGACAACCGCTTCTACCTGGAGATGATCTTTCTCAACAATCACCGCCTCGAACAGGGCCAGTTCTACTACGATAAAGAATTCCCGGTCGATCCCAGGAAGGTCAGCGTGCCTGAATACTGGGCTCTGCCCGACTGGTACGAGATCAGGGAGGATATCGCCAAGTTCTACAGCCAGACTCTCAAGATGGACCAGCTTATCGGCGAGGTCATGGCTGAGCTGGAGCGCCTGGGTATCGCCGAAAATACCCTGGTGGTCTTCATGAGCGACAACGGCGCCCCCTTCCCCGGCAACAAGCAGACCCTTTATGACCGCGGCACAGGCACTCCCATCATCATGCGCTGGCCCAAGGGCATCAAGGCCGGCATGACGATCGAGGCGCTTGCCAATTCCATCGATATCATGCCCTCCCTCCTGGACGCACTGGGCATCGATATTCCCAAGGATATCCAGGGCCGGTCATACTGGCCGCTGGTTACGGGTGCTAGAAGCGGCGAATACCAGGGGGCCGTCTTCACCGAGATGACCACCCATGTGGGATACCTGCCCGGCAGAGCCGCCCGCACCACCGAATGGAAATACATCCGCAACTACTCCAACATCGCCCTCGGACTTGATCAGCTCCAACAGGCGGAGTGGGCTAACAGGCTCTGCGAGCTGCCCAACCAGCCCTGGAAGCGCCCGCGCGTGCATGAGGAGCTCTACCACCTCAAGAGCGATCCCAACGAGCAGAATAACCTGGCCGAAGATCCCGGGCATAAGGCCGATCTTGAACGCATGCGCACCCTGCTGGATGAGCATATGAGGCGTACACATGACCCGTACCTGGGCCATCAATTCACCAATGATTATAAGCCGGTTGACAAGTAAGAATGTACGGTTTGCGGACAGACTCTAAATTTCGCAAAGGAGGGTGGGAATGGCATTATCGCGCAGAGAATTTTTCAGGGTACTGGGTGCCGGGACGGCTCTGATGGCCTTGCCATCTTGTCTCTGGACCCAAACCACGCAGAAAACCAACTTTGTCTTCTTCCTGGTGGATGATCTGGGGTGGGCTGATGTGGGTTTTAACGGGAGCAAGTTCTACGAGACGCCTAATATCGACCGCCTGGCGCAGCAGGGTATGCGATTTACCGATGCCTATGCCGCCAGTCCGGTCTGCAGCCCAACGCGCGCCAGTATCCTGAGCGGAAAATACCCCGCGCGCATGCAGACTACCGATTGGTTTGGCGCGCCACAGCCCGATACCATCTATTCAGATCCGACCATGATGTTTAAACTTTTGAAACCAGCACCCTATGTAGAGCACCTGCCCCTCTCCGAAATCACGATTGCCGAGGCAATGAAGGCTTGCGGCTACAAGACATTCATTGCCGGGAAATGGCACTGCGGCGATGAAGGTTTCTATCCCGAGGATCAGGGGTTCGACATTAACAAGGGGGGTTGGGAAGCGGGATCCCCTGTGGGTGGCTATTTTGCACCGTATGTCAATCCCCGTTTGGAGCAGGGGCCCGATGGCGAGTATTTGACCGACCGCCTGGCCGCAGAGACTGTCAGTTTTATCAATCAGAACAGGGATGAGCCCTTCCTGGTATACCTCTCCTTCTATGCGGTGCATATTCCCTTGCAGGCCAAGCAGGACATGATCCAAAAATACAAGATCAAGGCCAGAAAACTGGGCTGGCCGTGCCAGTTTACGCTGAAGGATGGTTGCCTGGTTCGCCAGGTGCAAGGCAATGCCACATACGCCGCCATGATCGAATCCGTGGATCAGGCCGTCGGACGCGTGCTGGATACGCTTGATGAGCTGGGGCTGGCAGAGAATACCGTAATCATTTTCATGTCGGACAACGGTGGCCTGTCCACGGCGGAAGGATGGCCCACCAGCAACCTGCCGTTGCGGGCCGGAAAGGGTTGGCTCTATGAGGGCGGTGTGCGTGAGCCAATGATTATCAAGTGGCCAAACGTGACCACACCCAGCAGCACATGCAGAACCCCCGTGACCAGCACCGATTTTTATCCCACCATACTGGAGATGGCAGGCCTACCATTGATGCCGCAACAGCACATGGACGGCGAGAGCCTGGTACCTCTCCTGAAGCAGAGCGGTACCTTGAAACGTGATGCCATCTTTTGGCACTATCCACACTACGGTAACCAGGGGGGGCAACCCGCCGCAGCCGTGCGTGCTGGAGATTGGAAGTTGATCGAATTTTTTGAAGACGGCCGCCTGGAACTGTACAACCTCAAGGATGATATCGGCGAGGGACATAACCGCGCAAAGGAGATGCCGGAGAAGGTTGCCGAGCTCCAAACCACGCTTCACCAGTGGTTTATAACCGTGGATGCTCAAATGCCAGGCCCCAATATGCTCAACATAATAAACTGGTTTAAGCAGGGGAAACCGTAGGGTCAGGCCTCAACATATGACAATGTTGTTGTTTGTTGAGGCCTGACCCTGCTCTGCTGCTCTGTTTTTTTAGAAGAGATGTATGGATGCACAGAAAATTCATAGGAGGTTTCTATTACGAACAATAAATCCCTTGATATCAGTAAAGTGGCTTTCAGCAGGTATGGCGCATCCATTGCTTTATTTACCGATTCCAGGCAGGAAAAATTATTCCTGCAAAGCATACAGCGCGGACCCATGAACCTCATAGGCAATACGCGTTTTTTGATAGAACTCAAGCGCGGTGCTCAAAGGGTCTCCTGGAAAATCCATGCTACGCCGACGCATCTGGTTTTGGATACTGTATGTGGGCAATGCCGCATGGCGATCATCGCGGATGATACCCTGGCCATGGAGAGCGACGGACCTGAGATAGAGCTCTCAATCGCCGGTGGAATAGGGCTCCCCTATATCTTTGAGTGCCTTGGACTTGGGAGCTATGGCATTGCAAAAGCCGATGGCACATTTGCCATTTTTTCACAGCCCACTTCCGCAATTACTCAGGTGAAAATATATGAAGGGAAGGGAGTGTTGGGTGGTAAAAACGAATGGATCCTGCGTATGTTCAATACGGTCACGCCCCTCATCCTCCGACTCCAAGAACTCTTAGGGAAAAAGATGACGTTCCCGCAGGGAATCCTTCCACGAAACTTTGCTGAGAAAAAAAGGACTATCCGGGTTGGCTGCGAAAAAAAACGGGCGGCCTGTTTGGTACGTATCGCACCCACCGAGGCCCACTTTAAGGATGATGCTTTTGATTTCAGCCAGGAAATCGAGAAGATTGAGGCCGAATGGAGTACGTTTAGAATGCCCAGGGTCCCTGAACGGTATGCCGACATGGCCTTGGTCTCGCAGTATGCCCTCTGGTCAAGCATGTTCCGCTCCGGTGGCAATTATGCCTATGATGCGATACTCATGTCCAAGAAATATATGACTTCGGTTTGGTCATGGGATCATTGTTTTAATGCTCTAGCCGTAAGCCGTGTCAGTAAAAAGACCGCCTTGGAACAGTTTCTTTTACCCTTTGAACTCCAGGCGGACAACGGTATGCTTCCTGATGCCTGGAACGCCAAAGGTGAGGTATTTTGGGGGGTAACCAAACCACCTATTCACGGCTGGTGCTTTAAGAAATTAATGGAACAGCATACGTTCACAGAAGAGGAATTGCAGAAAGTCTATACGCATTTAGAAAAATGGACGATGTGGTGGCTCACCTACCGCGATGCAGATCAAGACGGCGTCCCTGAATATCCGCAAGGCTGTGACAGCGGATGGGATAATGCCACGCTTTTCGATAGTGCTTATTTCATGGAAGCCCCGGATCTGAGCGCCTTTCTCGTCCTGCAGATGCACACCCTGGCCGATATCTGTGTCAAACTTAATCGCACTGACATGGCTGCACAATGGCGGGAGCATGCCGATATGTTACGTTTGCGCATGATTGAGCATAGTTGGGAAGGCGGGCAATTTGTGACACGGGAAAGCGGTACGCACAGAACACCCTCGCCTCAGACTTCACTCTTAAACCTCATATCATTGGTTTTGGGTGAATACCTGGACAAAGATAAATTTCAGAGTATGGTCAAACTTCTCGAACAGGACTTTTTAACCGAGCATGGGTTGGCGACTGAAATGCCGCGCAGCCCCTATTACCAGCAAAACGGCTATTGGCGGGGGCCGATATGGGCACCTTCAACGTATTTGATTGTCGATGGCCTACGCCGGGCCGGCTATACGGATTTAGCACGTGAGATCGCCAAGCGATTCTGTGATATGATCCAATTCAAAGCCCATGGCAATTATGAGAATTTTGACGCCCTGACCGGGAAAGGACTGTGCGATTCCTGTTATACCTGGACGGCCAGCGTATTTCTGCTCATGGTGTGGGAATACTTGGCGTAGCCATCGGTTCTGTTGTTGGATCGATTAAAGATTATATGTTTCAAAGGAGGCATTCATGCAAAGCAGCAGGCGCGAATTTCTAAAGATGACGGCGGCCGCCGCCGGCACAGCAGCCCTGGGAGGTTGCGCCCACTTCAGGAGATATTCCCAGGACAACAACCTGCCAAACATCATCATGATTACGGCCGATGATATGGGCGGGAAGGACCTGAGCTGTTACGGCAACCCAGACATTAATACCCGCAACATCGACAAGCTGGCCGAAGGCGGCGTCAAATTCACCGATGCCTTTGTGGTCAGCTCAAGCTGTTCGCCCAGCCGGGCAGCACTGATCACCGGCCAGTACCCGCACACCAACGGCGTCAACGCCCTGACACACCTCCACCCGCTTAAATCGCTCCCGCCCTTCTACCAGACCCTTCCATCCATCCTGAAAGAGGCCGGCTACAACACGGCCATCATGGGCAAGTGGCATGTCTCGCCTTTCCTGCCGGTTTCCTGGTACGGTTACCAGGAGCGCCCGACCGGCTTCGCAATCAAGGAGGACGACTGGTTTATCGACGATACAAAGCTCGCAATCGACTTCCTGCAGCGCAACAAGGACAACCGCTTCTACCTGGAGATGAACTTTGTGCAGTGCCACCGTATCAAACAGGGCCACTTCTTCTACGATAAAGAATTCCCAGTCGATCCCAAAAAGGTCAGCGTGCCTGAGTACTGGGCCCTGCCCGAATGGGACGAGATCAGGGAGGATATCGCCAAGTACTACAGCCAGACCATGAAGATGGACAAGCTTATCGGCGAGGTCATGGCCGAGCTGGAGCGCCTGGGTATCGCCGATAATACCCTGGTGGTCTTCATGAGCGACAACGGCGCCCCCTTCCCCGGCAACAAGCTGACCCTTTATGACCGCGGCACACTTACTCCCATCATCATGCACTGGCCCAAGGGCATCAAGGCCGGCATGACGATCGAGGCGCTTGCCAGTTCCATCGATATCATGCCCTCCCTCCTTGACGCCCTGGGCATGGATATTCCCAAGGATATCCAGGGCACGTCATACTGGCCGCTGGTTACCGGCGCGAAGAGCGGCGAATATCAGGAGGCTGTCTTCACCGAGATGACCACCCATGCGGGATACCTGCCCGGCAGAGCCGCCCGCACCACCGAGTGGAAATACATCCGCAACTACTCCAACATCGCCGTTGGCCTTGATGAGATTCACCAGGAGGAGTGGGCTAACAGGCTCTGCGAACTGCCCAACCAGCCCTGGAAGCGCCCGCGCGTGCATGAGGAGCTCTACCACCTCAAGAGCGATCCCAACGAGCAGAAGAACCTGGCCGAAGATCCCGGGCATAAGGCCGATCTTGAACGCATGCGCACCCTATTGGATGAGCATATGCGGAGTACCCGTGACCCGTACCTGGGCCATCCATTCACCAAGGATTATAAGCCGGTTGGTAATTATGACGGGAAGGGGAAACAGTAGGGTAGTTCTGGTTCTAGTTCTGGGGACACCATACTTAATTATCCGTAGCGTCGCGCGAGGAGGTGGGTCATACCGGGATCTCCAGAAATTCCTCCTTCTCCATCAGCCTCCACTCCAGCGTTTCGGAAAGCGCCTCAGATGAGACGTAAACCGATTCCCGGTCGCGGGCCGTGAAGAGGGAATAGTAGTCCGGCTCCTTGGAGAAATCCCGGTACGCGAAGAGCCTCCCGCCGTCGCTGAAGAGGGTGTTCAGGGCCGAGTACCGGCACTCCCGCTTGATCAGGCCGACCGTGTCGCGAAACGCCTCCCCCAGGTCACGGGTCTGCGCGCCTGTCATCATGTGATAGAAAAAGACCTCCGTGTCGAGGGCGTCCGGTTCCAGCCCCGGTATGGTTATGGCGGGCAGGAGCTTTTCGTACCCATAGACCACCCCGTTATGAGCAAAGGCGACATTGCCGTACTGGAACGGGTGGGCGTGCCGGGTGGAGGAGCTGTCCTTCCACGCGGACTTCCGCAGGTGGAGGATCAGGACCGGGAAGCGCGGCGCGCCCTGCAGTATTCCCATGAGTTTCTCCGTCTCGTCCAGCAGGTTGCCCCCGCTCTTGTGAACCTCCAGGTTCCCCTCCCGGTAGAGGGCGAGCCCCCACCCATCCTGGTGCCCGGGCGGGTCCCCCGGCATGACCGCGCCGGTTGCGGCCAGGTCGCAGAACCTAGCGACGAGTGCCCCATGCCGCGCCAGATCGAAATGGGTGACGCCCAGGAGTCTGCACATCAGAAGAATACCCTCGCTACGCTGATCGCCACGACGATCCCGATGAGGTCGGCGATCAGGCAGACGGGGACCAGGTAGCGGCTGTTCCTGATGTTCACCGCCCCCAGGTAGACCGCCAGCACGTAAAAGGTGGTCTCCGCGCTCCCCATGATGATGGCGGTCATCTTCGTGGCCATGGAATCGGGCCCGGCGCTCTTGACGATGTCGGTGAACAGGGCCGTGGAGGCGCTGCCGGACAGCGGCTTGATGATCGCCATGGAGATCACCTCGATCGGGATATCGAGAACAGCGAAGAGCTGATAAAACCAATTATTAAGATAGTCGAACGCGCCGGAGCCCTGGAAACCCTTGATCGCCACGAAAATCGCCAGGAGATAGGGGAAGATGTTCAGGACAATCTTCGGACCCTCCTTGGCCCCGGCGACAAAGGAGTCGTAGACCCGGACCTTCCTGGCGCTCCCGTACAGGAGCGTGAAGAGGATGAAGAGGGGGATGATGAGGAGCGAGACGTAGTTGACGTACTCGATCATTTCAGTCCCCTCCGGAATCCGAACAGGATCAGGAGCGCGACAAACGCCGAGATGACGGTGGCGATCAGGGTCGGCAGCGCGATCGCCGCCGGATTCGCGGCGCCAAAGCCGGCCAGGATCCCGATCACCGTGAACGGGATCAGCTGGATGCTGGCCGTGTTGATCACGATGAAGATCATCATCTCGAAGGTGATCGTCTCCTTGTCCGGATTCAGGGTATCCAGCTCCTGCATGGCCTTGATCCCGAGCGGGGTCGCCGCGTTGCCGAGCCCGAACAGGTTGGCCAGCACGTTGAGGGTGATGGCCGAGATGGCGGGGTGATCACCCGGGATGTTCCGGAAGAGACGCGAGATGAGCGGCCTGAAGAGGTGGGCGATCCGGTGGATCAGCCCGGAATCTTCCAGGATCTTCGTTATCCCCATCCAGATCGACACGATTCCTAAGAGAAAAAGGGAGATCTCAACCGCCGACTTCGCCCCATCGAAGATCGCTTTCGTGAAGGTGTCCAGGTTCCCGGTGGCGATGGCGAAGATAATGCTGACGGAGAGCAGGATCAGCCATAACCGGTTCATGCGCGCCTCCCCGGAAAGTTGATCACCCGAATCAGGAGCTGTTTACTTGCCGTGTTCAGCTCCACCTGTGCGCCGACCGGCAGGGTGATCTTGTTGGCGACATGGCCGACATACGGGGTGTGGACGACCGGGAAATCCACCTCCATCTGCGAGGTCAGGATTTCGTAGACGCGAGAGTTCCTGATCTTCCGGAAGTCGCCTAGGATCAGCCCCTTTACCCCCCTGAATTTGCCGGCGAGGATCCACTGGGTCAGGTAGCGGTCGAACTGGTGCAGTTTTTCGTCCACATCCTCAAGGAACAGGATCGCACCACCCGTGTCGATCTCCCAGTCCGTGTCGATCAGGGCGGTCAGGGTGATCAGGTTCCCCCCCTTGAGAACGCCGGTCGCCACGCCAGGATGGTAAACCGTGACCGGCGCCCCCCTCAACAGGTTCTTCTCCGGAAATCCGTTCAGGGCGCCCAGAAACGACTTCACCGTGAACGCGGTCGGCTTGTCCAGGTTGATCACCATGGGCGCGTGCAGGGTGACCAGGCCCGAGCGCTCATAGATCAGATTCAGGAGCGCGCTCAGGTCGCTGAAACCGGCGAAAACCTTTGGATGGTTCCTGATCAGGTCGAAGTCGATGAAAGGCAGCGCCTTCATCGCACTGTAACCGCCACGCTGCGCCAGGATCAGGTCGATGTCCGGATCGCTGAACGCGCGGTGTATCTGCTCCGCTTTCTCACGGGGGGAGGGCAGCGTGGCGGGGAACTCCGGGTTCAGGACCGTGAAGCCCAGCGTGGAGAGCGTGTGAATCCCCTGCGCGTGCTCACGCTTTTTTTTGATCAGATAACTGGGCGTGATGATAAAAGTATTATGATTCACTGGAAACCTCCGCAATTTCAGTATCCGGTTGATAACATGCTTCATAGACCTCCCTCTCCCGCATCGATGATCATCACTTCTTTTCCATAAAACTCGGCCGGGAAACGATAGCCTTGTGTGAAGCGAATTCTCCTTTCAATTTTTGCCCTCAAGCTGCTCTGGGGGTAAAAATAGTAGAGCCTTTCCAGATAATAGTGGGATTGTCCCTTATCGCCATACTGCCGAAAACCCTCCGATAGTTCGTAGAGCAGGGAATCAGCCTCAGGACCCGTGGGATCTATGGAAAGAGCGGCGGTAAGCATTTTCAAACCCTCTGCACGCGATGACGACTTTTTCATGAGTTCATGCCCCTCTTTTATCAGCGCCTCAAGGTCGCCTTTGTGGATTTCAAGGGAGAAAGGGAGGGAATACACCATACTGCTCTGATTATTGTTGTTCTTAAATTGAAATCTCAGCCGGTGCGTTCCGGGGTAAATTCTTTTACCATAGCAAACCCGGACCTCCTCGCCGGACAATTTTTCAAATGTCACCGGAATGCCATCCAAGCTCAGGGAGAGGGAAGAAAGATCGATCCCCTGAAGATCGGTCCCGCTTGTAAATTCAAGCGTTATAGCAGGATGCGGGTCGCGGATCATGTTTTTTGCCGGGCTTGTGCGATCAACGGGACATGAAAAGCGGGCGCTTGCCGTGGGACACCCTTGCTGCATGTATTTTGATAGTGCCTGAAAGTACGCTTCAGCTTCTGCCTGAAGATACGTTTGGTCCATGAGATGCATGGCGTGGTCCGGATCAGAAATGAATCCGGCTTCGCCGATAACACCGGGACATTGGTAGCGTGTTTCGCGCAGGATCAGCGTGCCGGTTTCCTGATACACGCTAAAATCGGAAAGCACCCTTCCTGAAACGCCAATCAGGTTTTCAAACTCGGTAACAAGGTGCTTGGCCAGATCAAGGCTTGCAGGGTTAACCGTATCGCTTCCCCAGATGAAAACGCACGGGTAATTGACCACATCCCCGCCTCTCAGCGTGGCGTTGTGATGAATGCTCACGAGGATGTCGGGTTGGCTTCCTTCGGCAGCGCGCACCCGTTCCTGGAGCGGAACATCGATATCGGTTATCCTGCTCATGGTAACAAACGCACCGGTTTGAACGAGCATATCCCTCAGGATCAGGCCTACGCGAAGATTGACCGATTCTTCGGTTATACAAAAGGGACCGGTGCGAAACGGATCATGGGCGGCATTTCCACCATGACCAGGATCAAGAAATATTTTTTTCCCTCTCAGCCACCCGTGCTCAGTATCCGGTACCATGCCGGCGTAAGATTCGGTTGTACTGCACAAACAGATACTGATAAAAATAATTATACACAGGATTATCCGCTGAAAT
>Ga0315284_10006838_pt1 | contig 16262 bp, 22 predicted proteins | sample YL17G09_16_MG_FD_203696 | JGI IMG/M metagenome (GOLD analysis project Ga0315284, IMG submission 203696) | Sediment microbial communities from Yellowstone Lake, YNP, Wyoming, USA - YL17G09_16 | ecosystem: Environmental > Aquatic > Freshwater > Lake > Sediment | place: USA: Wyoming | collected... | reverse complement strand
GGAATCGAAACTTGTCCTGGGATAACTTTGTGCAGCCAAGTGAAAAACATAATCCGGCTGTGCTTGTAGTACTGCATTTTGAATAGAGAGATAATCTCGAAGATCTCCATAGAGTAAGTATATACGATCTTTTTCATTAACACGTTTCAACAGATGAGAAATATTATCCAGAGGACTGCGCCAGCGATATAAACCATAGATATCCCAATCCGTATGTTCTAAAAGAAAATCTGCCAAGTGGGATCCCACCATTCCTGTAATTCCTGTAATAAAAGCTCGTTTTTTCATATCATCTCCTAATTATTAAAACAACTATATTTTCAATATTAGACATTACTTTATTTTCCCAAACAATGGTTTATAGCAATTCCATAAGGATTTTTAGAAATTCTTTTAAGTATTTCAACTACTTCAGAATAATGAAGATTATCTTTACAGCACACATCCAATTCATTTTTTTCAGAATCAGAATAGTCTATATCCATTGCACAATTTATATGTTGGAAATATATTACATCAACTCTATATTTAGAAGCAAATTCTACGAAATCTTCCATTTGCAAATAATTGCTTTTTTGTACTACAAAATTAAAACCTAAGAAACGAACGGTTTTAGTTGATCTTAATGATTTAATAAAATCAAGATTTTGTAATAAAGTTTCCCAATGTGCTCCAAGTCGCAGTGATTCGTAGGTTTCCTTATTTGAAGCATCTATTGAAACCATAATAGATGCTATAGGAATTCCATTAAAACTATTAAGATGATCCCATTTGTTTTTAGAAAATAACTGACCATTTGTTACAAATCCATATTTTAATAAAGGAAATTCATTTCTAGTAAGAGTTCCCATAAATTTTAATAACGCAGCACTTGCTAAAAACTCCCCACTAGGCATTAGATGCAACACTTTACAATTACATAATAATGGTTTTATTTTATTAATTAAAACATCATATAATTTTTCACTTTCTTCCCTGTTCATCATATAAACTTCTTTACGACAAGATCTACAATGTAAATTACAACTAGCATCAAGAAGTAATGTTATTTCTTCTGGATAATTGTTTAATGTATAATCTTCATTGGAAGTTGTCAAAGATGAAAATTGCTCTCGTTCTCTAAGAGCTGAGTAATCTAAGCATGTTTCTCCTCGTGCTGCAGATAACAGAAAGAAACAATCATTATTACAATATTCGAAATTACCTTTACATACTGAATATCGGAATTTTTTTGCTTTTTCTCCATTCCAGATATTTTCAATCGTATCTGTATATATATTTCCTATACTATAATTATTAGTATACATAGGACAACAAAATAAAACATCACCAGAAATTTCAATATCGGCATTCCTAAAAGGAAGTATGCAAAAATATCTTTTAAGCATTTCTGAATCAAATGTGTTGAGAGAAACTTCGGAAAAAGACTCAAGTGGATTGATTGTTATTTCATTAGGATATCCTACAACAGTACCATCCAAAAAATCACCATTATAAAATACTACTAACATATCATGACATACTTCTGTTTTAAGTATTAAACGTTTACTACCATCAGAAAAAATTAGCTGTTTTCCGATTTTTAATTTATCTTGAATTTGATTAGAATAATATGTTAGAAATACAGCTTCTCGTGTTTGTGTTCTCAATGCAAATCCTTTGATAAAATAATCTGTTGTAATATTGCAAGAAACAAATTTTGATTCTATTTCCTCTTGTATATTTTTTACAATACTAAATACAGTTTTCATTATTTAATCTCTTTAAGACAATTTTCTAAAGAATTTTTTAGTGATATATTTTCAGGTTCTTTCTCTATTGCTTGTATTAAATATTCAGACGCTTTTCGAAAATCTTTTTTGTGGCAATAATAATAGCCAAGTTGCTTCTCTCTATCAAGAAGTTTTTCTGCGGGGTATTGAATAGCAATTCCTTCCCTTTTCATTGCAGTACAGAATCTTTCAAAGCGTTCCAAACGTATAGGATAGGTATTACTACCATCTATAGATTCCCAGAAGGAAGTGCTTGTTATTGGTTTCAATCCCCATTTTTCAGGTTCTTTAAAAGCACTGCAAAATTGTGTTAGATAACAAAAAGACCAGGAAGGATATATTGTATAAATATATTGTTTATTTTTTATTACAAAATCAATGTTTTCCTGGGCATCTTCCTCGGTTTCTCCAGGCAATCCAAACATAAAATTGAGAGTTACATTAATACCTGCTTCTGAAGTATCTTTTACTATTTTAGAGATGTCTGCATCCCGGGCTGATATCTTTCCAACATATTCAAGAAGTCTCTTAGAAGCAGTCTCCGTTCCATACATTAATAGATTACAACCAGCGGCTGCCATTAACTTTAATAAATCAGCATCCATTTCTTTACGGACGACAACATTGGCACTCCAATCTATTTTCATTTTTGATTCTATTAAAAGAAGACAAAATTCTCTTAATTTACTAATACTGCCATTTGTAAGAGACTCTGAAAAATAAATGCTTATAAAGTCAGGAAACATCTCTTTTGCTTTTTTTATTTCGTCAAATACTTGTTTTCCAGATTTTGTACGAAAGGTTTTCCATAGTGTACGTTCTTCACAGAACATACATTTATTAATGCACCCACGGCTTAAATAAAAAGGAAGCTGTGTTCCTTGTGTTAAATATTTTTTAAAGTCAAAGTAATGAAAATCTGGCATTGGTAGATCTTGAGGTGGAACTATAGTATCATAGGTAGCTGTAGAATATAGTTTATTATCCTTGAAATAAGCAATTCCTGGTAATTGAGAAAAATCACCCCCGCTTCTAAAAATATTAAGCAGCTTGTGAAGAGTTTCTTCTCCTTCACCAAAGACAAATACATCAACGGCTGAAAAACTTTCTGGATCTATACTATTTGAATAAGATTTTTGTAAAACATCAATCCCACCAAAAATTATCTTTATTGCAGGCCATTTCTTTTTTATTTCTTTAGCAATAAATTTACAACCTAAGATATTAGTAATCCAAGTAGAAAACCCAATGTAAGCAGGTTCTTCTTTTTCAATAAAATCCATCATTTTTTGTAATTCAGTACTATTATCTTTAAAATAATTAGGTATTGAATTGGGATCTGTCCAAAATCCTTGAAATTCAACAGCATTCCAATGATTTAAATATTTCTCAGAACGATTAGCATAACATTCTATATTTAAATCATACATAATTACATCCCAATTTCTTACTTTTAAATAAGCACTGAGGCAGGGAACGCTTATAGGTGGCATGGTTACATCAATTTTAGGTGCTAATATAAAAAGTATTTTATTATCAATCATAAAATTTCCTTGCTATATTGAACTGTAATTTTTTGGGGGAAACCAACAATATTTCCATCTAGCAAAGGACCATTGAGATATATAATCCTATAGTTATCATTTTTCTTTTGTTCTATGATGGAACGAACAGTACCATCAGAAAAGGTTGCTTGTTTGAATAGTGCAAATTCTGTTTGTACTTGAATGGAATCTTCTATAAAAAATGCAGCCCGTCCAGTTTTAGAAATACCTTTTATCCAATTATCATCTGAAATATTGTAAGGAATAAATGTTATAACAGATGTCTCATTACAACTTTGTTCTTTTACAGATGTTTCTAAAAAGAGCGGGTCTGTAGCATTAACATTGTCAAGAGCTGCTTTAATGCTTTCATCATCAGGATGGTCTTTTAACCATGATGTGTAATACCAACGTGCTCGTAGTGTATTATGAGCCTGGGCATAATAATTTCCCAATGTTCTATTTCTATCTAAAAGAGTTGTACTTGGATATGTTGTAGGTACTCCAAACTCTTTAACAAGTCTGCAAAAATCTTCAAAGCGCTTTAAACGAACAATATAAGTATTTTTTCCATCAGTGCTTTCCCAGTTTAAATATCCTTTACTAAGATCTACACCATGTTTTTGGGGATCTTCATATACAAGAGTTCCTGGAGCAAATCCACAAAAACTAGGGCTGGGATTTACAGTTACACTATAATCTTTATTTCGTCTCAAAAATTCATGTGTATCAAATACATCCTCTTCAGTCTCACCAGGCAAACCAAACATTATATTGTATACTGCATTGAGATTAGTTTTTCCATGTGCTTCTGCAATATCATTAACATCGGCTCCTTTTGCCAATACCTTCCCAACTTTAGACATTAAAGAAGACGAGGATGTTTCAAGACCATACGCTAAACAAATACATCCAGATCTTTTTAATTTTGTTAATAATTCTGGAGTCATTTCTTTACGAATAGCAGCCTGACCAGACCAACTTAACTTTAAACCACTCTCAATAAGTAGTTCAGCAAAACGATCCAATTCCCGTATCATACCATTAACCAAGCTATCTTCAAATTCCAAAAAATTGACTGAAGGATATCGAGTAAGTTGTAATTGTACTTCTTCAAAAATACTTTCAGCTTTTCGATATCGAAAGGTTTTCCAAAAAGGTCGTTCATTACAAAATATACATCGATTAGGACAACCTCGACTGGATAGAATTGGCAAACAGGTAGGAGAAAGATAATTTTCAAAAGCATAATCACTAAAGTCTGGTGGAGGTACTTGATCAAGGTCTTTAATAAGATCTTGGTCTCCTGTATCAATAACTTTTCCATCAACATTAAGTAATAATCCAGGACAATCTATCAAGGAACGACCTGACTTTATTCGTTCAATGATATTTATTAAGGTTACCTCTCCTTCACCTTGTGCAACAGCATCAATATCTGTATTCTCACTAATAGACATACCGATCATAAAGCGACTGACATGAGGACCCCCAAATATTATTTTAATATCTGGTTTATGTTTTTTGAGCATATGTGCTAATTCAAGACTTATCTGTGCTGAAGAATTATAGATAGTAAATCCAACTATTTGAGTATCTGTAGCAAGGATAAGATTAACAAACGCATCAACTTCTTTGGAAAATTCTTGTTGTAGTTTTTTAACACTATCTTGGGTTTCCCAGAACCAGAGAGATTGTTCTAATTTCCAGGTATTTTCAAATTCGGGGGGACGTTTAAGATAAAATTCTATATTGAAATCCAGAGGAAGTACTTTATATCCGTTATTTCTGATAAAGGATGTTAGCATAGCTGTAGCAAGAGGTGGTGTTTTAACACCCCAACCAGGCGCCTGAATAAGCACAATATCAGGATTGCATGAATTTTCAATATCGGTACGAGAATTTGGAAGAAGTGCTGTTATCCTATTAAACATTTCAACACGAAATAAAATATCTTTATTACCATTAGAATTTTCTGCAGCACGATCAAAAAAACTTTTAGCTAATGGTATTTTATTAGCACGATGATACAGACGTCCCATAAGAAGCAATAGTTGTGCATTTTTAGGATCGTTGTTCCAAACATATTCACATTCATTTATAGCATTATCATACTGTCTTAGTGTTATAAATGTTTGGATACGTTCCTGTAAATCAAAAAAATTCATATAGATTCCCCCTTTAATAAATCAGAACATTTAATACTATATTCTTTTGAATGTTCTGAATTTTCATTTTGTAGAAGTTCTTTCTTATAATATTCCAATGCTAGGTTATAATCTTTTTCACAATTAAAATAATAATTTCCAATAAGTTCATTTTCATTTTTAAATTTGGGAAAGGAGTATTTTATTTTTAGAGTATCAAGATGATCACAGAATTTTTGATATTTTAGAAGTCTAGTTACATAGGTATTTTTATTATCTTTACTTTTCCAAGTACATGCATCTGGTCCTAAAATAATATCTATATCATCAGGATGCTCGTAAGCATAGCAATTTGGAGTAAAACCACAAAAACCCTGACTATTATTTACAGAAATATATTCCATGTATGAAACATTTCGTGTAAAAAAATCTAAGTCTGCTTGAAAATCTTCATCAGTTTCTCCAGGAAAACCAAACATCCAATTAAGTCCTGTAGGCAATTGTACTTCAAAGCAATTCCTAATCAGTCGATCAAAATCAACATTTTTGCATAATACTTTACCCATCTTTTGTAAAAGCTCTTGAGAGAAATGTTCCATACCAAAACATAAATGAAAACACCCAGAATCTTTAATTTTTTGAAGTAATTCTCTAGTCATTTCTTTACGCACGGCTGCTTGACTCATCCAGGAAATTTTTAAATTATTTTCAATAACAAGGTCACAAAACTTTTCTAAAGATTTAATATTACCATTAACAAGTGAATCCGTAAATTCAAATCTATCTATATTATATTTTTCTGCTTGATAGCGGATTTCTTCAAAAATACGTTCCCCGGGATAGCTTCTAAAGATATTCCAAAATATCTTTTCATCGCAGTAAATACATCGATTAGGACATCCTCGGGAAGTATTCGTAGCAAGCATAACTGGTTGCAAATACAAATCAAATTTATAATCATCAAAATCAGGAAATGGAAGACTGTTTATATTTTTTATTAAAGGGCGTGTTCCACAGAACTTTTCATGTTTTGAATAAAGAGATTCTATTCCCTTGATTGATTGATTGTTTTTTAACGCTTCCAACAATTCGTATAGGGTTGCTTCTCCTTCTCCACACACAACAAAATCAATCTGAGGTAGTGCAATAATTCTTTCGGAAAAATAACCAACAGTACACTGAGGTCCACCAAATATAATTATTTTTTTTGGATTGATCTTTTTTATTTCTGTAGCTAGAAGACGACTCATTATTTCTGTTGACCAGAGGATTGAAAAACCAATAACTTCTGGATCGGCTATAAGAATATCATTTACATAGGACGTGAAAAGTTCTTTATGTTCCTCATAAAAAGCTAGGACTTGCTTATAATCACCCCACATAGGTTGATTGAGCTGCCATAAATTTTCTAATCCCTGATTTTTTAATACAGAATATGCTTCAATATTCAGATCTCTTTTATATACTTGATATCCTCGATTTTTAATATATGCTGATAAACACGCCAATCCAAGAGGAGGACTTTTAATACCCCAAAAGGGTGCTTGTATCAAAGCGACTTTCATAAAGTTTTCCTTAATAACATATACTTAACGTCGAGCTCTTTCCCAATTTTCAGTATACCAATTGTATGTTCTTCGAATGCCATCTTCCAGAGTGACTTGAGCTTTAAAATCTGTTGCATTAAGCTTGTCTAAATTATAATATCTTTCAAGTTGCCCATCAGGTTTGCTGGAATCCCAAATTACCTGTACAGACTCTCCACATATATTTTGTAGGATAGAAACAATGTCTTTGATGGGATGTCTAAAACCACTCCCCATGTTTACAGGACCCTCAACTTTTAATAATATTTCATAAAGTGCTTGTACTGCATCGTAACAATATGAAAAATCCCTAATTGCAACACCGCTACCCCATACTTTTACAGGCTGCCCTGTTTTAGACGCTTCAAAAAATTTAGCAACAAGTGAAGGTGTAACATGACCATCTTCTATATTGAAACTATCATAAGGACCATATAAATTGCCACTAATTACAAATGCTGATACTAAACCATATTGTTCTTTTGCTGCTAATAACTGTGCCAGCATTAAACGCTTTGCATGTGCATAGGAATCTTCTGAAGAATGCGGCGGACCTAACCAAATCTGATCTTCAAACAGTTCTTTTTGAAGAGCTAATTCCGGATATACGCAACCGGATCCCATAGCAACAATTTTCTTTACTTTAGCTCTACGAGAATATTCAATAACATTAGTATTAATCATAACATTCTCAAAAAGACTATCTGATTTATATTTACTATTTCCACCTATGCCATAGACTTTCGCTGCTAAGTGAAAAACATAGTTGGGACGGAGGCTGGTAAAAAGTTTTTTTACAGAATTTTCATTTCTCAGGTCACAATCTTTACTACCTATTGCTACCACATTTGTAAATCCTTCTTTAGAAAGTATCCTAAAAAGAGCTCTACCTACTAATCCAGTACCTCCAGTAATTAGTACACAATCTTGATGATCAATACCTAGAATATTTTTCATTTTATTTTTTCCTTTACTACCATATTTTCTCTGAAACAATTTTTTTGAAGAGTTACTTTTTAACTTTGATGAGATACCAATAAATAGAAACATTTGTAAAGTTTTTATTATTGAAATAGAAAGCATTGCCTTCGATAATTTTAAAAATCCTCCAGGTTCGTTTAAAAAACTTAGTATATCTTTTTTTATATGTGTTCCAAGTTCTTTTAAAGGACGTTTTGTTTTTAGAAAAAGAAGATATTTTGTCATAATATGTTCTGCATATACATATGCATGATGTGTTTGTTCTCGGCAGGTTTCTTTATGCTTACGATAATAATTAAGTTTTTGTTTACAAAATACTACAGATCCATAATGCATAATCCAACCTACAAATAACCAATCCCCGGTTAACCTTAATTTCTTAAGAAAAGGATGGTAGGCTTTTTTAAAAGAATTTGTTGAAAAAAGAGCAGAACTCATATTAGGTACAGTTTGACCTCGATATTGGAAATTTTCCAACTCATTGGTTCCTGTATTCACAAAATTATTATTCCAACGGGATTCCTTCCAAGTTTTATGAAAATAGGTATCAGTTGTATCAATAGATCTTCCCAGGGGGTCAATAATCCAAGAACTACAATAAGCAAGTACCGCATCTTTGTTTTTTAGAAGGGCATTTACCATAACTTCAAGAAATTGAGGGTCTGCGTAATCATCACTTTCACAAATCCAAATAAACTCTCCAGTACTTAATTCAAGAATTTGTTCCCAGGAAGAAAAAGGTGTTCCTGAATTACATTTATTTCGAATATATCTAAATTTATGCTGTGCTTGAAATGATTTTATAATCTCATCAGAATCATCTTCTGAGCAATCATCAATAATTGTAAGTTCTACATTAGGATAGGTTTGATTTAATATAGATCCAATACGCTGTTTTAAATAATTTCCATGATTATAGGAAGGAATAAAAGCACATACTTTAGGCATATTCAATTCATAAATCCTCTTGATTGTATCAAGTTTTGATTCCCATGAGTAATGCAAAAAAGCGGTATGCCGGGCTCTTTGTCCAAAAGTCTTGTTTAATTTATTGTTTAATAATAATGAAATACAATATTTAGCAAAATCTTTTGGTTTCTCGGCAATATATATATCTACTTTATTTTTATAGAATAATCCTTCTGCAGCGATAGAAGAAGCTACACAAGGCACACCATAAATTGCATATTGATTAATCTTTCCACGAAAACCAGAACCACTTACTGCAGGAGCTATTCCAATTTTTGCTACTTCTATATAAGGTTCAAGAGAATCAACCTCTCCTATAAAATTAACAGAGTCATCATATTTATTTTTAAAGCTTGAAAGATCACCTCTTCCTATTACATTTAATTTGTATTGGGGAATTCGTGATTTTATAAGTGGATGGACTTTTTCAAGATACCATTTTAAAGCATCAACATTTGTATAGGATCCAAAATAAGCAATATAGAGTACGTTATATTTTCTATCTTCAGGAGATATTGTAAATGAATGTTCTCCTGGCATATGAGGAAATTCAATATTTGAGATTCCTGTTTCCAAGTATTTTATTTTTTCAGATTTACTGACTTTGTATAAAAAATCAGCATCTGCTTTTGATACACAAATCACTTCATCAACTTTGGAACAGAGATTAATTTCCTTTTGTATTACATCTTGTAAATCTTTATTGGAAAATATGTTTGTATGTGATTTTTCTCGCAGTTCAATAAATTTGGATCTGGAATAAGATTCCATTGGAGTAAATATAATTTTAGTACACAATGTTCGATATTCATCAGCATAATGAGCAGCACGATGAAATTGAAAATCAACAATAGTATAATAGTTACTCATTGAGTCAAGAGTAGTAAGAAGATTATCAGATGTTTTATTTTTATGTTGTTTTATTAAATTAAGTACCGTAAGATCTTCTGTTTCTGAATAATAAATATTATCAAAAATTTTTTCTATATCTTTATAAGAAACTTCTATTTCAGGACGACAAAAGGTATAAATATCTAACTGAACTTTGGGAAACCTTTCTTTTATTATTTTATAAATATCAAGAGTACGAAGACCTCCTGCATGGGACCGTGTAGGACAATAATAACTAACAAGTAAAATTTTTTTATTATATTTTTCAATAATTGCAGGTAAAGATTCTCTATTATTAACTAATCCAAATTTACCTTTTTCTTCTATTATTCGTGTAAGAGCTTTTTCTAATTGTTTATACTCAATATTTTTTTGTTTTAGTTCTTTCTCTCGTTTATCCTTTTCTTCTCTTGTATGTTTAAGAGCCCTTTCCATTAATTCTTTATTAGAATAATTCTGTTCAAGTACTTGTTTAAGTTTTTGCTCTAGTTTACATTTTTCTTCTTTTTCACATTCAAGTTCTTTTTTAAGAATCTCAAGTTCTATTTTTAAATCCACTTTAAAATCCTAATATAAAAGTTAGTCAAGATTATTTATAAATATAAGTTCACTATAATTCCAGGGATTACAATCTGGCATGACTGCATAAACTTTACAAGCAAATCTTTCTAAAGCCCGATTTTGCATTTCAGGAGAGTCCTTTCCTTTGAATGTTACAAATTGATGATGCTGATAGCATAAGTAGCATCCATCATATATGGGACTTTCTACGGATTTTTCCGCAGGTATAACATAAGAACAAATGCACAAAATAGCTATACAGGACAATATAATAGATTTCATAAAAACTCCTTAATTTTTATTAATAATAAAATAATATCGATATTTATATCGCAAGTGTTTTTTTATAGCTTGACAAATAAATTATTAATTTATATCAGTTTGATTATAAATTTGAAAAAATTCCTTTATTTTATAGGAGATTACAATCATGAAAAAAGTTATTTTTGTATTTATGATCCTGGCATTGACTTTTGGATGTGTTAAAGAAAATCTAAAAAAAGATAATTCCAAAGGAGCCACTATTCAGAAAAAAGAGCAGATTAAAGAAGCTCCTGTAGTAAAAAAATCTGCAGTTAAGAACACTATAAAGAAATAAGTATATCAACCTTTCCCTGATATTTTAGAAACTATTGTTTCTATTATAATACTTATTGAAAATCCTATTAGAAAACATATTGTAGTTGTTAATACTGCTTCAACCCACCCACGTTTTAGAACAAAATGATCGTTCAAAGAAAAACCTACAACACATAATACAAATAGAATTACAGTCAATTTAGTCACTCGTGTTTTTAAAATTGTAATCATATATCACTAGCCTCCCTTTGATGTTTGTAATGTAGATAATTCATTAGAGAATATACTTCCTTTTAGGTTTTTCCCACTGGTTCTTTACTTTATAAAGTTTCTTCCAGGATTTTGTTTCATACCACCTGGAACGTTTTTCTATAATACCCCAGGGATTTAAAGATAGCGGAGATCTTCCTAATTTTCTCCATTTAATATCCTTATCCTCATCAATATCTTGAAACCATCTTCTTCTTTCTTGAGTAGTTTTTGAATGACGATATTGATTCGAGAATCCTTGTAACATCCACCACTCAGCACAGCTATATGCAACGTACCCCTGTCGCCATCTATGATTGTGGTAATAATAAATCATATGTGCCTCCGTAATTTTAAAAATTACAAGGCATCAAATTTCTTTTTCACACTTCCTCCGTGTTAATATACTTAGATTAAGTTATTCACATTTTACAAGAGTAACTTTACCTTCTTTATCTTCTTCCATCATTTGTGTAGTAGAAATTTTATAATTATTCAACTGGGATTTTGTTATTAAGTATTTATATCCATCAACACAAACTATAATAAGTATTATATCACCTTTAATATCTATAGTAGTAAGTACAGTTGTTTTTGCAAAAGACAGCGCAGTTATAAGCATAACTAAAATAATAATAATTTTTTTCATGTGACATCTCCGAATTAATCTAGTAAATCATTAAAATCTAGCCAATCTTTTTCAATCATAAGTAATATCATATATCCTAAAATGTCTGAACAATCATTCTTCTTTAGTTCAGTACTATTCCTTATTCTTGAAATTTTATCATCAAGCCGGTTGCATATTTGACTACCCGCATCACTTTTAGAAAAAATCTTCATAGGAGATATAGCCGAGTCACCATATCTTTTATTTTTTTCCTTGAGAAACTTTGCAAAGTTATTACAAACTTGATCAATTTTTTCTTGAGTATTCATATTGTATTCCTTAGCAAATACTGGACTGTCTTGTATTCCAATTGTTAACTGATTTTTCTATAGCGTTATCACTATATATTGCAGATCCACGAGCACCACAATTACACTGTACTTGTACCCAATTATAATTCGCTGTTCCCAGCTTAGTTGTTCCTTCAACAATGTAAGGATGTTTTCCACAAAAAGGACAAGATTGTAATGGAAATTTTAACTCAATTTCTTTAGATTTTAATAATAGAGGATCGGAGTCCAATGGTGAATTTGTATCCAATATTATTTTTGATTCTATTCCAGCAGCACCAACATGACCATTTATACAACAAACACTTCCTAAATTTTTAAATTGAGGCTCTTTACAAACAAGGCATAAAGAACCTGTATATTTAACTTCAAAGTTTCCAGTCATTCCCAGGAGTCCCTGCCTGATACTGGAAAGGACACAATTGGTATATTCACATTGATGTGGCTGGAATTCTGCTTCCAATTTATTGAGCACTTCAAATATATCCCACTCATCTTTTGTTTTTATTTCTTCAACAAGGGAATCTATAATGGTTTCTACTATAGAGAAAACTTCAGCAATGCCCTCTACCTTTGGTAAGTAATCCATTTCTAGGACATAAGCTATTGCATGCGATTTAACGAGCATTTTCATTCGAGGACTCCTCAATTTTGTTATAGCACGTAAATGGAGTATCATATAAATCAACAGGAAGCATGCATTTTTTTGCAAGTTCCTTGACTGTATCTGTATAAGCATGTTTACAAGAACTTCCTTGTTGGCAAGATTTCCAAAAATTACAAAAAGATTTATCTTTATAACATAACATAAGAAACCTCTTATTTAATATTAAATAATTTCTTTGTATTTTCAAACATATCTTTATCTACAAAAAACATATAATGATTATCAAGATCAATCCAACCTTTTTGACGTTCATTTGAGATATATTTAACAGGAACTTTTTTAACCTTTACATCAGATTCCCAATTCCAAGCTTCTTCTGGAAACATTCTGTCTTTAAACCAAGTACCTTCTTTGAGATAGATTTCCTTGTTACCATAATCCCCTTTACGTAACAATGTTAAATATTCTTTAACATTTATTTCGAATTCTTTATGACAAAGGACGTATACAACTACTTCTCGAGCCGGGAAATCTACAAGTTTCTTTCTTTTAGCAGGGCGTACCCATTCTTGATAAGGCTTCCCTTTGAAAATCATTTCAAAGGAAATATAAGATGATTTGTTTGTATATATGTTTGAAAAAGATTCAGGAACTTTACCCCATTCAAATTCCGACGATCCCATATAATCAAAAGTAAATAATTTAGTTATCATATCCCAGGTTTCTTTTTTAAAGCCTCCTCGTATCAAACCACCACCAAAAGAAAGCGTAGAGTGTACTTGAGAAATAAGATTTTTAGAATCTTCTAGAGGTTTATTAAGTCGTTGAATCAAATAGGGTCTTTTCCATTTCATAAAAAATTACCTTTTAATATATCTCACAGGAGATTTTAACCACCTGTGAGATTTTTTAATTATACTTAAAGTAAACTTTCAACGCCCGAAGTAGTTACCCAAGCATTTAGTTTCTCAATAGCCTTTTCTTTTTTGTCTTTAGGAATTTCCTTCAAATCATCAATCTTCGAAAGAAGCATGAGAAGCGTTTTTTTCTGTTTCTCAATCTCCTTTAGATTTTTAGTAGCATTCATTTTCATTTCTTTAAGTTCCATAAACAAGTCTCCTTTCATTTAATTTTAAAAACTGGGAGAAAGATGGGATTTGGACCCATTCTTAAACTTTCACAGAGTTTGGTGCTAACCAATTACACTACTATCTCCATATGATCAGATATATTTAACTGATCCAATTACAACAATTAATTTATATCTTCCATCTTAATAATATTTTTCAACTTACCTTTAATAAAAAGTAGTATAAATCGACTATATTTTCTAGAAGAAGGATCTACATGTAAAATTGTAAATTCTCCATGAAACTCATATTTTCCCCAGAATTCTTCAGTTTCATCATCTGAAAATAAATTAAATAACTCACCTTCCTTTGTAATTTTAAAAAATGATAAATCATTTATTAAACCTTTTGTTTGAAATGGTTTTCCTGACCAATCTTCGCCATTAATAAGATATTCCATAATAATAGTATTGTATAATCCCATATTAAATCTCCTTTATATTTTTATACAAGAATATCGTTACAAAAATATTTAAGAATCTTTTTTGCCTTCTTAAGAGCTGCTATAGAACTTCCTTTATCTCCTGCATATAGAGCTAATATAGCATTATCTATTTGTGTTGTTACTTGCAGTAGTTTATCTTTATCAATTTGTGCTATCGAATCTGGTATAGTTAAACCCTGCCCCGCTGGAGCAATATCTGGTTTATTGGATGAATTATTACCACTAACACCACCTTTTCGTACAGGACCTTCATGAATACCAAGCTTTTTCATTTTTCTCCTTTATTTATGTCTTCAAACTCTGTGTAGCAGCAAAATGCCATGTCGGCAGCCATACTACCAACCAACCAACTAATAAATTGTTTTGCTATTTTTCTGTTATCTATAGATTCTATTTCCAATGAATCTTCACCTACAAAATACATAGCAAATATTCTACTATCTGTATCAGATTTCACTATTGATTGAGCATCTACAAGATTAAATGCATCGCCTTCGCTATTGATATACCACATTATTTTTTCTCCTTATCTATACCCACTCCACCCAGAATTTCCAGAATTTTCGTTTATATCGAGTACAATCAAAATTACTATTGAATTGATGGCAACCTTTGATTCGTGTATATTCAGTACATTTCTTATGCAGAGTACGCATAACATCTTCTATATATTTATGCTTAGGGGTAAAACAATCAGGATGCATACAATGTACAATTCCCCATTCCAGAAAAAAATCTATCGCATGCTTTCTTCCATCTACAAATTCGCTGGACAGTCGAACAGTTTCAGTATTTCTATACCATGAACAGTTCTTACAGAATACTTTATTTTTTGTCATATTCTTTAAGGTCATAGTTTTTAAGAACCTCTGCTCTTATTTCATCTATAGAAGGAGAAGGTTCACTACGATGACTACACTCCGTCACGTTATAAATAGCATTATTTTTATCTATGATACAATAAGATTTCGTTCGTACATTTTTACTTTGTATAAACCGCTGTGTGAAACGATTCAAACACGAAGTACACAGGGAATCTGTTCCCATAAAAACCTCTCTTTATCTAAAACTTCAAGTTAATCGAGTGCTTCCATCATAACAGAAAGTGCTTTGTCTTGCCTTTCTAGTTTCTTTTCTTCTTCCGCTGTAAGCTTGATATATCCTACAAGGTCAGCTACACCCACATGCAACTCATCACAATTATGAATTTTTCTTAAACCTTTCCTAGATGAATGCTCTATTATATCTTCAAAAAGTTCCTCTATGTTATTTTCAATAAGATCCTCATGAAAATCACAATGGCAGTGTCTACAATGGTAGTATAGATATCCTTTTCCTTTTATAATCTGTTCCACGAAAACCTCTCTTTAAAAGATACTACTTGTTGTTTTATACTATTCTGTTTTTCCAAAATTCTAAGTGTGCGTCTTCCTTTAATTCTTCAATAACTATTTGAAGTAATTCTATATTAGGTTTAATGATAGCGGCCCACTCTGTTGTTCCTACGTGTTGAAAATTATCTGCGTATTGTTTTATCAGTTCTTCTAGAATTTCTTTTAAAGTATTCATTTCAGGACCTAACTTAGATTCAGTATAAAATTTCATTTTATATTACATCCTTTTTAAAAGATACTACTCGAAGTACATTCCTAATTGCCTCGAAACCTTTGCTCATCAAGTCGGAATGTACCTCTTTCGTATTTTTGTATATTACTCTACGGGGTTCCGAGCCTTCCGTAAATTAAACATACTCAAATCACCGTTACTTTGTCGGGAGCTTACTCCGAGGTTTCACAGCTCATGCTCTTGAGGAGGGATTCGAACCCTCGAAACCTATCGGT
>Ga0315284_10006836_pt1 | contig 16265 bp, 17 predicted proteins | sample YL17G09_16_MG_FD_203696 | JGI IMG/M metagenome (GOLD analysis project Ga0315284, IMG submission 203696) | Sediment microbial communities from Yellowstone Lake, YNP, Wyoming, USA - YL17G09_16 | ecosystem: Environmental > Aquatic > Freshwater > Lake > Sediment | place: USA: Wyoming | collected... | reverse complement strand
AGGTTGCCCTGACTTGATATAGATATACTATACCTTATCCTATTTGTCTTGTGAACCGATTACCTATTGAACGCTCTGTCGTAGGCATACCAACCCACACATCGCGGGTCATCTCTTCCAGCCGGTGTTTCGCAGAGATGAGGAACGCGTGGAGTAGATTTATGCATGTAAGCCGATACGGCTATTCCCAACGCTGTCATAAAGATAAAGGTACCCATGAAAAACGAAATCCAATTCTCTTTCATCTTATTCTCCCGGTAGGTCGTCCCAGACGACCTTTTTCATGTTTGCGTAGAGCTCGTTGGGATCATTCTCTGACAATCCCGACATTTGCCCATCGTTCACTTCAACAACGAACGGCTTACCGTTCTGTGCTACACCAATATCCACAGCCATGAAGTTTGCATGGCTAGAAAGAATCCCTATAACCTTTTCAGCAAAGGCAATCACTTCGGGTGAGGCTTTGGGTGTCTCGTCTAGGTCATCAACAAAGGAAGACCAATAGAAGCCATGGGAGAGCACCTTTCCATAGAGTCCAAAGAACCTGAACTCCAAGGTGATGGGTTGCTGGTTCACTGGGCTTGTGAGCAAGGTCACCATCGGCACAAACTTGCGGATGTAGATCCTCTGCTGAGAGATGAAAGGGTCATCGCTCAAGCGAAGATATACCTGAATTGCTTCTTTCTTGTTCTGTGCGAACATGTGGGTATTCCACTTATTCTTGACAGAGTTCGTCTCTCCCTTGAGAACAAACGGGCCCTCTTCGGGAAGGTCTTCCAGTCTGTTCCAAGTCGTTGGCGTCATGTCTCCAAGTGTTGCAACCCAATTCTGTAGGTCAGCGATGTAGGTGTGCTGAGAAGGGGAATTGATGAGGTTGCAGCCTTCATGATTCAGATCAGCTTCAAGCTCATGATAGAAAGGTAGAACGCTGTATCTACCAATCACAAGGTCACCACCGTGAACAGCCATGCGACTGTTTGTGGTAACAAAGTGTCGGTTCATCGCTCTGTATTCGTTTTCCCAAGCTTCTCTGTCATCTACACTTTGACGATAGAGGATAATAGGTGTTCGCCTACGATTATCTCTTGGAGTCGGACCATCGGTTAGCCTAGGATAACGTTGCATTATAGTCCTTTCAGTTTAACATGTCAAGATAAGCTTGTGAACTTATTGCAGTTGATGGAAGACGAGATGAAAGTTTGATGCGTCAGTCTTGGTGTGTCCAGGTGTCAGAGCGTTATCTACCAACCACTCTTCAATCATAACCCAGTCAACCAACTGACTTGAGGCATTGTAGAACAAGACACGCTTGCCGTTGATGGCATTCCAAGAAAGCTGGACACAGATCGGTCGTCCACTAATGTGACCAACCGTAATCATACTTCCACGCGTTTCCTGTTCCCAACACTTTGCCTGTGAATGAAACTCCTGCCACAACCGGAATCTCTCGTAATCACTAGCTTCAACTGCAAACTGAACTCTTTCCATCATATCCATTACTACTTCTTGTCTTCTTTCTTTTCTTCTTTGCTGTTGGGAGGGTATCTCTCATCTAGAAGAGTATTTTGCTTTGCGATTTGCTCATCCAGAAACTTGTACAAGCGATCAATGTTGGCTTTGAGATCCTCTGCCGTCACATCAAAGTTGGCATTCTCATTGTGCTTGTCGTGGTAGCTCTGGAGATGAACGTTAAGCAAGCGACGCTTTGCCTTCTCCAGTCTTTGCGCCCCGGTAAGGGGCGGTGTGCGTTTCGGACCCTTAGCACCCACAGCAGCAACCATCCGGACACTTCATGATCTGACACACGTTGCAGATTTCACGTCCAGGCATCGCAGGAGTAACCTTGGCAACAACCGGCTTTGCAACCTTGACAGGTGCCGGACGATTCTTGGCAACACAAACTCGGCAAGAACAACGAACAGGCTTAGCAGCAGGCTTCTTAGCCTTGAAAACAATCTTCTTGGCTACAGGCTTTGCCACAACAACAGGCTTGACAGCAACCGTGGGCTTCTCTTCCAAGGCAATGTTGAGAAGCTGAGCGCGATACTTGATCGCGAGGCGACGCGCTGCCATGAGGTGATGCCCCGTAAGGTTGCGACCACTGAGAATCCAACGAGCGAAGTAGGTTCCCTTCTTGCCATCCGGAGCGCTGAAACCAATCTTGTTGTTGTGAATCGTGTGTTGAACACGCTTCTCGTCAAGAGTCTGGCGATTGTAGATGGCAACGATCCCACGCTCAACCGCGAGGTTATTCGTGTTGAGAAACGTTACGATCTTTTCTACGGTCCAGTTTTGGTTTGCCATGGTGTCTGTCTCCCTGTTCCTATCTACTAATATACCATATAGGGACAAGCTTCTGAACCCTATTAATCTTTATTCGTAGGGTCCAGAAAGCCTAGAGATTTCGGTCAGTTAGCGACCGTGCCGTGAGAATCCGTAGTCCACGATCACAGGCTCACCCGATTCACGCATGCGCCAGTTCCCTTCATGAAGGTCTGCAACCTTCTCATTTGCAAGGAGTTTCTTGTATTCCATGATCCAGGGGTGATTCTGGACGCTGGCAATTTCCGTGATGTTCCTGGTAAGACGTAAATCCGAACAACGCATATTTCCCTGGTCTGCGTCAATCTTAAGGCTGAAAAACGCAGCAATCTTGCCCATGTTGGTCTCTTCCGAGATGAATTCCGCGATGATCCAGGCACCGTCCTTGGCATGGGCGTAAATCTTTGAAAGCACAGGAGATTTCCGATACGAGTGCGAAACCTGGATTTCGCTCCGGTTGGAAGTCATCGCGTATTCTTGACGAGCAACCTTCAACACGACAGAAAACTTAGTGGTTTTGACCACATAGGCGTCACGGTGAATTCCGGACCCGATGAACTTCCCGATAAGCTTCGCGAACTCAGTGACAGCGGTCTGTCCCTTGATGCCGTCAAGTCGGACGATGAGAGCGTTGATGTCCCAGACCTTGTTCTGGTCATCGGGAGCAACAGTGGACTTCTTTGCTGCCTTCGTCTTCATACTACTAATATACCATGCGCCCACATGGAAGTGAACCTATTAAATCATATTCGTAAGTGGTGGAAACTATTGGTCTCCTGCGCAACCGTAGTCTACAAGAATCGGCTTGTTTTCGCTGTTCATCCGCCAGTTAGCGTAGTGAAGGTCGTAGACTTCGCCCTTTTCCTTGAGTTCCTTTAATTCCTTGTACCACGGATTATCCTGAATTTCATGATGTTGCTGAAAATACCGAAACAGCCCTTCTCCGGAAAAGCTGTGAATGTCTTCTCTCCATGCTTTCTTGGGAATGTTGAAGTAAGCCATCACGGTTTCATCAGCGATTGAGTGAGGGACATACTCTGACACCACCCACCGTTTTGTCTTGTCATGCGCGTACATGCGGGAGATGATGGACAACTTCCTGCATTTTCTGAACACTCTGATTTCGGTTCCGTTGGACCATGCGGCATCTTCGTTGTTGGCAAGTTTTAGCACAACAGAACGGTTTCGTAGGTCAACCTTCCATACCTTGCGGAAAGCACCTTGCCCGATTGAAGCACCGAAGTTCTTCATGGCAAATTCGTGTAGTTCCTTGACGGTCTTATCCTTAAGGAGTGCAACAAGAGCCTTGAGAGTCAAGCTTTTCGCATCAATCTTTTTCATGTGGGAGTATCTCAACTCTACCACACACGTAGGGTCACCTTGAACTCTATAATCGTTTCTTGTTTGATTACGGCTACTTAAGCAACCAGTTGTACATGTTGTAGATGGATAGAGCTGACTCTAGTTGCGCCTTGTCAACTCCCGCTGGCACTTGTCCAGCTGGAACTTGAACGAAACCTTCCGGTGTGATCATTCCTGGTTTTAGACCGTTGCCCATGGAACTGCGCTGAAATCCTGTAGCCATAGAATCTTGTTGCCCGATGACACTAGCTGCCATGTTGGAGTAACCGGTAGAAGTGTAGTTGGTGCTGGACTTAGACCATGCGCGAACCATTGCATTGTTCACGGCAGTGTTGTCCATGGAGACGTTGTCTCCAAGTTCAAAGATGAAGCACAAGATAGCCAGAGAGATGACCAAGTCATCGTTGTAGCCCTTCTGTGCCTGAGCTCTTGTCTCTTTCCAGATGAGAGTCTTTACTTCCTCTGCGAATCTAGAAGAGTAGATTTTTACACTCTTGTTACGAATTGCCTGCTCAAGCTTTGAAAGAATTTGAATACGATTCTTTGAACTTGTAGTAAATCCAGGTGATTCACCTTCAACATCTAGCGGGTTATAGATTTGTTGGTATGGTCCACCCTTAGCAAATTTCTCGTAATAGAGATTGGGATACTTCAAATCCCTGAGCTTATAGGACGTAGCCAAACCAAAGGAGTTCTTCTCGTTGCAGATCAAGGCGTTGTTGTAGCGCTGACCAACTTCAACCATAAGCTCTCCAAAGCGATCCGGTGGGCGCTTACCCTGATACTCAGCTACAACTTCGTTGTCCTCTGTATCCAATATGTGGAATGTTGAGTAGTCATCTCCATCACCACGAGCAACGTCAGCTGACATTACGTACTTCCTGCCCGTGATCGGATACTTCCATATCCAGACATTTGGATCAAGTTCAAACTTGGCGATTGGTGGTTTGATAGAATCTGTTAACCACTGAATCTCTGGTGGAGAGATGTAGGTCTGTCCGGATGCTTGGAAGTCGCACAAGAGTTCCTGTGCGATACCTCTCTTGTCAAGGTTCTTACACTGGTGATCAAACCAAGCTTGATCGTGTTCGGGATGAACGTTCCAGGGTAGTTCAATGCCGTGAAAGTCGTTCTCCTTCTTTTTAAGATCACAACCCATCCACAGTTCGTGGAACTTGTTACCTACGCCCTTTGGAGTAGAAAGAATAATAGCTCTACCACTGTGTGTGACAGTGCTGTAAAGACCCGTCCAGTGATAGTCAAACTTGTCAATGTGGGCAGCTTCATCAACGATCAGGAGAGACACAGCTTCGGAACGACCTGCGTCGTCGCCGGTTGGGATAGCTGTGATTCTAGAACCGTTTGTGAAGTTGAGGTAACGAACAGAATCTTCCTTGAGAGTTGGCATGATAAGCCACTTTGGAAGACCATCAAACATCTGACGTACTTTACGAAGGAAGTTCTTGGCAACATCCAAACGTGTAGCGATAACCAAGACGTTCTTTTGACGTTGGAACAGAGCAAACCACAGACAGTAAGCAGCTGCAACAGTAGAGAGTCCTAGCTGTCTGGACTTGAGAACAATGTTGAAACGATGAGATTCAAAGTCTTTGACACACTCATCCTGGAAAGGAAACGTATCAAACTTGATCAAACCTCTGTCGGGGTGTGAGATATAAACATATCTCTTCATGAAGTAGATCGGATCTTGTCCGCACTTCACGATTTCGTCGGAACGGGCTTTGCCCTTTAACTCAATATCTTTTGCCATAACCGAATTACCTATTTCTTAGTCAATGTCAACTAAGCAGCTTAGACGGTAGTAGGCAGTCTTCTTTGGGTTATACATGGAATGAGACAAGAACTCATATGAGTCAATGACAGAGTCATCAAGAATCTTGAGAGTTACCTTTTCATCAGTAGACTCTTCGTAATCTTTCTTGAGTCTTTCAATAGAACCCTTAACCATACTCATGGCTTCGTTCTTAAAACGGTTTGCCATCTCACGAACCATGTTATCAGAACCGAAGTTGACGATCATCATGAAGGTCACCTTTACAAGTGTTTCATTGTAGAGTGCCATCTTGATAGACTGGTTCAGCGTCTTGGATCTGTTTGTTGCAGAGTCACCAAAGGTAGTGTTCATACACTTGGCGAGATTTTGATACTTCTTAAAGTCTTGTACTGGCATGGGTAATCCTGCTTACTGTTTATTAATTAGTGCTCTTTGTTTGTTACGTGCAATATTGTCTGGTCGTTTGCGACCTTTGTTTGCTTTACCAATTGCCAATTTCTTCGCTTCACTACAAGGAATTCTCCAATAGATGTTGAGGTATTATATCAATCATCTGAAATGTAAATAGGGTTTACTTAGCATTTCCCTCTCTTTGATGTACTGCTTGAAATTTTCGGTCTGGGTATCTACCTGCTCTGGCTCAGAATTCCAGCGTAGCAAGCACTTGTCGCAAGTTCTTGTCTTGCGATAGGCAATACTGTCATCTGCGTTTTTCAGAGGGAATTTACACAGAGGACAGAACAGAGGAACCGTTACATCTTTGTCAAAGGGTCTGACAATGAGCAACTTGCCATCGTGGAGTACTTTCATCTCTCGGTAACTGTCAAAAATAAACCACTCGTCTTGCTGTACTTCTTCGGTCATGGTTCGTAGTTTGATTTATATCCACCAATATGGCTTGTTGGTCTTCCAGGTTGCAAATGCAGCCTTCTCATCCATGTAATACTTTCTGTATGCTTCCACATAAGAGCCAGGAATTCTACACTCCTCTGGCATACACTGCGGAAAATCAGTCAGCCCAGTACAAGGCAAGGATGGATTATGGTGTAAGATCCAGTCAATAACTTCACTGGTCTTATGTATCTTCCCATAACGAATGCAGTACTCGTTCAGGAGAGCACAAGCAAGACGAACAAGCCAGTCAAAGTTCTGTTGACTTGTCCTAGTCCAGACTGCACTTGGATGATTGTAGTGGGTTCGTTTGTAAGGAGCTGTTCCGGGAGGATACACAGAACACAGGAGTTGTGTGGCTTCTACTATTTGAGACAAGACGTGTTTATCACAGTGAAACTGTGCTGCTAGTGTTGGATCTTTGTCAAGGACAAATATTTGCATCTAAGTTTCGGTAAAACTCAGCTACTTGGCTTAGCTGTTCTACGGTAGCATCAGTTTTGATTCTGTTGGCCAATGAAGATACTATAACAATGTTATCTACTCAGCTTTCTTCCACTCAGTAACAACTTGAACAGGAATCGGTGCCTTCTCTAAATAGCCAAAACCTTCACAGAGTTGACATGGGGGTGGAGTGTTACTTCCCCAGAGATTCATGGCAACACCAAATGATTGTAACCCTTGCTGAAATCTGCCATCTCCGTTACACTTGGGACACTTATGAGTTCTACCAATCTTCGCCATGTCATATGGTTTGACACACAGTGGATGTAGAACAATCAAGCAAAAGACTTCTCTGTCTGTCTCATACTTGATGTGACTGTCGCCCTGAACTACATCCCAACACTGGGAACAAACCATCTTACCTGTGCCGTCAGCAACATTTGGTTGACAATGCATTCTCATGCTACACCTCTACCTTTGATTCTAGTCCAAGATTGTTGATTTCAATTATTCTGTCGGCTACCTCTTTGATAGCTGATACGTGGCTGATAACTAGAATCGTCTTGAAGTTGGTCTTCATGATGGAAAGAAGTTGCATACACTTCTGGATGCCTTCTTCATCCAACACGCCAAAACCTTCGTCAATGATGAAGATGTCTGGCTTGGGAAGTGAACTAAGATTGATGAGAGCTACTCTCAGAGCAAGAGATGCAATCATTTTCTCCATGCCGGAAGCTAGTTCAATGATACGACGGCTGATAGCGTCTTCCAGAAACACGTCCATCACATTTGAGTTGATGTCTGTCTCTAGAGTAATCTTGAAGTCAACCACGTTACTCAAGAGCTTTGAGAGCTCAAAGTTGATGGCTGGGAGTTGTGTCTTCAAGATCATTGCAGGGATTCCATTCTTGCTGAATGCAGCTTGAATAGAATCGTAGATCTTAAGCTTCCCAAGAAGCTCAATTGATTCCGCTTGGTCTTTTCGTAGAGTCTCAAGTTTGGCATCGTGAGTGCCGATGTTAACCAACGTGTTGTTCCTCTTGTCTTCTAGGGTCTTTAGATCTCCCTCTTCCATCTTGAGAGATAATTTCTTGGCTTCGTATGCGCTAGATGCAGACTGACTCATGCGTTCTAGAAGTTCAGATTCTCTAGACTTAAGTCCAAGAAGTTCCGTTTCATGGTTAACCTTCAAGGTTCTGGTGGTTTCCATCTTGGAAATCTTCAAGTCAAGTCCGGACTCAACCACTCGGAGGTTGTTCTCCATCTTCTCAAAGTCAGTAATCTTCTGCGCTAACTTCTCCTGTTGATAGAGTGTCAAGGTGTCGGTTACAGAGTTCAACTGAACAAGTAGCTCTTTGACGAACGCCCTTTGTTTGTCAATTGACTTCTTATCTTCATGACTGTCCTTGATGAACCTGCACTCTGGAAACTGATCTCCACAAGGAACTGTAGCTAGTTTCTTGACTGACTTCTCTTGTCCTTGAAGTGTGTTATCGCTGTCCTTGTAAATCAAAGACAGTTCACGTACCTTTGCTTCAATACCGGACATGGTCTCGCTCTTGAGACGTAGATCTTCAATATTGATTCCTTCCAACAACAAGCGTGTAGAAGCAATGGTTTCATTGTCTTGTTTGATTCCAGCGGACAATCTTTCTTCATGAACAAAACAGTTGTCTAGGTCAAGTTGAATCTTGCGAATTGAAGATTGAACTACGGAGAGTATAGCTGGATCTATTTCGTTGCCTTCACTCTTATTTTGGAGAAGCCAGAGACGAAGATTGTCAATCTTGGATCTGCGACCCTTGATCTCTTCCTCAATCTGTTGCAACTGTATCAAGCGTTCTTCGCGGGACTTCTCTATGGACTTGATAAGATCATCAAAGGAACCAGTGGTGAACTTGGCTGTCTTGTTATTGACAATAACACAGTCATCTTTTGCCATGTTGAACAGTCTCTCAAACAAATCCAAGTCAAGGAACCTGTTGAGAATGGACTTGCGCTGAGTAGCTCCCTCTTCAATAAAACGATTGATGCCTCCCTGATTAGAGAAAGCTGTAAGAAGGAAGTCTTCTGGTTTACCTATCAGTCTACGAATTTCCTTGTCTGTGTCATCTCGGGTGACGCTGTTCAAAGGCAAGAGAGAACCGTCTGGTTGACATCTCCAGAGGCTGAGCTCTGTGGTAGTCTTGTCAATGTCAAAGCTATCAATAATCTTCTTTCCCTTACGCTTGGGTGGTTCTGCTCTCTTGGAAGCACGCTGAATGATGTAGTCAGTTCCGGCAACGTTGATACGAATACGGGCATGTCCATAGTTCTTGTTGTAGTTGATGATATTGCCATTCTTCAAGGGACCACGGTCAGTGGTGTTGAACAAGCCATACATCATGGCTCCAACGATTGAGCTCTTGCCAATACGGTTAGACCCAAACACTCCGACAATGCCTTCAAGCTTCTCAAAGTTGATTGAGTTACCTTCTCCATAACGGAAGAGGTTGTCAAACTCCATACTCTTGATGGACCACGTAACATCTCTTGGACTCTCGGCTTCGGAAGCATTGAACTTGTTGAGATACTCAGTAATCAAGTCTTGAGCTTGATCTACTTGGTCTCCCGTGAGAGGATACTTGGAATTGTTGTTGTACAGGAATTCCCTGTAAAGCTGCTTGAGAGTGTGAACATCATTGCGAAGACTGGTCTTGGCAGCGTGCACAGAGTTCGTCTGAATGGTTTCAACCTTCGTTGAAGTCTCAAACTTGAACGTTAACTCAGAAGCGTTGTAAACGTCTTTCAGTTCGCTCTGGAGTTGTCTAGATTCCATCTGAGAGATGGTGTTGCTTGAAGACACACGGAATCTAGTGCCAGGAATAAAGGCTCTATTTTGACGTGTTTCCTTGATGAACCCTACAGTGTCTTGAACTGTGCCTTTCCATGGAACTGTCACGAACGGTTGCTGGTTATCAAGCTCAACAAACTGAACATCCCAGTCATCCTTGTCGCGGATGTCCCAGACAAGGAAACCTTTGAGTTCGTCTTCTCCAAAGTTCTGCTGAATCATAGAACCGGGATAAGCAACCCAAGGCTTTACTCTGTTGTTCTTGTCTGGTCTTGAAGCGATCCACTGTTGTTTGTGAATATCCCCAAGCATAGCAAAGTCATAGCCTGAGAAGAGCGTGACATCTTCTTCACCTTCCTTCATAACCCAATTGGTATCTGTCTCACAACCTGAGATAGAACCGTGGTACATGGCAATGTTGAGAGATCCGGCTTCTGGATAGACCTTGTGCCAGTTGTCCTTGTCAAAACACGACATGACACAGAAGTTAACCTTGACAGCCTCTTTGGTTGATCCATAATCTGGAATATCAAAGCCGATGTCACTTACATGGTAATTCCCACTCTTCTTGTACAGAAAGATATTAGGATGATTCAGGGCATGCAACAAAGGGGAGATAGCATCTTGGCGATCTTCATTTGCTAGGTTACCGTCGTGATTACCAAGAATCACGTGAGTTGGAACAAGGTCGCCCATTTCACGGAACATCCACACCATCTTCTCAATGACTTCTGGAGAGATGCCTTGGGTTTTGGTGTGAAAGATATCTCCACCGATGTAGAGAAGATCTGGCTTGATTCTTTGAATGTGTCCAAAGAGCATTTGAAATGCCCTTGTATATTCTTCGTGACGAGCAATTCCTCGCCAGTGAAGATCAGCGATATGAAGAATCTTCAAACCCATATTATCCCCTAACAGTTAAATGGAGGCTATCCTGTGACGAAGAGAGTCTTCCATACTAAACAGCTTTGCATTTGGAATTAGAGAAATAAACTCCTCTTTCGTCATCTCACCAACATCATGTGTATTGTCAGGGAGAGAATAGAGTCTGACTGTTATTCCGTATTCCGTTAGCAACTTAGCTGTTCTCAGTGTTTTTCTAACAGCGTCATCATCAAATGCAAGAAGAACTGGTGTGTTGTTCTCAATGATTCTCTGGAAAAGTTTGTACTTGAGTGTGAGTTCTGATCCTAGAACACAGGTAGCATTTTCATTGCACTTTACTAGGTCAAATGGACCTTCTACCAGAGTAAGTTCGCTTGACCAGTCAATGTGAATCTCATTGAATATGATCGTTTCTCTGTCTAATTTTGGATTGAAGTACTTCGGTTTAAGCCTTCTGCTTATGGCTCTTGACGTAAAGTAGTTCAGGTTGCCTTCTGCATCAAAAGAAGGTATGATGACTCTGCCTTTGTAAGCTGGATCATCTGTTGTGATTCCGAACTTAAAGAACCAGAAATCCTGGTAGGTCAATCCTCTGTCAAGTAAATAGGTCTTCGCATACCTTAAAAACCATTCAGTATCTTCGTCGTGGAAACTAGTTGCCAGAAGCGTAAACCCCTGTGGTAGTTTGAGAGCCTCTTCTTTTGGCAAAAGGTCACTTTCATCATATACGACGATGCATCTACCTCCCTTGTTATCTCTAATGCCAAAGACAGAATCATATTCAGCAAGGAAATCTGGGTGGTATCTCTTAATAAGAGAATAAATAGATCTTGACTTGTACCCACACACCCAACAGTGAGTGATGAAGTTGTCTGTACGAATGGCCAGCTTTCGTTTAGTCGCGACTTCCTTGTTCTCATCACAGATAGGGCAAATTACATTTGCATTTAACCCATTGTTAGTGAGCTTTGTTGTTCCAAATACCTTTTGGATGAACTCAATCGCTTGACCCTGAGTGAACATACAACCGTAAACTACAGGGTAGCAGGTGCTTTATGTGAAATAAAGTGCTTTACGGATTGAGGACTTGCCCGCCGCGAGCAATCTTCATTGCGTCAGCAATTTTCTTCTTATGCTCTGTTGACAAAGGGTTAGTTTTCTTGCCTTTGTTCCATGGAATTTGTCCCTTATGAGCCATAGACAATTTGTTTTTATGCTCACTTGAAAGTTTCTTTCCAAACCATGGTGCTTTATTACCCAAATGGGACACCTCATAGTATCAAATATAGGTCCTGTTTTGTTTACGGATTTAGTATTTGTCCGCCCCTAGCTATGACGAATGCATCAATTTCATCAGCTACTTCAGCGTTCATGACAGACTGACCTTTGCTCTTGCCGGTTTTAGCAACATGTGTCTTAATTGGGAATTCAGGGTGAAGGTTAACAACAAACTCTCTGACTTTCTCTTTTACAGTTCGCTTGTCTAACCTGTTGTTCTTATAGCCAATCCTTGAACGAGCAGATGTTACGTTAACGTCTGTTACTGGTACGTTAAAGAACTTGTGAGACAGGTATGAAACCAGAGCATTCATCTTGGCAAGAGTAAGGATAGTGTCTGCGCTAGAAAATCCTGGAGTGAACATCTTAGCGTTTGCTTCAACGAAGATCTTCTTTATCTTGTAACCATCACATCCTGTAATCAAGCGTTCAATGGTCCAATCAACCTTGGTGAACAGGTCAGGAAACTTCACTATGTTGAGCTTAACGTGGTCCATCTTGACCATGGTACCATTTGGTTCTAGAATAACAAACCCAACTACGGCTGTTGAGATGTCAAGCCCGAGGTGGTATTCTTTGGTAACTTGGTTTTCGCTACCATCTTGTTTAACTTGCGAATCTTCTCTATTAATTGATTTGTTCATATTGTTTTACTCTTTTACTATACGTGTTGGTATTACGATGACATTTAACACATAATGTTCTACCATTTGTCACTATCCATAATTCATTACACAACAAAGCTTCATCAAGTGTTTTAACTTTCAATTTATCCATGAGAACACACAAAGGAATAACATGGTCAGCATTCAAATTGCCTCCACGATTTTTACATAATTGACATGTAAAATTGTCTCTTTCAAATACTTGTTCGCGCCATTGTTTGTAAAAGGCACAATTTCGTATGCTTTTATATAAAGGAGTTATCTTGTTTGGCTTCCATGCCGGATGATCTTTGCCGTATTTACCAAATGCAGGATTTAATTCCCCAGTTCTGGTAATGCTTCTTTGTAATCTCAATTCAGGATTTTGTTGAGCAAGAGCACTGGCCACTCCTGGTTGTCGTAACTTCACATTAACATCAGCCAATCTTCTACGAACAGCGCTTCTAGAGCAATTAAGCAGTTTAGCTATGTCAACCATTGATTGCTGTTCATCAACATACTTTATTTTGATCCACTCAGCATTAATTGATGCTCTTTTGAAGACCGAACATTTTGACATTTTTTCACCACTTCATTTATCTTTTTGATCTTTCCTATCAATGTATCACACCATAGTTCGTATATTGCTCCGTTTTGTTGACACCACTGTCTACCTGCTTCCGTCTTCTTCATAACCAATGGGTTGGTAAGTTTATCGTTACGCTTGACTTCAACCATGACCCTCTTACCATCTTGGTAGGTCACAAGGAAGTCAGGAAAGTAACGTCTCACTTTACCAGTTCGGATATTGGAGATATACGGTATTATGATTGTTTCGTATTCGTACGAAACAACACTCGGCTCGTGGTCAAGGTACTTACACACTTCAAGCTCCCAGCCAGACCTGTAGTCTATAGGTTTACTGGCTTTTGGGCTTTTGTGGGTGCCCGTTCTATATCTCCCCTTCTTACGACGCTTGCGTTTCTTGGGAGGGCTCTGTTGGGCTTTTACGGAATTCTTCTTCTTTGGTTTCTTTTTGGCAACCATAGAGTTATTATGGCTTATGATGTCTGTGGAGGATTACCAAATAGAGGGAGAGGAAGAGTTATGTCTTAGGTAGAGCTGAGAGATCAACGCCTAGTTTGGCGGCTGTCTTTGGCCCGAATCCATTATCAACAGTCAAGAGATCGGCTGGGTGAGACTTGTTCCAACTTACCTGAAATAATTCAACAGCCTTTGGACCGGAGAATCCCAGACTTTGCAGTCTGTGCCAAGCGTCCAAACCAATCATAAAGGTTGCATCAGGGAATGGCTCTGACCACACAAGCATGGTGTCAAAGGAAGTTAAACAGTTAACAAGATCTGTCAGATCCCAGTAGTATCCCTGAATGGTATAAATAACAGGTCTAACTAAGTTCTTTGGTGCGAGTCGTGCGTTAAGCTTTACCCATGATTCATCAAACCACTTCCAGCACTTCTCATAGGCGTCCTTACCCCACTGGTTACGCCAGTTGTTGCAGTAGTATTGTGGAGCTCTGATATCAATAAACTCTGCTGACTCTTCCCACGGGAACATACTCCAGTGAAGAGTTGGAACTGGCCAGGGTTGGTCAATGGCGAGAGCATTTGGAGCTTTAGCTCTAAATGTATTTCCCATGAGCTTTGCCTTTGCTTTATCAGCTTGTTCATCTTCCCAGGCACCTTCCATGTCAAACACAACTCCATCACAATCAGGAGCATTTGCAAGGTCACCAATCCAGTTACCGTAGTCAACAGGTCTGGTACTACCAAGACCGAAGGCAGCTAGAGACTTCATGCCTCTGTCCTTACAGAGCTTAGTTACCTTGGCAAACTCAGCTACACTGAGATCTCCAACGAATCCGTGCCAAGCAACGCCAGTGACACCAAGTGCTTTCCACTTGTCCATGGCAGCTACTAGCTTTGCTGTCTTCTCAGCAGGCGTACCTTTCATGGCACCCCTGTAAACTTGAATATAGAGACCCTTACCTAGAACTTTAGTCATGTGTGTTTCTCACTTCGTATTGTAAATATAATCTTAGAAGTCAACTTTAACTTTGAACAAAAACTTGTCTGCTGTGCGAGCAAGAACAGGTTGAGCAAAGTTGCTCTTTACAATAACATTCAGATCTTCGTCATGAAGATTGATGCCGGTTATGTAAACGAATCTCTGATCAGTGTCATTTGCATTCTGTGAAGCCGAGACAAGAAGAAAGTCCGGATTGCTTGAAGACACAACCTGGAGTGGTCTCTTGAAACAGTTAAACGTCAGGACATGGATATCCTGAACACCTTTGAAGTTCATTGTGAACTGGTCTTTACCAAAGAAGTAGAGACTTGGGTGCTTCACAAGACCAATGCCTTCGTTGTAGAAGATGTTACCTACACTGTTCCAGTTAGACTGAGTTGTTAGACAGTCAGCCCTGTAGAGGTTGCCTTCTCCATCGTCTGCAAGTGTGATTCTTACTTTCCCATCAGAGTTTGACATTGCCGTGTCAACAACACTGAAAGATGTTGGGTGAATCTGCTTGCCGTAGTAGAGATTGCTGATATCAAAGAGAACAATCTGGTTGGAAGTGTTGTCTTTGGTTCTGTGAAATACAGTCAATCCTGAAGCACCAGAGATGCTGAGATCTTCTGGACTTGGGCCGAGCACATTGGTGATCATAGAGCCAGAATCTTGAACAAGACCCATCGCAATGGAACGCGTTGGGAGCATGTCTCTGAGAGTGATGAATCCTGGAGTGTAGGTGCTGTTATCATCAATGAACGTTGACAAGTTCAAGTTGCTCTGACTCATGACGTTGAAGTTCGGAAAGAACTGTCCGTTGTCATTTGGTAGAATCATCAAGGAACGAGCAATGTTTGAACCTGTAGCATAGAAGTAGTCATTGGCACTCAAAGCCGTTTGAGCTTGACCCGTAATAGCTGAAGCCGTAAGACCAAACAATCTTGGGTAGTTTCCAGTTGCGAAGTCTCTGGTGAAGTTTTCTAGGTTGACATAGTGACCAGCAATACCAAAAGACAAGTCCAGGCTGAAGGGATGACTTGTTGAACCATCTCTTTCTTGGAACGGAGTAACCAACAGTCCGCCATGGTCTCCAACAAACGTTCTGGTTGGAGATTCTCTCGTAAAGAACGGAGGAAGATAGAACAGGAGACTTCCGCCACTACCTGTTGTAGCTAGAAGGCTTCCAGTTGGACCATCGTGTCTGAGATAACCAATCTCGTGGTCGTAGAGATAGCGGTTATAGAGTTTCAGGTCATGAATTTCAGCATTCAGTGGATGTCTGAAAAAGAAGTTGTCTGGATCTTCTTGTGGATCATTTACCAACTCAATCAAACCATCTCTCTGAGCGATGTTCGTAGACAGGAACAAAGCTTGTGTGTCTAGACCTGTGTTAGTGCCTTCATAGAAGTTACCAACAAACAAGATAACTGGTTCTCCACTGCCAGGAAAGCTTCCTGTTCCAACACTTGACCCGGAGACAACAAACGACCCTCTGGCACTTCCATCAATTACGAAAGAGCCACTGCTCTGGTTGATGTTACTGCCCCAACGAATGCTTACATGATGCCATCTGTTTCTTTGAAGAGCATTGTCATCACACAAGAAGGTTAGAGCTGAAGCAGTTGTGGCAGTTGATGGTGGAGTGTCAGTGCTTGAACTGAGCTGAAGCATGATACGGTACGTATTTGGATATCCGTTGATATCTTTGCTTGAACCAGTTACCAGAGAAATGGCATAAGACGAAGAGATGTGCATGATTGTGCCAGCTTTGAAGCTAGCGCT
>Ga0315284_10006835_pt1 | contig 16265 bp, 8 predicted proteins | sample YL17G09_16_MG_FD_203696 | JGI IMG/M metagenome (GOLD analysis project Ga0315284, IMG submission 203696) | Sediment microbial communities from Yellowstone Lake, YNP, Wyoming, USA - YL17G09_16 | ecosystem: Environmental > Aquatic > Freshwater > Lake > Sediment | place: USA: Wyoming | collected... | reverse complement strand
GGGCAGGTTGAAGGGCCACGTGCCATGTGAGGGCCGCGCGCTCGAGGGATTCTTCCCCGTTCTTCACCCGTTTTCGGAGGCCTCCTTCCTGAATCCCGCCGGAAAATGCCGCGTGTCGCATTTAACCGCGCTCAGCACTGGCGGGGCGGGCGGTGCGGGCGGTGCGGTGCGGCTGGTGTCCAGAGGGCGTGCCCGTCGGCCGGCGGCCCCGAACAATCCGGGGGGGGAACCTCCGCCTTTTGCGCTTCTACTTCCGACGCAGCACCCCCCTCGCCCTTCGCTGGCACACCGCGCCTTGTCAGATCCAGGATAGTATATCGGAGGTTTAGAGAGTGCCGGGCGGGGCGCTCCCAGCGCACGCACCTGTTTGGCAGCGGAGACAAAAAAGGAGAGGGAGTGGTGAGGGGAGGAACAACACGCAAACACACGCCTTTTCAAACTTCCACTCTCCCACATCATGCATGCATCATGCGCGCCACTCAGCCTACCGCGCCCACGCCCCTCTCTCTCTCTACTCACGCTCTCCACACCCTCGCACACGCAAACACACTCACACACACACGCACACTCCTCTGAAAATGGCCTCCCCACCACCCTACCCCCCACCCTCCCTCAACAGCGCCCCCGCGGCCGCCTGCAAAATTGCGACCCGCCCCGCCCGCAAGCGCACGGCCACCAACACCCGCGCATTCAACGGGTGCGTCCCCGCCTCGCCCGCCGCCAGCAGGGCCGCGTCCGAGGGCGCCGACACCCCCCCGCCCGCGTCCGCGGCAAAGGCGGCCAGCAGGGCCGCGATCCGGGAGAGGACGACGTCCCCGCCGCTGGGCGCTTTCTCACCCCTCGCCTCAAACGCCCGCCCCACCTGCGCCGCGGCCGCGGCCGCCAGGGCGGACGCGGACGGGGACAGGCCGACGGGGAAGACGTCCAGCGCCGCCCACAGGCCGGCGGGGGCGGCGGCGGCGAGGGCAGAGGCGCGGTCGGACAGGGAGCCGCACCCCGACGCCTTGGTCGCCCCCTCCCCCAGGGTCGCCTCCGCTATCGCCTCCGCGGCCGCCACCGCGTCGAACGGGCTGGAGAAGAGGGCGGTGGAGGACGTGGGCGGGACGGCGAGGCGGAGGGAGGGAGGGGCGGAGGCCGGAGAGGGAGGGGCGGTGGTGGTGGCGCCCACCCGCCCGCCCGCCTCCCCCCGCCCTTCCTTCCCGCCTCCGCGCCTGCCGCCGCCCTCCTCGACCACGCTGGCGGGGACGAATCCGTACACCATGAACAGGCTCTCCAGGGTGTGGGGGCCGTAGGAGATGGTCACGGGGCCGCCTGCCCGCAACCCGGCCGGCCCGGCGAACAGCTCAACGCGCGACGGGCGCGACGTGATTTCCTTTTCAACCTCCTCGGGAGGGGCGACCTCTTCGGCCGCCGCCCGCCCCTGGACCGCCCCGGGCGAGTGCACCACCCGCACCGCCGCGGTCGGCGCTTCCCCGTCGTGGTTGGCCAGGTCGATGCCGGGCGCGACGAGGCGGAGCCGGCCGTCGACGAACGCGCGGGACTGAGCGGCGCCCGCCGCCCACAGCAGCAGCCCGGCCGGGTCCCCTCTCGCCGCGCCCGCCGCCTTCAACCGGTCCAGCAGCGGCCCCTCCGCCGCGGCGCGCAGGGAGCGGGCCACCCGGCGGGCGGCGTCGGCCTGGCCCGGCGGCAGGCAGGCGGCGGACAGCTCGTCGGGCGTGAAGGTGGTGGTCGGCAGGTCCACGCGCCTGGGCAGGAGGGAGAACCAGGCGGCGGGGGGGCCGCCGCCGCCGCCCCGCTCCTCCCCCGCGCCTTGCTCCTCCGTGCCCGCCCGCACCTCCAGGAGAGCCATGCCCAGGCGGGCGGACCAGGGGACGGGGACGCGGGCGGCCGCGGCGCCGGACCCGGGCGGGGCGCCGGGCTCGTCTAGTGGTGGTGGGGGGCCGCGCCCTGCTGCTTCCGCTGCCACGAGCGCGTCGTCGCCGTCTCCCTCGTCCACCAGGCAGGTCGACAGAGGGACAGCGAGGAGCAGGGCGCCGGGGGAGACGTCCCGCGTGGCGATGAGGCCGCGGCCGCCGCCCGGGGTGTCGACGACGGTGAGAGGCGGGGGGTCTGAGGGGGGTGAACGGGAAAAAGGCCAAGGCTAGGTTTTGAGATAGATGCCTGCCGCCGCCCCACCTTGCCCTCCTTCTCCTTCATGCCCGACTAGGCAGTCCAATGCTCGCTCTCATCCCTCCTGCTTGTCCCATATCTCTCACCTGGTCCCCCACCGCGCGCGGCCAGCTCGGCACAGAGCGCTGAAAAGGCGGCAGCGGCGGCCGAGGCCGCGCGGGCCGCGGCCGCGCCCTCCTCCACCACCAGTACTGTGCCGTCCACGTCCACCATGGGGGTGGAGGACGTGTGACCGGGCAGGTCGGCGTCGGCGTCGGGCGCCGCGGCGAGCGCGGGCTGGTCGTTTTTGTGGGAGGGAGTGGCAGCGACTGGGAGTGAGACATGCGTGCGGGTGGGGAGGGGGCGGTGTTGTCTCGCGCCGCCGCCGCGGCGGACCGCGGCGCACCGGGTCGGGAGTGAGGTGAGGCTGAGGTGCAGCATGGCGGGGCTAGATTTAGAGCGTGGGGGCTAGATTTAGAGCGTGTCGCTCTCCCTACCGGCTACGGGCGAGAATGAAGAAATGATGGGGCTGGAGGTGCGGCTTTCTCTCCAATCCTTTACGCTCCATTCTTGTTTTGCGGCGCGCGTGTTGCGTTGAACCTCGGCCGCGCGGCAGAGAGCGCCTGTGCTGGGGCACGCACGCACACACACACACACACACACCCCACCCCCACCATGTGCGACCCCACGCCCTCCTCGCCCCGCGCGCCCGAGGCCGTCCCGGCTCACACGCACTCCCCTGGCTGCAGCGCCGGCGCCGGCGCCGGCGCCGGCGCCGGCCCGCCTGCCTCGCCGCGCTCGCCCCGACTCCGCCCGCCCTCCGCGCTCGACGCCTCTGCCTTCACGTGCGGCATCTGCCTGGCGGACGAGGTGGAGGAGGCGGGCGTGCTGGATAGCTGTGACCACAGGTGAGAGGAGGGAGCAGAATTGGGCGCGCCGACGGTAAAAAAACCGCTCTCTCGTTCGTGCCTCACAAAACCTCATTTTTCATTTGTCAGTTTCTGTTTCTCCTGCATCTCCCGGTGGGCGGCCGTCGAGTCCCGGTGCCCTTTTTGCAAGGCCCGATTTGCGCTGCTTACCCGGGTGCGGCTGGATCGAGAGGCAGGGAGGGAGGCGGGGCCGACGACCTCTCCGTCCGCTGTTGCAGTTGTTGGTGAGAAGCGCCCGCGCTCTGCCGACGATGGTACCCCTCCTCCTCCTCCTCCGCCTCCGCCTGACCGGTGGGTTGGGAAGGGGGGCGTGCACACGGGAACGGTGGTCAGCGTGGAGGCCGTGCCGGAACGGAACCAGGTAAGGAGGAAGGAGAGTAGGGAGGGTGCGCATATGGTTTGATCAAACGCACACGCGAGCGCGGCCGGGTGGCCACTTTCTCATTTTTCTCCCTTCTATTATTTCCCTTCCAGCGTTCCGACTTAGAAGCCGACCCCGCTGCCGTCGCCTGGCTGGACACCGTCATCTGCGCGGTATGCGGGGAGGGGCACGACGAGGACCTGCTGCTGCTGTGCGACGGTGAGGGCGTGAGAAGAAGGAAGAAGAGTTTTTTGTCCCCTATCCCACACGCTCAAAACCCTCTCTCAAAACCACCTGTTTACGCCTCCCTTCTCTTTCCCCCCCTTCTTTCCCTCTCCTAGGCTGTGACCAGGCCTACCACACCTACTGCACCGGCCACGGCCGGGCCATCCCGGCGGGAGACTGGTTCTGCGCGCCGTGCGCGGGGGAGCTGGCTGGCGGGGCGGCCGCGTTCCCGGGGCGGGTGGGCCGGCCCGCGGCCGCCGCGGCTGCCCATAGGAGGGGCGGAGGGCGCCGCTCTTCCCTGGCCGATGACGACGACGACTGGGCCGCTGACGAGGCGGGTGGCGGCAGCGGCGGCGGCCGCCCCACTAGCGCGCGCGCCCACGCCTCCGCCCGCCACCACACCCGCTCGGCCGGCCCGCCCCCGCCCTCGGCCGCCCTCCGCGCCATGGCCGCCTCCACCGCTGCCGCCTCCCAGACTGCGCGCATGCTGGCAGGCATGGAGGCCCGGGCGGCGGCCATGGGGCGCGGGGCGGTGGGGCAGGAGGCGGCCCGGCGGGCGGCCGCCCTGTCCCGGCACTGGGCCGCGCAGGTGGTGGTGGCCGGCCGCCCCCGCCCCCGCCGCATTTCCTCCAGCGACGGCGGCGGTGGCGGGGTCGCGGCGCCCGCCCGCCCATCACCCCGCGAGGAGGCGGAGCGGCGGCTGTGGGCGGACGCGGACGCGGCCCGGGCGGGTGCGGCGGCGCAGCAGGCGCTGCAGCAGCGCCGGCGGCGCGTGCGCCGCGTGGGAGAGTTCCCCCCCCGCCCGGCCGGCCCGGCCCCCCGCCCGCGGCCGCCCTCTCCACCCCCACCCCCGCGCGCCCCGGGCCCGGGCGAGGCGGGCTGGTCCTCCTACGCCCGGGCGGACCTGGCCCACGCGGCCGCGCACGCGGGCGGGGGCGGCAGCGGCGGCGGGGTTGGGAGCGGGGGCGGGCGCCCTTTTCCTTTTTCCTCGTCCGCCCACCTCGCGCGCGGGCGGTCGCCGCCGCCCCTGAGGGACCGCCTGGCCGCGGCCGGCGTGTCCCTGCCCCCACCGGCCGCGCGGCGGCCCTGGGCGGGGACTGCGCCGCCTGCTCTCTCCCCGCCCTCCTTCAGAGCCCTCCCACAAACGCTGCCGCGGGCGGGCGGTCCCTACCCCCCTCCCCCCCGCCCCCCTTCCGCCTCCTTCGCCTCCCGGGCCGCCGCCCGGGCGGCCGCCGCCCTGGCCCCTGTCCTGGCGGCCGGCCGCATTGACAGGTCTGAATTCCGGGCGGCGGCAGACGCGGCGGCCCGGGCGCTGGCGGTGGCGGAGGCGGGGCGGGGCGAGGCGGTGTGTTATGGTTCCGCCGCCGCCGCGCCCGCGGCCGCCGCCGCCGCGGACGCGGAGGCCGCCGCCGCCGTGCGATCGGCCCTGCTGGCCATTGGGCGCCCCCTGGCAGCGCGGCAAGTCGGGAGTGGAGGCTAGTTGACTAGGAAAAGGCTCTAAAACGAAAACTCCGTCTCATCTCTCTCTCACGCGCCGCCCTGCTCACTCCCTCTCCGCGGCCGCCACCCCCGCCTCCACCAGCCCCAGCGCCTCCCGGTCCCCCGCGCTGGCCCCTCCGCGTCCGCCGCGGGCCCGGGCCGCGGCCAGGGCGGCCGCCCGGCCCTCCGTGCCCGCCGCCCGGGCGGCGCCGGCGTCCAGCAGCGCGCGTACCACCCCCGGCGCCCCCCCGGCCGCGCCGGCCAGCAGCGCGCCTGCGCCTGGGGAAGCCCCCGCGCCCAGCAACGCGATGACAGCGCCCGACGACCCCGCCCGGGCGGCCGAAGCCAGCGGTGTGGCCCCCTGCGCGTCCACGGCCGCGAGGGCGGGCGCCAGCAGAGAAGACGCGCTCTCCCCTGCCGCCGCCGCCGCCCCGCGCACCGCGCCCACCACCGCCTCCGCCCCGCCCGGCGCGCTGCAGGCGACGGCAGCGTGTAAAGGGCTCGCCCCACTCCAGTCTGGGGCCGCCAGCGCGGCGGAGGGTGAGGTGGCGGGAGCCAGGGCGGCAAGCAGGGCCGCGGCGCTCTCACCGCACCCGGCCCCCGCTCCCTCGTGGAGGGCCGTGCGCCCCCACCCATCGACCGCGGCCGGGTCCGCGCCTGCAGCCAGCAGCGCCCGCAGCGCGCCCACCCCCCTCCCCCCCGCCCGTGCAGCCGCGTGAAGGGGCGTGCGCCCGGCGGTGCAGGCCGGCGAGTGGGCGGCCCCGCCCGCCAAGAGCGCCTCCACCGCGGCCGTCGCCCCTGCTCCTGCCGCCGCGTGGAGCGGGGTGCGGCCGTCGTCGGCGGTGGGGGATGGGGAGGCGCCGGCGGTGAGCAGGGTGGCGACTATGTGGGCGTGGCCGGCTAGAGAAGGCGGAGAGGGCGAGAAAACGAAAGGGGGGGATGGTGGGCGGACGAAATATGATGGGGCTGAGAAAGCGAACGTGTGTATTTCAGTGCGTGCCGCCTCTCTCTCTCTCTCTTTTCCACTCGCCTGCGGCCGCGACGTGCAGCGCCGTCGCACCCATCGCATCCCACGCATCCAGGGCGCCGGTCAGCGAGGAGGGCGAAGCCAAGGAGAGCGCGTCGAGCACCGCGGCCAAGCTGCCTGCATCGCCCGCCCCGGCAGCCGCGTGCAGGGGCGCGTCCGCGGCCTCGGCCTTGGCGGTCTGGGTGGGGGCGTGGCCGAGGAGGATGGGGGTGCGGTGTGGGGGTGGCATTGGTGTGTGGTGCGGCTCCCCACCTCCTCTCTCCTCCCCGCACACGCCGGAGAAATGAAAAGAATGAACGGAAAGGTGAAAGAGCGCGCAGCCGTAGCCCCTGGGCCCAGTTCTGCTCCCCGAGAGAAGCACTCTCTCCCATTTTTTTCTGTGCGGCGCGAGGGGCCCTCTCTCCTCTCTCTCCTCCTCGCACGCCACACGCACAGAGCTGCCGTGCATGTACGGCGGGCGCACAGGTATGAGGGAGAGAGAGCCAGGGAGGACGCGCCGCAGGTGTCTCGCCTTGCCCTTTCAACGCTCTGCTCTCATCAATTCACACGCCTCTCTCCTCTCCTCCCTTTTCACAGGCCCGGCCGTCGACCCGGGCGAGGACGCCCTGGAGTCGGGCTACCGGCGCAGCCCGTATAGCAAGGGTGACAAGCCACGGGAGGTGAGAGCGAGAGAGAGGAGAGGAGGCGCTCTCCCCGCGCGCCGCGCGCCTTTTTTTTTGTTTCCAACCTTGCCCTGTTTTTTTTTTCACCCTGGCTGGGGGCCCTTCTCACATCATCCCATCACATCAGCAGTCCGCCCTCTCCGGCCTGGCCCGCGCCCTCGGCGCCGGCCGGGGTGGCGGGGGCCCCACGCCCTGTGCCATCGGCCTCGTCCTGGCGGCGCTCCTGCTGGGGGGGGCGGCGCTGGCGGGGGTCCGGCTTTCCTCCTCCCCGGCGACTGATGCGCTCCACCCGTTTGCCTCCCTGCCGTCCCCCGCCCGGCCCGCCGCCGCCGCCGCCACCGCCGCCGCCGCCGCCCTGACCGCCGCCTCCGCGGCCCTGGACGTGGCCGCCGCGGCCGCCGTCGCCGCGGACGGCGGGCCGGCGCACACGCAGGCCCTAACGGCGGCGACCGCTCGGGGCAGCCACCACCCCTCCCGGGCCGCCGCCCTGGCCGCCGCCGCGGCCGCGGCCGACCCTTTCACCCTGGCCGACCATGACCGGGCGCCCCCGCTGGCGGGCGGCGCGGCGGGACAAGGCAAAACAGTGGCGCCCGAGGCGGTGCCCGAGGCGGTCGACGAGTCGCTCGCCTGCCGCCGGGGCGGCGTCTGCGTCGGCCGCTCCGCCTGCGCCGACCCCGCCGCCGACCCCCTCTCCTGCCTCACCACCCCCTCGTCCCGCCACGCCGCCATCGCGGAGGCCGTGCGGGACACGTGGGCGTCCTACAAGGCCGGCGCGTGGGGGCGGGATGAGCTGAGGCCGCTGTCCGGGGGCGGCCACGACTGGGTGGGGCTCGGCCTCACGCTCGTCGACGGCCTCGACACGCTCCTGCTCGCGCGGGCGGCGCCCGCGTTCGCGGAGGCCAAGGCCTGGGTGGGGGCCGCCCTGGACACGGCGCCCGACCGGACGATGAGCCTGTTCGAGACGACCATCCGGGTGGTGGGGGGGCTGCTGTCCGCGGCGGTGGTGGAGCCAGCGCTGCTGTCGGCCCGGGCGGGCGGGGGCGGGGGCGGGGGGGCGGCGGCGCCGGCCGACGCGCTCTTCCTCGCCCGCGCGGCCGACCTGGGCCTCCGCCTCTCCCCCGGCCTGGCCCCCGCCGGCAACGGCTCCCTGACCGTCACGGCCGCCCAGCTGGCCGCCGCCTGGGGTGGGCACGCGGACGCCGCCCCCGGCGGGGCGCCCCCGTACGCGGGCGCCAACCTGCTGGGCCTGCACGCGGGCGGGGGGGCCCCCCTCTCGGACGTCAACCCGTCCACCCTCGACGCCTCCCCGCCCGCCTGGACCCCGCACTCCTCCCTGGCGGAGGCGACGACGCTGGCGGTCGAGTTCGACTTCCTGGCGAGGGCGACGGGAGAGGTGGCGCCCGGGCGGGCGGCGGTGGCGGCCCTGAGGCGGGTGGCGGCGCGCGCGGCGGCCGCGGGCACGGCCGGCGCCGGCCCCTCTGACCGCTCCGCCCCCACCCCGCCCCACCTGCCCCCCATGTTCCTGGACCCCCTCACCGCCGCCCCGACCTCGTCCGTCGTCACCCTAGGCGCGCGCGGGGACTCCTACTTCGAGTACCTGCTCAAGGCGTGGGTCGTGCGCGGCAAGAAGGGGGACGGGTCGGAGGACGCGTGGATGCGCGACGCGTACGTCGCGGCCATGCAGTCCGTCCGGGCCCACCTCCTCTTCCGGTCCGCGCCCTCCGACCCGGCCGCCGCGGCGGCGGAGGGCCTGAGCCCCGCGCAGGCCGCGCAGGGGCTGCTGTACGTCGCGGAACTGCATGCGGGGCGGGTGGTCCCCAAGATGGATCACCTCGTCTGCTTCCTGCCGGGGCTGCTCGCGCTCGGCGCGTTCCACGGCCTCGACACCCGCCGCCCGGTGCCGTCCCTCCCGCGCGGCGCCCCGCCCGACGCGCCCGACACCGACCTGGCCCGCGACCTGATGGCGACGTGCTATGCCCTGTACCGGCGCACGCCCGCCGGGCTGGCCCCCGAGATCGTTCACTTCACTGAGCGGGGCGGGGGCGGGGACGGGGGCGGGCGCACCCCGCTCGGCGGCGTCCCGCCGCCGCCGCCGCCGCCTGTCGTTTTTGAATCCGGATCCAAAGCGGAGGGGGCGGGCGAGGACCGGGAGCGCCCGCTGTCCGCCCGGGACGCGGCGCTCGCGTCCGCGTCCGCGGCCGCGGACGCCGCCCTGGCCGGCAATGCGGTCTCACTGGCCGACGCGGCCGCGGAACGCGGCGGCGGGGGCGGCGGCGGCGGGGGCGGGGGCGGCCCGCAGCAGCAGGCCGGCACCGCCGCGCACCCGTTTCCGAAAGCGCACACCCCGGACATCGGGGGCGGCGCGTTCACGGTCAAGCCCCTGGACGCCCACAACCTGCTGCGCCCGGAGGCCGTGGAGTCCATGTTCATCCTGTGGCGGGTGACGCGGGACCCGGCCTACCGGGAGATGGGGTGGGCGCTCTTCCGCGCCTTTGCCCGGCACGCGGCCGTCGAGAGGCCGGGGGGCGGCGGCGGGCGCTCCTTTGCGGCCCTGGACTCTGTCCTCCACCTCCCGCCCACGCACCGGGACACGATGGACTCGTTTTGGCTGGCCGAGACTCTGAAGTACCTGCTGCTGCTGTTCGATGACGGGGAGGCGGGCGGGGGCGGGCCCGGCGGCGGCGAAAACAACGCGCGCGCGGCGGGGGGGGGGGCGGGGGGCAGCGGCCCTGCTGCCTGGGCGGGCGAGCCCCTCCCCCTGGCCGCCTGGGTCTTCAACACGGAGGCCCACGCCCTGCCCATCGCGGGGGGGGCCGCCGACCTGGCGGCGGCGCCCGGCTACCTGACCCCGCCGCCGCCCGCTGGCGGGGCGGGCGGCGGCGGGGGCGGGGATGAAGGGGCGGTGGCGCTGGCCGCGGCGCTGGCCGCGGCCGCGGCCGCCCCCGCCACCGACCCCGCCGCCGTTGCGGCCGCCGCCGAGGCTGCCGCCGTGGGCGCTGCCAAAGCAGCCCTGCGCGCCCGGTGCGCGGCCTGGAGCGCGGTCGGGACGGCGGCGGCGGCGGCGGAGGCCAGGCGAGGAGGAGGGTGAGGGGAGGTTGAAAAAAAACAAAAAAAAGACAGAAAGAATGTTCAATTTTTTTCGTTTCATTTCACGCCCCCACCCGCCGCCCGCAACACCGCCCGCCGCTCCGCCAGGGCCGCCCGCGCCCCCGCTTTTGCCGCCTTTCGCTCCCGATCCAGGGCCCGGGCCAGGGCGGCCAGGGCGCGGTGGGCGCGCGGGGTTGAGGCCCCCCCGCCCCCCCCAACCTCTTGTTGTCCCTCTCCAGCGGGCGGGCCCGCCCCCACCTCCCCCTCCTCCTCCTCTTCCGTCTGCGTCGCCGCCCCCACCACAAGCACCGGCCGGCGCCGCGGCGGTGGCGGCGAGGCCGGGCGGGCCGCGACCACAGCCGACCGGGCTGCCGCGTCCGCCGCCGCCTTCCCCGCCGCCCGGCCCGCCTCCTCGGCCGCCCCCACCCGCCCGGCCGCCGCCCGGGCGGCCGCGCCCGACACGGCCGCCGCCTCCTCGGCCGCCGTGGCGCGGGTCGAGGCCGTCTTGGCGGCCTTGCGCGCGGACTCGGCCTCCGCTTTGGACGCAGCCAAGGCAGCAGCCAGGTGTGCCACCTCCGCCCGCGCCCCGGTCGCGGCCGCGGCCGCGGCCGCCTCACCGGCCGCCCGCCGCTCGGCCTCTGCCCCGGCAGCAGCGGCTTTGCCAGCCGCGGCCGCGCCCGCCCGCCGCGCCTCCTCCGCCTCCGCCCGGGCGCGGAGGTAGGCGCGCCGCTCGGCGGCCAGCGCTCCTGCGGCCTGGGCAGCCGCCGCGTCCGCCTCGGCGTCCGCGTCGGCTTCGGTGGCGGCGAGGCGGGTGAGGGCGGCGGCCGCCCTGGCGTCTGCAGCACGCACAGCGGCCGCCGCGGCCGCGGCCGCGTTTTCAACCTCCCTGGCCGCCGACGCCACGACCGCGCTCACTGTCGCCTCCGCGTCCGCCCGTGCGGCGTCCGACCGGGCCTGGGCAGCGGCCAGCTGCTCAGCCACTGCCGCAGCCGCGTCCGCGGCGTCCACTCGGGCGGCGAAGACGGCCGCCGCCGCGGCAGCGTCCCGGGCCGCCAGTGCAGCCGCCGCCCGCTCCCCGGCCGCGCCCGCCTCGGCCCGCAACGCTGCCTCCCGTTCCCCGGCCGCCCGCCGCTCAGCAGCAAATATTTCGGCCGCAGCCTTGGCGTCCGCCGCCGCCGCCGCTGCCGCAGCCTCCACCGCCGACCGGGCCGCCGCGCGTGCGGCCGCGGCAGCCACCGCCCCCTCCGCCGCCGCCTCGTCCGCCGCGCTGCCCAGGACCGCCGCCGCGTCGGCTGCCGCCAGGAGGGCTTCTATGGGGACAAGTATGCCGGGGGTTGGGGCGCGGGCGGGGTGGCCGGCCGCCGCGGCGGCGGCGTCCGCGCCGGCGAGGGAGAAGAGGAAGAGCGACCCGTCCGCCCCGCCCACGGCCACGGCCGCGCCCCGCGCGTCCGCCGCCAGCGCGCCCACCCCGCCCGCGCACGCCCGCACCTCGCCCGCGCAGGGCGACGGCGCCCCTCCTAGCGGCGGCAAGGGGAGGGCGTGGGCGCGGAGGAGGCCGGTGGCCGTGCCGGCCAGGAGGAGGCGGGCGTGGGGCGGGGCGGCCAGCGTGGTCGCGGCCACCGACGGCACGCCCCCGGTCGGGCAGAGGGCGGCGGCCGCCCCGCCTCCTCCCCCTCCCTCCGCCGCGCTGCCCGCCACCGCCAGGGCCTGCACCCACCCGTCGGACCGGACGACAAAGACGGTGTCCGGGTCGGCAGGGCTCGGGGCCGCCCCGAGCACGGCGACGCCCCGTTCGGGCGGGCGGGACGCAAACAGAAGGGCGGCGGCGGCGGTGGTGGTGGCAGGGGGCCGCGTGCCGCCCACCGCGGGCGGGTGGGCGGCGCCGCGCGCGCGCGGTGGCGCCACCTCCCACCCGCCCACCCCGCCATCCCCGCCCACGCTCCACAGGCGACACCCACCGCTGCCCCAGGCCACGCTCCGCACGCGGCCGGCGTGGCCGCCTCGGAGCGTGCCGAGGGCGGCGGGGGCGGCGGGCGGGGCGGCAAACAGGTCGACCCCTGCCGGGCCGCCCGCGGCGAGGAGGGGCGGGCCGCTGGCGGCCGCGGCCGGCGAAAACGCGGGCGCCCTGCACCCGCCCGCCCGGCCCGCCCGCAGCACGGGGCCTGGCAGGGGGGCCAGCCCGCCCGCGCACACCGCAAACAGGGCCAGCCCGTCGGCCGAGGCCGCCGCCAGCGTGAGGCCGTCGGGCGAGAGCGCCGCGCCGCCCGGGTCGGCGCCCGGCGCCCACCCCGCCGCCACCAGTGCTGCCGCCGCCCCGCCGCCGCCGCCGCCGCCGCCGCCGCCGCCGCCGCCGCCGCCGCCGCCGCCGCCGCTGCCGACCTCCCACACGCGGAGCGACCCGTCTGCGCCCGCGGTGGCGAGGTAAGGGCGGGCGGAGGCGAAGGAGGCGGAGACGACGGGGGCCGCGTGCGGCGGGGGGAGGGCCAGGCGCAGGCGCGTTGGGGGCGGCGGCGGCGGCGGCGGCGGGGGCGGGGGCGGGGGCGGGGCGGCGCCGGGCCCCGCCGCCGCGCGCGCTGCGCCGGTGCCGCCGCTCCCGCCCCCCCTGCCGCCGCCCCCCCGCCACCCCGCGGCCGGCGGGGCCACGGAGAAGACGCACCCGTCGCCCGCCGCCACGAAGAGGACGCCCTCATCGGGCGGGGTGGCCAGGGCGACGCAGGGCGGCGGCGACGCGTCGGCTGGGGCGGACGGTGGCGGGCCGCACCCGGGCGGGCGGGCGGGCGGGAGGAGGTGAGCCACGAGCGCCGCCGCCCCCCCCCCTCCCCCCGTGCCGCCACCGCCCTCGCCCTCCCACACGCTCACGCTCCCGTCCGCCCGCCCCGCCGCCAGTCCCCGGCTCAGAGGCAGCAGACAGGTGATGGGCGCGGCGGGCGCCAGCGGCGGGAGGGGCAAGGCCGGCGGGGCCGGCGGGGCGAGGAGGGGCGGGGCGGCCCACACCCCGCGCGTTGCGGGGGCGGCGGCGCCCGGCGTCGCCGCGCACGCCCCGCCTAGCAGCGTGTGGGCTTGGGCGTCGTCCACCCCACCCACCGTGAAGAGGTGCACTTCTCCACCGGACGTGCCGACGGCCAGCGCGCCGCCGGGCAGCCAGGCCGCGGCGGAGACGGACGGGCACGGAAGCGTGCGGCCGCCCCCGCCCCCGCCCCCTCCGCTGCTGCACACCGCCCCTGCCCGCGCCGGCAGCACCCCGGACGCGGGGCGCAGGCCGCCCGCGCCGTCGGGGCGGACCAGGCGCACGCCGGTCGGAGTGATCAGCGTCAGCAGGAAGGGCGGCGGCTCGGCGGCGGCGGGGGAGGACGCGGCGGCGGCTGCCTGGAGGGCGGGGGGCGGGGCGAACGCGATGGAAAGCGCGCCGCCCTCTCCCCCGCCCCCGCCCAGCCCCGGCGCGGACGCGCACCAGGCCTCCAAGTGCGCGCGTTCCCAGGCCCAGATGGCGAGCGGGTGGGCGGGGCCGGAGCCCTGGGCCGCCAAGAGGCGGCCGTCGTGGGAGAAGGCGAGGGAGGCGACCTGGCCGCCCCCGCCCGCGCCCGCCGCCCCCACCGGCCAGGCGAGGGCCTTGCGGCGCCGCCCCGACGCGACGTCGAAGACCGCGATGAGCGGGGGAGCAGATGAAGGGGCCCCGCCCTTGCCGGGCGGCCCGCGCTCCGCCAGCGCGGCGTGCGCGCGGGAGGGGGAGAGGGCGGCCGCGGTGAGGCCCCCGCCACCGGGCGGCGGGCGCAGGAGGCGCTGCCGCCCGCCGCCGCCCCCGCACACCACCAGCCCGGCCCCCGTCGCGAGGATGGGGGCGGGCTCAGGGCCGGCGGTGCAGGCTAGGCAGGTGGGGATGGTGGGGTCGGGGCCGGCAAAGGCGTGGCTGTGTTGTGGGTAGAGGGGAGAGACAAGAGAGGTTGAGAAAAAAAAAAAAAAAAAAAAACCTTTTCGCCTTCCACCCTCCTCTCTCTTCTCTCTCTTCCTTCTCTCTCTCTCCTCACCGGAACACGAGGTCCGGGATGCCGCCGCCCATGGGTGCTGGGGCAGGGGGTGCAGGTGGCATGGGGCTAATGGTGAATGTGGGCGTGTGTGCGTCTCTCTCGCTGATTGTGGGCGCGGCGGCGGGGGCGCGGAGGAAAAGGAAAAGTGAAAAGTGAAAAATGGACAGAAATCGACGACGAAAACTTCACACCCTAAAGCGTACCCGGCGCACCCGGCGCGCAGGCCGAAAGACACGCACACCCAAAACGAAATAACTCTCTTCTCTCCCTCTCTCTCTCTCTCAGGGCGCCGTGCTCGGCCGGACAATGGGTGCCGCACTCGCTGGCGGCGGCGGTGGCGGCGGCGGCGGCGGCGGCGGGGCGGCGGCGGCGGAGGAGAGGGAGACCAAAGAGGGGAACGAGCCCCCCCCGCCCACGCTCGCCCCGCCGCCCGCGCCGCCGCCCGCCCCGCCCGCGCCCGCGCCCGCCCGGATGACCAGGCCCCCAAACTCCGCGGACGCGCCCGCGCCCCCGGGCGCCGCCGCGTACAGGCCGGCCGCCGCCGGGCCACCGTCCGCGTCGTCGACCAGGCACAGGCGCCTCAACTGCTCCCACGCGCGCGCGCCGGGCGGGCGGGCCTCGCACCAGTAACACCCGCCGCCCCGCCGGATGCGCAGGGCGACCTCGTTGGCGCGCCCGGGGAAGGCGGCCGACGACCGGTCCGCCGCGCCACCGTTGACGACCACCGCAAACAGGCGGGGCGGCGCGCCCGGGCCGCACCCGGGGTCCGCCTCCACGCCCACCTTCAGCCAGCACCCCGGGTTGATGACCACCATCAGGCCGGCCTGGTCGCCCGCCGTGCCCAGGGCGAAGCGGACGTGCGTGGCCATGGTGAAGTCGCCGTAGACGCGGGGGACGTGCAGGAAGTGGCCGTTGTCGTCGGTCAGCGGCGGCGGCGGCGGGAGGGAGGCGGCGGCGGAGGAGGAGAGGGAGGAGAGCGACCCGTGCGACCCGCACCGCGACGAGCCCTGCAGCCGCCCGTGGGAGCCGCCGCCGCCGCCGCCCGCCTCCAGGGCGGGCGCTACACTGCCTGGCCCGCCGCTGGCGCCGCCCATGCCCGGGATGGGCGGGGGCAGGGAGGCCGTCGAGGAGAAGGAGGCGGGCGCGGCGGCCGCAGTGTCGCAGGACAGCATGTCGTGCGATTCGCAGGCGGCCGCCTCGGCCCGCGCGGCCGCGTCCCGGGCCGCCCCCGCCGCGGCGGCCGCCCAGGCGTCGGCCGCGGGGGCGCACTTGAAGAACAGGCTGCCACCCCCGACGCGGGCGCCACCGGGGGGTTCGGCCGCCCACACCAGGCGGCCGTCCGTGTGGCCTTCCACCGCAAAGCGCTCGTCGAGCGGCGCGCTGGCGTCGACGACGCCCTCCGCAAAGCGCACCACCTTGACGAAACGCGCGTTGGGGATGCGGTGGTCGCAGGCGCCGCCGCCGCCACCGCCGTCGGTGCCGCCCTCCAGGTTGCCCTGGGAGGCGCGGCGGGCGGTCGGGGAGAGGGCGCCGTCGGCGGAGGGGCGGCGCAGGCAGGAATGGGAGGCCGGGCGGCGGAGGGCGCCGGGGGGCGGGCGCGGGGGAGCGCACGCCCCGGTACCGCCGTCCGCGCTGGCCCGGCGGAGGCCGGGAGACAGGTGGGCGGCGTCACCGGCGTGCGGGGGCGGCAGGGGCGGCAAGCCCCCGCCCCCGCTCGCGGCCCGGGCGAGGAGCGGGGCGGCGAGCGGGGGTGGGGGCGGCGGCGTCAGCGGGGGGGTCGCCGCCCCTCCCGCCGCGCCGCCGCTGAGGGGCTCCGAGCCCGGCAGGCATGGCGCGGGCGGGGCCAGGAGGCCGGTCGGCGCGGGCGGCGCGGCCGCCGAGGGCGCGGCGGCGGCGGCGGCGCCCGGCGCGCCGCGCCTTGCCACCCCGCCCGCGGCCGCAGCCGGCTGCTGCTCCGGCGTGGGCGGCGCGACCGGCCCCGTCCCCTCTCCCAGCCCCAGCTTGGCAGCCGCGGCGACGAGGGTCGCCCCCGCCGCACCCGGCGAGGGCGGCGAGGCGTCCAAGGGCGGCAAGGGAGAGCGTTGGGGCGCGTCTGCCTCGGCGGGGGGCGACCCTCCGCCCACAGAGCCCTCCTCGCTACTGCTCCCGCCCCCACCCTCTTCCTCGCCCGTCGCCGTGCCGCCCCGGGAGGAGGAGCGCGGGGACGTCGCGTCGACAGAGGGCGGCGTGCCGGGGGCGTGGCGGAGGCCGCCGCTGGAGGAGGCGTCGGAGGCGGTGGGGGAGGAAGCGGCCGGAAGGGAGGCGGCGGCGAGCGGCAGTGGG
>Ga0315284_10006834_pt1 | contig 16265 bp, 10 predicted proteins | sample YL17G09_16_MG_FD_203696 | JGI IMG/M metagenome (GOLD analysis project Ga0315284, IMG submission 203696) | Sediment microbial communities from Yellowstone Lake, YNP, Wyoming, USA - YL17G09_16 | ecosystem: Environmental > Aquatic > Freshwater > Lake > Sediment | place: USA: Wyoming | collected... | reverse complement strand
TAAGCCGGGGTACAAGATCCAGTAGCCGCCCCGAAGTGGCGGAGTGGCGTCTTGGCGGCGGGGAAGCCGGCCAAGCCGGATGGGGAAGGTGACGAAGTGCGGGGATAGCGCAGATGAGGAGGAAGGTTTGACCAGGGCTGAAGGCTGGCTCATAGGCGCGCTCATCGCGGCGCTGGTCTGCGCGCAGATGGCGGCGGCGGACGACGCCGGCGCGGTGGTTGTGGAGCCCGGGGACCAGTTGGCCCAGGCGCAGGGCGGGGCGGAAGGCACAGCGCCCGGGGCGCTGCCGTCAAACATCGATGCCAAGACCGGAGAGCACCCCGTGTACCACCTCCGGCCCGAGCCGTTCTCCGACGCCGAGGCGCAGCTCGTCACGCTGGACGACCTGCTGGCGATGGCGCTGGCGCACAACCTGGGGGTGAGTCAGCAACGCTACGGCGTGGAGAAGGGCCACTTCGCCGTGGACCAGACGTATTACGCCTTCGACGCCCAACTCGGGGGCGCACTGGGCTACTCGCAGCGGGCGGGAGGCACTACCGCCCTTGGCTACTCCTCGACGAGCGATTCGTACACTGCGAATGTCCAGTGGAACAAGCCGCGTGAGTTCGGCGACGCCTTCTCATTGAGCTACAACCTGAGCCGCTCCCACTTCTCGGGGGGCTCCACCAGCGGGGCAGGCGACACTTACGGGGCGGGATACACCCTGGGATACACGCGGCCCTTGGCGCGCGGTGCCGGCAAGTACCTCAACCGCATCCCGCGCTTCGCGGCCTCGAACAGCCTCGTGCTGTCCTACGCCCGGCTCGACGACCAGGTGCGCAAGCTTAAGCAGAGCGTGATCAACACCTACTACCAGGCGGTGGCGGCGCGGGAAGGGATTTCAGTGCGCCAGACCAGCCTGGAAACGTCGCTCAAGCAGCTCGAACGCGCCGTGGAGCGCTACAAGGTGGGCCTGGCGATCCAGGCTGACGTGCTCCAGGCCGAGAACAGCGTGCTCAGCCAGCGCTCGCAGCTGCTCACCGCGGAGAGCGCTTACAGTGCGCTGCTCGACCAGCTCACCACGCTTTGCGGATTGCCCCAGGAGTTCGCGCTGAAGGTGGAGTCGGCGGACGCGCTGGAAGAGCCTGCAGCCGAGCTGCCCGGGGACTTGTGGACGCTGGTTGAGCAGAACAGCTACGACTTAAAGAGCCTGTGCACGCAGCTGGCCAACTTGCGTCTGACGCGGCAGCAGCAACTCAACAACCTCAAGCCGAGCATCGACCTTTCGGCTTCGTATGGGCGCAGCGGCGAGGACACCACTCTGGGCAAAGCGGTGACCGGCAATGAGAACCAGTCGTACCAGGTGGGGCTGAACTGGTCGCGCACGCCGGGGGAGCGCGCTGCGCGGGCCACCATCGCCCAGACCGACCTCGACCTGGCCAGCCTGGACCTGGCGATCCAGGACACCGAGCTCCAGCTGAAGGCCGCGCTGCGGGGTTACGAGCGTGACATAGACACCAAGCGGCAGCAGGTGGAGCTGGCCAAGAGCAACCTTGACGTGCTGGATGAGACGCACACGATCATGGCTGAGCGCCAGGCGGTGGGGCTGGCCACAACGCTGGACGTGGTGGAGGCGCAGAACAACCTGCTGGCGGGGCAGCTGGCGCTGCTGCAGGCGCGGGTGGACTACGCTGAGGCCTACCGGCAGATACTGGTCCTGGCAGGGCTGATTTAGGAGGATTTGTGTCGGCGCTGATCGAGTTCCACGACATTACGAAGATCTACAAGATGGGCGAGTACGAGGTACGCGCCCTGAGCAACGTCAGCTTCAGCGTCGCCCCGGGGGAGATGGTGGCGATCATGGGGCCCTCCGGCTCGGGCAAGTCCACGGCGATGAACATCATGGGCTGCCTCGACCGCCCGACCTCCGGCCGCTACGTCCTGGAAGGCAAGGACGTGTCGCGCCTGCGGGACAACGAGCTGGCGCGCATCCGCAACCGCGAGATCGGCTTTCTCTTCCAGAGCTTCAACCTACTGCCGCGGACGACGGCGCTGGAGAACACCGAGCTGCCGATGGTCTATAGCGGCTACGTGCCGCGGCGGCGGCAGCGGGCGATTGAGTCGCTCAACCGCGTCGGGCTGGGCGACCGGATAACGCACCGCCCCAACGAGCTGTCCGGGGGGCAGCAGCAGCGGGTGGCGCTGGCGCGCGCGCTGGTCAACGAGCCATCCATCCTGCTTGCCGACGAGCCGACGGGGAACCTGGACAGCCGCTCCGGCGAGGAAGTGCTTAAGCTGTTCCAGGAGCTGAACAGCGGCGGGATCACCGTGATCGTCGTGAGTCACGACGAGGACGTGGGGCGTTGCTGCCGGCGGGTGATCCGCTTCGTCGACGGGCGGGTGGTGCGCGACGAGCCGGTGACGGACTGGCGGGCCGCGGATCCGGAGCGGCTGGTCGTCGAGTACAACGCGCAGTAAGGAGGCGCGCCAGCCCCGACGGCGGATGCCGTCCCCGCCGCCATGCAAGACGGCGCTGGGCCCACCTCGTGCCAGAAAGCGAAGGGCCCGCCTCTCACCGGACGGGCCCTTTCATCTGTCACTTTGGAGCTGGCGCCACGCGAGCGCCAGGCAAAGAGTCCCCGCTAGACCACAGGGGTCTCAGTCGTGACGATAACCGTCCGGCCGACTACCCACCACCAGGTGGTGGATTCGTGCCGCCACCGCCTGGGGGCGGAGCTGGCGGGGGGTTCTCGCCACCCGGGGGCGGAGGCGCCGGCGGAGTTCCGCCCTCCGGCGGGACTGTGCCCTCGGGCGGTGGATTCGTGGGCGCCGGAGGCGCGGCCTGGCCACCACCGTAGTCCGGCTTGCGCATGCCCTGGTCATCGATCATCGGCGTGTTCTGATCGGTGGCGGGCTTCTTCGGGCAGGCTGTCATAGTGAAGCACAGCAAGCCTAGCATCGCGATCAACAGCAGACGCATGTGTTCCTCCTGGCAAGTTCGTCGACGTGAACATGCACGGCGGAGCATTATACTACTGCCGCGCCGGTAGGGGATCCTTTGGGGCGGGAAATCGCCGTGCTCCTGCGAATCCCTGCGTTTCCCCCTGCGCGCGATGAGGCAAGCTGGCACGGTGAATGCCGCGAATCCCTAGTTGGGCGTGTCCAGGTTGCCGGTCCCCCTTGCCCAGCCCCAAGTATTGAGGCCACCGGCGCAGGCGGGGGATCCCGCCGTGGCAGCCGGCGTCCCCGGCCGAGAGGAAAAGAGACGCCCCGGCTGCGAAGCCGGGGCGTGGGTTATCACCAGCGAGGCCGGTCTACTCGGCTTCGAGCTGGCAGAACATGTTCAGGACGACGTACCGCCGCTGCACCTGGGGCTCCTCCTCCCGCAGCTTGGGCTTGCCCGAGATGTCGGTCAGACGCGTGTTGTAGAACATCTCCAGGGTGACGATCAGCCCGGGGTAGGTCATCGCGAACAGGCCGTTGTAGGGCAGGGCGCGGGTCGTTGGCGTGTATTCCCGCTGGTACTGCCAGTCGATGAACGGTGGCCGTTCGATGGCGAAGATCTCCCCATTCTGGTAATCGAACCAGTAGCGGGAAGTGATGCCCATGTTGCCCCAGCTCTTGAACTCGGTGAGGAACTTCGACGTGCGGTCGGTCCACTCCAGGTTCCACTCCGCCACGCCGTTCATGTCAATCACCGCGACCTTGCGTGTGCCCACCTGGCGGAAGTCGAGCAGGCGGTAGGTGAACTTCGTCAGGATCGGCTGATCGGTGGGCAGGCCGGGAACGTGCACCGGCATCGTCTTGAACCAGATGTCCTCCTTGTACACCGGGTAGTCGGGCAGGTAAAGCAGGTGCGTCCACTCAAAGACATGGCTGATGTCGATGTCGATGTAGGAGCGGGCCTGCTCCGGCTTGGAGGTCTGCTCGTTGACCACCCTGTTGCGGCTTACCTTGCGCAGCGTGTCCAGGCCGGCGATATCCAGCAGCTCGCCCCGCTTGTTGGTCACGTAGTCGAGGCTCGTGACGCGGATCGTGTCGATGTTGATGCTCGTCGGGTGGGCTCCCGCCGGGCCGCCGCCCCCGCCGCCGCCCCCGCCACCGCCGCCGCCGCCGGGACCGCCCTGCAGCGGCGAGATGCCGTTGTCCGGCAAGTTCAGACCCGAGACGAAGCCGTCATCGGCCGGCGGAGCGGCACTGTTACCGCCCCCGCCGCCACCGCCCGGGTTGCCACCACCGCCGCCGCCCCCGCCTCCACCGCCGCCTCCTCCACCGCCCCTACCGCCGCCGCCCCCACCGCCGCCGCCCCCGCCGCCGCCGCCCGGCTGGGGAATCTCCGGGTACGGCGAGCCGCCAAACTGGTTGTCCTTACGGTGCAGCCAGTTCGATTCCAGCTCTCGGACGTTGTACTCGTAGAAAGTAATCGTGTGGCGGTTAAGGCCGTAGAGCGAATCGACGATCGCATCCTTGTAGACGGTGCCGATCAGGTACTGCGGCCAGGTGATGACGCTCTTCTCCCACGGCACGATGTGCGCGCCGGTCATGCCCAGCTGGAACATGTAGCGGGAGGAGAAATCCTTCTTGGGGTTGAACGACAGTACCATCGCCGATTCCTCGAAGGCACAGGTGCTGCCGAATGTCAGCGCGGCACCCGCCACGGCGATGATGACGGCCAAGGTGAGACGTAGGTACTTACCCATTAGAAACCACCCTTTGGTCCACCGGGATCATTGACTGACCTTTTGACCAGATTCAAGGCTGTCGGTTCCAAACTGGAGCTGAGGGGATTCGAACCCCTGACCCTCTGTCTGCCAGACAGATGCGCTACCACTGCGCCACAGCCCCATTTTAGCTCAACTCAACCTCCCTGCCGGCCGCCCACAACTCCTCCAAACGGTAGAAGTCGCGCAGAACCGGCAGAAAGACGTGAACCACCAGGACCCCGTAATCGAGGAGAACCCAGTCGCCATGCGGGTATCCGTGCAGCCCATCGGGAATTATATCATAGCGGGCCAGCTCCTCCGCGACGTGATCGGCGATGGCGCGGTTGTGAGTGTGGGTCTGGCCCGAGCAGATGATCAGGTAGTCCAGGTAGTCCACCTGCTCCGCCATGTCCAGGATGCGGATCTGCTCCCCCCGCTTGTCCTCGATCGCGTCGCGGATCAGCCTGAGCACCCCGTCCATCGTCAGGTCGTCATCCACTGGCGGTTCGAGTCGGTCCACTTGCGTAGGGTCCATGATCCTCCTGGCCTGGGGCGCACCCCTGGGCGCTCAGCTCGCTCCTCGGGGAGCCGCCCCGGCACCTACCTGATTCTACCTGATGCGTGCCCGGCATTCTCTATCCGCCGCCCTCGCCGCCGGCAGCACCGGTTTCGCCCGCACCTTCCGCAGGAGTTGCCTGGTTGGCGGCGCCCGCTTGCTCCGGCGGAGGTGGTGGCGGCGGCGGCGCTAAGTCGAGCAGGAACTCGCGGGAGTGCTCTACGTCGCCCTCCAGGATCGCCTGGGCGCTCATCCCGTGCGGCGCGCCGGGCAGGTCGATCCTATGCCCCGGCTCCTGGTTGTTGTAGCTCATCAGCGTCTGCGTCTGGATGCCCGCGGGCGAATACTCGTCGGCGTGCTGAGCCAGGGCCAAGAGCTGGTCCGCGCTGAGATTCGTCTCAACGCATTCGCGAATGGCGTTGGCGAGCGTGGGCAGCCGCGGGATGTTACGCGCGGACGTCAGCTCGGTGAGCAGCAGCCGCATCACCTTCTGCTGGCGCTCCATGCGCGCGATGTCGCCCCAGGCGTCGTGACGGAAGCGCGCGTAGGCCACGACTTCCTCGCCGGTGAGATGCTGCTCGCCTTGCTTGAGGTGGATGTGCAGGTTGCCCCGGCGATCGTCGTAGTTCATGTCCTTCTCGACGTCGACCGTCAACCCGCCAAGGGCGTCAATAAGCCTGGCCAGGCCCTCGAACTTGACGATGATGTAGAAGTCGGGGGTGACGCCCATCAGGTGCCCGATCGTCTCCGAGGTCCGCTCGATGCCGCCCAGGGCGTAGGTGTGGGCGAGCTTGTCGTAGCCCTGCTCCGTCCCGCCTTGGTAGTGCATCGCCCAGCCGTCGCGGGGAATGCTCAGCAGGCGCACCTGCTTGGTGGTGAAGTCCGTCGTGGCGAGGATCAGGCTGTCAGAGCGGTGCACCGGCTCTTCGCCGTGCTTCTCCGGTACATGGTCCAATCCGACCAGCAGCACGGTGATCTGGTTGTGGGCGCTGAACGCCACGGTGAGCGAGCGCGTGGGGGTAAACAGGGTATGCCCCAGGCGCTGCACCTGGGCGCCGTAGTTCTCGCGCACGCCGGTGAGAGGGTTGGTCACTGGGATGTTCCACCACAAGGCGGCGACGATCATCCCGGCGGGAAGGAAGAACGCCAGCGGCCACACGATGCGCTTGCGCAGGTACCACGGTTCAGGGTGGCGCAAGGGCGCGCGGCCATTGCGGTTAGGGGCGGCGCCATGGCCCGGGCCCAGGCTGCCCCCGCGCGCCGCGGCGGCGGGATGAGCCCTCGTCCTAGGGCCGGCCACGCTCTGTCTCCGCAACTTGCCGCCGCCCGACGTACTCGTTGTACACGGCAAGCCACTCCAGCACGATCGGCCGGTTCTTCTGCATCAGATAAGCCAGCTTGAACTTCAATACCTGCAGCACGGCGGCATCGAGATCGCGCTGTGCCGTTTCTCGAAGCTGCTCCACTCCGGGGAAATCGCGGTCCGCGGCAGCCTGATCGGCGACGAACAGGATCTCGCTCAGCATGCCCATGCCATGGCGCCCGGTGACGTGGTCGGCGACCGCCTGGGCGATCCCCATGTCCTCCACGCCGAAGCGCTCGCCCAGCAGCGCGGCGCCCACCTTGCCGTGCAGCAGCTTCGGCTGATCCCGCTCGATGTCCGTCACCTCAATATCGAGACGCTCAGCACCCTCGATTAACTCCGCCACGGTCATCCCCTTGGCGTTGTCGTGGAGCAACCCGGCCAGCTCGGCCTGGTCCGCGAGCTCGGGGGCGAAGCGCTCGGCCAACTGCCGCGCCGCCGCCGCGACATTGAGACTGTGCGCATGCCGCTTCTCCGGCACGAAGGCGGCGAGGGCGTCGGCGTAGTCCTTGGCTGGCAGGGCCATGCGGGGCGGGGCATTATAACGCGCGTCCTGCGCCGCCAAGCGCGCTGAGGGCGTATAATTCAGAGGTGGCGGAAGACGCGGGTAGCGTCGGCAGGGGGAGAATCGCATTGGCGCAGCAGCTCTCAGTGGGCTCGGCGAGCGCAGGCTGCCCGGTGGCAGCGCGCCCGGCAAGGGGTGGCGCAAGATGACGCTCCGCGCCAAGTCGCGCCTGCTCTCGGCGCTGCTGTTCCTTGCCCTCTGCGCGATCATGTACGTTGTCCTGCGGTTCACCGTGGTGAGCCTGCTCCTTGACGACGAGCGCGCGCGCATGCTGGTGCATCTGGAAGTCGCGCAGGCGATGCTCGACGAGCAGCTGAGCCAGCTGACCAGCACCGCCGGCGACTGGGCCTTCTGGGACGAGACTTACGCTTTTGTCGAGGGCCTGAACGCAGACTACGTACGGGCCAACCTGGACAAGGACACCCTCGCCAACCTGCGGGTGCACGTCATCGCTTTCGTCAACAACGCCGGACAGGTCGTGCATCTGCAGGCCTTTGACGCCGGCTTCACCCGCGAGACACCGCCTCCCAAGGGACTGCTCGAGCAACTCCAGGCAGGCAAGCCCCTGGTGTCGCACCGCCTGCCGACATCCAGCGCGCGGGGGCTGGTGGGCACGGAGGAGGGCCTCCTGATGGTGGCGAGCCTGCCGATCCTGACAGGCGCCAGGGGCGGGCCGATCCGGGGGGCGCTCATCATGGGGCGGCGGCTCACCGCTGCCGATATCGTGCGCATCGGCCGAGTCAGCGCAGCGAAGCTGAGTGTCATTCCGATGGGTCCCAAGCCGCTGCCGGAGGTACCGGCGAAGGCGCTGGCGCAGCTCGAGGCCGGGCAATCGCAGTGCGTCATGCCACTCGGCGCCGGTGCAATTGCGGGCTTTGCGCTGCTCCGCGACGTATACGGCAAGCCGTTGGCCCTGCTTGAGGCGGAACGCCCGCGGCTGTTCTTCCTCCGGGGCCAGGCGGACGTGCGGCTGATCCTCCTCGCATTGTTCGCCGGGGCGCTGGTGTTGGCGATATTGGGCCTGGCGGTGCAGGAGCGGCTCGTCCTCTCGCCATTGGCCTTGCTCAGCCGCGAGGTCGAGGCAATCGGCAGGAGCGGTGAGCTCTCCCGGCGCGTGCCCTACGGTGGCGGCCATGAGCTGGGACGCCTCGGGTCGGCGATCAACCTCATGCTGCATGACCTGGAGCACGCCCAACGGCTGCGCGAGGCGGGCTACGAGCGCTATGAGCGGCTCGTCGAGCTGGCCCAGGAAGGCATCGTTGCCGTTGACGAGGAAGAGCGCATCACCTTCGTCAACCCCGCTCTTGCCGCTGCCCTCGGATACGAGGCGGGCGAGCTCTTGGGCCGGTCGATGCTGACGCTGGCCGACGCGTCGAGCCCCGGCGCGACGCACCGGAAGACTGAGAAGCAGCAGTCGGGGCGCACCTCCAACTACGAACTCGTGCTGCGCGCCAAAGACGGCTCGCGGCGGGACTTCCTGTGCGCGGAGTCTCCGATGTTCGACGCGGCGGGCCGCCCTGAGGGCACGCTGCAGGTGCTGACCGACATCACCGAGCGCAAGCGCACGGAGCAGGCGCTGGCCTACGGGCAGAAGATGGAGAGCCTGGCGCTGCTGACCGGGGGTATCGCCCATGACTTCAACAACCTGCTCGTCGGGATCATGGGCAACGCCGGCCTGGCGATCCAGGAGCTTGCGCCGGCGTCGCTCGCGCGCAAGCCGGTCGAGGACATCCTGCGGGCAAGCCAGCGCGCCGCGGAGCTGACGCGCCAGATGCTCGCCTACTCCGGACGCGGGCAGTTCATCATCGAGCCGCTGGACTTAAGCGCGCTCGTCTCCGAAATGGCCCAGCTGCTTTCGGCGGCGATCCCCAAGAACGTGGTGCTGGAGTATCACCTGGCGGACGACTTGCCCAGCGTGGAGGGCGACGCGGTGCAGATCCGCCAGGTGGTGATGAACCTGCTGCTCAACGCGGCAGAGTCCGTCGGCAAGCAAAGCGGCACCGTGCGCCTGGCGACGGGGACGGTCCATGCGGACCGGGACTACCTGCGGGCGGCGTTCGTGGATGACGAGCTTGCTGTCGGGGACTACGTGTTCCTCGAGGTGACGGACACCGGCTGCGGCATGGACAAGGAGACCATCGCGCGGATCTTCGATCCGTTCTTTACCACGAAGTTCGCCGGACGGGGGCTGGGGTTGGCTGCCGTGCTGGGCGTCGTCCGCGCCCATCGCGGCTCGATCCACGTCTACTCGGAGGTGGGCAGCGGGGCGACGTTCAAGGTGCTGCTGCCGGTCAGCACCAGGGCGCCCCAGCCGCGCGCCGAGGTTGCGGAGGCGCCGGATTGGCGGGGCGAAGGCACAGTGCTGGTCATTGATGATGAGCCGGCGGTGCGCATCGTCGCGAAGCGCACCCTCGAGCAGCGGGGGTTCACCGTGCTGCTGGGCACGGACGGGGTCAAGGGGGTCGCGCTGTTCCGCGCGCATCTGGGCGAAGTAGCCCTTGTCTTGCTCGACATGACGATGCCGAGGATGAGCGGGGCGGAAACCTATGAGCAGCTGCGGGCGATCAGCACCGAGGTGCCGGTGATCCTCTCCAGCGGTTACAGCGAGCAGGACGCGGTGGCGAGGTTCGGCGCCAGCGGCCTGGCCGGCTTCCTGCAGAAGCCGTATGCGCCGGTGGACCTGTCGGCGAAAGTGAGAGAAGTGCTGGCGATCGAGACCGCGAAGGGGGGGGCGGAAGGGTGAGATCAAGGCTCAACCGGGGCTCGTGCGTGGGCGCCGCGCACGCGCGGTGCGGGCCGCCCGGGGGCAGCCGCGTTTGGGGGGCGGCAGGGTGGAAAGTGAGCCATGGCCAAGCAGGACCAACGGACTAGTTCGCCTGGGATCTGGAGCTTCGCCGGCTGGGGAGTCGTCGTGTGGACACTCCTCTGCGTGACGGGCTTCGCCATACACCGCGCCTGGCCAGGCGCCCACGGGCCGCAGGAGGCCTTCGGCTGGTCCCACTCCTACGACTTGGGCCTGGGACTGCTCTGGCTTGCCGGGCTGGCCATGCTCGCCATCCTGCTCGCCAAGACCCGCGAGCGTCTCACGGAAGAGCAGTCGCTGCTGCGAGTGGTGCGCGAAAGCGAGGCGCGCTACCGGTCGCTGATCGAGCAGACCCAGGAGCCGATCACGGTCATCCAGAACGGCTGGCACGCCTATGTCAACCCCGCGTTTGCCCGCCTGCTGGGTTATGCTGGCCAAGCCGAGCTGCTTGGCGTGCCGGCTGCGCGCACCTTCGCCCCGGAGGATCTGCCCGACGTCGAGGCGCACTTCACGCACTGGCTGGAGGGGATCGAGAAGCCCGCGTCGTTCGAGGCGCGGCTTGTCAGGCAGGACGGAGCGCGGGTGTGGGTGGAGCTGACGGGCCAGCTCCGGGAGTACCGCGGCGAGATGGCCGTCCAGGCGGCGTGCCACGACGTCACCGCGCGCAAGGCCTCCGCGGACGCGCTGCGGGAGAGCGAGGAGAAGTTCCGCACGCTCTCCGAGCAGGCGTTGATGGGCGTCGCGATCTTCCAGGGCGACCATTTGCTCACCGCCAACGCCGCCCTGGCGGGAATCCTCGGCCTCTCGCTCCCTGAGACCCTCGGCCTGAGCGTCGAGGCGGGGCTCGAGATGGTCCATCCTGAGGACCAGGCGCTGGTGCGCAGCCAGCTGCTGCGGAAGCTCGCGCGTCAAGAGGGCGCGGTTGAGCGCTACGAGTTTCGCCTGCTAGCCAAGGATGGCAAGACGAAGTGGGTAGAACTTCAGTCCCGCGCCATCACCTACGGCCGTTCACCGGCGGTGCTCCTGGCCATGGTCGATGTCTCAGAGCGCAAGAAGGCTGAGGAGAAACTGCGAGCGAGCAGTGAGCGCCACCGGATGCTGCTTGACGAGATGCGCGATGCGGCGTTCGTCGGCACTCTTGAGCCGGGCCCGGTGCACGGCCGGTTCACCGAAGTCAACCCCGCAGCCTGCGCCCTCCTCGGCTATACCGCTCAAGAGCTGATAGGGCTCACCCCGCGCGACTTGGTTCCCCCGGAGACGGCGGACCGGCTTGATGAGCACTTGCGCAGTCTGGCGGAGGAAGGGTCCGCCAGAATCGACTGGCTCATCCAGCGCAAGGACGGCAGCTTCGTCTCCGTCGAGGGACACAGCCAGCGCTTTGAGCTCGGGGGGCAGCAGGTGGTGCTGACCCTGCTGCGCGACTCCACCGAGCGCCGCCGCGCGCAGCAGCTCGTGCTCATCCAGCGCGACCTGGGCAACGTGCTCAGCGGCACCTGGGAGCTCAAGGACGCGCTGGAGCTGATCCTCCGGGCAGCCGTGCTCGCCGCGGGAATGGACGCGGCAGGGGTCTACCTCACCGACGAGGCGCGCCAGGAGGGCGCGGGCGCGATGACTCTGGTGGCGAGCGTCGGACTAAGTGAGGAGCAGATCCGCGCCGTCGGGCACTTCCCGGCAGGGGACCCGCACGCGGGGCTGCTGGCCTCCGGCAATCCGTTCTACGGGACGCACACCGAGCTCGCCTCCCGCGCAGAGCGCGAAGTCCTGCTCAAAGGCATGCACGCCGCGGTCCTCCTGCCTGTCTACCACAAGGGGCAGCCGATCGCGTGCCTGACGCTGGCGTCCTACGCCGACATGGAGATGCCGCAGCACGCGCGCGACGCGCTCGAGGGGATCGTCGGCCATCTAGCCACGGTGCTGATTCGCGCCAGGGCGGAGGAAGCCCTGCGCTCAAGCGAAGAACGCTACCGCAACCTTGTAGAGAACATGGACGAGGGCATTGTCCTGGTTGACGGCGAGATGCGCGTCACCTACGGGAATCCTGCAGTGGGCAGGCTTCTCGGGCTGCCTCCGGAGCAGCTTCTCGGGCGCAGCATCCTCGAGGTGATCATTCCCCAGCACCATGAGACGCTCCGTAAGGAGCAGGAAAAGCGTCGCCAGGGGTTCGGCAGCACCTATGAGCTGCGTGCGCGCCGTGCGGACGGCAGCCTCCTCGACCTGCAGGTGACGTCCAGCCCGCGCTACGACTCTGAGGGCGACTTCGCCGGCTCCTTCGCCCTCCTCATGGACATCACGGAGCGCAGGCGCGCTGAGGCGGCCCTCAGGGAGAGCGAGGAACGCTACCGTGAACTGGTCAGCACGATGGCCGAAGCGCTCGTCGTCCACGATGCTGAGGGGAGCTACCTGTTCGCCAACCCGGCGGCGGACCTCCTGTTCGGCCTTTCCGCAGGCGAACTGATCGGGCGCAACCTGCGGGAGTTCCTCTCGCCGGAGGCCGTGGCCCTCGTGGAGGGCCAGCTTGTCCTGCGCCGCGAGGGCGAGGCGTCCACCTACGAGTTGACACTCACGCGCGCTGACGGGCTTAAGCGGTTGGTGCGCGCTTCAGGCGTGCCGCGCTTCGACGCCGCGAGGCAGTACGCCGGCTCCCTGGTCCTCCTCTCGGACGTGACTGAAGAGAAGCGGGCGCTCAGGGCTCTGCGGCAGAGCGAGGAGCGCCACCGCCAACTCGTCGAGAACCTGCCGGTGGGCGTGTACCGGACGACGCCCGACGGCCAGGTGCTGCTGGCCAACCAGGCGCTGGTCTCGATGCTCGGCTACAGCTCATTCGAGGAGCTCGCTCTGATTGACCTCGAGTCAAGCCCCGACTACTTCGCCAGCTACGACCGCCTCTGGTTCAAGCATGAGCTAGAGAAGACGGGCGAGATCCGGGGCCTGGAGGCGATTTGGCGCAAGCGCGGAGGTGCACTGACCCACGTGCGTGAGAACGCCCGCATGGTGCGCGCGGTGGATGGAAGCGTCCTCTACTATGAGGGCACTGTCGAGGACATCTCTCAGCAGAGACAGGCGGCGCTGGCGCTGTCCGAGAGCGAGGCGCGGCTCAGGCAGATCATCGACCTTGTCCCCCACTTCATCTTCGCCAAGGACCGCGAGGGCCACTACGTCATGACCAACCGCGCGGTGGCGGAGGCCTACGGTACTACAACCGAGGAGATCGTGGGCCGGACGGACGCGGACTTCAACCCGGAAGCTGCGGAAGTGGACTGGTTCCGCTCCGACGACCTGAAGGTGATATCCAGCGGCAGGCCCAAGCTGATCCCGGAAGAGCGCATCACCGATGCTCAGGGCCGGGTGCGCTATCTCCAGACCACGAAGATTCCCTATGCCCTCCCCGGTACTGGCGAGCCGGCGGTGCTCGGAGTGTCGGTGGACATCACGGAGCGCAAGCGCGCCGAGGAGGAGCTGCAGCAAGGCCGGAGCATGCTGCAGACGCTCATCGACAACCTGCCCGTAGGGGTGTTCGCCAAGACCGCCGACGGGCGGTACATCCTGTGGAACAGGCTCCTCGAAGAGCAGTATGGGATCGCCGCCGCCGCCGCCTTGGGCCGCACCGAGTTCGACATCGAGGAGCCCGGCCTGGCGGAGCAGATCCGGCGTGAAGATGAGCAGCTCCTCCTTGGCCAGCGCCACGTGGAGATCAAGGAGGAGATCGTCCACCATCAAGTGCTGGGGGCGCGCGTGCTGCGCACCGTCAAGGTGCCGATCCTCGGCGAGCAAGGCGTCCCCCTCTACATCCTGGGGATCAGCGAGGACATCACCGAGCGCAAGCGCGCCGAGGAGGCGCTGCTGCGACAGCAGAAGGAGGAAAGCATCGTCGCCCTCGCCGGTGGCATCGCCCACGACTTCAACAACATTCTGATGGGGGTGCTTGGCGGTGCCTCGCTGCTCGCCGATTCGCTCCCGCCCGGCCACCCTGGCCAGGACACGTGCGCGCTGATCAGCACCGCCGCCACACGCATGGCGGATCTGACTGGCAAGCTGCTGGCCTACGCCCGTGGCGGACGGCACATGCCCGTGCCCCTCAGCCTCAACGATGCGGTGCGGGACTCCCTGGCGATGGTCCGCGGCAGCCAGCCGAGCCAGGTGGAGGTCCGGCTCATGCTCGCCGACGACCTGTGGCCGGTGGAGGCGGACGCGGGCCAATTGCACCAACTGCTGCTCAATCTGGTCGTCAACGGCTACGAAGCAATGGCCAGCAGCGGCGGGCACCTCACTTTGCTCAGCGAGAACCTCAGCCTGCCCGCCTGGACCTGTGAGAGGCATCCTGAGCATCCCGCGGGGGATTATGTGCATTTGTCGGTTGCGGATGCGGGCGCAGGCATGACGCCGGAGACGCTTAACCACATCTTTGAGCCGTTCTTCAGCACCAAGGCGCCCGGGCGCGGCTTGGGCCTCGCCGCCGTGCAAGGCATCGTCCGCAATCACGGGGGTTGCATTCGTGCTGACAGCGAGCCGGGCCGGGGCACCACCTTCCACCTCTACCTGCCGCGCTCGGCGCGCGAGCCTGAGCTTGGAGGCACCGAGCAGGCCGGCTTATCCGGCGGCACGGAGACGATCCTGCTCGTCGACGATGAGGAGCTGGTGCTCAGCGTCGCCCGCCGCATCCTGGAGCGCCGCGGCTACACCGTGCTCTGCGCCCGCGATGGCCAGGAGGGACTAGATATCTTCCAGGACCCATCCGCGCGGGTCGATCTGGCCATTCTCGATCTGCAAATGCCCCGCATGGATGGCCGGGACCTCGCAGTGCGCCTGCGCGAACTCGACCCCCAGCTCCCGCTGTTGATCTCCAGCGGGCTGAACGAAGGCCCGGACATCGACACCTCCGGCAGGCTGAAGCTGGGGTTCATCAACAAGCCCTACCACACCCGGGAGCTGCTCCAGCGTGTCCGTGAGGCCCTGGACGCCACCTAGCCGCCCCTCGATGGCTGGGTTTGCACTGCGGGCGGCTTTCTGCTAAGCTTCAGGTTCGCTTCGACTGAGGAGGACCGAGGGAAGGCGTGAGATTGCCTTGGCGCAAATTGCTGCCCGCTGCTGCCGTTCTGCTGGCGCTCGGCGTCCACGCGAGCCGTGGTGTGGCGCAGGACGGCCTCAAGCACGTCGCCCTGCATCTGGCTAACGAGATCATCCCCCTTGAATCCACCGCCACGACCGTCTCCGGCCTGCTCGCCGAGCTGTCCGTCAGCCTGCCCGGTGGCGCGTTCGTTGACCCGCCCCTCGACGCCGCCCTCAAGGACGGCATGAACATCAACCTGCCGGACATGACCGTCACGCGCGGCGAGTGCGATAAAACCGTCCCCGCCGAGGTGCGCTTCGAGGAGTGCTGGCACTACGGCCCCGAGAAGATCGAGCCCGAGGAGCCGGGCCAGGAAGGGCTGGTGCGCACCAGCTACACAATCTTCTTCTTCCGCGGCGTGGAGGTGGGCCGCCGGGAACGCGACGAGGTCGTGCGCCCGATGCTGCCCCAGAAGGTGCTCTGCTACCGTACGCTCACCGACGCGGACGGGCCCAGCGCGGAGGAGATCCTGGCGCGCCGGCCCAAGCCCGGCTCCTACACCGACCCGCCCCTGCGCTACCGCCGGATCATCGCCATGGAGTCCACCGCCTACGAACCCGGCCCCATCAGCTGCGGCGGAGACACCAGCGGCGCCACCGCCATCGGGCTGAAGGCGGGCTACGGCGTCGTCGCGGTTGACCCGCAGGTCATCCCGCTACACTCCCGCGTCTACGTCGAGGGCTACGGCTATGCCGTCGCCGGCGACACCGGGGGGGCGATCAAGGGCAACCGCATCGACCTCGGGTTCATGACCCTCGACGAGTGCTACCGCTGGGGCCGCCGCGAAGTCAAGGTCTACATCCTCTACTAGCTTCCATCCATGGCCGCCGCGTCCACCGCTTTCTGCTGTCCCTCGCCGCATATGACGCTGCGCAGCACGAGCAGCGCCTGTGACTGCCCCCCGCCCTCCCGGGCGTCGTATAGCAGCGCCGCCCCCAGCATCGCCGCCAAGGCGAACTCGCTCAGCGCCCGCGCCTTGTGCTCCGGCAGAATCTGGCTGCTGCGCCGCAGGTCCTTGAACAGCCCCCGCAGCCGCTCGCCCATCGCCTGCAGCCCCTCGCCCATCCGCGCCCGCACCGTTGGCGGCAGCGCCGCCTGCCCCGCCGCCAGCCGCGCCAGCACCCGCAACTGCGGCCAGCCCTCCGCCATCAGTTCCCCCAGACGGCCGAAGATGAACTCCAGCTGGCCG
>Ga0315284_10006832_pt1 | contig 16266 bp, 20 predicted proteins | sample YL17G09_16_MG_FD_203696 | JGI IMG/M metagenome (GOLD analysis project Ga0315284, IMG submission 203696) | Sediment microbial communities from Yellowstone Lake, YNP, Wyoming, USA - YL17G09_16 | ecosystem: Environmental > Aquatic > Freshwater > Lake > Sediment | place: USA: Wyoming | collected... | reverse complement strand
AGTGGGTTTAATTGTTGCTAGATTCAGTGTACTTGCTAGATTCGGTATACTTGCTAGATTTGAGGTACTTGCTAGATTTGTCACTTTACTGAATTTACTGGCTTCGTTTATATCAATAAGTGGATGGACTGTGTCTTTCATAATTTCAGGTTTCATTTCCATTCTATTATGATTAATGGAATCATTACGCGTGATTGGTTTTTTAATAAAACATTCGTCTAAAAATGGATCAGGACTCACAACCATAGATTGCTTAAGTTCTATTTCTATTTGAAAATTTCGGGAAGTAAATTTAATACCTTGAATTTCCAAAATAGAAATTATATTCATGTCATGAGTTACGTCATCAATGGAAATAATTTCATCTCTTTCGTTATATATTTTTATATTTGGTTTTACATTAACTCTTAATAAATAAAATTTACCAGATTTAAATAATTTAATTGGAGAGGTAAATGCACTTTCAATATCAGATTGTTCTAGAGCAGATTCAAACCACTGACTTCCTTTTTCGTAAATAAGTTGCTGACACTTTGTCTCTAAATTTTCCAACCATTGTATTAATATCGTATCGTTGTTATCAAACATGAGGTCAGAATATATTTTTTTCCCACTTTTTATAACTCCTTGTTTCGTAAGAGATTTAGGAGTTTGAATATACAGTGGTTTATTATTTAAAAAGATTCTTGTAAAGTAAGCTCCTCCAGTTAAAGAACTTGGTGATGCTAAAAATAGTTTTGAAAAATCAAAGTCAATACTAGGTTCAATGATATGCTCCATTACTGAAATTGGAGAAATTTTTAATATTATTAACACGCAAAAAAAGACATTAAAATTTGTTTCATAATTATAACTATATAATTATGAAAGATTCTCTTATTAAACAATGTTTAGACATTTTAAAAACAGATGACGTGAGAAATGAAATTAAACAACTGTTCTCTCCAGTAACTGACCTTATTCTGTATGAAATATATCCGTATATTTATACTATTATCTTTTTAGTATTTCTTATTTTTATTTTAATTTTAGCAATTTTGGTTTTATTAATCTCATTATTGCGTAATAAAATAATGAAACCAAATATTTTTTAATTTTTTCTTATTTAAATATATAATGACTAAACATAGATCACGAAAACAAAAAGGCGGGAATTCTCCTTCTGGTTGGGGATACGTATATAATACAGTAGGAAATGGCTGGACTCAATTTCAAAATGCCCTCACATTGCAACCAGGAGACAATGCAGTGAGTCAACAAAGTAACAATATTGAACCTGTAGGAAATCCTAATTTTGGAAATACTGCATACGATCCTAGTAAAACAGATTTAACTCTTATACAAAGCGCTGGCAGACGTAGACATAAACGTAATAAAAAAAGCCGTTCCAGGAAAGGCGGGTATTGGGGCGAAGTAGTGAGTCAGGCAATTGTTCCTTTTGCGCTGGTCGGCATTCAGAATAGATTTTCAAAACGAAAACACTCTAAAAGAACTCGTAAATTAAGTAGACGTAGGTAATCTACATCAAATAAGAACGGATATCAATATCATCAATTAAATATCTGTATTTGATTTGTTCTATCAGTATATTTAGAACAATATTTTTTATATATTGTCTATTATTATTTATTTCTGTAATTATATACTGCATTGTAACACTTGGACTCCAATTAGTTTTACAACAAAATGAAGAACAGCATAAACATAATTTATTTGTTAGGGTTTTTAAGCTTGTTGAAAATCTATCGGATAATTTTAGAAAAGTCATATATGGAATTTTATTATAATATATGCTAGGTGGTATAAATGGATATTTCTCGCCACTGATAATAAATTTATATTCATTATATACTCCATTTTTATTTATATGAATCACAAACGTAATCAAATGCGAACTATAATTATAGAATACATCTATGTTTGAATATAATTTACATAATTCAGCATATTCTCTAGTTATTCTTTTGTTAGCATATACAAAATTTTCTATTTTTATTTGTTTGTCCATTTGATTTAATATTATATATCTTTATTTAATTACAGACATATTGTTTCGGGTTCTTAATCTTTTCAGATTCGGATTCTTACTCTTTTCAGATTCGGATTCTTACACAATCTAACATCTAATATTCCTTACATTTCAGTAAATGTATTTAAGGTAGGGTTTTTTTGTTTTTTTATACATTGTATTTAAGATGAGTTTTGAACAACAATTACAACAATGGGTTGCGATAGATGACCAACTTAAACTTTTGAATGAAAAAACCAAATTATTACGTGATAATAAATCTAAGTTATCGCAAACAATTTTATATCACGCGCAACATAATAATTTAGATAGCCTTAAAATCGGGTCAGAAAAAATAAAATTTTCAACAGCTAAAATACATCAACCAATTACTTTGAAATATTTAGCAACTTGTCTAAAAAACATAATTAAAAACGAAGAACAGGCAGATAAAATAATTAACTACATTAAAGATAAAAGAGAAGTGACGACTACATTTGAAATAAAGCGATTGTATAACAATTAATTTATATTAGAATAATGTATATGAGTTATTTTACAGGAGAAGATTTAGTTTTTTATAAAGAAAATAACCAAATAATGAGCGGAGGATATTCAATTGACTCTATTTTATTAAAAGAGGGAATTGCTCCCATGACAACTTTCAATGATTCACTTTCAGGCGGACGCAAAGAAAAAGTATCCAATTTATTTGAAAATTTAGCCGTTCCTGCTGGACTCTTGTATATTCAACAAAAACCTAAATTTAACGAACATAATTACGATGAATCGTGCGATCACTGTGTTTTATCAGATGATATACACGATAAGTTATTTGCATTAATAGAACTACACAAACCTAAAAAACAAAAAACAAAAAAAATGGTTCCGCGTAAGTCAAAATTATCTCGTAAAATAAAATAAATTTATACATAAATAATGTATTATTCAACATTTGATATATATAGTGAAACAGACCAGAGTTTACCTGAAAATATATGCATCATTTGCTGGGAATCTGAAAATACGATTGATTTTCATTCTATGAATTACAATAGGACGTGTAAATGCAACGGATATTTGCATAAACATTGTATTGACGTATGGACCTTACAACATAATAGTTGTCCTATTTGCAGAAGTAACATGTACCTCATATCATATATTTTTATAAACCAACGGGACTTTTTTTCATTCAAAAAAAACATCATATTGCTAGTTATGAAACTTATTTATATTTCGTGTTTGTTTTTTTTTTTTATAAGTATTATAAGGATACATTTGAATATTTTAACATGTCAATCACATCTTGTAAAAGAAATTATCTAAACATAATTTGTGGTCATGTTAAAAGGTGTAAAACACCGATTATCAACAAAAATATATCAAGATTTGATTTTATCAGTATATTCTAAACCAAAATTTCCACATTTACTAACATTTAATCTACAATTCCTGGCTAAATCATATTCAATTTCACCAGTAATAAAATTCACCTCACCAAATTTTTTACATCTACCATATAGTTTATCACTCGGAATTGAGTCATATGGATAGTTATTTATATGTTTGATAAAATGTAAGCAATTTGAACAAATAGGAAATTCTTTATTCTTTATAACATTTCTTCCAGTAGAGAATGTTGTATTTAGTATTAGATACATAAGCTTATACATTTTATTATATTAAATATATATCTTTAAATTATTTTGTTGATAATGGGCGTTGTAAATGAGCAAAGGTGTAAAAGGTGTAAAATGTTAAAAAATATAAATTTAAACTAAGTTTATCATTATTATTTTTGTAAAAAATAATATATAATATGATAATATAATGGTCAAAAAAACTTCTGCGTATAAGTATTCTCAAAAGGACTGCGACTACTCTAATAATTATGGATGCAACTGCTCTAATAATTATGGATGCAGTTGCTCCAATGATTGTGGATGCGATTGCTCCAATGATTGTGGATGCGATTGCTCCAATGATTGTGGATGCGACTATTCCAGCGATTGTGAATGCGACTGCTCTGATGGATGTAATCCAAAATATAAATTTGTTGAAATATACAAAATTCCATTTCATTCTCCCATTATTGTTCCTCCAAATTCTACAGTAAGAAGCGAAGATTCTGGATATATTACTGATTACAAATATGATACTAAATATGATATAGATGTAGACCCAAAATACTTCAGAAGTATAGTTGAGTCTAGTGTCATAAATATGTCAAACGAACAGCTAACATTTGTAAACGCGTACGGATCATATGTGATGCAATATTCATATAAAGTAGGTAGTGGTAAAAAAAATGACATTATTGCTTGTGGACTTGTATATGGCGCTACAGGAAAATTTGCACCATTTAATGGAAAATTTGAAGCAATCAAAGGATTGAACAATATTAAGTTCGTCGTGACATTTACTAAATAGTGAAATTAATTATCTTATATTATAATAATAATATAAGATTATGATCCAATTATGATCCAAATATGATCCAAATATGATCCAATTAAATTTTGCTCCAACTTTGAGAATTAAACGGAGACACCAATATTTCAGTTAATTTATTTTTCCAGTAATCCACTCGCTGTTCCATAAGAATATCTTTCATAGTTTTCGGGTAATGAGGTACGGTTTCCATCAATTCTTCTTCCTGTGAAGTCATTTGCGGTTTGTATCCATAACAATTTACCCCAAACCGTAACGCGGGATTTGCCATATATCCTCCGTTCACTCCTGGACGACCACAATCATTTTCGTGACCTTCTGTTTTTTGAAGCACGTCGTAAGTTGATTGCTGGGTTGGAAATAATGCCATTTGGCCGTCTGACCAGCCATAATTGCACCATTCAGCTCCTTCGCTATACGAATCCTCCACCTCTTTATATGTAGCTAGTCGCGATCCATATGCGCTACATAATGCCTTTGCGTCTGGGTAAACATAATTATTGCCAGGAATATTAAATACTTGACTCTTTAATTTTATTTCTGGAATTGGGCTTGGAGGAGGAGCGATGACAGATATATCTATTTCTGGTTTACTAGAAAACAAATTAGATACAGTTGCTATAATATCTACTCCAAAAAAATACTGTAATCCGTTGATAACAGCTAAAACAATGAATATTCCAATCACTAATATAGTAATGAATGATGTGGATGAACTGGATTCGTCGCTTGAATTAGAATTTCCTAAAGACATAAACAATACTAAATATATAACAACTACAACTACTAAAATAATAATAATACTCGGATTCATCAAGATATTGTTCATATAATCATATACTTCCGTTATTTCAGGATTTGTTGAGTGAGTCTATTAAATTACTGTTTACGTTCATATATTACTGGATTGTTTTTTTTCTATAAAAAAAGCAATATGCTTTTGGCGTAATTATGCTATCATTGGCTATTTCAGTGACATTCGTATCATTAAAATGATACCATTTTTCATTTGCATTTTTTACAAAAGCAGTATAATGACCGCCTAGTACATTTCCGCTATGATTACATACTCCGTACAAATCATATACATAGGAAGATTGATTATATCCGCACACATATTTGGATAAATCTAAATTTTCTAAAGGAAAGGTAATCAATATTTGATTTTTTCTATTTCGATAGTCAAAACGCTTAATATCCACTACAAGAATGTTAGGAAAACTCCAAAAGGTTATATTCTTTTTCATGGGCTCTTTTTTATTCGTAACTTCATTTAATACAGCATTCTCCCCTTCTAGTATTTCTCCTTGGACATATAAATCAAAACAATCTGTCAGGCTAGGAGATTTATTTTCAGAGGGAATGGGTAAGCTAATAATAAAATACGGTTCGGGGCGTAAGCTTAATACTTGTTGCGTTTTCATTGAAATTAACTGGGAAATATGAATACCGTAAAACATATTCCAAATTTCAGAATAATCTTTAGAATACATTTGTTTGATTGTCTCAAAACATTTTTTTGCTATTTTATCGGTTTCATTCAATTCATCCCCGCTAATAGTCATCTCCACTTTCCTAGATAATGCATTATGGAAACATTCAATGACAAATATTAAGAATTCAGGTAAATCATTTTGACTAAATCCAGTGAACGACTCTTGCCCTTTTAATTGAGCTAATTTGTGAATAGTGGTGATGAATTTCATGGGAGAAATAATACAATTTTCACTCCATATCATTTTTCTTAAATCATCCCACTCTAATAACAACGCGCTATCGTACTTTTTATTCAATCTTTTTTTGTATACATCGTTATCCAAAAAATTATTCAGTTCGTATGTATGAGATAATACTTGTAGACAAGAATTGATAAAACAGGTATTTCCTAAATTGGTTAAACCAGTTAGACCTTTATTTGTATAGTTTTTAAAATTCATTATATAAATATATTGAAATATGTTTAAACATATTTGTTATATTATATTATACATGTCTAGAACTCCAAATCGTAATTTATCAAATAATGATATGAATATGTTAGATTTTTATACACAACAATACAACGATACGTATTATAGAATAAATCAACTACAAAGATCATTAGAACGAATTAATGAAAATATTAATCGTATCTATTTTGGCGAGCATCATAACACAAATTCATCTAGAAATAGAAATAATTCTAGAAACAGACATACAGACGCAAACTCGTATTTATTTGAACCTGCTCCATCAAGATCTTCAAGACCTTTAAGAGAAGATTATACCACTAATATTTTAAATCAACCCGATACCAGATGGACCAATTTCATGTCTTCGTTTTTTTCTAATGTTTCTGTTTTTGCTACTGTAGAAGAAATTAGAAGGGCTACAACTGTCTTGAGATATGGAGATATCGTCAATCCTTTGAACGAATCGTGTCCCATTAGCTTAGAAAGATTTACGGAGGACAGCAATGTGATCCAGCTAAATTATTGCGGACATTTATTTAATACCAATGAACTTAACATATGGTTTGAAAACAATGTCAGATGTCCTGTTTGCAGACACGATATTCGTCTCACACGCCAATCAAATATTTCATCTCCAAGTTCTCCTGAACATAATGTAACTCAGCCAGAAGCAATTGTAAGCAGTAGCGATACTTTCACTACAGAACTTATTACTCGTCTTACAGATCAACTAATTGATAGTTTATATAATGAAAATACAGATACAATAGACGGAAATAGAATTTTATACGACGCGTCAAACAATACATTCATGTTTGAAGCATATATACCTCTTTATCGTGAAAATAGCTAAAACTAAGACTTCTTTTACATTTCAAATCTCCATTAACCCTACAAAAATAATCAACATAGTTAAGAATTAAACTTAAAGAAACCATAGTATATAAATTATGGTTTTAGAAAAGATAAATAGAAACGGTCTTCGCTGGAATATCAACGAATTGTTAAAATTAGAACGAGAATATGATTTATTGGAATTAAATGTGCAACAAATTGCCTTTAATCATTCGCGCACAATAGAATCCGTCATGTATCGTTTAGAATCAGAAGGACTTATTAATAATTGGGAAAATGCGCGCGGATTTTCTCCGAGAAGAAGTCCCAGAAACTTATGAAGAAACTTATGAAGAAATCAGTTAAATTATGGGATGTAGCTGGACTGTAAGTCTTCTGAACCAATTTTGCATTTTAATCGATGAATTATTAAATCGTAATCATATTCAAAAATATTAGGGTTTTTAGAAAAACAACGCCAAACCAGTTTGTTTTTGTTTTTTTCTAACAAATATAGCGCGCAAGGATTTTCGGATAAATAGTTCCAATTGGCCTTTTCTAAATTTTTTTCTACTAATTTCATCGCTCTTTCACATGGATTATTGCAAAGCTGGTCCCAATTAATTCTTTTTATATTATCTTCTATCAAATCTATAGCTTTAGGATTAGACGATAACCAGTACCAACCCACTTTATCCAAATTATATTTAATCAGAGTTACTGCCAGTGGATTAAGGTTCCTGGATATTTGGTGCCAAAATATTTTGTCTTTATTTTTTTCTAACAAAAAAAAGGCGGCTGAATTTCTAGACAAATTATACCAATTGGCTTTTTCTAAATTTTCTTCTACTAATTTTATTGCGCCAGGATTAGTATTATTGCATAAACAATTCCAATTTATCATTTCTATATTTTTTTCTATCAACCCTAAGGCTTCATAATTACTTGATAAATGATTCCAATTGGCCTTTTCTAAATTTTCTTCTATTAATCTCATAGCCTTAGGGTTCGTATTTTTACATAATTCATCCCAATTTATCCAATGTTTATTCTCTTCTAATTCTAAGAAATCCACAGCATTAGGATTTCTTGAAAACGCCGACCAGCTTATTTTATCTTTATTCTCTAATAACATACTTATAGCCTTTGGGTTTTCCGATAATGCACTCCAATTTAAATTATATTTAAATTGGTATGCATATTGATACAACTCTATCCATTTCTTTAGTCTGAAAAAAAACATAAGTTATATTTAATTTATATTTTTTTTCGTACATTTTACTTATTTAGATATTCCAGGTATTTAGACATTCCAGGTATTTAGACATTTCATTTGCCAAAGAACTTTACTAAACTTTGGTTTCCTTCTTTGCTATTATTGGTCTCCCGTAAATACTTATCAAACAACAACGTCTTGACCTCTTTATCCTTCAGTTTCGTAATTTTTTCTTCTGCTTTTTTGGGTTCTATGGTTTTTTTTACCGCCTCTATTTCTCGTCTAAATTTAGAAATCTTTGACGTTTTATTCTGCATCTTCCAGATATCCTCTATAACTAATCCAAACAACTGCAAAAGCGGTTTCATAATTTGGTTCGTAATATAAAACGAATAATCTATCTGGATCTTATTTTCTTTTATATAATCAGGAGTCTCTATTTTTTCTCCCTGCAACGCCTTCTTATTATTAACGATATAAACAAACGGAATACGATCTCCTGAACTTGGTTTATTACCAGGATCTCTTGTAGCAATCCTATCAGCCAGCACTTTGTGTGCAATTTGTTGCGGTTTTTTGTAAAACGATCGCAACGATTTTGTTATGATTAACTTTTCTATAGGAACTGTGCCGTCTACCAATTCTTGCAAACAACCTTTCAAGAAATCAATTGCTTTTTGGATATTTTGCTCCTTCATCAAAATATCTATAATACCTCCATATACATCTTTTACAATGGGCGCATTATCTCTGCGCTTCAAAACAATACCCATTTCTTTGCGTTTCCCCTTTGTCGGATCGTGTTCATACAAAATGCCCACATATCTTTTCTTGGATAATAAACAAAATGGCGAAAATGTTTTTTCATATTCAAAATCGTGCGGCGCTTTCAAGAAACTAGATACTATATTACATGCTTCTTTTGCTATTCCAATTGACAATTCCAACGCAATAGGTCCGACAATCGGCTCTAACGTGTCTTTGTTTTGCAAATTAAAAGTAAAGAAGACGCTGTCAGTATCTCCGTAAATGTATTCTGATTTAGTCAATACTGGACCTATCCTTGTATCAACTACAGTATCGCCATAACACTCTTCCACTACCTTTTTTGCATACGTAAGTAATAATCTACCTATTGATGTTGTTGATGCTGCAATATCAGGTTCGTAAAAAGTACTTGTTTTTGCTCCCAGTTGACCATACAACGAATTGGCTGTCAGTTTATACGCGATTTGGCGTTTGTCCAATACATTTTTCATAAACTCATCCTTTTGAAGAGGAATCTGTTTGCGTGTAGATTTTCTGGCTCCCAACAATTCTTCTAGAATAGAAGGCATAATAGCCCATCCTTCTTTGAATTGCGCAAAACGACATACTTTGTACCCAGATTTTATCTTTTCTGCACGCGCCTTTATATTTTTTCTTACATACCGAAATGTATCAAATGTAATATCCACATATTCATAGTCAGCTAAATTGTCGTAAATATAAACCCCGTTTAATTTCTCACCCGTCTCTTCTACAAGTTGATTTTTCAAATCATATATTTTTGTCCATACCTTACTGCTTGGACACAGATTTTCAGACAACATAGAGGACGGGTACAAAGACGCAAAATCTCCAACTACTATCGGTTTATTTAAATAAAGCCCGCATTTCGGTTCTAAAACAATCGCGCCTTCGTATCCATCGTCTTTGGACCCTTTATTTATAACTGGCATTAATGTACGCTTTTCTCTGCATTTTTTAGCTACATAACTAGTAAGTTTTATTCCTTGGCCTCGGAATACAAGGAAACTCATTGGAACGCTGCATAATTTAGACATCTCTATTAGATCAGTCATGACATCTACTTTGTTCATCAAATAATGAACCAAATTACAATCCTGAATACAGTATTTTGCAATAACGGATCTAGAAGCAGACCCTTCATTCGTCATACGGAAAATATCTTTCGGAGTGACGTCGTCTTTCGCCAAGCCCCATTTGACTTTTTTTGCGCTCGGATTTTCATGTCCTAGAATCGTGAACCATTTTTCTTCTTTATTTACCTGCATCACCTTGAATTTTTGACCGTCTTTGTAATAATCGCTAGAATGATTGATTTCTTCAAAGTGTATATAGCTCTGTTCCTGCAATCCAGTTAAATTCGTTGTTTTTATTTTAGTTATGAGACCCTCAGAATTTTCTAATAATTCCAGACTCTTTACCTCATCTCCAATAAAATATCCACCCACATAATCCAACTTGTAAGACGACAGATTTTCTGTGCGACGAAACCAATTGTACATGTCAATCTGTAACCGTCCAGTCATTTTAATAATAGACAGGTCGTAAGTACCGCTTGCTATTGTAATGCTACTTTTATCTATTTCATAAACTCCTGTTTTATAATTTTTAGTTGCGCAAATCTCGTCGGCGTTTCTAGATAATTTTAAAAAGTCTTCCATACAATCACATTCTTGCGATCTACGAAACATAAATTCATAATCAAAACTAAATATATTGTACCCAATAACTATATCTGGGTTTTCGCGTTGCACTAGATTTCTCCAAGCAAGTAAAACATCTTTTTCAGTTGAATAGGATTCAATTTGGGATGATTGAATGGGCATTGCGTCGCATGTATCTAAAACAATACAATGATTTAAATAAGGATCGGAGTCTCCGTATGTTAAAAAGGTTGATCCAATAAATGTCACCTTGTCCCCTTCCAATGCAGGAAAACATGATCGCAATGACAAAATGAGTTCATTGATTTTCCCTTGACGGTCCAATTTCGGATCACACATAACATCAAGAATTGTAGATTGTTTGTTTTTATAGGGTTCTGCACGAATTACTTGATTTGGTTTATATCCAAATTCTAATTCGGCTCTGTTCTCGTCTCTATCCTCCTCCTCGTCTTCTACTTCATCTACTTCATCTACTTCATCTTTTTTACTAAATTCCTTTTGAATATTTTCAAACATGGCCTCAATAGAGTGTTCATTATAGTTTTTGCTGGTATAATCGCGAACCTTGGTTTTGAACCATTTTTGTAATCTTTCCTCCAACTCATCCAGGGAACTCTTCTCTTTTGGATAGACCAAATCAATATTATTCATGGAATGAAACCCAAACGCGGATTGAACGATTTGTCGTAATACATCTTTGCATAATTCAGGATTTAGATTAGCCACGCCTTTCTCAAAATGATCTACAATATTTGTAGCCAGTTTCTTATACGATTTCACTGGCACTGGGAAATCGCCATGACTACTACTTGCCTCAATATCAAAACTCATTATCTTATAAGGCACTCGATGTTCCTTGTCATTTAATGGTATTATATGTTTGTAATTAATAATAAATTCAGTAGCACAAGATGTAGTCTTATTTACTCCAGTAAGCTCAATGGTTTTTGTATTCGGTAAAGCAATCCATCCAGAAGGACTGGTTTCTTGAATATGAAAGAATCTGAGTAAGGGAGGAATATTTGCTTCGTATAATTCCGTGTACGTTTCTCCGAATTTATACCCAATATTTATTAATTTGTGCTCGGATTCGCCTTCTTCATTGATTTCATTCGTGTACCAAAAATTCTTCGTTTTATTGAATACATTTATATTGGAAAATTTCAACAAAATAAATTTATGCAATTTTCCTCCGTCAAATCCATATAATTTTTTACGCTCTATCAATTTACATTCTACAATAGAATCCTGATAATATTTTCCAAGTTTTGCTTTTAGGTGATTCAAAAAGGATATTTTTAGATTTTTGTTCCAGGCTTCATCCACTTTCACATAGAAGAACGGCCTGTAATCTTCTACCACAATAGAAGCAGTTACGCCTTGTTCGTTGATTCCGAACATTTGAATCATGAACGAGTTACTATCTTTATGATATCCTTTTTCCTCATCATCCGTTCCTTTATCATTATAAATATTAAAATCAAAAAGTCTGAAAACTCGTTCCATTTTGGTATTTAAATTATATGTTTCGTTCATTTTAAATTCAATTTTATTGATAATTATTTTATCTTTATATTTTTACTATTTTTCATAAATTATTATATACAAAATATATATAATGAGCGCATTAATTTTACCAGCTCTCGCTATTGGCGGAGTTTACCTATTGTATGACGGATTAACCAAAAAGAAACATAAAAGAACAAGTTCAAGTTCAAGTTCAAGGCATTCATCGCGTCCTTCGTCTTCGTCTTCGGCTTCGTCTTCATCGGCTCATACCCGAAGACGAAAACATCGTAAAAAACCATCAAAATCTTCTTCCATGGGTCTACGTGTAAAACATAACCAAACTAGAAAACAAAATAAAAAAAAACGAGAAGAATCGGTCCGTAAATTTTATGTATTTTATACATACGGATCTGTAAAGGGTAAAAAATGGACATATAAGGGATTGCCTTCTGATTGGGCTCTAAAGAAAAAAGATATAGCCAAGAATTCTAAGTATACAAAAGTAAACGTCTTTTCAGGTCCCAAGAAAAATCGCGATGCTATGAAAAAGTATTTAGAAGATGCATTTGAGTATTTAAAGAAGAAAAATATAGTGAAATATTATAAAATAGAGAGCCACGAGTAAACTGATAACTGGTAAAAATTGGAGAAAAAATTACCTAGTTTATCTAGAATGATTTTTGCAATATTGCTTCTGAGAGAACCCTTTAGGACGGTTACAATTTATACTTCGCTTATATTTTAACGACCATTTTCTTTGTTTTCTTTCTTTTCTTTCTTTTTTATATTTATATGTTTTTCTGGATTTACTCTTGTATTTTTGCGTACCATAATTTTTATGCAATCTTCTAACAAGTTGTCTCGGAGATCCTCCTTTCATTACTGTGGGATTTATTTTACTTTCTATCCAATTCACTAACGATTTTACACTTCTGTCCTTGTTGGAGATATTGGCATTTTCATAAGATTCCACCAATTTTCCCTTTTGAGAAATAAATTTCATTGTCGGGAATCCGTCAATATCTCCTATATATTTTAACGAAGCCAGTAAATTTTTGTCAATGTCTGCTATTACAATGTTATTAGACTTATATTTTTGTTCTAATTCGGTTTTTAGTTTATCCCATTCAGGTCGGGTGGCCATGCAGGGACCACATCCCTCCATATAAATTAATACAAACACGTCTTTTCCCTCCTCTATATATTTGTCTATCTCCTCTATGTTATTGGTATTTGAGCCACAATGGATGAATATCATTATACACTAACAAGAGAAAGTATTTATAGGATTATTTTACAAGATACATTGTTTTTATCCTATATTATATTATAATATGAATCATATCCTGAAAATTTTATTTTATGTAGCTATTTTTTTAGGAGGACTGTATTTTTACACAAAATATACCAATCCTAAAATGCTCGAAGGGTTAACCACCATGAATGGAGAATTGCGTTGCCCCAATTTATTGATCCAAAAAGGAGCTAAATTTTATTTATATAATTCCAATATCGCAGAGGTTCCTGGAGTAAATCCTATTGAATTTAATAATTTAGAAGAATATGTGGAATTTTTGGAATGGCAACGCGGAGCTGGAATCCGTTGTCCCGTTTTGTACGTTCAGAATACATATGACGCACAGGGAGAACGAGTTTATAAGGTTAGACCTAGCGTCACAGAATTACAAGGCGGTCTTCCTCCCACTGTTCCAGTTGCCTTGCCTACTAAATTAGTAGATGCAACGCAATCAGATTCCTACAACATAAATAGTCTTCCAGCATACGATCAATCGTCTTATTATACAGGAACAACCACAGACGCTATAAACAAATCTAATGAAAGCTTGTTATTTAGCGACAACGCAATGGATCAAAATTGGGGCGGAGCCGATTATACACAATCGCTAGTAGATACTGGATATTATAAAGGAAACGAAGTTGCTATTGCAGTTGCTTAAATTGTATTATGAAAATGTATTAAATATATATTTTACTTATTATATAATGAATTTGGTTACTCAATTTGGTAAACAAATTTGCTTCATACTTATGTATTTATATATTACAATAGTTATTCCACTAGTCACTTCATTTATTTACATGACAGGACAAATAAACTCATGTTGGAATTTATCTGGATATTTAACGATTCAACTATTTGATATACAATTACAACAAAAATATATAAAATATTTGAAACCGGTTCCTTTTATACAAAACGGGTTTATATTGACAAACCATCGTTCATTTACGGATTTTTTTTTTGACCCATACATAACAAGAGCATCGTGTATAGTACGTCGTCTTGCCTGTTTTGTAGCAGGCATATTTGGACTACAACTTTTATTTGAAAGCCGTATGATTGTTATAAATCGTGGTAAAGATAATAGACACGACTTATGGAATAATATACTAAATTATACTTTAATTCTATTTTATCCCGAAGGAACTCGTCTAAAACATCTATCATTACCATCCAACTACAAAGAAGTTGAACTAAAATACGGACTATTGAAAAGTATTTATGAAAATAGGGAAAATCAAGAATATGCTCTAAATCAAGTCCAGATATTTATTAGTCGTGGAAAAGAAGATGTTCTCAATGAAAAAATATTCCAGTTAGGATTTAATCAAACAATTACATACATGGTAGGGGAACCAATTATTCCCTCGCAATATAATACGTTTGATGATTTTATCGATAAGGTAAAACACGAATGGCATACTTTGTGGAACATAGTTTATTGCTCTTTGGATCATACTGAAATAAAGGATTCTAAATATGTAATTGAGAAAATAAATATTCCGTATTATGTCTAAAATCCTAAAGATTTTGTATAACCTTCTAATTTTACTTCACTGTTTATCTATAAATACCATTGTTTCATTCAACGATTTCTTCGCATTAGATATAGCATTGATGGTATTCAGCGTAGTTATGTTTGATTTGATATCGGTACTATTATCCATATCTAAAAATAATTTTAACATAGACATGCTTAAATAGTCATCCATATTGATAATCACGTTTTCATAATCTGCGCGATATTTTGAAATTAACAAAGAATCTTGCAATTGTACTGTTTTTGCTTTTATTGTAGCAGCATAAGTTGAAGCATTACCGGCCTCTCCACTTTCAGGAGCGGTTGCGTTTTCTAGTCCTTCTTTTATTGTAAATGTTTTCATCACTAAATAAATAATAAACAATCCTAAAAATAGTACGCCAATTATTTTTATCAAATCTTCGTTCATAATATATATAAAGCTTTTAAAATATTTACATTTTACACCTTTTATACCTTTCACATCTTTTCTTGTTGAAAATTATTTCATTATGTTTATTTCTATTTTTGAATTAGTACATATACTTTCTGTATAGTCTCCACAGCAATTACTACAAAACACTCGCGTTTTCATCAACGCAAACCATATTTTTTCATATTTGTCATCATCGTCTATCGGTATTGGTCCAAGTCTAATATATGAATATCCATATTCATCCCATTCTTTATGAAATACTTTATTGCAATTTTTATTAGAACAAATAATTTTTGGTATATCCATATAATAAATAATATAAATATGTGTTTATATTATTTATGTTTCAATTTTTTATGATAATACGAAGTGAAACGCCGATTATTTCCAATTATCTTTATTTTTGGTTCTCTTACTTTTTCCCATAACCATTTTCTTAAATTGGCTCAACCTTTCTCAAAGGTTATACTTTTGGCTCAACCTTTCTCAAAGGTTATACTTTTGACTCAACCTTTCTCAAAGGTTATACTTTTGGCTCAACCTTTCTCAAAGGTTGAAATACATGAAAATATTCTGGAT
>Ga0315284_10006831_pt1 | contig 16266 bp, 25 predicted proteins | sample YL17G09_16_MG_FD_203696 | JGI IMG/M metagenome (GOLD analysis project Ga0315284, IMG submission 203696) | Sediment microbial communities from Yellowstone Lake, YNP, Wyoming, USA - YL17G09_16 | ecosystem: Environmental > Aquatic > Freshwater > Lake > Sediment | place: USA: Wyoming | collected... | reverse complement strand
AGCCGATGCTTATGTTCCAGAGACAAAGGCAGTTTATGAGTTTCATGGTAAGTTTTGGCATGGTTGTCCAAAAAGCTTTTATCCAAATGATATTAATCCGAGAACAAAAACAACGTACAAAGAATTACATAATAAAACATTGGCGCGTGAAAAGTTAATAATAAACGCAGGATATAATTTAATTATTAAATGGGAGGATTAATTAAATGATGGATATGCTTTATTGTCCTATTTGTTGTTGCCATTTAAAATCCAATAAACCTAGGTACAAGCAATTAAATGGTTTTGGAAAATCCGCATATTATATATATAGGTATTGTTACGATAAACCTCACCAATTATCATTTTTTGTTGATAAAAGTACTTGCAAGGTAGACTGGATGAGGTTAGTTGTATCAGATTGCTCGATCTCTGTAGAGATAGACTTTACAAATAATAAATCCGTTGTTAGATTGCTTGAAAATAAAAAAGAAACGGCAAAAATGAATTTTGATGACGTGCTACCGCTAGATTTCCCCAAATTAGAAAAATTAAAAGAAAAAATTGAATTATTAATGGTATTCTCATGATATTACCAATTATGTTTTGTAAAGCGTGCCGCCTATCTATTAACTTCCCTGATTTTAATTCAGAAGAAAAAAGTTATAAAGGCCGCGGGTTCTGTGCCTGTGGGAAATATTGGATAGACTCTTTAATAGAAGATGACGAGTATTCAGATATTGGCAAATTAAGAATAATTAATGAGGAGTTTATTTATGATGAATATAAATTAATAGTTTCATACGAAGATAATTTAACCTCGCTTTTTAAAGATGATGTGCAGGTGATTACCATTAAAGCTGCCCTTGATTTTAATTTTAGAAATAAAGCTGAAATGTTGAATAAATTAGATACTTTTGTGAATTTCTCATAAATAGTTGTAATAATCTTTTAATGAAGAAAAAAAATACAAAGCAATTTATAAAAGAATCCATTGGAAAATATGGAAATAGATATGGATATGAAAAAGTAGTTTATGCAAATAACTATACAAAAGTAACTATAACTTGCCATATTCATGATGATTTTGACCAAACTCCAAATAATCATCTGAGTGGTCAAGGCTGTCCAAAATGTGCCGGAGTTGCAAAAAAATACACGGAACAGTTTTCAAAAGAAGCTATTGAACAACATGGAAATATATATGGATATGAAAAAGCATTTTATGTAAACAATCATACAAAAGTAACAATAACTTGCCATATTCATGGTTATTTTGAGCAAACTCCGAGTGCTCATTTATCTGGTCATGGTTGTCAAAAATGTGGTGGATCTGAAAAAAAAGACATAGAACAGTTTATTTGTAAAGGGAATATTATTCATAAGTCATTTTATAATTATTCGAAAATTAATTATATTGGTGCAGGAAAAAAAGTAATAATAATATGTCCGGATCATGGTGATTTTAATCAAAGGCCCGGCCATCATCTGAGCGGTCAAGGCTGTCCAAAATGTGCTGGAGTTGCAAAAAAAGATACAGGGCAATTTATAAAAGAAGCGATTGAAAAACATGAAAATAAATGGTCTTATGAAAAGGTAAATTATATAAATGCATTAACAAAAGTAATAATAACTTGTCCTGATCACGGCGATTTTGAACAAACTCCTAATAAACATTTACGTGGTCGCGGTTGTCCAAAATGTGCCGGAGTTGTAAAAAAAGACGCTGAACAATTTATAAAAGAAGCGATTGAAAAACATGAAAATAAATGGTCTTATGAAAAGGTAAATTATATAAATGCATTAACAAAAGTAATAATAACTTGTCCTGATCACGGCGATTTTGAACAAACTCCTAATAAACATTTACGTGGTCGCGGTTGTCCAAAATGTGCCCATATTATCTCTAAACCTGAAACTATATGGCTTGATTCTTTAAACATAGATCCAAAATATCGTCAAGCAAAAATAAAAATTGGTAAAAAATATATAAAGGCTGATGCTTATGTTTCAGAAACAAATACAGTTTATGAGTTTCATGGTAAGTTTTGGCATGGTTCTCCAAAATACTTTAATCCAAATGATATTAATCCGAAAACAAAAATAACCTATGGCGAATTATACAAAAAAACATTAGATAGAGAAAGTCTAATAAAAAACGCCGGATATAAGTTAATTGTTAAATGGGAAGATTAAAAGAGGATATAAACAGGCTTCGTTAATAAACTAAATGCGTTTCATTAATTTCGCTGCATTTTTTAATATTCTATTGATTAGATAGGAAAAAAATGTCATATAAATCAAAATCTGCCTATGAATTATTTATTGCCGGAAGTTCTATAACATCTGGATTTGGAGTTTGTCTTAATGCGGGCGGAACAGCATATATACACGCAACAACCGCAGCTCTGGCATTACAACCATTTGCCGGAGTTGCAACAACAGCGACAACATCTGGTGATTTTTTTGCGGCAGTTAAAGATGGATACATTAATTCTTCTGTTGCTAATATTTCAACCGACGGATATTATGGATATGTCGGTTTAGACGCAACTGGAAAATTAGTTAAAACAGCATGGATTTATGGGCCCATTGGAAAACGAAATCCTGATGGTAGTGTGTTTATGGGTGGAATTACCCCTGGTGTTTATAATGTTCAGGACTATGGGTTAAAAGGTGGTGCAGCTGATATTACTCCGACATTAAACAGAATACAAAATGATATAGTTAATGCTACAAGTACTTCTGTTGGGCCAAGTGGATCTGTTATATTTTTCCCAGCGTTAGCATCACCTCTTGAATATACTTTGCAAACAACATTTCATATTAGTGCGCCAATTACGTTGCAAGGTATTGGAACTGGGGGTGTATCGGGATCTCCGGTTAGACTAAAGCCTTACGCCTTTTTTAAGTTTCATCAGCACACAAATTCGCCAATAGGTAAAGACGGTTCACACGCCTCGATCAAAGGACTATCTATTATTGCAGATGCAACCGGATTAGCTGGATGGCAAGGTGGGCATGCTTATAGCGTTGGAGATAAAATACTTCCAAACAGATATTATGGAAATTATTATGAATGCATTAAAGCTGGAACGTCTGCAGCAGCCCCGGCAACCTCTACATTGTGGCAAGCAAACCACGCATATTTAGTCAATGATCGTATTTTACCAACCCAATATAATGGACATTATTATAAGTGTACAGTTGCAGGAACAAGCGGGGGATATAATAGCGAACCTGGTTTTGGTGCTAATGCAATTTGGCCATTGACAGGGTCCATTGTAAATGGTACGTCTACATTTACAGAAGATGGTGTAGATACCGAACCAGATTGGGTAAGTCATAATTTTTCTGATTTTTCTACCGTGTGGGCACCAAATACCGCTTATATTAACGGAAGCGTTGTTAGGCCTACAGTATTGGGCAACAGGGTGTTTTTATGCACAACCCCTGCTGTTGGGTCTGGCACTGCACTATCATCTGGAACAGAGCCAACATGGAACACTACTATTGGAGCCACTACAACAGATGGATATATAGTTTGGACTGCGTATAATTCAGACGCTACAACAATTACAGATGGATCTGCAGTATGGGGATCAAGATGCGCTCCCGGCATTTATTTTATGACAAGAGCACATGTTTCAGACTGTACTATTACAGGAACAATGAATGCTGGCATGCATATTCAGGCACAAGCGGCTGTTGCTGCAACCGGAATTGTTCCAGCATCAAATGCAAATGGATTTTCTATTGATAATTGTTATATAGTTCAGTGTAAAATAGGTATAAGGGCAAAAGGCGACGAAACTAATGCCGGAAACATAACAAGAACAATTATACAAGGTTCTGCAACGATAAATAGAGCCGAAAAAGGTTTGTGGGATGATAGCTTTTTAGGAAATCATGTTTTTGGTTGTCAATCTGGATATCATGGTGGAGAAAATTATGTAATATCGGGCACATACTCAACATGTACTGATTGTTATGAAGAAGGCGGCATCAGACAATCATTGGTAGACGGTCCATCAGCCCAAATAAAAGGGAATACATTTTCCCCAGTAATTAGCGGAAGTTCAAATGTATGTTTATCTGCTACTGATGGTATTGTTAATTTTAGAACTGTAACGCCAACTCATTTTTATCCAGATAAAGTAGTGACGGAGGGTGCGGAAAATTATATTAAAACAAGCGATGATGTGTATGTATCCAAATTACACTATAACTATCCAGTAGCCGGCTGGCATAATATGTTACATGCAGACGCGACAACAAGATGGAGCCATGCTTTTTCGGCTGGAGCGGCATCTGACGGAGTGGCTTTATTTTGGCTACCAAGAGGCTATAAGATTGGGTCAAATTATGTATTTACAGACGCAACACAAGTTAAAGATAATCAGATAAAACAAGCGTATAGGATAAAGGGCGACAAAGTAATGTTGCCAAGCTCAGCGGATCCAAATAAATATTCTGAAAAAATAGTAACTACCGATGGATATGACGCAAATGCTTGGATTGCCACTCATTCCTTTGTTTTAGCGTGGCCATATGCAGAACTAACTGGAACAAGGTCTGGATATCAATCAGAGGTAATAATTCCAACATCAAATAATGCGGGTAATCGAGCATATCAGGTTATTGCATCAACAACCCCATATACAACTGGAACAGTGCAGCCCGATTGGAGCACCGTTCAAACACTAAATAGCACTATAGTTGATGGTTATATTACATGGAAAAATGTCGGCTCTGCTTGCACGTATTATAACACAAATAAAATAGATGGATATACTCGAACAATAACAACGACATATCCAGTTGTTCAAGCTGACAAATATATATTTATATCAACAGCTGCGGCTCCATATACTATAACATTACCAGCAAGTCCAATCGCCAATGAAACTTATATAATTAAGGATTTTTCTGGTAATCTTTCAGTAAATACAGTGACAGTATCTGGAAATGGAAGAAATATAGATGGTGCAGCTACCTTTCCTATGAGTACTAATTATGAAAGTATAACTGTAATATATAATGCAAGTACAAATACATGGGGAATTATCTAAAATATTTATTACCACTTATTGTTATTTTAATTGCTTGCGGTGGAAGGATGGATGCTTCTGCCGAAATCTGTAATATCAATGATAACGAGTGCAAAATTAACTTAATTCAATTTATATTGATAGCGGACAATTCTTTAAATGATGATACTAAGCTTGCCATTGTAGATGCTTTAGCTGAATGGGATATAAAGGTAGGAAGCCATATAGACTATAAAATTATGTATAGTGATATGTTGAAAGAAAACGATAACATAAATACTTTTAATCATTCATACAAATTATATATAAAGGATCCCGGAGAAGGTATATTGGGCTGGACTGACTGGGAGCCTCAGGGAAACTCTGCAAGAATTCTGATAAAGCCAAGTCTTGATGCAGAAACATTTAGAATTGTTTTATTGCATGAATTGGGGCACGCTTTTGATTTACGATTTGGAAGTGATATTCATTATACCGGCGAATATAAATCTATTATGCATCCAAGTATAGGAAATACTGGCCAGCTTCAATGCCCCGAATTAAATGAATTTTGTAATAGGTATGGATGTATTATTGATTGTGAAAATTATGTGAAAATAAATGGATTTTTCTTGCAGTCTTTCGTTCCAGAGGTTGGTTTATGCGGCGTCTCTAAATAGATATGATATAATAATTTGTATGCATTATTTGGATAAGTTTATTGCAAAAGCCAATATTATTAATTACTATAAATACAGTTATCATTTTGTTAAATATATTGGCAGTAAATCTAAAATATCTATATATTGCCCAGTAGAAGGTCATGGTATTTTTAAACAAAGAGCAGACTCACATTTGAATGGCAGCGGCTGTCCTAAATGTAGCGGTAAATTAAAAACATCAAAACAATTTGAAATAGAAGCTAGATATGTACATGGAGATAAGTATATTTATACCGATGTTTATTATATTAACGCCTCTGGTAAAGTTAATATAATATGCAAATTACATGGGCCATTTAAACAGTCCCCGCATGGGCATTTAAGCGGAAAAGGGTGCTCTAAATGTGGTCGTAGGGCTGCTAAAATAATACGTAAGCCTTATTTAGATATTAATACAGTTGCTAAAAATATATGTATAAGAAAAACAAATGATATTTTTAAAGCAGAAGCTATACTTATACATGGCAACAGGTATGATTATACAAGCGTTAATTATATTAGTGCACATGTAAAAATAATAATAATATGTATTAAACATGGTCCTTTCGAACAAACGCCATCAAGCCATCTAAATGGAAGGGGGTGTGGAAAATGTTCTGGTAAGACAAGAAAAACAAATGAGCAGTTTAAATGTGAGGCAAAAACATTGTATGGAGATTTGTATATTTACGATTTTGTTAATTATATTAGTTTAAAAAATAAAGTAGCTATAATATGTAGAAAGCACGGACCATTTCAACAAATACCAAGTAATCATTTGCGCGGAAAGGGCTGTCCAAAATGTGCTCATATTATATCTAAACCTGAAACGGCGTGGCTTGATTCGCTCAATATAGATCAAAAATATAGACAGGCTAAAATAAAAATAAATGGTAGAGCAATGAAAACAGACGCCTATGTTCCAGATACAAATACTATTTATGAGTTCCATGGTAATTATTGGCACGGAAATCCCAGGCTATTTAAATCTAAAGATATAAATAAACGATCTAAAAAAACTTTCGGCGAATTATACCAAAAAACATTAGAGCGCGAAAATCTAATAAGAAATGCCGGGTATAACTTAATTGTTATGTGGGAAGATGATTTTAGGCTATTGGCAAAAAATAATACGATAAAGTTTGATTATATATTAGAAATGTATAATGATTTTAATTCGCTGATTGAAAAATTAGAGATGCACCAAACGTTTAGTTAGGTGATAAATGAAAAGATTAACTACAGAGCAATTTATAAAAAAGGTTATGGTGAAATATGGTAATAGATACGGGTATACAAAGACAATATATGTAAATAATAAAGTTAAAATAACTATAATTTGTTCCATTCATGGTGATTTTCAACAAATTCCAAGTGATCATCTAAATGGCCGCGGTTGTTCAAAATGTGGGGGCGTTGCAAAAAAAGACACTATGCAATTTATAAAAGAAGCCATAGAAAAACATGGAAATATATATGACTATGTAAAAACAATATATATAAACAGCAAATCTGAGGTGACCATAACTTGCTCTATTCATGGCGATTTTAAACAAACCCCAAACAGTCATTTACAAGGAGGTGGCTGTCCAGTATGTGCAAGAAACATAAAAAAAGACACTAGGCAATTCATAAAAGAAGTTGTGGAAAAACATGGATATATATATGGGTATACAAAAACAATATATATAAATGATTGGACTAAAGTAATAATAACTTGTCATATTCACGGTGATTTTGAACAAAGGCCTAATAATCATTTGAATGGTAACGGCTGTCCAAAATGTGGCGGAACCTCAAAAAAAGACACTGAACAATTTATAAAAGAAATTGTGGAAAAACGCGGGAATATATATGGGTATACAAAAACAATATATATAAATAATATAACCGATGTAATAATAACATGTTCCATTCATGGTGATTTTAAACAAAAGCCAAAGGATCATTTGCTTGGTAGTGGATGTCATAAATGCTTTAAATCAACGTCTAAACAAGAAACTAAATGGCTGGATTCGATTAATATAAATCAGAAGTATCGGCAAGCTAAAATAAAAATAAATGGAAAAATAATAATCACCGATGCATATATTAAGGAAACAAATACGGTTTATGAATTCCATGGCAATTACTGGCACGGAAACCCGAGACTATTTAAGTCGGCAGATGTCAATGGGCATAATAAAAAAACTTTCGGTGAATTATACCAAAAAACGTTGGCTCGCGAAAATCTAATAAGAAATGCCGGATATAACTTAATTGTTATGTGGGAAGATGATTTTAGGCTATTGGCAAAAGTTTAGTCTTGGTATAGGCAAACTCTCATATATGGCAGCTTGAGACATTGTATAATAATCAACGCATAAATAATTTTCTCTTAAATAATATGGATACATTAAACTGTTTTCGTTTGTCTTTGTATGGTTTACACCGAAAATATGTCCAAGCTCATGTAGCATTATTGGAAACACATCTATGTCTTTAATTCTATCACGAACTACCCATATTTTATTTCCTCCAATATCATTAGCAAATGCAAGCGTTATTTTGTCATTATTAATATTGTTGGCAACTGTAAGTTCCTTGTTATATTTCTCATTTGATATTAAAGGATTATCACGATTGATTTTTAATATGATAATTCCATCTTGCTTTAATATGCTCTCAATAATATCTTTTTCCATATTGAACTTAAAACTTTCAACCCTTAAAGAAATGTATCCGTTAAAAACGTAGTTCCATATTCCTAATGAATTATCGATTTCTATTTTGTCCTGTTCACTGAAATTATTATCTATAACCACCGGAATTATTCTAATTGGCGAATGTTCGTAGCGTTCAACTCTTGTATATTGTATCTCTCTATTATGTCTCGAAGGTCCAGCATGATAAGCAGTTCCGAAACATCCACTCATAATTATAGCCACGAATATTATAAATAGTCTTTTAATCATGGTAGATCTGGAACAGCGCAGTAATTCATGTTTCTAGGATCTATTTTATTATAATTGGCCACTTGAAGCATGGAGATTTTATCTATACACGGATAACTGCTTCCTCCGCCGTATGATGGGTACATAAGGCTCTTGGCTAATGTATGCATGCACCCCAATAAATGGCCAAATTCGTGCTCTACAATTGTTTTCAGATCTCTATTACCAATCCTGTCGCTTAGAACTACCATTAAATGACCGTTGTTTCCAAGGCTATTTACAAAGGCAAGTGTTCCGTCGTCGGGGTCAATAATATCTTTTAATCTTGAATCATCGTGTGTTAATCTTAATAACAAATACCCTTGTCCAGTTTGTTCTATAACATTTAGTAATTTACTTACGCTTTCTTTACTATTATCAATGTCAGTGCTTTGAACATCCATTTTTATTGAATTATTAAGAGCATAATTCCATTCGCCAATAGCAGATAATATTTGGATCCGCTCATCATTTGTAAAGGATTTATCCATATAAACTGGAACAACCCTTTTATTTATTATATTTTGAGCAACGGGATTATTAGAGTATTTAAATAATTGATTGGACGACGCACAGCCAATTGACATACCTATTACAAGCAAACAAAACATTAATAGCTTAAATAACTTCATAAAATAATGGCCTTTCTAAACCAAGGCCGTACTTGCAAATCTTCAAGCTCCGGGTTCAATATTAATTTATGCGTTTTTATTGATAAGTTTTTAATTTCACGCCCACTTGATTTTCTTTGTACTGATAGTTAAAATACTGGCATGCAAAATATTGTTAAAATAACCCGCAAAGTTGAGAAAAGGCAATTTAATAGAAGGGGGTGCCCAATATGCAAAAAATTATTGAGTATAGAGTCATTTAATGGTCGAATAAATGGGAGATTTGGCCCATCAATGAGGAAGATGGCAAGCTGCTCTAATTGTGCAATATCATTAATATACTTATGGAATTATAATGAAAATATATATATATTAGATCAATTAAGATATTTTCCACATGATTATATTAGCTTTGTGATATCGGTTGATTATAAGATTAAAAATGCCGATAACGTATTATTTGAATCGTGGGGAGGGGAAGGAGTATACAGGACTCCTATTGCAAGAACAATTTTAATGCCATCAAAAAAAATGTTAAAATTTTTTGATGCAAAGCTTGATTTATACGCAGTTTTCAGCTAAAATTTTTTTTAAATATCAATTATTATCAATGGTAGCGGTATCATAGCTAAAAGATCATGAAAAATGGATTAGAAATAGGCAAATACGGAAATAAGTTTTGGTATAAAAATGGCAATCTTCATCGAGAAGATGGTCCTGCTGTTGAATTTACCAATGGAGATAAGTATTGGTATAAAAACGACAAATGGCATCGAGAAGATGGTCCTGCTATTGAATATACCAATGGATATAGGTGTTGGTATAAAAACGGCAAACCACATCGAGAAGATGGCCCTGCTCGTGAATTTACCAATGGAGATAAATGGTGGTATAAAAACGGCAAACTTCATCGAGAAGATGGTCCTGCTAGTGAATATGCCAATGGAGATAAGTATTGGTATAAAAACGGCAAATCTCATCGAGAAGATGGTCCTGCTGTTGAAACAAAAAACGGAACATATTTTGAATATTGGCTTGATGGAAAGAAGCTTAATTTTCCGAATGATATTAGATTGACAAAAGAACAGATGGAATTATATATTGCTTTCATGTGAGATCTTGAATATGAAGAATGGATTAAAAGTAGACCAATACGGAAATAAGTCTTGGCACAAAAACGGCAAATATCATCGAGAAGATGGTCCTGCTTGTGAATATGCCAATGGAAATAAGTTTTGGTTTATAAACGGCAAATGGCATCGAGAAGATGGTCCTGCTATTGAATATGCCGATGGAGATAAGTGGTGGTATATAAATGACAAATGTCATCGAGAAGATGGTCCTGCCCTTGAATATGCCAATGGAACTAAGTCTTGGTATAAAAACGGCGAACTACATCGAGAAGATGGTCCTGCTGTTGAAACAAAAAACGGAACATATTTTGAATATTGGCTTGATGGAAATAAACTTAATTTTCCGACTGATATTAGGTTGACAAAAGAACAAATGGAATTATATATCACTTTCATGTAATAGGGAATAAATGCAAAAATTAACAAAAGTAATGGATGGCTGTAAAAATAAACATTGCCCAACATGTAATCACTCATTAAATTGTTCTAGTTATCATTTAGTATCTAATAAGTTTATTGGTCGTAATTTTTATTGTCAACATTGTAGGTCTATTTTTAAGTTTATGCAAAAGAACGATTTATCATTTCACATTTCATACGCTCATTATTATATTGAAAATTTTACAGCCCAAGCTTATTATAATCAAATTAATAATAGTTTGCCACAAGATTATTTCTTAATAAGGAGGCGTAATGGAACCTTAGATGAAAGAGCCCCGATTACAATAATGGCGGAGCTGCAATTCCCAATATTAAAATCACAATTGCAAGATAAAATTAATTTATATATAGCTTTCTCATGATTAAACATACTTACAATCAACTAATGAAAGAAAAATCAAATATTATGGCTTTGTACGAATATTTGAAAACAATAAAATATTTTCCTTGTTTATTATGCAGATCTGATAATTTTTATTTTACAGGAAAGCCATACGCATTTCAACTTAATGATAAACGTATTCCAATTAAAGCGATTTGCCATTTTTGTAGAAATACGGAGGTCTATATTGAGGCAGATGTTACAGATTTACATACCATTAATTTCTCGAACTCAAAATCAAGATTATTAATAAATAATAATTTTTTTATTGAAATTATGACTGAAGAAAATATAGCGAATTTAATTAGTTTAAATCCTGATATTATCATTCCAATTGATCCAGATGATTTAACTCTTGAAAGAATAAATAAAATTATTGATAACTATGAGATGCTAATAACTTTTGCATAATTTGACTTAAAAATAAGCATAAAAATTAACTCAATTAATAATAGACTTATTTTTAAGGTATTTGGTTTACCGCCCCTGTTAGAAAGTGTTTGAAATTACGAGGGTTTTATGTCGACATGTGTAGTATGCAACAAAAAACTTTATTCTTTAAAAAAAGAATTACAAAATATAATAACATATTTATGCCCGGAAAATCATTGCTCAGAAACATACCAAATATCTATTGGAGACAAAGAAATATTATTCCGATCTGTTAGAATATATGATTCTGTTTATTTAGAAAGTTTGTTTAGTTTTGGGCAAATTGACAAAATAAGAGTATATGAGAAAACTTCGCAATATTATTGTAATATATTGTTTGAGCTTAATTACCAGGATTTTGGGGATATTGATTATTGTGACATGATAGCGTTAAAAAATAAAATTGAGATATGTTGCATTTTTTCCTAGGAGAGTTATGTTTAATGTACTGCCCAATATGTGAATATAAATGTAAAAAAAATGTTGGTAGATATAAAACTATAAACTATTATCGCTGCGTTAATAGTGAGCTACACAGGTTTTCTATTTCATTAAAAAAGATCGAAGAAACAGTATCTATCATGTCTATTTTCAAGGATGGGTTGGTAATCATCGGATACTCCTTCGGTGAAGATATAACGATATCTCACTATACTTTTGATGATATTTTCTATGAAGTATTCCCTAAAATAAAGGGAAAAAAAGCTATATACAATTATTTGCAGGAATTAATTGAAAAATATGAAATTAGATTGTTATTCTCCTGATATAAAAAGCTTTTCCTCAGACTGTCCATTGTGTGATGTGGGACTGACCTCACATATTACTTCAAACGGCCTTATAAATCTAATATGCTATAATTGTAATAATTTTTATGTCATTTTTGATATTCCAATTAAATTAAATACATTTTGGGCCGGATTTTACAATGAAAGAAGGTTTGTTCGCGGAGATGGAATAACAAATAAAGTTATATTTCAAAAAATGGGACCTATAGAAGATTTGAATGTTCCAGATAAAATCTTCACATTTCCACGATCAGATTCCCCACAAGAAATAATTAAAAATATTAAAATTATATTAGATAAAGTAATTGATTTGCTGGTTTATAGTTAATAATGATTAATTTAATCTGCCCAATTTGTAATTCACCATTAGCTTCCTCAACCTTCAATGCAAGTTGTTATACGAAATCTTTAAATTGCGGAAATCATTATAAACAAATGATTTCTATTGATTCTAATATCTTGTCCGAAGAATTTTCTTTCGGCGATATAAGACTATTCATAATATATGCACATCAAAATAATATATATAAACCTCACAATTCATATGTGATTAGATCAGTTGATAATAAAATAGAAACGTGCATCCCAATTAATATATCATTGCTTGAGGAATTGGATCCTAAATATGCAGAAACATTCATCAATTCAATATTAAACAATTTGGCGTTCATATGATAAATAATAATATTCCACATAATTGTCCATTTTGCAATAATTATGTATTTTTGAATCCGCTCGAAGATCTCCCTCTTGTCTCTTCTACCAATATAGTTTACCCGCCAAATCTTATCGGTGCTGTTATGCCACAACTCTATTTCTCGTCATGTAAAAATAAGCATTATAATGTTATTTATTGGACTTCAATTAAACAATTAACAATCTTATCGTCTCAATTATTATTTGAAGACTGCTCGTTAATTGTTTCATTTTATGACAATTTAATATCTTGTGCAAAAATTTCATTTTATGATAATAAATCAATTAGTCTGGATATAGATCTTCTGCCACAAAATATAAAAGATATCCGCTGCCTGATTAATAAGTATATGGACAATATTGCTTTTTTATGATCTCGTGCCAAGAAAACCAGCCTTGTGATGATGGTTCTTCATGACCCCGGAAGAATATATAAATATAGCCAAATGCCTCTATTGTGATCGAAAATTTTATAATTTAATTGATAATACTTTATTTTGCGATTGTCAATATTCTAGTAAAATTAAAATCATTAATGGAGACGGCTATTTTGTATATTATTTGCCATTATCAACAAACGATTTCATATGTATAAATACATTAACACAAGAATTTACTCTAAAACAAATTCATCCGGAAATTAAAATAATTATTAAGTTCAATCATATACCGGATTTTATGGCATTAAAAAAAGAACGGCTAATAGATAAGTTGAAAATGCTGGTAATTTTCTCATGATTAATTTTAATGATTTATATGACAATTTAATTTGCTCTCATTGTAAAAGCCCAGTTAATCAAAAATATAAAGATCTTTCATTTCCTATATTTCAAACATGCCAGTGCACAAATACAAATAAAACAAAACATATTATTATGATTTTTGTTAAACCGTTTGTTGTAGAGGTTCATAATAACTTCCCTGCAAAAACAACAATTTCACATGTCCATTCATTTAGCCATTTACTTTCTTTTAGCGGTATTAAAGATTTTGTTTTCTTAGATCAAAAACAATTAGTGGAAAAAATTGAAATATTATTAACATTTTCATGACAAAAGAACAATTTCTTGAAAAAATAAGATGTCATCATTGTCATGGAAAATTAGATATACAAGATAACTATTTTATTTTTATTAAAAGCTGCCTATGCTCAAAGGCCTGTAGATCTGAAAATACATTTATATTTTTCTTCTCAAATTTCTCTATAATAATATCATTCCAAGAAAATAAACCGAGATTTAAGATTAATAATAAAATGTCGGTTAATATGATGGTCATTGATGATATCCCTGATTTTATCTTTTTACCGCTCAATTCACTCGTTGACAAAATTGAAGATCTGATTACCTTCTCCTAAAATGAAAAGTAAACCGAAATGCCCTTATTGTAAATTAACTCCAAGTAATGATGAATTCAAAAGCCAAATGTCTTATTGCGAATGTCAAAAATCATGCTGTCATCTGGAAGTATATTTTTTTAATGTGCAAGATGTCTTGATTATAATAACTTTGCCTTTCTTTCCAGATGAAGAAGATGTTTCTTTTTTGGTTAAATTTAATAGTAATGTTATGCTAAAACTTGATTATTTACCTGATTTTTTTCTTCTGCCAGCAAATGAACTTATTTCTAAATTAGATGAATTATTAATTTTCTCATAAGTATTAGGAGTTTGAATATGAAAAATGTATTAACAACAGACGAATACGGAAATAAGTTTTGGTTTAAAAACGGCAAACGACATCGAGAAGATGGTCCTGCTATTGAATATGCCAATGGAGATAAGTTTTGGTTTATAAACGGCAAATATCATCGAGAAGATGGTCCTGCTTGTGAATATGCCAATGGAGATAAGTTTTGGTTTAAAAACGACAAATATCATCGAGAAGATGGCCCTGCTCGTGAATTTACCAATGGAGATAAGTCTTGGTATAAAAACGATAAACAACATCGAGAAGATGGTCCTGCTGTTGAACTTAATAACGGAACATATTTTGAGTATTGTCTTGATGGAAAGAAACTTAATTTTCCGAATGATATTAGATTGACAAAAGAACAAATGGAATTATATATTGCTTTCATGTGAAATTTGAATATGAAAAATGGATTAGAAATAGACCAACACGGAAATAAGTTTTGGTATTAAAACGGCAAATTTAAATGGATAAAAGATAAAATGGAGTTATATGGCCCGTGAATCCGTCAGAATTTAAAGAAATCGTCAAATGTTTAATTTGCCATCATAAATTAAACTTGCCCCCAAAATATGCCTCAACTCAATATGAAAGACATTGCTCATGCCAAATGTCTAATGTAATTGATGAATTTGATTTCTTTATCTCAATGCCTAATAAATTTTCCGCCCATATTATTCTGCCTACCCAATATCTTAAATTGGCGCGCTTTAGACTTAATGATGCCTCTGGTAATATCCTCCAAATTAACCATATCCCAAATATATTCTCCTGTAATTCGGATGATGAATTGATCGATAAACTTAATTCTCTTATATTATTCTCTTAATTAACTCTCATAATAAGCTTCCCCTCATGAATATTAAACAATTTCAATCCCAAATCAAATGCTTCGAATGTAATCAAAAATGCTCCGATTGGAATAAACCTACGTTCACTACAAGTAATGATTGCTTTATGTGCGATTGCTTCAAATCCGCATTTGTCCATAGATCTAATGATTTCGTTTCCATGGGCTTTATTCTCGATGATTTTTATGTCTATATTGAATTTGATCTGGATCGCTCAATCTCCCAATCTTCTTTTTATGGAAAATCAACCAAGCCCATCTTTTCCCTCGACCATGTCCCCTCTTGGATCCTTTTGCCAAAACTTGATCTGGTTTGTAAAATTAATTCCCTCATTATCTTCTCATAAGACAAATATGAATCTTCTAAATAAAGTCAAATGCCCCCTTTGCTCTCAATATGTTTGCTATTGGACTAATTATTTGCCCGATACATATTGCCTCCACTGCTCTTGTTCAAAATCCTACCTGCTTCCATCTTCCAATGTCTTTTGGCTCAATATTTCAAATTACTATATCCGAATTCAATATATTTTCCCCATCCTTTGATTTGAAATTTTTAA
>Ga0315284_10006830_pt1 | contig 16266 bp, 18 predicted proteins | sample YL17G09_16_MG_FD_203696 | JGI IMG/M metagenome (GOLD analysis project Ga0315284, IMG submission 203696) | Sediment microbial communities from Yellowstone Lake, YNP, Wyoming, USA - YL17G09_16 | ecosystem: Environmental > Aquatic > Freshwater > Lake > Sediment | place: USA: Wyoming | collected... | reverse complement strand
CAGGATGAAGTGGGCTTCCACCATGGTCATGAGAGGCAGGGTGCTGGTGAGCACCGCCACCGAGGAGGCCTCGGCGAGCGCCATCCCGCGCGCCAGGAGCAGGTAACTGGCGCCGGTGGAGATGACGCCGAGCACGAACAGGTAAGCCCACTGCAAGGCCGTCGGCGCGCCCGTGATGGGCCGCCCCGCGAAGGCGGGGAGCGCGGCCAGGAGCGCGCCGATGAAGAGGATCCCCAGCAGGCTCTGAGCGGGGCTGTAGTCGCGCAGCAGGATCTTCTGGCCCAGGCCGTAGAGCGACCAGGAGAGCCCCGCGATCATGAGGACGACGCTGCCCAGGAACTGCGGGGAGTGGAAGATCGCGGAGGGCCTCTCGCCGTTCCAGGCGACCAGCAGCACGCCGATGAGCGCCGAGAGGGTGCCAGCGAGTTTGAGGCCGCGGATCGTCTCCTTGAGCACGACCACGCCCAGCACGGCCAGGCCGATCACCTCGATCTGGATGAGAATATTGGCGGCGCTGGCGGTGGTGTGGCGCAGGCCCGCCACGTAGAGCACGTAGTTCCCGCTGATGCCGGCCCCCGCGGCGAGCAGCCAGGCCCAGCGCTTCCCCGCCCCCAGCCGCGGCCGGATCGTGAGCGGCGCCTGGCCCTCGAACGACTGCATCACGCCGATGAAGATCCCCGCCAACAGCAGCCGCATCATCCCGATGAAGTAGGGGCTGAAGACCCCCAGCAGTTGCTTGAGCATGAGCGGCACGAATGACCACAGGAGCACCGCGGCCAGGACGTAGAGGGGGCCCATGGTTAGCGCTGGTCGCTCGCCCTGGAGGCGCGAAGAGTGGGGAGTGAAGGGTGAAGGGGCAATGACGAACCATGAGTTACGAATTGTGAGTTGCGGATGAATGGCCGCGGGAAGGTCATACTGTTGGCGAGATTCTTCACCCCGCTGCGCGGGGTTCAGAATGACAGACCGTTTCGCGCGCGGACGATGCCCTTCAGAGCGTGGCGATGAACTCCTGGTAGGCGTCGGCGTCGAGAAGTTGGCCGAGTTCGGAGGGGTCGCCCATCTCGATCTTGGCGATCCAGCCGTCGCCGTAGGGGGACTGGTTGATCTTCTCGGGGGCGTCGGGGAGCGCCTCGTTGACCTCGGTGACGGCGCCGCTCAGGGGGCTGTTGATGTCGGAGACCGCCTTCACCGACTCGATGCTGCCGATGACGTCGCCGGCCGAGAACTCGGTGCCGGTCTCGGGGAGTTCGATATACACGAGGTCGCCCATCTGGTCCTGGGCGTAGTCGGTGATTCCCATGGTGGCGATCTTGCCCTCCACGCGCGCCCACTGGTGGGTCTTGGAGTACTTCAGGTCACTCGGGTAAACCACGGGTCTCCTCCTTGCTCGGTTGTAGGCCGTCCGGCCCCGTTTCTATCCTGCCCCCGCAATGCCCTTCGTCTTTTTTCGCAGATAATCCAGCAACCGCGCCATCTCGGGCGGCGGGTCGGCGGTGAAGGCCAGGGGTTCGCCGCTGCGGGGGTGGGCGAAGGCCAGCCGCCAGGCGTGAAGCGCCTGGCCGCCCAGGCCGGCCACCAGGGCGGCCGCCTGGGGGTCCAGGGCGGCGATCTCGCGTTTGGCCACCTTCAGGCCGTACACCGGGTCGCCCACCACCGGATGGCCCAGGTAGGCCATGTGGACGCGGATCTGGTGGGTGCGGCCGGTGCGCAGGCGGGCCTCGACCAGGCTGATGGGGCCCAGCGGCTCGCGCTCCCGCACCTCGGTGACCGCGGGCCTGGAGGGGCCCTCGCGGACCACCGCCATGCGCTTGCGCTCGGTGGGGTGGCGCCCGATGGGCGCCTCCACAGTCAGCGGGCCGCCCGGAAGCCGGCCCCACACCAGCGCCAGGTAGCCGCGCTCCACGGCGCGGCTTTTCACCTGGGCCGCCAGGGAGCGGTGGGCGGCGTCGTGCTTGGCGACCACCATGAGGCCGGAGGTGTCCTTGTCCAGCCGATGCACGATCCCGGGCCGGAGTTCGCCGCCGATGCCGGAGAGGTCGCCGCAATGGGACATCAGGGCGTTGACCAGGGTGCCGGTCCAGCGGCCGGCGCCGGGGTGAACGGCCAGGCCGCGGGGCTTGTTGACGACGACGATGTCCTCATCCTCGAAGCGGATGTCGAGGGGGATGACCTCGGGGCGCAGGTGAGGCGGCGCGACGGGAGGCGGGACCTCGACGGTGATGCGGTCGCCCGCTTCCACCTTGTAGGACGCCTTAACCGGCCGGCCCGCGACCTTGATCAGGCCCTGTCTCAGCAGTTTCTGAGCCCTGGCGCGGGAGAGGCCGGGGCAGCGGGCCGCCGCGAAGGCGTCAATGCGGGCGCCCGCGTCGGCCTCAGACACGTGAAGCGTTTGCTCCATGGGGGGCGCGGCCCTTCACTGCGTTGCCGGGGCGGCGCGGCGAGCCAGCCACCACCAGACCAGGCCCGCGCCGACGAAGATGATGATGCTGGCCAACTGGGCCTCGGTGAGCCACGCCAGCGAGCGCACGTGGAGCGGCTGGGCGGTGACGCCGCGTCGCAGGTACTCGATGAGGAAGCGGATGACGCCGTAGGCCATGAGGTAGAGGAGAAACACGGAGCCGCTGAGTTTGCTGCGGCGCGCGAAGACCACCAGGGCCGCGAAGAGCGCCCAACTGGCGAGGGCTGAATAGACCTGGGTGGGATGAGACGGCGGGGTCGCCACGCCGGTGTCGGGATCCACGCAGACGATGCCCCAGGGCAGAGTGGCGGGCCGGCCGTAGCAGCAGCCGTTGAGCAGACAGCCGATGCGGGCGATGCCGTAGGCCAGGGCGATGGAGGGGGCGCAGGTATCGGCGAGGGTCCAGAAGCGGATGCGCTTCAGCCGTACGAACACCAGCGCCGCAAGCACCCCGCCGATGAGGCCGCCGTGGAAGGAGAGGCCGCCCCGCCAGATGTAGGGCAGGTCGCGCCAGGTGAGCGCGGGATCCAGGGCGATGAAGACCGCCCTGGCGAAGACGATGCCGCTCACCATGATCCAGACCGCGAGATCGAGGATGAGGCCGGGGTCGAGGCCGCGGCGGCGGGCCTCGCGCACGGCCCAGGCGATGCCGGCGGCGAAGGCCAGCATCATCATGGTGCCGTAGGCGCGGATGGGGAGGCGGCCGATATAGAAGAGGATGGGGCGCATCGCTCTAGGCGGGCTCGCGCCGGCCCCCCGCGAGCAGGTGGGCGAGCACCAGCAGCACCCCCACGGTGATGGCGGCATCGGCCAGGTTGAAGGCCGGCCAGAAGCCGATGCCCAGGAAATCGCGCACATAACCCAGCCAGACGCGGTCGGCGAGGTTGCCGGCGGCGCCGCCCAGGGTGAGCGCGAGGGCCACGGTCATCAGGCGCGACCGGCCCAACGCGTGAGTGGCGAAGGCCACGATGGCAAGGCAGAGGATGAGCGAGATGATGGTCAGGGAGCCCACCGATCCCGGCAGCAACCCAAAGACGGCGCCGGTGTTGTGGGCGCGCGAGAGGGAAACCACCCGGCCGATCACGGGGATGGACGCGCCGTGGGCGGCGAGGGCGTTCTCGGCGGCGACTTTGGTCACCTGGTCGGCGATCAGCACCAGCACGGCGGCGGCAGCGAAGAACCAGGCCGAGGCGGCCCTTCGGGGCCGTCCCGCCGGCTCGGGATCCTGGGAAGAGGCGTCCTCGAGGGTCGCCCGCTGAGGGGAGATCGGCCCCCCAGGCTCACCCGGAAGGGTGGCGCGGATCATCGCATTTCCGAGCGCTCTTGGCACTCGAGGCAGAGGGTGGCGAAGGGAAGCGCCTTGAGCCGCTGCGCCGAGATCGGCCGGCCGCAGGAGTCGCAGACGCCGTAGGTGCCGTGATCGAGTTTATCCAGAGCGTTGTTGACGCGGCCGAGCATGGCCTCGGCGGCCTCGGCCATGGCGAGGTCCTTCTCACGCTCGAAGGTCTCGGAGGCGACGTCGGCGGGATAGTCCTCGTAGCCGGAGAGTTCGCCGGCGACCTCGATCTCGGCGGTCTTGGCCGTGCGCTCCTCGATCTCGGCGAGTTCTTCCTCGAGCCGCTGCTTCTCCTCGAGCAGCCCTTTGCGAATCGCCTCGGTCTCGCCCTTCTTCGCCATACCTCAGATCTCCCCGAGCGCCCTTCGGCAGCGCGCGCACAAGCCCGGGTGCTCCGAATCCTTCCCCACGCTGGCCTGATACTGCCAGCAGCGCTGGCACTTGCCGCCGCGGGCGCGCTCCACGACCACGGCGAGCCCGCTCACGGCCTCGCTGCGCCAAGCCTCGGGCGGCGCGCCGTCGGCCAGGCACGCCTGGGAGACGATGAGCACCGAAGCCAACTGATCCCCCAGGCCGGCCAAGACCTCCTGTTGTTCGGGCGGCGCATAGATCGTGACCGACGCCTCCAGGGGCTGGTTGATCAGTTTCGCCTGGCGCGCGCCCTCCAGCGCGAGCGCGATCTCGTCGCGCAGGGCCAGGATCTTCACCCAGCGCTCCCCGAGCGCGGCGTCCAGCCAGCGCGCCTCGACCTGCGGCCAGTCGGCCAACTGCACGGAGGGCTCGCGGGCGCCCGGGATCGCCTGCCAGATCTCCTCCGCGGTGTGCGTCAGGATGGGCGCCAGCAGGCGCGCCAGCGCGCGCACGATGCCGTGGAGCGCGGTCTGGGCGGAGCGCCGGCCGCGGCTCGCCGCGGGGGAAGTATACAGCCGATCCTTGAGCATGTCCAGGTAGAAGGCGCTCAAATCCACGGCGCAAAAGGTGTTGAGCGTGTGATAGACGCGGTGGAACTCGAAGGTCTCGTAGGCCGCGGTGACGCGCTCGACCACCTGCTGCAACCGGTGCAGGGCCCAGCGGTCCACCTCGAACATCTGGGCGGGCTCCACGGCGTGGGCCGCGGGGTCGAAGTCGTAGAGATTCGCCAGCAGGAAGCGCGCCGTGTTGCGGATGCGGCGGTAGGCCTCGATCACCTGGCCGAAGATGTCCTCGGACATGGGCATGTCGGCCTTGAAATCCACGTAGGAGACCCAGAGGCGCAGGATGTCGGCGCCGTAATGGCCGGCGATCTCCTGGGGGTCAATGATGTTGCCCAGGGACTTGGACATCTTGCGGCCGGTCTCGTCCAGGAAGAAGCCGGTGGTGAGCACGGCGCGGTAAGGCGCGGCGCCCCTGGACACGATCGAGGTCCAAAGAGACGCCTGGAACCAGCCGCGGTGCTGGTCGTGGCCCTCCATGTAGAGGTCGGCGGGCCAGGCCAGTTCGGGCCGCGTGAGCAGCACCGCCGCGTGGCTGGAGCCGGAGTCGAACCAGACGTCGAAGATGTCGGTCTCCTTGCGGAACTCGGCGCCGCCGCACTCGGGGCAGGCCGTGCCGGGCGGCAGGAAATCCGCCGCCGGGCGCTTGAACCAGGCGTCGCTCCCCTCGCGCTCGACGATGGCGCGCACCGAGTCCACGACCTCGGGGGTGAGCAGCACGCGGCCGCACGACAGGCAGTAGAAAGCCGGGATGGGGATGCCCCACACCCGTTGGCGCGAGATGCACCAGTCGGGCCGCTCGGCGACCATCGAGCGGATGCGCTCCTTGGTGGCGGGAGGGATCCAGGTCACGCCCTCGATCGCCGCGAGGGCCTGGGGCGTGAACTGGTCCACCGCCACGAACCACTGCTCCGTGGCGCGGAAGATGATCGGTTCGCCGCAGCGCCAGCAGTGTGGGTAGGAGTGCGTCAATTGGCCGGCGGCGACCAGCGCGCCGCGGTCGCGGAGTTCCTGCAGGATGGCGGCGTCCGCGGCGGTGTGGCGCATGCCGGCGAACTTGCCGCCTTCGTCGGTGAAGACACCGCGGGCATCCAGCGGCTGGATCACCGGCAGGTGGTAGATCCGGCCGGTCTGGAAGTCCTCCTTGCCGTGGCCCGGCGCGGTGTGCACCACCCCGGTGCCCTGTTCGAGGGTGACGTAATCCGCGAGCACCACCGGCGATTCGCGCTCGACGAATGGATGCCGGGTGCGCGCGCCCTCCAGGTCGCGGCCATGGACGGGTTTGCCGATCACCTCGTACCCGCGGCAGCCGGCCTCGCGCAGGGCGGTCTCGACCATGGCCTTGGCCAGGACCATGATCTCCTCGCCGCCCTTCAGGACCCCCAGGGGGCCCTGAAGGGTCCCAGAGGGGCAGCGCACCGGAACGTACTCGAACTCGGGGTGCACGGCCAGCGCGACGTTGGCCGGGAGCGTCCAGGGCGTGGTGGTCCAGATCAGGAACGAGACGCTGCGCTTCCCCTTGAGTTCGGGGAAGTAGGCGCCGGGGTCGCCCACGAACGGGAACTTGACGTAGATCGAGGCCGAGGTGTGATCCTTGTACTCGATCTCGGCTTCGGCGAGGGCGGTCTCGCAGGTGGCGCACCAGTACACCGGCTTCAGCCCGCGATAGACGCAGCCGGCCGCGACCAGCGCGCGGAAGACGCCGAGCACGGCGCCCTCGTAGGCGGGCTGCACGGTGAGGTAGGGATGCTCCCAGTCGCCGCGCACGCCGAGGCGCTTGAATTGCCGGCGCTGCACCTCCATGAAATGCAGGGCGGTCTCGGCGGACTTGGCGCGGAGTTCGAGCGGGTCAATGGCGTGGCGATCAATGTCGAAGGTCTTGATCGCGCGCATCTCGGTCGGCAGCCCGTGCATGTCCCAGCCCGGGATGAAGGGCGCGTCGAAGCCCTGCATCGTTTTGAACTTGACCACGATGTCCTTGAGGATCTTGTTGAGCGCCTGGCCCAGGTGGAGGTCGCCCGAGGTGTAGGGCGGGCCGTCGTGCAGGATGTACTTGGGCCGGCCAGCGGTGCGCTCCTGAGCAGCGCGGTAGATGTCGAGTTCCTCCCAGAAGCGCTGGATCTCCGGCTCGCGGCGCGGCAGGTCCGCCTTCATGGGGAAGTCGGTCTGAGGCAGGTTCAGGGTCGCACGGTAATCCATGGTGGTTCCCTCCGATCTTGATTGATGGCGCGCGTCGGGGAACTACGCCGGGGCGATGCGATGCCCCGACAGGTCGGGGCAACTCACCTCCGGACGCGCGACCGTGCCCCGCACCGCAGGGCGCGGGGCGATCGGAGTTATGATGCGCATGCTCACGTCGTCTGCGCCGGGCGCGCGAACATCGCGCCCAGCGCCTCCTGCCAGGGGCGCATGTCATCGGCGCCCCGCAACTCCAGCGCATAGCGCCGCAGCACCGACATCTTCGGCCGGCGGGTGGGGCTGGGCCACTCGCCGGAGCGGATGCGCACCACGCGCGTGGCCTTGCCCGCGAGCCGCAGCGCCTCCTCGGCCAGGTCGGCCCAGGAGGCCGAGCCGGCGTTGGTCAGGTGATACGTTCCATAAAGCGGCGTGCCCACGAGATGCCGGGCGATCGCCGCGGCGAGATCGGGCGCGTAGGTGGGCGAACCCACCTGGTCGGCGACCACGCGCAGTTCGCGGCGCTGCTCGGCGGCGGCGAGAATGGTGCGCACGAAATTCTTCCCGTGCGGCGCGAAGAGCCAGGCCGAGCGCGCGATCGCGTGGCGCTCGAGCAGTTCGCGCACGTGGCGCTCGCCGGCGAGTTTCGACGCGCCGTAGGCATTGATCGGCCGCGGCGGGTCGTACTCGGTGTACGGCTCGCGCTTCTCGCCGTCGAAGACGAAGTCGGTGCTGAGGTAGATCAGCGCCGCCCCGACCTCGCGGCAGGCGGCGCCGACGTTCCAGGCGCCGAGCGCGTTGACGCGGAAAGCGCGGTCGGGCTCGCGCTCGCAGCCGTCCACGTCGGTGAGCGCGGCGGCGTGGATCACCCACTCCGGCTTCGCCTCGCGCAGCGCCGAAAGGGTGCGCCCTGTATCGCTGATGTCAAAGTCCTCGACGTCCACCGCGACCACCTCGTGGACCGGGCGCAGGGCGGCGCAGAGTTCGGTGCCCAGCATGCCGCGGGCGCCGGTCACGAGGATGCGCATGGGGGCATGATAGCGGAGAGGACGGCTGCATGTCAACCGGAAGGGCTTGGGGGGTGTGACCGCCAAGTCTTCGCATCGCGCGCTGCCATCTCCTCTCCCTGGAAGGGAGAGGCATAGGGAGAGGGTGGAAGGCGACGCGCTATACCCTCACCCCGCATCGCGGCTAGGCCTTGGGGGGCGTTCGGAAGCGACTCTCCCAGTCCACCTTGGCCGTGATGTGCATCAGGAGGGCCAGCGTGAGGATGGAGGCCAGGGTGATGCTCAGGCCGGTGTAGCCCTTGAAGAAAAACGCGTAGGAGAAGAGGACCAGGAAGATGAGTTGCGCGGGCGCCGCCACCCGCAGCGCGAAGTTCGCGCCGACGGCGCGGACCAGGTAACTGAGCACCAGGAGCACGGAGACTGCCGCGCAGGTGAGGAAGGTGAGCCGGAGGTCGAGGTGGTCGGCGAGATAGGCCATGAGCAGGTGAAACGCGAAGAAACCGCCGGCCACGAAGAAGTAGTGCATCGGGTGCAGGTTCCGGCCGCGCATCAGGCCCATGATGACGACCACGGTGAGGAAGAAGAGCAGCCCCACCGGCGCGAAGAAACTGATCCGCGAGACCATCTCGCCCGGGTTGGGCGGCTCGGGCATCGCCACGCCGATCCGGAAGCCTGAGATCAGGTTTGCGAACTGCCAGGTCAACCGCCAGCCCTCGCCGGTTTCCCGCTTCTCTGTTGGGGAGAGCGATTTTTCGGGGAAGTCGTAGCGCTTGAAGTCGGTATCCGCCACCAGCCGGAAGTTCTTCACCTGCGACACGCCGTCGCCGAAGCCGTACGACCAGGTGTCGAGGCCCCGCGACTTGTAGCGCACCTTGATCGTGGCGACCTGGCCGGGCGGCAGCGCGATCGAGTTCGCCACATAGCCGCCGCCGCTTCCCTTGAGCCCCGCTTCCTGGCCATTCACGGAGAAGAGGAAGTCGTCGTAGATGGCCTCGTTGGATGGGAAGAAGAACTTGGCGAGGAGCGCGGGCTGCCTGGCGTACTGGTGCTTCACCGTGTAGGTCGCCTCGAAGGAGACGGCGTAGGTGCGGTACCACAGCAGCCCCTTGCGGCGGGCGTCGGAATGCAGCGCCACCTCGATGTCGCTGGAGTCGGGGCTGATCGCGTGGTCTTCCTGGCGCGACACAGTCTGCGTTCGCACGACACGGCCCTTTGCGTCCTTCACGGCGACCTTGACCGGAAAGGTCTCTCGCACGGTGAGCGCGGGAGCGGCCTGCTGCAGCGGGGTGCCCCACAGCCCGCCGACCTGTTCGCGCAGGCGGTCGAAACTGGTCTGGGTGCGCTGCATCACGCTGGCCCCCAAAATGAGCCAGGCCACCGACACACCCAGGAAGATCACGAAGATCAGTGCCAGGCGAGTTGGTCGCATTGTCGTCCTCCCTTCGCGTGCGCTCTCGCAGGAATCAGACGCAGGATCGGGGCATTTGGATTACCCTGCTCATCAGGCGGAGATGGCTTCCATGCTGCTACCATACCTGCCGGCTGCAAAGATTCAGCCAAGAATCTGTGAAAACCCGATGAACTTCCGGGCGGGGCGACTGTGCGCCCCCGCCCACCAAAACCCTGGGGCCGTCCTGCCGCAGCATCCGGGATTCCTCACTGCGTTCGGAATGACACCCAACTCGTAGGGACGGCCCTCTGCCCCTCTGGGGACCCTGAAGGGCCCCCTCGGGGTCCTGAAGGGGCGGCTCCGCCCAGGGAGCACGGAGACGTGCTCCCCTACGTCCTGCCCCACGATTCCTTACCGGTACACCCCCCGCAGGCCGCGCCAGCGGATGCGGATCAGGTCGCGCATCATGCGCAGCGAGTCGCGAATGGGGCTGACGCGGCTCTTGGGGGAGTTGATCCAGGTGACCGGGATCTCGGCGATGCGGTAGCCGCGCTTGCGCGCCAGGTAGAGAATCTCCACGTCGAAGGCGAAGCCGGTGATGGTCATGCGCGAGAAAAGTTCCTCGGCCACGGCTGCGCGGAAGCACTTGAAGCCGCACTGCGTGTCCTTGATTCCCCACACCGCGCCCACCTGGACCATCAGGTTGAAGACGCGGCCCATCATCTCGCGGAACCAGGGCTGGCGCACCGCCAGGTTGGACTCAGGCAGCGCGCGCGAGGCGATGGCAACGTGGTACTCGCCCTCGCAGGCGGCCAGCAGTTTCGCCGTCTCCTCGATGGGGGTGGAGAGGTCGGCGTCGGAGAAGAGGCGGTACTCGCCCCTGGCGGCCAGCATGCCGTCGCGCACGGCGGCGCCCTTGCCGGGGTTGGCGTCGCGGCGCAGGCGGCGGAAGGTGGGATGCCCCGCCGCCAAGGCGTCCACCACCTCGCCGGTGCGGTCGGCGCTCACGTCGTCCACCACGATCACCTCGGAGTCGTAGGGCTGCCCGGCGAGGTAGGCGGCGACGCGCTCGAGGGTGGGGCCGATGCGCTCCTCCTCGTTGTGCGCGGGGATGATGATCGAGAGATGCGGCAAGATGACCCTCCCTCGCCTTCGCCACGCGGCTCATCGGGCCCAATAAGATTGGGCCCCTACACACGAAACCGTGGATGTAGGGGCCGATTCTCAATCGGCCCGACCACTCAATCCGTCTCCTCTCCCCTCCTGAGGCGGGCAAGCCTGGAAGGGAGAGGGGCTTCACTGACCCCACGCAGACATCAGAACGTGATCCGGCTGTAGTCGCCGACCATATATTCCTGCCAGGGCTGCTCGCGGTCCACGGCGGCGATGACGACCCGCTTTCCGATGAGGCTGTTGCGGATCTTGCCGGGGACGCGGCTGAGGACGCTCTCCTCGAGCACGATGCTGTTGGCGATCTCGGTGCGCTCGACCTGGGCGTCGAAGTAGATCGAGACATAGGGGCCGATGAGCGAGTTGATGACCTTGGCGCCGCGGCCGATGATCGCCGGGCCCTGGATGATGGAGGCGATCACCTCCGCGCCCGCTTCGACGATCACCTTGCCGAGCAGTTGCGACTTGTCGTCCACCGTCCCCTCGATGCGGGTCTCGATGTCGTCGAGCACCATGGCGTTGGCCTCGAGCAGGTCCTGCACGGTGCCGGTGTCCTTCCACCAGCCGCGCACCAGGTGGGGATGGACCACCAGGCCGTTGTCAATGAGCCACTGGATGGCGTGGGTGATCTCCAACTCGCCGCGGGCGGAGGGGCGGATGTGCTCGATGGCCTCGAAGATGGTCGAGTCGAAGAGATAGACGCCCACGAGGGCGAGGTCGCTGGGGGGATGCTTGGGCTTCTCCTCCAGGCGCACGGCGCGGCCATTCTCGAGCACGGCGACGCCGAAGTCCTGCGGGTTGGGCACCTTGCAGAGCAGGATGAGCGCATTGGGGCGCTCGCGCTCGAACTCCTCGACGAACGACTTGATGCCGGCGGGGACGAAGTTGTCGCCCAGGAAGGTGACGAAGGGCTCGCCGCCCACGAAGTCGCGCGCGATCTTCACGGCGTGGGCGATGCCGCGGGGGGCGTCCTGCTCGATGTAGGTGATGCGCAGGCCGAGCGCGCTGCCGTCGCCAACCGCCTGCTCGATCTCGGGGCGGGTGTCTATGGAGCCGGGGTAGTCGGGGTGGTAGCGGCCCACGATGATGCCGATCTCGCGGATGCCGGCGTCGGCGAGGGCATCGAGCGCATAGAAGATGATGGGCTTGTTGGCGAGCGGGATGAGTTGCTTGGTCAGGGTGTGGGTGATGGGCCGCAGCCGCGTGCCGCGGCCGCCGGCGAGCACAAGTCCTCTCATGGTGCCTGCTCTTTCCCCGCGCGGGCCAGGCGTTCCTGTTCGCTTCGCTCAAGGCGTGCCTGTAGCGTTTCCGCGGTCAGGCCGGCGATCCGGAGCAGTTTGTCGCGGCTGCGCAGGCCGCGCGCGATGCTGACCGACGATTTGGGCACCCCCAGCGCCGCGGCCACGACCTCGATGACGGCGCGGTTGGCCTGGCCTTCGGCCGCGGGGGCGCGGACCTGGACGATGACGCGGTCGCCGTCCAGCGCGAGCGCGTCGCGCGCGGCGCGCGGCTTGACGCGGACGGCGAGCGAGGCCTGTGGCAGGTTGGGCATGGTCAGGACATGAGAAGATAGAGCGCGAGGACGCTGGCGGCGTTGAAGCAGGCGTGGGTGATCGCCGAGGCCCAGAGCGAGCCGGTGCGCTCGTACACGTAGGCGAGCACGAAGCCCAGGATGGCGATCGGCGCCAGCGCCACGAGTTGGCCGTGGGCGCCGGCGAAGACGAGCGCGCTGATGAGCGCGGCTCCGCCGAAGCGCATGCGGCGCCGCAGCCCGGCGAAGAGCACGCCGCGGAAGATGCTTTCCTCGGCAAGGGGCGCGGCCGCCACGACCAGGACGATGAGCACCAGGCGCGGCGCCGTGCCCGAGGCGGACATCATGATGGGGACCACCGGACTGCTGGGCGCCGGGGATCCGATGAAGTGGTTGACCAGCGCCAGCACGGGATAGACCGCGGGCAGGGAGGCGAGATACCCCGCGATGCCGGCGCAAAGGGCCGTGGCCGGGCCGATGCGCCGCCAGCCCAGGTCGCGCAGGGAGATGCTTTCCGGCTGAGCGCTGCGCACGAACCACGCGATCGCCGCCACAGCGGCCGCGGCGTAGGCGGCGGCGAGGCTGAAGACCCAGGGCAGAGTGGCGATCTCGCTCGGGGGCACGAACTGCGCCGCGGCGAATTCGAAGACCAGGGAGAGGAAGAGCCACAGGATGAACAACTCCGCGGCGCGCCAGACGCTCCAGGGCAGCCGCGCCAGCCGGACGGGCAGGGCCGGGCGGCCAAGCCGGCCCAGAAGCACGAGGAGCCAGATCGCCACCCCCGCGAGCATCCCGATCAGCACCCCGACCACGGTGAAGGACACGCGGAGCACGGTGCGCCAGCCGATGGCGTAGGCGCGCTGCAACTCGGCCCGGCCGCGCTGCAACATGCCGGCGTGGGTGTAAAGCAGGTACCTGAGCAGGTGGCCGGGGGCGATCCGCGCGGCGATGCGCTGCAGGGCCGGGTCCTCCACCTGGGCGGGCTTGATCATGGTGTAGGGGTAGAACCCGAGCACGAGGGTGCTCAGCGTGCGGTTGCCGGAGTATCGGCTCAAGCCGCGCTGGAGGGTGGTCATGGCCTTGGTCTTGAACCGGCCGGCGCGGAACTCCAGTTCCTTGACGCTGTCGGCGGGGGCCGGCCTGGCGGCGACCGTGGCGGCGGCGTCGGCGCGCAGGCCCTCGTGCCAGTAGATGGTGGCGAGGGCGACGTAGAGGCCGAGGTCGTCCTGGCGGCGCTCGAGGGCGAGTTCGTAGTTCTGGGCGGCGAGTTCGGCGATGGCGTCGGCGGAGTAGGCGGCGCGCGGGGCGGGGGTCTCGCGCTCCTGGGACTCGACGCCGAGCATGACGCGGGTGAGGAAGTCGCCCATGAAGGCGTAGTAGTAGGAATCGAGCCGCTTCGCGGTGGGGCTCTGCGGGGCCCTGGAGATCAAGACCAGGCCGGCGACGGTAACCGCGAACATCGCGGCGAAGACCGCGACGCGCAAAGGCGACGGCTGACGCGGCGGCAGGATCTCGGCGGGCTCGATCATGGGCGCCATTCTAACTCAGATTGGGAATCTGCGCCACCCGGAAGTGGCGGAAATATCGAAACAGGGCGAAATGGAGATCGGGCGCGAGGGTCGCAGGGGCCTCCCCCACGAAGGGCGCAGGAAACATCTTGGCCTCGGTTACAAGGAGGCAAGCAGGCGCACGGTCGCCCACTGGGCCAGCCACAGGACCATGAGCAAGATCACGGGCGAGAAGTCGAGGCCGCCCGCGCCCACGGGGACGATCGCGCGAAACGGGCGGAGCATGGGCTCGGTGAGCCGGAGCACCCACTGGGAGAGGGGATGATAGCGAAGGCTGGGCACCCAGGAGATGATGATGTTCGCCACCACCAACACCTGGAGCACCCGGAAAACGATGTCAACGGCGGCTAGGGGTCCGGCCATGAGAGAAATCCACGCTCAATGACGAATTATGAATTATGAATGCTGGGCGTCGCGCACGCCGCGCGCGGACACCGCTAACTCTTGGGCGGCTCGAAGGCGAGTTCCCGGGCCCGCTCGGCGGCGGCGCGGACCGCCTCGATGACGGCGCCGCGGAAGCCGCGCTTCTCGAGCGCGCGCAGGCCCGCCACGGTGGTGCCGGCGGGCGAGGTGACCATGTCCTTCAGTTCGCCGGGATGTTTGCCGCTGACCAGCGCCATCTTGGCCGCGCCCAGGACGGTCTGGGCGGCCACCTGGAGCGCCGTGGCGCGCGGAAGCCCGGCGGCGACGCCGCCGTCGGCCATGGCCTCGATCATCACGAAAACGTAGGCGACGCCGCTCGCCGAGAGGCCGGTGATCGCATCCATCAGGCGCTCCTCGACCTGGACGACGGTGCCGGCAGAATGGAAGAGTTCGACGACCGCCTCGAGGGCCTGTGGGGGCGCCGGGCTGTCGGAGGCCACCGCGGTGGCGGCCTCGGCGACGGTGCAGGCAACGCTGGGCATGACCCGCACGATGGCCGGAGGCGAAGGCAGCGCGCGCCGGATGGTGGAGGTCGGCACGCCGGCCGCGATGGAGACGAGCACCTGGCCTGGCTCCAGCGCGGGGCCGATCTCGCCGAGCGCCGCGAGGAGGTCGCGGGGTTTCACGGCGAGGATCACCAGGTCGCGGCCGCGCACGGCCTCGGCGGCCGAGGCGGCGACCCGCAGGCCAAGCGCCTGGCCGGCCTGCAAGCGCTTGGGATCGGTGTCGTAGGCGACGATCTCGCCGGCCGGCAGAGCGCCGGAGCCGACGAAGCACCGCGCGAGCGCCTCACCCATCTTCCCCAGGCCGACCAAGGCCGCCGACTGGAAGGGCACTGCGTCTTACCTCGCTATGGCTCACGGAGCCGGAACGGCAGCGACAGCCGAGATTCCTCGCTGGCGCTCGGAATGACAATCCTGGGCGCAATGAATTGCGCCCCTACCTCGCGCGCTCGGGGCGGCCCTAGGGCTCGCTGAAGGCGAAGGACTCCTCGGCGCGGTTGCGGCCGTTGGTCTCGGCGGTGATGACCACGCTGTTGGGAGTCAAGAGATAAATGCCCTCGCCGGCCTGCTCCAGGTAGCCGTCCACGGCGTAAACGACGCCGCCGAGGAAGTCGAGGACGCGCCGGGCCTTGAGATCGTCGAGGGCGTTGACGTTGACCACGACGGGGCGGCGGGCCTTGAGGCAGTCGGCGCAGACCTGGGCGTCGTCGAGCGACTTGGGACGTCGTAGGAAGATTTCATCCGTGTTGCGCGAGGCGTGGAGCGAGAGGAGGGGCCTGCGCTTGGCCGGCTGGCTGGGCGGGAGCGTCTCGGGCTCGATTTCCTCCTCGGCGAACAACCAACCTTTGACCCGATCCAACATCCCTGACATGCGACGTTCTCCCTTCCTGTGATGTCTGCTGCGATCCGTACGGCGTGCTGTCAGTACCCGGGTGGAACCGGCATGTTATGAAGTTGTCTGATCTCCCCCGGCCCGCGGGCCGAAGATGGCGGTGCCGATGCGCACCATGCTGGCGCCTTCCTCGATGGCGACCTCGAAGTCGCGCGTCATGCCCATCGAGAGCCACTGCATGGTCACGTTGGGCGCCCCCAGGCCGCGCGCCCCCTCGAAGAGCGCCGCCAGCCGCCGGAACTCGGCGCGCGACTCCTCCGGGTCTCCCGTGAGGCGGCCGATGGTCATGAGCCCGCGCACGCAGATGCACTCCAATCCGGCCAACCCTTCGAGAAACCCCGGCAGGGCCTCGGGCGCGACCCCGGACTTGCTCGCCTCGCCCGAGGTGTTCACCTGCACCAGCACGGGCAGCGAGCGCCCCACCTCCCGGCAGCGGCGATCCAGGGCCTGCGCCAGCCGGGCGCTGTCCACGGTGTGAATGAAGTCGAACAGTTCCACGGCGGCCCTGGCCTTATTGGTCTGGAGGTGGCCGACGAAATGCCAGCGGGCACGGCGGCCGATCGCCGCAATCTTGCGCTGGGCCTCCTGGAGGTAGTTCTCGCCCAGGTCGCCGATGCCGGCGCCGATCGCCTGGATGACGCGCTCGGCCTCGACCCCTTTGGCAACCGCGATCACCCGGATTTCGTCGGGGCGGCGCCCGGCGCGGGCGGCCGCCGCCGCCACTCGGTCCAGGACCTGCGCCACGTTACCTGCGATGTCAATGTGCTGGTTCGCGTCAACCACGCGATGGTCCCCCGAAGCGGGCGCATTATACCATACGACTAACCGCTAGACAACTC
>Ga0315284_10006829_pt1 | contig 16268 bp, 11 predicted proteins | sample YL17G09_16_MG_FD_203696 | JGI IMG/M metagenome (GOLD analysis project Ga0315284, IMG submission 203696) | Sediment microbial communities from Yellowstone Lake, YNP, Wyoming, USA - YL17G09_16 | ecosystem: Environmental > Aquatic > Freshwater > Lake > Sediment | place: USA: Wyoming | collected... | reverse complement strand
TGATGACGCCCTCGCCGGTGTTGAGTATTTGAAAGGCCGCAAAGAAATCGATGCGAAACGCATCGGCCTCGTCGGTCACAGCGAGGGGGGCATGATGGCGCCGATCGCGGCGACTCAATCGACAGATGTGGCGTTCATCGTGATGCTGGCGGGACTGGGACAGAGGATGGCGGATATCATCATTTTCCAGGTACTCTATGAAGCCAAGGCGCAGGGTGCGGACGAGAACACGCTCGCCCTGAAGCGCTCCTGGTACGAGCGGTTTTTTGCCCTGGTTGCCGAAAACACGGACAATGCTGTCGCGGAAGAGAAGATTCATGCGTTGCACGCCACCCTGACCGCGGACGAAAAGGAGAAACTCTGCTGGCAGGATGACAAACTCGCCGACAAACTCGCCGAGGAGCTCAATCCCTGGTGGCGGTATGCCATGCAGTACAATCCCCGGGCAACTCTCATGAAGGTGCGATGTCCCGTGCTCGCCCTCAACGGAGAGAAGGACATGCAGGTCCCCGCGAAGGAGAACTTAGCTGCCATAGAGGAGGCGCTGAAGGCCGGCGGGAACACACAGTTCACTGTCCGTGAGCTCCCCGGACTGAACCACGCGTTCCAGACTGCACCGCCAGGGATGGAATTGGAGTACTTCAAGATCGAGGAAACCATGTCCCCTCTGGCGCTCCAGACCGTTTCGGAGTGGATTCGGGAGCAAGCTGTGGTGAAGGAGGTCCACGCACGATAGGAGAATGGTTTAGTTGCTGAATCGAGTGATTCCCAAAGTTCACTTCGATGCTGTTTATCAAATACTCTCACCCCCTTGCCTGCATACCGATGCCGCTCGGTATGCTCCTTTTCAATGACTTGAATGGAGAGGGGGTGAAGAGTAAGGTGATGGATGAATATTATATCATAAAAAAAGTATTTTGAAAATTTAACATGTCGCCGCTCCGACTTCGGAGGAATTGTTCCACGTTTCAAAAGACGGAACGGCAGCCAGTTACGCAAGTTTGTTGTTTATAGCGATTTCAAGGAGTTTTTCAAACATGGGATTACCTTCGCCATACTTCTCAATAACCTCTTGCCGCACGGTATCTTCTACCTTCTTGAATTTGGCCTCTGAGAGGCCTTTTTTATATGTTTCGAGCATGTTCCGCCTGAATATACCATAAGGGTGTGTGCGGTTTGATCTCCGGAAGCCGGCTCTGAGGGGTCTCTACCATTTCTCGCGGCGCTGGTCGATGTCGAAGATACGTATATACGATTGTTCGTACTCGGTGACCAGTTCGAGGACACCGTCGTTGTCGATGTCGATCAGGTAGAGGCGGTTCCCGAACGGGTCAGCGCTCTTCCATTTGATACTCTTGAAACGGTAGTCGAGTATTTCGCCGGTGTTGAGAATGATTTCGTACTCCTGATCGTTGTCCACATTGCCGATGATCATGTCGGTGGCGATGTATTTTTCCTGCGAGATCCATTCCTCGAAGTGCGACAGGGGATCGAACTGGATGAGGTTTCCTGCCGGAACCGACCCGTCGGGCTGCCTGTCGCCGGGTTTCACACCGACGAACAGAAGCTCGAGTTCAGGGCTGTTGTCCATGTTGGCGACCACCATGCAGTTGATGTGTATGTACATGCCGTCGGGCGTCTTGTACTTGAGCGCGTGATCGTCGTATCCGTAAATGAAAAAATCGCCGTTCGATGTGTACGCCACTATCTCGGTCTTCCCGTCATCGTCGAGATCATCCACGAATACGCCGCGGATGGCCCCGTTCAGGGGAGGGCTTTTCCAGACCTCACGGAAATTCCCTGCCGGATCGGCGTTGAGAATATGGAGATAACCCAGTTCTTCACCGTAGACGATGCTCCGGAGATTGTATTCTTCGTCAATGATACATTTCATGGTGCGGAAATTGCCGGTCGGAACGTTGTAAATGGACATCTCCTCCATGATACGAACATTTTCCGGAAGATTTTCCGGTGGAGGTGCGCTCTGGGTGGGAGGGGACGGAGCCGTTTGCGGTTCAACGGCAGGCAGCGTTGCTGCGGGTTCTTCGGTAACGGTTTTTTCCGTTGTGTCAGTGACCTTCGCGACGGGTTCGCGGAGCTTGAGGCCGCCTTCGATGGGTTTTTCCGTGGCGATGATCGATTTTGGCTCCGGCGGAGGAAGCGGTGATGCCGGAGGGGGCTGTTCGCCGGTTTCCCGGGCTTTTTCGGCCTCCTGTCCGGAAGATTGATTACTGTTTTCGTCAGCCTGCGCCACACGCACCCCCGCTGGTGTACCTTCTGAACCGCGAGCGCCGGCGGAACCGACACACCAGAGGAGGGTAAGCACCATAAGGAATGTCCCTGTCATGTCACGGCGGATCATCGTGCGAAACTCCTCCTGACCTCATCATAGACTTCCTGCAGGGGAATTCCCTGCTTACGGGCGATACGGACGCAGTCCTCGTATTCGGGGGTTATCCGCTCGCCGCTGTTGACAAAGACGACTTTCACGAGGACAGGACCGTAACGAGTTTCGATGGTCCGTTCCTCACGCCGGAGTTTTTTCCGGGCGACTTCTGTCAACCGGACGCCGATGGTCGTGGTTTCAGTGAACAGCGTATCAGCTATCATGTCTGCGTCGTGAACCTCGGCGAGGACGGACAGGATTGTGCCCGGACGGCCCTTTTTCATTATCACCGGTGTTGTCCAGACATCCTTCGCCCCGGCTTCGAACAGCCGCCCGGAGACATAGCCGAACAGTTCCGGGTTCATATCGTCGATATTGGTTTCGACAAGCACACACCGGTCCTCGTCATAATCCGTGCGGGACTCCCCGACCGTGATTCGCAGGACATTGGGAATGTGCTCGCGCCGCCGTGACCCGGCTCCGTAGCCGACTGCAACGGGAGTGAATGCTTCCGCCGGTCCGTATGATGATGCAAGCGTGGTCACGATTGCGGCACCGGTTGGGGTTGTCATCTCGCCCTCGATGCCGGTGCGGACGACCGGAATGTTTCTCGTGAGTTCGACGACTGCAGGGACCGGGACCGGCATCATACCGTGTCTGCATTCGATCATGCCCGTTCCGAGATACAGGGGTGTCGAGACGACTGTGTCCACATTCAGATATTCGAGACCAATGCACGCCCCCACTACATCGACGATGGCGTCGAGCGCGCCGACTTCGTGGAAATGTACCGTTTCGGGTAAGGTGCCGTGAACCCGCGCTTCCGCCTCGGCGAGCCGGGTGAATATATCAACCGCCTGCCTTTTGACACGGTCGGACAGCGCACTTGATTCGATGATGTCCCTGATATGGGAGAGATGGCGGTGTTCATGCTGGTTTTCGGTCAGGACCTCGATACGCTGCGCGGCTATCCCCGCATGAGAGACTTTCTCTCCACGGAGGCTGAATCCCGTGATGTTCAGCTTCCCGAGCTCGCATTCGAGCGTTTCAAGCGGTACGCCGCATGCAACGAGCGCACCCAGAATCATGTCGCCGGATACACCGAAAACACAGTCGATATAAGCGGTTCTCATCCATCCTCCCCGCAGTCTTTCATTAATCCTTAATCAACTACCCCGACCCAAGGGTCGAGGTATCAATGACTTACACTCACCACTGTCGCTTCGCTACATTCCCTCTCTCGCAAGCGAAAGAGGGAAAATAACATGCCATTCCTGATTTACCCGTACTGATACTCCTCCCTCTCTTCGTGGAAGAGAGGAAGGCAGGGAGGGTGAGTTCAGGCAGGGTGGTGGTTACATTTTACTTTTCACACCCCGACGCAAGCGTCGAGGAATTCTTTCGATTAAATAACACTTTTCGCAGTGGAAATCCAGTTTCTTCTCACGTTCTCAAAAAATACATAAATCACCTGCCCCCGCGCCTGCATCACGGTCCGGGCCTGTCAGCGCCTGTGTACGCCGATGCGGTTGATGAGGCTCGCCGCATATCCGGCGCCAAACCCGTTATCGATGTTGACCACAGTCACTCCCGATGCACAGCTGTTGAGCATGCCGAGGAGCGCCGCAATTCCGTTGAAAGAGGCGCCGTACCCCACACTCGTCGGACAGGCGATGACCGGCACATCGACCAGACCCCCGACGACACTCGGAAGCGCGCCTTCCATACCTGCAACGACAATTATGCAGGCAGCGGATCTGAGGAGGTCAATCCGGGCGAGCAGACGGTGTATGCCAGCGACACCCACATCGAACAAGGTCTCGACGGGGTTTCCCATGGCGCGGGCGGTGACCGCCGCCTCTTCGGCGACCGAAAGGTCCGATGTGCCCGCGGAAACAACGAGTACCGTACCATGGATGTGTTCGGGATCGGGTTCAGGCATGCCGACCACGAATGTGCGGGCTGTTTCGTTTTTCTCACCATCAGGGAATCTCTGGCTCATCGCATCGAGAGCGGACGGAGAGAGCCGTGTGGCAAGAACCGTGCTCTCATGCCCGAGAATGTTCTCGGCGATACGGATGATCTGTCCGGTGGTTTTGTTCTCACCGAAAATCACTTCGGGAAATCCCTGGCGCACGCTTCGATGATGGTCGACGTTCGCAAAACCGAGGTCGCTGAAAAAATAGGATTCGATCCTTTTCTGAGCTTCAGCGATATCGAGTTCACCGGTTTCAAGCTTCCGTAAGATTTCATGCAGACTGTTGTTTTTCATGATTCCACCATCTGTCCGTCTTTATGTGCTTCGTCTTTGTTTGCACGGCATTCTTCCTGAAATTCCCGGACAATCACCCGGATTCCCCCGATGGTCTCAGCGCGGAACACACGCTGCCGGAAGTCGGTGCCTCCGCGGGAACCACGCGAATACCAGCCGAAGAATTTCCGCATGTTCAGCACCGCGAAACGTTCCGAGACTTCCGATGCAATCAGGTCAAGCTGGGTCAGAGCAAGCTCGAGCCGTTCGGCACAGCCGCCGGTCTGGTATGGCACCGTGATTCCGTCGCAGTAATCGGCGATTTCCCGGAATATGAACGGGTTGGTCATCGCCGCCCTCCCGACCATGACATACTCGATGCCGGTTTCTTCTTTCATCCTGAGATAATCCCCGAGCGACCGCACATCGCCCGATCCGACAACGGGGACGTCCACCGCTTCACGAACCCGCCCGATGACCGACCAGTCGGCATCCCCGCCGAATCCCTGGCTTTTCGTCCGGGGGTGCACAATGACCGCCTGAGCACCGGCATCGGCGCAGATACGGGCGATTTCTACCGCATTGACCGCAGCGAAATTCCACCCCGAACGTATCTTCACCGTCACCGGCACCGTGGATACCGCCGCGACCTTTTCAACGATGCGGGCAAGGACACCGGGTGCGGTCAGGAGCGCAGACCCTGCCCCTCGGGCAATGACTTTCCTCACCGGGCACCCCGCATTGATATCGATGAAATCGGGCTTACGGTCCAGCGTTCTCTGTACCGCTTCAGCCATCGTGTCGGGATCAGACCCGAAAAACTGAAACCCGATGGGACGCTCGGATTCTTGAAACCGGAGAAGCCGTGTGGTCTTGTCCGAGGGATGTCCGCGCACGAGACCCTCCGACGACACCATCTCCGTGAAGACCGGACAGGCCCCGAACGCGGCGCATATACGGCGGAACACGGAATCGGTCACGCCTGCAAGCGGTGCGAGTGAGGCCCTGCGGGGTGAAAAAATGTCGGCAATCGTTAAGGTCATCCGTTTCCTACATTTTCCGCTGCAACCGGAGTCAGAACGGTACTCCGGTGGGAATAGATCACTCACCCGCCGCCCTGTGCCCCGAGGGGCACAGGGTTCCTTACCCTTGTACTAAAAACTCTTCGTATGATAATATAAAGATCAATTACTCACTCCTCAACATACAAGGGGGAAGTCTGTCTGGGCCTGTGCCCCCTTCTCTTGCGGGCAAGAGAAGAGGTCAGGGGGATGAGTTTATACATAAAGGAAACAATAAGTTCCACATGAGCTCAAATTAATTTATGAATAGATCGGGATAACAAGACTTTTTAAACGTTTTCAGAAGTCCTGGATTGTGTCCTGTCCCGGGCTGATCGGCCGGAAGCTCCCGACCGCATCACACCGGCTCCGCAGTCAGGTCATACGTCCCGGCGGCGGTAATCCTGATCCGGCAGAACGGAACTCCCTTTTGAACGCCCCGGGGGACAGAAACGTTTCCGTCAATCTCGGGGGCATCCGAATAGATACGCCCGATTGCCCCGCCGTTCGAATCAAGGGCATCAACGATCATGTTGAATTCACGGCCGACCAGCGAGCGCTGAAACTCCGCCGATAGTCCTTCCTGCAGCGCCATCAGCTCTCTGTACCGTTCACGGGCGATTGCTTCAGGCACCTGGCCGTCCAGAAGGGCGGCGCGGGTTCCTTCTTCACGGGAGTACACGAAAGCACCGAGACGCTCGAACCGGACATCGCTGACAAACGAGAGAAGCTCCCGGAAATCGCCGTCGGTCTCCCCGGGAAATCCCGTGATGAGCGATGTTCTGAGCACGAGGCCCCTTATACGTTCACGGAGAGATTCAAGCAGGCGCCGTATCTGCCCGGGGGCGATACACCTTCCCATGCGCTCGAGCACCGGCGCGGCAATATGCTGGACGGGGATGTCGATGTACGGGAGGACCTTCGGAAGCCGGACAAACGCCTCGATGAGCTCTTCGCTGAAATGAGCGGGATGCGTGTACATAACCCGTATCCACTCGACGCCTTCGATATCGTTCAGCCGCTCGAGGAGACGGGAGAGAGTGAGCCCGTTGCCGAGGTCAGTACCATAGGATGTGGTGTCCTGCCCGATGAGAACCAGTTCTTTCCTTCCAAGACCGGCCAGTTCGCGAGCCTCCGCGAGAACGGTCTCGGACGGAACGCTCCTGAACGGGCCGCGTATCATCGGGATTGTACAGTATGCACACCGGTTGTCGCAGCCTTCAGCTATTTTCAGATAGGCGGTGTTCGGGGAGCCGATGACAACCCGGGAACGGTGCGTCTCTGCGCCGTGGTCAGACCCGAGGAGTTCGCAGCAGCGGTCGGGAATGCTTGCGATGTCAGCGAGGCCGATAACGGCGTCCGCTTCCGGCAGTTCGTTTTCCAGTTCGTACTTATACCGCTCGGCGAGGCACCCCGCGACAACGAGCGCTTTGAGGTTGCCACGGTCTTTCAGGCCGGCGACCGACATGATCGTCCCGATAGACTCCTCACGGGCGCTTTCGATGAATCCGCAGGTGTTCACCACGATGACATCGGCTTCGTCCTCGGGAACGAGTGTGAACCCGCGTTCGAGAAGCCCCGAGAGTATGCGCTCGGAATCCACCTGGTTCATCGGGCACCCGAGTGTGACGATCGAGACTTTCGGTGCGCATGCACCCTGTGTGTCATGATACATGTTACATGTCTTCCGCGTAATGGCAACTCACCGTTCAGGTCCGATGTTCACCGCCTGCCGGCAGGACGGGCGTACGGTATGTCTGCGCCGTTGCCTCAGGGTCGTTGTTTCTTCTTCTTTTTCTGTGTCGTACCGAGCACGTTGCCGATTTTCTTCACCGCGCAGAATTCCCCGCACATGGTACAGAGGTCTTCTTCATGGGGGAGATGTGCGGCACGTACCTTCCGGGCGTGCCCGGGATCGATACTGAGCGAGAACATCGTTTCCCAGTCGAGATTTTTCCGTGCTTCGCTCATGCGGTCGTCCCACTCCCGCGCACCGTGAACGCCGCGTGCGATGTCTGCGGCATGGGCGGCTATCCGCGAGGCGATGACACCCTGTTTCACATCATCGACGCCGGGAAGGCAGAGATGTTCGGACGGTGTGACATAACAGAGGAAGTCCGCACCGCTCATGCCTGCGAGCGCACCGCCAATAGCCGCGTTGATGTGGTCGTACCCTGCGGCGACATCGGTGACCAGCGGTCCAAGTACATAAAACGGCGCGTTCCGGCAGAGGCTCTTCATGATCCTGATATTTGTTTCGACCTGGTCGAGCGGCACATGACCCGGTCCTTCGACCATGCACTGGACACCCGCCTCACGAGCCCGGTCTACGAGTTCTCCGAGCACGATGAGTTCGCTCACCTGTGCGCGGTCGGTGGCATCAGCGAGGCATCCCGGTCTGAGACCGTCCCCCAGGGACAGCACGGCATCATACTTCTTCGCGATGGCAAGCAACCGGTCGTATTCCTCGTAAAGCGGGTTCTCACGGTCATTATAGAGCATCCATTCGACAAGGAACGCCCCTCCGCGCGAGACCACATCAGTCAGCCTTCCCTGTTCCAGAAGCCGGTCGATGACCGGGCGGGTGACCCCGCAATGGACGGTGACGAAATCGACTCCCATGGCGAGCTGGTCCTCGATGATCCCGAACAGGTCATCGCCGGTCATCCGCACGAGTCCGAGCCGGTTGTTTTTCGCCCAGACTCCTGCCTCATAGATCGGCACTGTCCCGACAGGAACACCGACTGCCTCGAGAATACGTGTCCTCGTGCGGGCGATATCGCCGCCGGTCGACAGGTCCATGATCATGTCAGCGCCGAACTCTATCGCACACAGTGCTTTCTCGACCTCCTCCTCGACCGACGATTCATCGGAGGATGTGCCGATGTTCGCGTTCACCTTTATCCTGAGTCCGCGGCCGATGGCGACTGGCCCGATACCCCGCACGGCGCTGTTGCAGAGGGTGATTTCACCGCATGCAACACCTGATCGGATAGTCTCTTCGTCTGTATGTTCAGCGCGGGCGACCGCTTCGAATTCGGGAACATGTTCACCGGCCAGTGCTCTTTCCATTCGTGACATAATAAACCCGACCACCTTTCACCTGCCGAATATTACCTTAATTTATAACATACGACAAAATCGGTGATTTTTCAATGAAAAACACTTGCTATACATTTTTGTAAATGAGATATTTCATGTAGTGCATTGCCTTGACTGGTGATGTTCAATAATGTTAAATGCAATCAGAACTGTCCGGGGAAAATTAAATAGTCTCTATTCAATGAACCCCCTTTCTGTCCTTCGGACATCCTTCCCCCCTGGTTTAACCGGGGGCAGGATTATAACTCCTTGGCTGTCAATTAATTTCCCCCATTGGGGGAAAGTGGCGCGTCAGCGCCGAAAGGGGGCTTCTTTGAAAAAGCCTCAATAATACTTAAAATCTTATCCCGAATAGAACCGAATGGCCACAATCTGCTTGTTTATAAAGCTTTTATGTTATTTCTCATTTACTTTCTCCGGACACTACTGATGTCGGATATAAAGAAGAGATAAACCATGATAAAAGGTGAATTATATAATCTCTTCAATGAATATTTTGTTAAGATAAGATAGTTTACGGTATCCCTTTTCTTCATGTTTCTTCACCACACAATACACTCGTAGCATGACCGAACTTTGTGATTACGTATCCCTTATCGACGATGCCGAGGTACTTCAGGTTACCCGCGAGCTCGTCGCCATACCGTCCATAACCGGGCACGAGGGCGATGGCGTCCTCAATTTTCTCGTGCGCTGGTTCAGTGACCTCGGTATTCCGGTACGGCTCGACAGGATCGGGGATGGCCGGGCGAATCTCTTCGCCGACTGGACAGCCAACGGGAATCCGGGTCGGTTCGTTCTCAACGGCCACCAGGACACCAAGCCGGTCATGGGCATGACTGTCGATCCATTTGCAGGCGATATCAGCGGGGGCAGGCTGTACGGCCGCGGGGCGTGCGACATGAAAGGCGGTATCGCGGCCATCCTCTGCGCCTTCAAGGCCCTCGTCCGCACCGGGGTGCGACCCCGCGGTGGCATCACCTTCTTCAGCGACATCGAGGAAGAGCTCGGCGGCCCGAACGGGATGAACCGTGTGCTCGGAGCGGGCATGCTCGATGGTTTTGAGGGGCTGATCTCCGCCGAACCCTCGGAGTTAGAGATTCACATCGGCAATCGCGGCGGCTATGTCACCGCATTCGAGACCCACGGGAAAACTGTCCACTCGGGTGCGGTTCACCTCGGCAGGAACGCTGTCATGGACATGGCCCGCTTCATCAGTGAATACCTCCGGCTCCCTTACCTGACCGCGGAAAACCCGTATTTCGGCAGGGCAACTGTCAATTTTGAAAAAATCGAGGGCGGGCTGTCCGATTCGACCGTTCCTGACAGGTGCATCGCCTGTCTTGACAGCAGGCTTATCCCCGAAACTCCGCCGGACAGGGTGCTCGCCGAGGTCAGGGCGCTCATCGACCGGCTGACCGGTGAGCACGGCATGGATGTCCGTGAAATCGACCCGCCGAAATCATGGCGCCCTTCACGGGGGATCGGCGGCGCACAGTTCATCGCGCCCGGTCACAAGCTCGCACGCCGTGTCGCCCGGGCGGTAAGGGCGGCCACGGGCTCCGAACCGGTCATCGCCGGATGTCCAGCCGCGACAATCGCAGGGGTCATGATCGGGAGAGGGACACCTGCGGTCATTCTGGGTCCGGGATCGATCGCGCAGGCCCATACCGCCGACGAATGGGTCGAGGTTGACCAGCTTGGCAGGGCGGCACGGGTTTACACTGCGCTCATGGCCGGGATGTGACACCGGTGAAGCTCCGTGAGGATTACCGTAATTATCAACTTGCGGAACCATCAGTTTAATTTCTATATTATTTCTGTCATTCTTATAATGATATGCGCTTCCGGATTTTTTCCGGAAGGGGAGGAAACGCCGCTTGACAGCAGGAAAAGTCAATACAATCGTCGCCTCGTCGCTGTTCATCCTGATGCTGGCCATATATCTTCTGACTGCCGCACCGACCATTTCGTTCTGGGACTGCGGTGAATTCGTCACCTGCTCGTATATCATGGGTATACCCCACCCGCCCGGATCGCCCCTGCTTTCACTCATCGGCCGGGTGATGTCCATCATACCGTTTTATGATTTCAGGGGGTACGGCATCGGTGAAATCGGGTATCGGGTGACTCTTATCGACGTGGTGCTCGGCGCACTGATAGTTATGCTCACCTACCTTGTCATGGTCAGGCTCATCCACAGATTCCGCCCCTATACGGGCAACCGGCTCGATGAGGCGGTGGTCATGTTCTGTTCCGCGGTTACAGCGCTTGTGGCAGGTTTTGCCGACGAGTTCTGGAACAACGCTGTCGAAATCGAAACCTATGTGCCGGGCCTGTTCATGTCGATGCTCTGTGTGTGGCTGACACTCCGCTGGGAGGAACTGAAGGACGATCCGGCCGCTGTCAGATATCTCTTTCTCGCGGCGTATATCCTCGGACTCGGTAACGGTGTCCACCTCACCGTGCTCCTCGTCGCCCCGACTGTTTTCCTGCTCGTGCTTTTCGCGAAACCGGGATGGTTCTCTGACCCGAAACTGTGGTTGTCCGGCATCGTGTTTCTCACCGCGTTTGTCCTGGTGAAGATATACGGCGGGTTATCCGAACTCTACCTGTTTCTGGTGGTTTTCGCATTCGTAGCGCCGGTCATCATCTACCGTCTGTACCGGGCAGGAAGTGAGGTCTGGAAGATCGTTTTCCTCACCATGATGCTCTGTTTCTCGCTCTTTATTATCGGGTATTCCGTCTACCCGACCGTGATGGTCCGCGCCCAGAAAAAACCAGCTATTAATGAAGGAAATCCTGACAACTGGAGACGCTATACGCTCTACATGGAACGCGAACAGTATGGGCAGGAAAACATGTATGTGGGCATGTTCACGAGGAAGGCCGATTCCTATTACCAGTTCGGGTTCATGTATCTGCGGTACCTGATTCAGCAGTTCCCAAAATGGGGGCCCACATTTCCCGTGGTATTCGAAAACAGCCGGACACCCGATGGAACGGATGAAACCACACCCTTACGGTATACGGTCCATGTTTCCGTCCTGCTTGTGTCACTGATTCTGTATGGGCTTTATACCCACGGGAGCGAAGATTGGCGGAGCGCATTACCGCTCATCGTGTTTTTTCTCGTCTCGTCGGTCGGCCTGGTGCTCTACCTGAACATGGAGAACCCGCAGGTCCGTGAGCGGTCGTATTTTTTCCTCGGGTCGTTTTACATCATTATGGTCTGGCTCGGTATGGGTGTGTACGGCGTGATGATGGATATTCTCGGCTGGCTGAGGGAAAAGGGCCGGAGCCGCTTTGTTGTCCCCACTGCCATAGCCCTCTTCACAGTCTTCTCAACATTGCCTCCGGTAGCGGTCTTCTCAAACCACATCGATCCGGGGTATACAAATTACGAAGTCCACGATCGTACCAAGGACTGGGCGCCGTATGATTACGGGTATAACATCCTCGCGTCCTGCGAATCCGACGCCATCCTGTTCACCAACGGGGACAATGACACCTTTCCGCTCTGGTACCTGCAGGAAGTGGAGGGATTCAGGAAGGACGTCCGGGTAGTCAATCTCAGCCTTCTCAACACCGACTGGTACATCCTCCAGATGAAATACGAAGGGAAGACCATCCCGATCGAATATTCGGACGATTTTGTCGAAAACGTTCTCTGCGGTCGTGACGACAGGGCACTCATGCAGCGGCTCTGGCCCGCCAAGGGCAAGGAAATCACCGCCGCCGGCATCACCTGGAATCTGGCTCCGATTGTCGTGTACAACGATGAGCAGGGGATGCTCCGCACGCAGGAAGTCATGGTCACTAATATCATCAAGTGGGTGAACTGGACACGTCCCATCTATTTCGCTGTCACCGTGGCAGATGAAAACAAGGCGGGGCTCCAGGATTACCTCGCCATGGAGGGCATGGTCTATCGTCTCGTCAATACGAAAGCCGCGCCGAACGAATCCCTCGTGAACGTCCCGGAGCTCCACAGGAACGTTTTCGAGGTTTACCAGTATCATTCGCTCTCCGATCCCACAATATACAAGCCACCCAATACGCTCAAGCTTACGACCAATTATTTCATCGGGTTCGCCCAGCTCGCCGAGCGGTACGCCGCTATGAACGACCGTGAAAACGCCGTCCTTGCGTGCCGGGGTGCAATTGAGAAAGCTCCGAACGACCTCGGGAAACGTCTCCTTCTCTACCAGGTGCTGACGACGAACAAAATGTACGAGGATGCCAGGGAATTCCTCAACCGGGAAATCTCGAAGGAATCGTTCATCTCGGGGAAGGAAGGAACACTCGACGAACGCCTGAAAACCGCGGCATTTCTGAAATTTGCCGGTGAAAAAGCGAAGGTCGATTCCGTTGTGACATGGGAACGTGCACGGCTCAGGCTCGATACGCTCGAAGAGCAGTACGGTTTCGGTGCGCAACTCCTTGAACTGACATTGTATGACCAGGCGTACGACTTTTTCAACGATCTTGTGATGAAAGAACCCGACAATCCCCGTCTGCGCGAGATGCTCATCACCGCGTTGTTCGCTACTGGCCGGTACAAAGAAGCGCTCGAATCGGCGGATAAGCTTGTCGAGACCTACCCGAACGACGAAAACGCGAAGAAGACCCGGGACGTCATCAGGCAATTGATGCAGAGCAGACGTCAGCAGGATTCCCTCTCGGTAAAGATAGAAAAGAGGACTGACGAGCGGTGAAAACGGGGACAGCCAACTCCGTCACCGCCGCTGTGCTGTTCGCGGCGATGCTGGCGCTCTTCCTTGCCACCGTCTCCCCGACGATTTCCTTCTGGGACAGCTCCGAATACATTACCTCATCATATATCATGGGAATCCCCCACCCGCCGGGATCTCCCCTGCTCACCATGGTGACCAGGGTCATGATGATGATCCCGTTCTACGATATACGCGGCGAAGGCCTCGAAAGCCTCGCTTACCGCGCCAACCTCGTAGCCGTCCTCACTGCCGCACTGACCGTCCTCATCACCTACCTGGTAACAGTGAAGCTCATCACCCGCATGACACCATTTTCCGGCGATCCGGTTCATGACGGCCTCATCATGTTCTGCGGCATCGTGTCGTCAACCCTCGCCGGACTCGCACCCGAGTTCTGGGAGAACGCAGTCGAGTTCGAAACCTATATGCCGGCGCTGCTTCTTTCGATGCTCGCCGTCTGGTGCGTGCTCAGATGGGAAGATGCGAGCAATGACCCGCGGAGTATACGCTTTCTCTTCCTTGCGGTCTATCTTGTCTTCCTCGGGCGGGGCGTGCATCTCACAGTCTTTCTTATCGTGCCGACACTGCTCCTTTTTGTCATCTGTGCACGGCCCGGCTGGTTTTCAAGCATCGTGCTCTGGCTCGGTCTGGCCGCGGTCGTCCTCGTCATGGCGACGGTTTCTTTCCTTGGGGGGAAGAGCATCGTAATGGCGGCGGTTATAGTGTGCGCCGGAGCGGGGCCTTTTATCATCATGCGGTTCCTTCACGCGGCGAAACGGACAGAGACGAAGGTGCTTGCCATTGTACTCCTCTGCCTGGCTGTCGGGTCGGCGGGTGCAACGGTGTATCCTACTGTCATGGTGCGGGCCGCAAAAAATCCCGCAATCAACGAGGGCGATCCCGACACTCTGTCACGATATGCCGGGTATCTCAACCGGAGCCAGTACAGCCAGGGAAACATGCTTACGGGTATCTTCCACAGGAACGCATCGTTCTCATACCAGTTCGGCACCATGTATCTGAGGTATTTCCTCGAACAGCTTCCCGCCTGGGGTCCGGCAGCTCATGTCACCTTCACATCTGCCCATCTCCCGGGTACGCCTGGTGGGGTCTCACCCATTGAAAAACGTGCGGCGGTTCCTCTCGGTGTAGTATTCCTCCTGCTGTTCGGCGCTGCTGTTCACTTCCGCCGTGATACTGGCCGGTTCGCCGCAGTGTTTCTCTACTTCCTCGTAACATCCGCCGGACTTGTGCTCTATCTCAACATGGAAAATCCCCAGGTCCGTGAGCGAGCGTATTTCTTCCTCGGGTCGTTTCATATCGCGATGGTCTGGATAGGAATCGGCATGCACGGAATACTGAGGCGTGCCCTGCACCTGAAACACTGCCGGCTCGGTAAGGCACTCACATTGGCTTGTGCGGTCATGTTCGCCACATTGCCCCCGTCGGCAGTGTTCTCCCGCCATATAGACCCCGTGTACTCCGCCTACCGCATCCACGACCGGTCGGGCGACCGGATACCCTGCGATTACGCACTCAACATGCTCGCTTCGTGCGAACGCGACGCTATCCTGTTCACCCACGGCGACAACGACACCTATCCTCTGTGGTACGCCCAGCAGGTCGAGGGTGTCCGCCGTGACGTGGCGGTGATAAACCTCAGCATCCTCAACGCGCCGTGGTACATCAAGCAGCTCCGCGATGGTCCTGCGGGAATTCCTGTCGCTTTTTCGGACGATTACATCGACGGTGTCCTGGGGGGAATATCGCTCAGGTCATACGAGGCGCTCCGCTGGACACCGTACGCGAAACATGTAACCATCTCCGGTCTGACCTGGGACATGCCTCCCGACTATGTCACGGGCGATGGGAAATCGGGTTTTCTCACCGTATCGAGCCTCATGGTCGTGCACATCATCGAGCAGGTCAACTGGAAGCGCCCGATCTATTTCAGCACATATGTCGCCCCGCCGAAAATGATCGGACTTGTCCCGTTCATGTCCATGGAGGGGATGGTCTACCGCCTCACGAGGGAGCGTTCGCTTACCGGCGATTATCATGTCGATACGACTGTGCTCGCCTCAAACCTGTACGAACGTTACCGCTATCGCGGGATAACCGATGCGACTGTCTATAAATCCCCGGAAACTGTCAGCATCCTCCAGAATTATTTCATCGGGTTCATCGAGCTCCTCGACCGGTATGCAGAGGCGGGAAACCGGCCGGAAGCGCTCCGTGCGGCGCGGATGGCATTCGACTTCTCGCTCGGGAAACCGGAACGGCTGGCTCTCCTCCGGTCGGTGCTCAATGAGAAGGGGCTCGAGGATGAAATCCCCGGAATTTTCGCCCGCTGAAAAATTTGACATTTGTAATGATTTCGCGTCTGTTTGCGAGAGGATATGAGAATATTTACCTTTTTAATTACACCCCTGCCCCCTGACGAGGGGGGTAACACACGGTGCTTGTAACCCCATTCATCAAGGGGGTCGGCGTTGCCGGGGGGATAATCTTTTACCCTCTCAATAAAAAGTCTTCGTCATGTCCGGGCAGAACACTTCTAATCAAGTTGCTTTCAAACAATAAAATACAACTCACCCCTCGGTCCCCTCTCTTTTAAAAATAGAGGGGATGACCTATCTTGACCCCCCATAAGGTATGGACGGTGGGGAGTGTGGTGTGGGAGGGGGAGCGATTCCTGTTCGGAGGGAGGCCGTAGGCCGACCGGAGAACAG